>Ga0182742_1004456_pt1 | contig 12686 bp, 12 predicted proteins | sample eDN5th37CBELigMG_FD_128880 | JGI IMG/M metagenome (GOLD analysis project Ga0182742, IMG submission 128880) | Enriched Miracle-Growth compost microbial communities from Emeryville, California, USA - eDNA 5th pass 37_C BE-Lig MG (version 2)... ... | reverse complement strand
CTTTACAAAGAACCTGACTGAAATCTCGATGAAAATTAAGGAAATTAACCCTCATGCCACCATTGTTTTGTTGGAATTATATAACCCACTGCCCGCTGATCATCAGTTTTCTGATTTAGCTGATAGTTTGCTTCCTAAATGGAATGTGAACATTTACGAAGTCGCACAACAAATACCATCTTCTATAGTCGTTCAAACTACAAAAGTAATTAACAGTGATAATCCCCAGAATTTATCACCGGATGGCGTACATCCTAACTCCGCTGGGTATACGGCCATTACTACACAAATACTCAAACAGTTTTCGAAAGAGTATCGAAAGGAAGCGGTATAAGAAAACACAGCCCAAAGATTGTAGGGCTGTGTTTATTCCATTTTTAGCTATTTAGAAACGCAAAAAAAAAACACCCAATTTATCATACAACTGGGTGGTTTTTTTAGTAGTGTCCCAGAAGGGATTCGAACCCCCGACCTACAGTTTAGGAAACGGATGGGGTTAAAAAGTTGACCTAGGAACAACGTAGACAAAATCCGATAGTATCAAGGCTTTGTAGGTTGTGGTTTGGTCATTTCGGAATGAATTTGGACAATAATGATGAAATTCAGCCCCAATTCTGCCCCAATTTGGGGTTATTCTGTTTATATAGCTGAACCGACATCTTTCAATACTTTTAATAGCATTGGCATTATTTGAATAAGGATATAACCAAGTCCGGCATTTTGAATTCCAGACCAGGCTCTCTCGCTCTTTCCGAACATAAAGAAGAAACAACTACCAATGATAACTACCGAAGCAATCGGGAAACTAAGCGCAACCATCAAATCAACTAATGGATCTAGAGCATGAGCAATAATTTCAAGCGTACTCTCCCCGATGTACTGCTTTGCTCCTACAGGTACTGCCTCCATGGTTCCAGCTGCCATTGCTGGTTTAGCAGCAATTAATGGGACTACGATAGATGTACCTGTTCTTTTAACAATTCTACCAATTTCTTTTTGTCGTTTCTTCTTTTCTTTCTTGAAATCACCGGCCATAAAATCACTAATCGTCATTGTTTGAGTTTTCATGATGTATCCCCCTATTTAATGTCATCCCACAAAAACACTTTCCCACTTAGACCTTCACACAACGATTTTATTTTTTTCTTTCTATATGGAGTTGTCGTGACCCATACTAAAGCAAACTTCGGATCGATAGCAGCTAGCTGTTTATAACGTTTAATTTTTGAGATATTTTGATTCATGGATTGTTTATAGTCGACTTCTACGAAATGGTGGATTTTATTAGAAGAAAAAGTTGCATCCACAATAATTGATATTTTATTAAAAGAGATTTTCACTTCATTTCTCCATGTCGATGGACGCCCCATAGCGATGAATAGGTCGTTTCGCATAAGGTAATGATTGACCATGGCCGTTTTCTTCCTAACCTTTTCTGCCTGGACCCGATCCCGACCGTTTGAATTAAGGTAGTAAACCTTCTTTCTTTCCTCGGTGAAGTATGAAATATATTCGGCCATGTCACCAAGAACCCTTTGAGCATTGCGAGTTTGGCCAAGGTTCATCATTTTTTGCAACTGTTCTCTTGTTAAATAATCACATTGGCGTAAGAGTAAAAGTATCTGATCTATCCTCTTTTCCCTCTCGATGTTCATCGAGCTCCTCCTTTTTAGCTTTAATTTCAATGTAAGGCGCTATTTGCTTCTGGATTTCCTTATTGTTTATATAATGAGTTTGAACCACTTGACTTTTAACATTTTTGTAGATACCGCGACCAGGTATCAATGGTAACTCTTCTGCTCCTGTTTGCCCCAGTGCAGTATTAGAAGCTGTAGCATCATCCAGAACAAAGCACAACCGTGATGGGATGTTCCTCTTTGTCTGCTGTGGTATGGATTGGCTGGAAGGATACTGGGTAGCATATATTAGATAATATCCAGCACCTCTCCCCCGCCTTGCGATGTCTGTTACTATCTCCATACAATCTTTGTCATCGGCAATGTCAGCTGCTTCATCGATGATAATAAAATGTCGCTCGCTTCGACCAGATTCCTTTATATCCTCGAATCCAGCATCAACAATTTCCTTATACATTTGGTTCATTTCCTTTTGAATATTTTCTAAAATCCCCTTTGTTTCTTCCGGATCCCGGGTAAAATTAACAGTTTGCTTTAAATCTTTAAACCTTTGGAAAGCAGACCCACCCTTTAAATCAATTAAATGTAGATTTACATCCTCAGGATTTTGCAGTACTAAAGAGGTAACAATCAGCTTTAAAATTGCACTCTTCCCGTAACCAGTAGCTCCGGCAATAATTAAATGCTTGTGTTCATCAAAATTATGTCGAACAAGGCTCTGCCGAGTATTTCCTATTGATATAGACCACGTTCCAGGCCTCAAATAGCTTTCGTCCCAGATGTATTGGTCCTGCATCGATTCGTTATACACTCTTATTTTCAACATTCCATCAAATTCAAGATCAATTTCTTTCCGACTTATCTTTTTTGTCGTTAAAATTCTATGAATCTGCTTATATAATGTTTTATCAAACTTAACTTCAAGTAAATCTTTCGGCTCAAAGTTTAATACTTTATGCCTGATGTTTAAACCATCTTCCAATATGTGTTTCTCTGACTCAACCTTATTGCGGTCAAACCCCAATGGCACTTGGTAAACATACTCGACGCCACCCTGAAATTTACGTTTCTTTTGAAGACGAATTGTTTCACCTTTTATGTTCCAAGAAGCGTTTGAAAAGATCTTTTGAATTTTTTCAGCATCGTTTGAAGTGGATCCGTTCTTTTTTAAATAAGCGTATCCAGTCAATCCGGCCATAAGCATAGTTGAACCAAATTCAAATATCATCGCGCCACCTTCTTTCTTGGATATTACGTAGTAATAGTTTCAGGTAAAACGCATTGCAGAAAGAGGATAAATCCGTTGGTAGAGCTGTACTTATAAGTGTCGTTTACCTGTTCATAGACCGAAACCGAGAACGAGTATTAACAACGAATAGTAAAGTGAATTATTTAGCGAATGATAAATGATATGTTGGGTATTTTGTCCTTTATATCTTGTCCTCTTAAAAAAATTTAAAGGGATGGAATTTATTAATGCCGAATTAACTTATTGAGGTGGATAAGATGGAATTTAAATGTAGATTGAAAGTGATTTTTGCAGAGCGAGAAATCAGACAAGGAGAATTCGCTGACAAGATTGGAGTGAGTGCAGCTGCAATGAGTACGATTACTAATGGGCATTCGCTCCCATCATTCCCAGTTGTTTATCGAATCTCGGAGGAACTGGATTTGGACATTAGGGAAATTTGGATTAGAAAAGAGTAGCCTAATTGGCTACTCCATCAGATGTGTATATAGTATAGATCTTGTTAAAAGCACCTAATGAAATCATTTTTTCATCTTCATCGAATTGTGTTTCGAATATCGTGAACGCAATAAAATCCTTTTCTTTTGATAATTCCCTGAAAATAGGACCGCTAATTGCTCCAACAATCCAATTTTCTTCTTTGACTTGACTTGATATCCAATGGACATAATCTTCTTTAGTGGGGTTTGTGCTCATTGCAAGTAAGAAAAACAAAATAATAAATCCAGATATGATTAATATTTTATTCATAAGGACCCCCTTTTTATTTTTCATTATGAGCGTACATATTACCAAATATTCAAATGTAGGTGATTTTTATGAACGTATTGATAACAATCAGATATCATTCCCCAGCTGGTCCGGTTTTGCAGCAAGGAGAATTTCCGTTGCGTGGAAAGAAACCAGAACGTGTGGCTTATGAATGGTGGAAACAGATACAAAATGAAGTTTATACAAATGGATTAATCAGCGTAGAAGTAAATAATGAGGATATTACGGATAAAGTAAGAGCCTTACTCGATAATGAGTAAGGCTCTTACTTTATCCTAATTTGATTAAATCGCGAGTCACCCTAAAAGCCCGAGGTGCCACTTTGTTATAATCCTTTATTGCTTCCTTAACGGCAACTTCTTTATCCATACTTGTGCCGACCCCACAAAAATTGCGAGCCCGAGAATTACTTTCGATAAATACCGTTACTTGATCATCCCATCGAATGAAATGGTCAATTTCAATTCTTTTGTCGTTTTTGTTTGTAATATAGTGGATTTTAAATTTCTTGTTTTCCAATCAAATCCCTCCTTTCACCTAAAAGAATTCGACTGAAAGAGGTTTTGACCTTTGGGGAATTGTTGCTGATTTGTGAAGGTTTTTTTGGTATAAAAAAAGCCACTCTCACTTGAGTGACCTTTTACACTGGAGGGGGATTGAACCCTTGTATAAATTTATCCCATTTTTCATATGCGGTAATTAATGCTGGTGTTTTATTAATCGTATCCATAATTGAATTAACAGATGCCAACAGACTTTTTAAAATTGCCTTTTTTGGTGTTTCTTTAGTAGCCTCTTCAGCAGCTGCAGTTATTACCTCTTCTAGCTCCTGTTTTTGCTCAGTAGGTATTTCTTGAGACTTTAGGATCTCAATTAACTGTCTTGTTAAATCCACTAAATCACTATTTTGGTTATTATTTACTGTATTTGTTGAATTGGGTCCAAAGCTAAAAGCACTTCCTTGAACACCATTTACGGTATTATATTGTTTATTATCATTGTTCATATGTATACCTCCGTTTACAACCACAATTTTATTAGTAGCGATTAAGTCATTCAACCATACCATTTGACTCATTGGAGGAGCTTCTATATTGCTACCATTTGTTTGGACAGAGTTAACTGCTTTTTTTTTACCGCTTCGGAAAATTCATTAGTAAAATAAAAAACAAGGTGCGAGTTATCAATATCAGGAACATACTCGTCACCACAGATACGACACTCTATTTCATAATTGGGAAGTTGATCGCCAATGTCAAAATGTTCATCAGGATGATTATTGGCTTCACATAATGTTTCAATTTTTGCAGATAAACTAGCGAACCTACCTTGTGCTTTATAAATCAAGTAATCATTAACTGCTTCTATATCGCTCTCATTTGATAATAACGCGACTTGATAGGCATTAAACCGCTTTTCATTGGCAATCGCTAGAAGTTCTAACACCTCATCTATCCTTACAGTATTAATGCCCATCCAAGTCACCCCTTTTCAAACCTGCTTATTCACCGCTAGCTTGTTTCTTATATCTTACTTCTGCAAAGACATCGAAAATCCTTTTAATTATCTTTTCGCTTACCTTACTTTTAAATTCAAATCCACCATTCATATTTATTCTAAACTTAACATTAGTAGAATAACCTGAGTCTTTTTCTTCATAAAAAACGTTTAAGGTTTGCGCTAAATACTGTTTGCCCATATAACGTTCTTTATATTCAGAGAGTTCCCTTAAATCAGGGGTATCGCGGTCAGCCGATACAGCGTATCTTCCGATTCCGTTACTACCTAAATGTTCCCCCTCAAGCAATCCGGCTTTTAACTTTGTAGCAATTTCTTCTGCTTCTTTTTCTGTTACTTTGGTTAAAGGAATCTTCTCGAAATTTACTGGATTTCCGTCATCAGATACCAGGAATTTGATAAGGTTAATGTAGGTAGATGAATTTTTATATCCAGCTCTTACCTCTATAAAAATTGGGCTACCAAACCTAATAATTGTTGTTACCAACTTTGTATCAATACGAGAAATAACTTCGTATCCATTTACCGCCTCCACAGGCGTGCCAGAAATCCATTGAATACGATAACCGTTTGCAACTTCTTCAATGAAATTTATTTGAGGTGTTTCAGTGATTTTTGGCATTAAAGGAACACCTAAGATGCTGGTATTGATACCTAACTTTTTCTTAACGTGATCCAAAAATCTCTTCTTATTATTCATTTTTTGTGGAAAGTCTATTATTTCGAATATATTTAGTGAGGTTTTCCCAGCGTATTTATATTCTTCATAGATAGTTTCTGTTAGTTCCTTTTTAGATTCAAGTAGATCTTTATACATTTGTTCAATATTGTTCATATTACTTGAAATATTCTCCTTAGTAATATGATGCTCTAGACGATCTTTAGGTACCACCTTTTTAAATACAACTTTATTCAACCACCGAACCTCCTCACCTTGAGTGAGGACGTACCCGCCAATAATGATATTCTTTTCTAGACAATACTCTAATATTACAGTATATTTATCTTAGTTATTAAGAAAAGTTTCTAACCTAATGGCGTGGGCTGTCCTCACGCTTTTTTTATTATTATAAATGGACTTGTTTTGAATTATATCATGACATGTAAGTACAATAAACACTAAATGTTTACATATTTTTCATGATACTCTCGACCCTATTACTTACAGACAGGTTAACTCGTATAGGAACTAGTACATAAAAAAAGCCCTCTCAATTGAGAAGGGCTTTTTGTCGTGTGATATTCTAGCTGGTTTTTATTTTAACTGATAAATCTTACTTTACTCGGATTTTTGTACCAACATAAATCGTATATTCGCTGTCCAACTTATTCCAGGCTTTGATTTGTGCGATAGTAGAGCCATACTTTATAGCAAGTTTAGATGCTACATCACCCGAAACTACCTTATGATACTTAGCAGTAGAGGTTGCTGTAGCTTTATTTTCAGCAGGGTTAATCCAGCTACCAGGCACTCCTGGCTTGGCAGTAACGTTAATCATACCGGATGACTCATTAAAGACGGAATAAGATCCAGTCTTAACAGTACCTGCTTTATTACGTTTAGCCTTGGCATCAGCAGCAGTCTTATATGCTGATACAGACTTCACTACTTTATATGTCTTCGCCTTTTTAGATATTGTTGACTTAACTTCTGTTTTGAGATCTTCCTGGACCACTTGTTTTACTTCCTTGCCCGTAAAGTACTCAAGTGATTTATCGCCAAGGATTTGGTTTAAATCAAGATCTCCATCGTACCCGTTAAGGCGACCTTTATCGGTGTATTGGTGCAAGTCACAAGGGTAAGCTGGATTACTATTTGCTTGTCCATTATTTTTACCGTAATGTGGGATCCAGACTGCATCGAATTCTTCGACATTGATATACAAGGACTTGTACAAATGATGTGCAATATAAACCCCTACCTTTTTAGCCCCAAGAGAACGAAGTTTTTTAGCGTAAGCAGAGACACCAGCACGCATGTCGGACATTGATTTTTCTTCTACATCAAGAAACCAGAATGTAGGGTTAAGATCTTTAGTACGATTGTAGAAATCTGTAGCTTCAACCTCCATGTCCTTGGTACTAACGCCTCGCACCCACGCATAAGCAGCTGTAGGGACACCGCGCTTTTTAAACTCCGCATGATGAGTTTTGAAGTGCCGGTCAATCGTCTTGCTACCATATTGAGTCCTGATGATAACCAAATCAACCTCATTAGCCAACTTGTCATAGTTAATTGCAGATGGTACCTGGTGATGAGAAATATCGATAATTTTTGCCATAATAAATCCTCTCCTCTTTTAAAATATAAAATAAGCAACCTAGTAAGGCAGCTTAATTACTTTCCATTCACTTTTTCTTTAAGTACCGCGATGATATTTCCTAATGGCCCTAATGGTACTCCAATCTTTCCTGCATTTTCGGTGATACTGATAAACTCAATAGCAATATAAGCCCATGCCGCACCTTCACCTCCTGCAGCTGTTCCATTTAATGAGATTTCAATCAGATATAGGAGACCAATTAAAATAAGGACAATCAGCTTTTTTATAAAGCCTTTCGTCCCTTTTGCGCTGTTTAATTCCTTGTTTACCAAGGCGCATAGTAATCCGGTCACATAATCAGCGAGCATAACCACCAATAACACTGATACAGCTAGTCCAAAACTGCCAACCATCGCTGCCCAAATGCCTCCTATAACACCTATTACAATGCTTAAACCATGTTGCTTTTCCATTTTCTACCTACCTTTCTGCAAAAATAATAAGAGCCTGAGATGAGCTCTTTTTATTTTTGGGCTAATGTAAATTCAAAAGAATCAATCTTAAAGCTTTATTATTTCGTGGCTTCCATATTTACGATCCACGAGGCTGTCCACAATGCGCTTAGCGTCGTGTTGGGGCCGTGATCGTGAACGTCATTACTTACCGTTCCACGCAAAGTGCCAGTTGAGTTAATCTCTGTTAACGCAGAAGCACTGTGAGTCTTCCCCGTTAGTTGTCCGTTAGATAAATAATTGGCTAAACAGAATATATTCTCTTGAACGCCGTCAAAAGTACCTTGTAAAACCTCAGTGAACATTTTAACACCAGTATTAAATCCACTATCATAACCAGCTAATGGAGGTGGATTGAACCCAATTTTTATATTTGGGTTATAGTCGTGAATTGAGTTGATTATTTTTTGATATTCGGTCGGCATATACGCTAGAATTTCTTCTATAGAAGAAGATGCAATGTTTTGTTCAGTTGCAACAGGGTGATAACCCGAAATATCATTTGTACCTAGCATAATGACTACGTAATCTAAACCGTCAAATCCATTGTTGTTCATATAGTACGAGAAATCGAACTCTTTAGAATCGGGATTTAAAAATGGGTTATAGGAGAACTGGAACGTAGTACCATCTTTACGTTTTGTTGTTCCGGTAAAGTCAGTAATCCTCCAACCACCACGACCTTCTCCTTTAACGCCAGTCTCTATTCCTTCCAAACCAAGACCGTACTTATGTCCATTTGTTACTGTACCAATCATAGTAGGGATTAGCCCAAATTTCTGTAACCACCATTTTACGTTTGGTGGTAAGTCTCCATTTGTTATGCTGTCCCCAATCATTAAAACTCTAACTCTTTTTCCAGAAGCTTTAGAAGGGTCAGCGAAATTTAACCTTAACACTTTGTATAGTGCGTTCGTTTTCTGACCATTATAAATACCGCCTAATCGAGTATTCATTACCGCTTCAACCGGAGAAGAAATAGTAGCTGTATCTTCGAATATATTAACTTGAGTCGGAGTAATAACTTCAAATTTTAACTTATCATGTTCTTTGACATTACTCTTATTGAAGCCGTGCGCGTTTATGCTATAGTCGACGCCTTTGAGTAGGTGTAACTCTTTCGGTAATAGGAAGTAGTTACCTGGCCAATCGAACGGTTCTTCCCCGGCAGCTACAGTCCCAACCCGTTCAGCATATGTTTTCCCATTTATCTTTAAGCGTCTCTCATTGTTAAAGTGGGTAACTAATTCTACGCTATCGCCACTTGTCCAAAACAAAGCTACAAACGTTGCTCGTTTTGAACGGATTGTATTATTGAACATTTTCACTTTAAGAGTTTGCTCATCGTGGTCGTAATAGAGTATCCGCACGTAACCGGACGGCTCCGTTGTAGTTGAGTAATCAAGGACTTGCTCGGTATGACCAGAAGGAACCGAGAGACGACACGCCCCGTTAGCACCGATTATCCCATTACTTGCAGATGTCCAGACGATTTTCTTCTCGTGTGCCCTAATGTCAATTTTGTTCGGCTCGTATATATATCCAAAATCCATGGGGAGGACGTCCGTCGAGATTCCCTCGTATCTATTCACCTTGTTTCCGTTTCTGTCTATGACCTTAACCCCGCGCTCGTTACCGATAACGTTATGCTGGTACACTCGGGCGATGACCCATATATTTTCTGGTGTTTGTTGAGAGAGTCCTATTTTTATAGAGTTGTTATCTGTTCTATCCAAATAGACAAAATAACTTGCGTAGTCTGTCCCCGATAAATTTAAGTGGCTAAAATCTACCTCATCTTGGTATGTTCCATATTTCCCGAATGCGTTATCTGTGAATATATACAAATCAGACGTTCCGGAGACACGGATTTTTCGGGTCTGAAAATTAATTTCTAGCGACTCTGGATGTAAAAGTGTAACCGTTGGTCGAACTAACTTGTCTAACTTTACTGGTGCATAGTCAAAAGGATAGATTCGATTACCATTACTCCCGATTCCATAAACTGCGTGATAACTTTCGCAGACTATATCTTCACCATAAAATATTGCAATAATTGGGTTGTCTCCTGTAGGTTCCGCTATGTTAGTTACCTTTGCTAACTTGGTACTTTGATCATAGTAAAGTTTATACGTAGCGTTCCATTGACTATAGCTTGCTGGGAATAAAACGTTAGCGAAAGCTGAAGTAGGTACACTTACGTAAGAGTTGTCTACGACAAGGAGTACACCCTGCCTTTGTCTGACTAGCTTCTCCTTAAAGTTAATTTCAATAGAGTCTTTAACTAGTATGTGAGCTAATTGATGTCGTATTGCTTTTGGATTTATGACACCGTTATCCAATCTATACCGTGGTTTCGGCCTTCCGTCCTTCCCAATTACGATGATACCTTCTTGATTACCTCTAACGTTTTCTTTGTAAATCAACGCTAGTGTGAGAATTTCGCCTGTTACCTTGTCAGCCTGATCTATCTTCAATCGATTATCCATTTTGTCAATGTAAAGTCTGTAGGCTGGGTGCATATCCGGATTTATTAAACCTTCTAGCCCTGAAAGACTAATAGGGACGGCGTTCTCTGGTGAAGCATAGTTCGCAAAATATGTTTCGTCATACACAAAAAGTGAATCAGGATTGTTTACGCGAATCTCCATCTTCTGAAAATCCACGGTTATCTCGCTTTCGTGCATAAGTTTTGCAAACGGATTTTTTAACTGCTTGTACTGGATAGAGCTTTTAGCTAATTTATCAGGTGTCACAGCTCCAGGCGCAAATTTTTCAGATGTTATACTCTCGTCTGCGGGCACAGCATTTATTGGAGTATTTCCAACGATTTGTTGTAAAAAAGTATCCGACATATATGTTTGATCGAACTTACCCAAGTTCTTATTAATATCGCTTACAGCTATATTACCTTTTACAGGTCTTTGTTCCAATTGGACACTAAGATTGTTATCCACTGCTTGCATTTTTTCCAACCTAGATCCCAGCGTCACTTCTTTACCTCTAGCTAATGAAACTTCCATATTTGCATTTCCATTTAACGATGCATCATCATAGGCTTGCTTAATTGCGTCGTGAATGGATTGGCGAACGTCTTTTCCATATACAGCTGACTTTATTTTATCTAGTAGATTCTGTATGCTCACTTGACTTTACCTCCTTCAACAACCGTTCTGACATTTCTCTAATTTTCTCTGCTGCCTGTTTAATTCTTTCGCTTAATGACAGTTTGGTCATGCTGTTCCACCTTCCAATGCGGTTACTCTTGCTAATAAATTGTCTAAATCTACAGGTTGCGCCACCGTTATTTGATCAAACTTAGATTTTAACGAATCCAAATCAATATCTTGATGGATGCTGATCAGGTTCAATTTAGATTTATCAGGCGCACTCATCAGACCTGGTGTCGAAGGAGTTGCAATATCATAGATTGGTATATTGCCAATAGAAGAGTTTAAGCTATCGATTGCGTCTTCAAGATCTGCAATGGCTTGTTCGAGTCCTGGCAAATCACTGTCTACCAGTGCACCTTGAATGGAACCAATAGCATTATCAACTGCCTGCATTTCAGCTTGTAATCCAGCTAATGCTTTCGCTTGCCTTGTAACGGTATTTTGTAAAGCAACAACATTTTGACGGGACTTATTCGATTCAATCTGATACTGAGTGAGAGTCCGGTATTTCTCCCCGATGATTAGACCTGCATTCTGTGGATTATTCACATCAATCGTTTGCTCCACTATCTGCAAAGGTTCGTCAACAGCAAACACTGGATTAATAATTTGATGCCAATTACCACATTCGAAGGCATCAAATGAGGTGTCAATTAGCGATACATCCACTGGAGATACAGAATAACTAACCTTCGCTGCCTTTTGATTGGCTAAAAATTGATTACCTCGATTAATTAAGTTAGAAGGCAAAGTAACGTCATCAAAGTTCAATGCGCCTTCGATAATGCCAAATTCCTTCTGTAGGTCAATATCATCCAAATAATCAATTCCATTATTAACAGAGGCGATTGTTACTCTTGCTTGTGATGCATCGGTAGCTTCTTCGTCCTCACTTTCGATATTGGCACCGAGGGGTACTAACCTAGTAATAACCTCTAACGGATCAATTTCCCTTTGCATGTCTTTTAAGTTGGTCCGGAGTTTAATAGGGGTATTCTTGAATTCTCCTACACTCTCGAGATAATCAAGGTACATACCATCTGCCTCTTCACGAAGAACCAAATAACCACCTAATCGATCTATAAGCTTATCCTTTATGGTTGCATAGGTTTTTTCGTAACCTAAATAACGGTACAGACTATCATTGCTGTCTTGCACCGTGATATTGCCAACCTTAAACCGTTTATGGGGCTCTACTTGGCGATTATGGTTATCGATCATCAACTGAAGAAAGTCCCGGACAGAGATATTATGATATTCACCGTGTCGTTGGTTGCTGTCATTTAGATAAGCCAATTTACTTTCACAAGTGTATTCGGCTGAAAACATTCCGCTTCCATCCATAGATTGTTTCGGTTTTAATACACGACCATCAAAAATCTTTTTACCCCTTTTGATATCCTCAACCTTTATAAGTGTTCGTAGAGGTTTGATTTTTGCCCACGCTGGATTGGATAAATTCAGTGTAAATGACATATCTGATATACCTTGAACCACTCTGTGAACTATCGCCTTCGAAAGCTTAACCTGATTTGGATAAGGAGAATGAATAACGGTACCTG
>Ga0182742_1004455_pt1 | contig 12686 bp, 13 predicted proteins | sample eDN5th37CBELigMG_FD_128880 | JGI IMG/M metagenome (GOLD analysis project Ga0182742, IMG submission 128880) | Enriched Miracle-Growth compost microbial communities from Emeryville, California, USA - eDNA 5th pass 37_C BE-Lig MG (version 2)... ... | reverse complement strand
GGTCGGTGGTTCCCCCTGCACCGTAAGGCACGATCAACGTGATGGGTCTTTCAGGATAGGCAGCCCATCCTACGGTTCCTGCGGTCAGGCCTGCGGTTGCCACAGCCATCTTCAGGTAACGCGTCCATTTCTTTTGCATAAACGCCTCTGTTTCTACATTCGTCTTTACGTGGACATATGAGGCCGGGACGGTCACGACATGACGCCATGCCAACGCAAAATGGCGCCGTCGCGTGTCTCATCCAGTCATATATCTGCTGTCGACCCGGTTACCACATTTTATTGCAGTCGGGCAAAAGTTGCTTTTTGCGTCTTGCACAGTGCGGCAAATGTGCCCTTGCAACGCCTGTCGAGCCGATCCAGCCGCCATGTGCGGCCAATGACGCTTGCCGACATCGGCCACGAAGCCGTGCGGAGATGCGACCGTAACGTCGACCGTGCTTTTTGGCGCGATCTGCCTGAAGGTGGGAGGAAGGGGGATATGATCGTTTCTGGTGGCCCCTCATAACAATTTTTCTACAACACCAGACAACCATGACATTCGAGACATCTCTTTCCCTGTGCGGTCCCCTGCGCCAGCCTCGCCAGATGCTGGCCGACCAGGAATACGGCGGACATTCATCCATTCACGACGACACGACGGCTGAAAAGCTGGGCTTTCGGGCAGGCCCCATCGAAGGGCCGACCCATTTCAGCCAGTTCGTGCCTTTGCTGGCACATCTGTGGGGAAAGGCCTGGTTCGAACGGGGATGCCTGTCGACACACTTCAAGAACATGGTGGTCGAAGGCGAGTCGGTGCGTGCCTTCGTAGACCTTCCTGCCGAAGGGGCCAGGCAGACGCGTGCGTGGGCCGAGAAGGCGGACGGCACTCCGGTGCTCGAAGCCAGCGCCAGCATTGGTCCCGACCATGGAAAGACGCTGCTCGAGCAGCGCCTGGCTGCACTGGAACCCCCCGGCAAGCTTGTGATCCTGTCCGGTCTGCAGGTAGGCATGACCGGTGCCGAAGAGGAGCGGGTGCGCATGGACCCGGAGCAGCATATGGGCAAGCTCTATCCGTTCTCGCTTGCGCAAAAGCTCGAGCGGATCACGGAGAACTCTCCCTGGTATGCCGACGGCGCATCGTCGCCCTGGGGACGTGCCATCGTTCCTCTGGAAATGGTCAGCGTGCTGGCCCAGTACACCAGTCACAAGGCGAAATTCCCGGTAAAGCAGCCGGTCGTCGGGCTTTTCGCCGACCTGGAGATACGCATGGTCGACGGTCCCTTGTTCGTCGGCGAAGACTACCTCGTGCGGCGCGAGATCGTGGCCCTGGCAGAAAGCAGGCGAACCGAGTCCTACTGGGTGCGTACCCGGATCTTCGATGCCCGTGGCCAGGATCTGAAGGCTGAAATGCTGCTCAACCATGCTACGCTGAAGCAGTCTTATGCAGGGTACGACGCCGAGCGAGCTTCAGCCTGACAGGCAAGGCAGGTCCATGGCCATACGACTCAAGCGCGCCTATGATCCGCCGGATCCGGAAGACGGGTTTCGCATCCTGGTGGACAGACTCTGGCCCAGGGGGGTGGCCCGGGATGCGGCGCGCATCGATCTTTGGCTCAAGGACATCGCGCCCAGCAAGGAACTGCGCAAATGGTTTGGCCATGACCCGGCGAAATGGCTGGATTTCAAGCAGCGCTATTTCGCCGAACTCGATGGCAACCCGCAGGCGGTCGAGGAGCTGCGCCTGCAGGTCCGGCATGGCAAGGTTACGTTCGTCTACGCAGCCCGGGACCATGAACACAATGATGCGGTGGCCCTGCTGGAATATATCCGGCAGGACCGGACCCGGGCCTAGCCGGGTCGGGAAGCGTCGTTTGCGACGGCACGCCCCGTGCGCGCCTCACGATGCCGCCATGCGATCGCAGCATCGACCAGAATGAAGCCCAGCAGCGTGACGCCCATCAGCGGTAGAAAGAAGCCCAGCAGCACGGCGCCCGTGGCAAGGGCGGCCAGGGGTATGGGCGGCACGCGTCGCAAGGCCTCGATCAGCCTCGGGGTGCTCGGCGCAGGCCTGCGCCGCCACCACATTATGTAGCCCCATGTCACCATGACGAGCAGGGCGCTGCCGAACGCGATCAGGACGATCTGGTTCGGCAGTCCGAAGAGCGCCCCCATGTGGGCATCTATCCCCCAGCGGGTCAGCTTGGCGGCAAGCGGAAAGTCCTCGAACCGGATACGGTCCGTCACGGCAAGCGAGCGCGGATCCACGGCGACTGCATCCACCCGGGTGGGCCAGCTGCGATCGATTTCCGTCACCGTCCAGGCCCGGCCAGCGCTGGCCGGCGGGCGGATCTCGACCTTGCCGGCGCTGATGCCTTCGGCTCGTGCCGAGGCCAGCACGCGATCGAACTGCTCAGCGGTCACATACCCCTCGCGCGAGACGACTGCGCCATGTCCCTGATGGTGCGCGTGCTCGTCATGTGCCGTCGGAGCATCTCCGGCCAGTGCCGTTGAGACGCCGGGCGTGCCCCAGCCGAACTGCTTGCGCAGCACGCCGATGTTGCCGCCGGCATACTGCGACCAGGTCAGGCCGGTGGCCGAGAAGAACATCAACCCAAGCAATGCCCATACGCCCAGCGTGGCGTGCCAGCGGCGCAGTCTGCCTGTTGCACCGTGCCGGGCGCCGGGACGACGGCGGGCGGCCCAAAGCAGCAGTCCTCCCAGGGCGGCCACCCAGAGCCACGAGGCTGCCAGTTCGCTGTACAGGCGGCCGACATCGCCCAGGTGCAATTCCCGATGCAGCAGGTCCAGCCAGGCCCGTACGGGCAGCACGCCGCTGGTGCCGTATACGCCCAGATCTCCTTGCACCTGCGCGGTGACAGGGTCGATAAAGATGGCCCGGTGTTCGGAAGGCCCCATGTCGGGGCCGGCGAACATGACCCGGGTCGTCGTGCCGGGCTCTGGCGCCGGGCGCACCGCGCCCACAGTGGCTTCGGGTCCGACGACGGCACGTGCCGCTGTGATCTGGTCGGCCAGGGGGCGGGCTTCCCCCCGGGAAGGCGTGTAGAGGATATGCCGATACACCCTGTCCTCGATCTGGGGCGTCAGGGCATACAGCACGCCGCTCAGCGCGGCAATGAACAGGAACGGGCCGACCAGAAGGCCGATGTAGAAGTGCAGGCGGGCGATGAGCAGGTGCGCCCAGGAGGGGAGCCCGGCGGTCGGGATGGGAGCCGGCCGGGCAGGCGGAAGCGAATGGGGAGTCATGGACACCTCGGAAAGCGGTCGTGGAGGGGCCGCGGCGTTCGGATGCCGACGGCAGCACAGAAGCGATCAACCGAGGAAGGGGGGCGGTGCGCGCGACCCCAGCGGCGGCCCCAGGGGAGGCAGGGGCGGCAGCGTTTCAGGCGCAAGCCCGGGAGGCACCGCAAGAGCGAGCGAGGGCAGTGTCAATGCGAGCACACCGTCGACAGGAGGCGTGGCCAGGCCCTGGGCCATCACCAGCCCGAAAGGACAGGCCTGCTCATGGACCTCGCCTTCATGACCGGGCGGATGCGACGTCTCGGGTGCTGCGGCGTGGCCTGCGTGATGGAAGGCGCCATCGCCGGCTGGGTGAGCCAGCGTCGAATGATGATCCTGGGGCGATGCGACCACTGCAGGGTTCGGGTGCGAGCCTTGCAGCGGCGTCTCAAACGAGCACAGAACCAGTCGCAGCGAACCGGATTGCATGGCGGCGGCGTCCAGCATGTAGCCCATCGGGATGCCGCTGCGCACCGCCAGCGCCAATATCACCAGCAACATCCATAGATGCCGGGTGGAAAACGATATCGATGACCCAGGGCGCGGTGCTGCCATGGCGTCATTCTATTCCGATGTGGGTGGTTGACCGGACCGATTCACACCGTATGCCAGGCTTTCGCCGACCGTGCTAGCGTTGCTTGTACCAACACGCAAAGCGAGGAATGCATGAGGACCGAAAAGGAAAAGATGCTGGCTGGCGATCTCTACGATCCGCTCGACGCCCGGTTGTCGAAGGAACGTCGTCGCGCGCGGCTGCTGACGGAAAAGCTGAACCAGACGCGTGACGACCAGGAAGAGGATAGAGCCAGGATCCTGCGGGAACTCATCCCGGCCAGCGGGAAGGACCTCTGGATCCAGACGCCCTTCTATTGCGACTACGGCACCAACATCACCATCGGCGACAAGGTCTTCTTCAATTTCAACTGCGTCGTCCTGGATGTGGCTCACGTGCGCATCGGCTCGCGTGTCCTGTTCGGCCCCAACGTGCAGATCTACGCAGCCACCCATCCCATGAGCGCGGCCGAGCGCCAGACCGGGCTGGAGCTTGGCAAGGAAATCGAGATCGGCGACGACGTCTGGGTTGGCGGCAGCGCCGTGATCTGCCCGGGCGTGCGCATCGGCGCGCGGTCGGTGATCGGCGCAGGGAGCGTGGTGACGAAGGATATTCCCGAAGGGGTGTTCGCCGCAGGCAATCCCTGCCGGGTGGTTCGGGAAATCAGGGAGTAGTGCACGTTCCCCTTCTCTGTCGGAAAAGCCCTTGGCGCATGGCTCCAGGCACCCGATGCGGGTTTGTTCACGGTGCCTGCATCCACTCTTTCCTTTTCCGAAAACAAGGACTGGGGCCGTATTCCGCGAACGGCCTGTTAATATACGAAGTGACTACAAACCATATAAAGAGTAAATTCGATGGGAATCATCAAGATCTCGGAGCAGACGCACGAGAGCCTGCGTCTGGCCAGCGGTGCATTGAGCCGCTCGATCAACGCGCAGGCCGAGCACTGGCTGCGCGTGGGCAGGCTGGCCGAGCTGAACCCGACTCTTCACTATGGGGAAATCTGCCAGCTGCTCATCCAGGCGGAACGGGATGCCGCGAGCGCCATGGCGGCCTCTGCCTCACTGGCCGAGAGGGCAGCATGATGGGTTCCAGACGGGTCGCCATCAACTCATCGGCCGAAATCGCCATGTCTCGCCAGGCCGGGATGCTCGCTGCCGAGGTCCTGCACATGATCGGCGAACACGTCAGGCCAGGGGTCACCACCGACGAGCTGGACAGGATTTGCCACGATTACATCGTGAACGTGCAAAAGACCATTCCGGCCAATATCGGCTACCACGGCTATCCCAAGACGGTCTGTGCGTCGGTCAATCACGTCGTCTGCCATGGCATTCCTTCGGACAAGGTGCTGAAGGACGGGGACATCGTCAATATCGATGTCGCGCTCATCAGGGACGGATGGTTCGGCGACACCAGCCGCATGTATTTCGTGGGCGAGCCGAGCACCCTGGCCAGGCGCCTGGTCGACACCACCTACGAGGCCATGCGGGCCGGTATCCGGCAAGTCAGGCCGGGCGCCACGCTGGGCGATGTCGGGCATGCCATCCAGACCGTTGCCCAGCGGGAAGGATTCGGCGTCGTCCGGGAATACTGCGGCCACGGCATTGGCCGGATCTACCATGACGAGCCCCAGGTGCTGCATTACGGGCAGCCCGGCCAGGGCCTCAGGCTGAAGCCAGGCATGATTTTCACGATCGAGCCCATGATCAACGCAGGCAAGGCAGGCACCAAGCAATTGCCGGATGGCTGGACGGTGGTGACCAAGGACCGCTCGCTCTCCGCGCAATGGGAGCACATGGTGGCGGTGACCGAGGAAGGTTTCGAGGTGCTGACGCCCTGGCCCGACGGCTACGGGGAATATGCGCCCATCGTCCCGGCCGCCTGAACCCGGTTCGAATGAAGCGCTACGAGCGGCTCAGCGAGGAGGTCGCGGCCTCGATACGATCGGGGGTTCTGCAAGTCGGAGACAGGCTGCCTTCCGTGCGACAGGCCAGCCTCGCTCGCAAGGTCAGCCCGTCCACCGTATTCAAGGCCTACTACCTGCTGGAAGCAAAAGGCCTGATACGGGCACGGGAACGCTCTGGCTACTATGTCGTGGCAACGCCCGACACCATGCCGCCAGAGCTCGAGCAGGTGTCGCTGACGCAAGACCGGCGCAGCAAGGTCGAGGTCAGCGACCATGTGCTTCAGGTCTTGAGTGCCACCCTGCATCGCGACATGGTGCCCTTCGGCTCGGCATTCCCCAGCCCCACGCTGTTCCCGATCTCGCGACTGGCGCAGGTAATGGCCGCCACGGTTCAGCGGATCAGGCCATGGAGTCTCATCGACGATTCGAGTGCAGGCAACCCGTTGCTGCGCCGAGCCATCGCATTGCGCTACCTGGCCGATGGCATGACGGTGCATACCGATGACATCGTCATCACGGCTGGTGCACTGGAAGCGCTCAACCTTTGCCTGAGCGTCGTGACCAGGCCCGGCGATGTCGTGATCGTGGAATCGCCCACCTTCTACGCCGCCCTGCAGTCGCTCGAACGAAGCAACCTGCACGCTGTGGAGGTTGCCACGCATCCACGCGAAGGGATCGATCTGGCAGCCCTGGAGCACGCCATCCAGCGTCATCGTCCGGCGGCATGCTGGCTCATGACGAACTTCCAGAATCCCCTGGGCAGCCTGATGCCCGAGGCCAAGAAAAAGGCGCTGGTCGAGCTGCTGACCCGATACGACATTCCGCTGATAGAGGACGACGTCTATGGCGAGTTGTACTTCGGTACGCAACGCCCGCTTCCCGCCAAGGCCTTCGACGAATCCGGCATCGTGCTGCACTGCTCCTCCTTCTCGAAGAGCCTGGCACCGGGATACAGGGTGGGATGGGTACTGGGGGGGCGGTACACGCAGGCCATCATGCGCAACAAGCTCACCACCAGCCTGGGGACGGCCGTGCCCACACAGGCCGCGCTTGCGGCCTATCTGCAGAAGGGCGGGTTCGACAAGCACCTGAGGCAGCTTCGCCAGACCCTGGCCCTGCAGCAGGAGGAAGTCATGCATGCCGTGGCCCGGCACTTCCCGGAAGGAACGCGCACGACCCGGCCGGTAGGCGGTTATTTCCTCTGGGTCGAACTGCCCGAAGGCGCCGATGTGCTCGAACTTCACCGCGCCGCGCTGGAGCACGGAATCGGCCTGGCCCCCGGCCCGATCTTCTCGTCGCGCGGCGATTTTCGAAACTGCCTGCGGCTGAACTTCGGGCATCCGCTGGACGCGCGCATGCGAGCGGGCCTGGCGACGCTGGGCAGGCTTGCCCACATGCGCTGATGGCAACCCAGCAGGGGCGAGCGAATCTGATACGGTATTTTTAGTTCCAGTTGCATATTTACCGTATCAGATCTGAAGCCTAGAGTAGGGCAGGATGTCGTCGATACTCCGCTTTTCTCAGGCAAGTAATGAAGCAACAGAAGGTCATTCCCATCGTCGCTGCGCCGGTCGAGCAGCGGATCTACCCCCGTTCGGTCAAGGGCTGGTTCAACAACTGGCGCTGGGCGATGGTGTGGTTCACGCAGCTGCTGTTCTATGGGCTGCCGTGGATCACCTGGAATGGCCGGCAGGCCATGCTGATCGATCTGGAGGCGCGCCGCTTCCACTTCTTCATGCTGAGCTTCACGCCGCAGGACCTGATCCTGCTGACCTTGTTGCTGGCGATCTGCGCATTCGGGCTGTTTCTGTTCACCGCGGTGGCCGGTCGGGTGTGGTGCGGCTACTCCTGTCCGCAGACGGTGTACAGCTTCATGTTCCAGTGGCTGGAGTACCGCGTCGAGGGCGATCGCAGCAAGCGCATGCGCCGCGATGCGGGTCCGAAGAACCTGGACTGGCTGTGGCGCAAGCTCACCAAGCACGGCGTCTGGCTGGTGGTCTCGCTGTGGACGGGCTTTACCTTCGTGGGCTACTTCACGCCGATCCGCACGCTGGGCGATGAGGTGCTGGCCGGCGCGCTGGGCCCGTGGCAGACGTTCTGGATCTTCTTCTATGGCCTGGCCACCTACGGCAACGCAGGCTGGCTGCGCGAGAAGGTGTGCAAGTACATGTGCCCGTACGCGCGCTTCCAGGGCGTGATGTTCGACGACGACACGCTGACGGTGACGTATGACGTGGCACGCGGCGAGCCGCGCGGCTCGCGCGCGCGCCAGGCCAGCGCGGCCGAGCACGGGCTGGGCGACTGCATCAACTGCACGCTGTGCGTGCAGGTGTGTCCCACGGGCATCGACATTCGCAACGGCCTGCAGTACGAGTGCATCAACTGCGGGGCGTGCGTCGATGCCTGCAACGAGGTCATGGACAAGATGGGCTACGAGCGCGACCTGATCCGCTACGGCACCGGCACGGGCCTGTCGGTGTCGCGCACCCCGAGGCAGTTCCTCGCGCGCCTGAAGCGCCCGCGCGTGCTGGTCTACACGGTGCTGCTGGCCGTGCTCGGCGGGCTGTTCCTGGCCGGGGTGTGGACGCATGCGCCGCTGCGCGCCGAGGTGCTGCGCGACCGCGCCGTGATGGCCCGTCCGCTGGACGACGGCGGCATCGAGAACCTGTATCGCGTGCATGTGACCAACTCGGCGTCCGAGCCCATTGCGGTCAGCGTCACGGTCCAGGGCCTGCCCGGCATCGGCCTGCCCGCGCCCGAGCAGCGCGCCAGGATCCGCGCCCAGGGCAGCACCACGCTCGTGCTGCACGCCCGGCTGCCGGCCGACGCCAACGTGACCCAGGGCACCTACCCGATCACCTTCACCATCCGCGAAGACAAACCCGATGGCACCACGCTTACCTCCGAGTCGTCATTCCTCGTCGCCTACTGAAGAAGAAGGACACCAATCCAGTAGTCCGACTGGGTGGGTGCGTCGGCTACGGAGCCGGGCATTGCGTGGTTCGCCGACGGTGGACAGCCTGCAAGACCTCAAACGATACTGGAAGGGTGTTTGGCCAGTGGCGTCACGTGAATCTTCATGTAGGGGAACAGGGGCAGCGCCGACAGCATGTCGTGCAGCGCGTCATTGGACTCGGCTTCGAACACGCTGTAGTTGGCGTACTCGCCTACGACACGCCACAGGTGCTTCCAGCGGCCATCGCGCTGAAGACCTTGGGCATACTCCTTTTCCCGGACCTTGATCTGTGCCGCCTGCTCTTCAGGCATGTCATGGGGGATGTTCACATCCATACGGACGAGAAAAAGCATGGTTGGCTCCTGGTGGTAAGTGAATCCCGGCATGGGCAGTGCCTGCCGGACTCCGTAAGCTGGCCTGCTATCGGGCAAAGAAGTCCCTGAGCAGCTGTGCGAAGGCTTGAGGCTGCTCGACCGCACTCAGGTGCGAGGCATCGAGGGTGCGCAGCGTGGCGTTCCTGATGTCTCGTGCCATGGCTTCGGACAGCGCGACCGGGGTGGCTTCGTCACGGGTGCCGGCAATGATCAGTGCGGGGCAGCTTATCCTGCGGTTGCCTTCGTCCAGGTCGATGCCGGCCACGGCCGCGCAGGCTGCGGCGTACGGTTCGCCGCCCATGCCCTCAAGGTCGCGCCGCAATGTGGCTACCCGCGCGGCGCCCGCTTTCGAAGCCCGGAATTCCGGCGTGAACCAGCGCTGCATGGCGCCTTCCGCAATGGCTGCGATGCCCCGGGACCTGACCGTCTCGATCCGGTCGCTCCAGCCCGTCCTGGCCTGTTCGTCGTAGCGGCTCGCCGAGTTGGCGATGACGATGCTGCGCACCAGGCCCGGATACCTGGCCGCAAGCGCCTGTGCCGTCATGCCGCCCATGGAAAGACCGACGAAGTGCACAGGCTGGCTGCTCTGCGCGCGGATGAGCCCCGCCGCATCGTCTGCAAGGTCGTCCATCGTGAAGGGATGGCCCGGATCCGGAGATTTGCCGTGGCCTCGATGATCGTAGCGCAGCACCGTGAAGTCCTTTTCCAGTTCGCTGGCGACTTCGTCCCACATATGCAGGTTGCAGCCCAGTGCGTGGCTGAGGACGACCATCGGACCCTGGCCGCTTGTCAGGTAGTGAAGATTGGACATCGTTCCTTCCTAGGCATGTAAACAGGAAAAAGGGGCGAGAACCTTTGCCCCTGCCTTCAACCCGGTTTATTCAGGCTGTATGTTGGCATCCTTCATGACCCGGATCCAGCGCTCGCTTTCCTCGAGCGCAAAAGCGTGCGCCTGCTTGTAGTCCATCGAGCTTGGGATCGTGCCCTGCGCCTTCAGCGCCTCGACGACCTTGGGCGACGCCGAAGCCTTGATCATCGCGTCGTTGAGCTTCTTGACGATCGCCTCGGGCGTACCCTTCGGTGCCCACATGCCGTACCAGGTCACAATGTCGAAATCCGGAACGACCGTCTCGGCGATGGTGGGCACGTCGGGCAGGTCGGCAACCCGGCTTTTCGTGCTGACCGCCAGGGCGCGCACCTTGCCGCTGGTGATGAGCGGGACCGCGGGCGCCAGCGGTGCATACATCAGGTCCACATGGCCGCCTGCCACGTCCGTCATGGCAGGACTGCTGCCACGGTAGCCGATATGGGAGATCTTCGCGCCGGTGGTGTTGTTCACCAGCTCACCTACCAGATGAGGCAGGGTGGCGATGCCGGGCGAGGCGAAGGTCAGCTTGCCGGGGTTGGCCTTGGCGGCATCGATCACGTCCTTGAAGGACTTGTACGACGACGCCGTCGGCACGATGGCGACCATCGGCACGGTGCCCGTGATGCCCACCGTGGTGAAATCGTTGATGGGATCGAAGGGCAGCGACTTGAACTGACCCGGATAGATCACCTGCACGGAGGCGTTCATGAGCAGGGTGTAGCCGTCGGGATCTGCCTTGGCGACCGCGCCCGTTCCGATGGAGCCGCTGGCACCCGGACGCGACTCGATGACCAGGGGCTGGCCCAGGATGCTGGACATTTCGTTGGCAACGACGCGACCGATGACATCGGTCGGGCCACCGGGAGCCCAGGGCATGATGACCCTGATCGGCTGATTCGGATAGGCGTCATCAGCCAGGGCAGGCGTGCCCAGTGCGGTGCCGAGCGCCAGCGTTGCGGTCGCGATCATGAACCTGCGTTTATTCATCCTGCTTATCTCCAGAGCCATAAGTTACCGAGGTGTTTTTCAGTATTTCCTTCAGTTGCACCTTCACCTCGGGAAAGAGCCGTGCAATGTCTTCTTCTTTTTTCTGCATTCGCGTGACCGGGCCGGCCAGGACGATGGCAAAGGGTTGCTCGTGAACGCGAAAGCCCAGCGCAATCGACATGACGTCTTCCACGTTCTCGCCGACGGAGCGATGCCAGCCGCGCTGGTTGCCGGCTTCGATATCGGCCTCCAGCGCCTCGCGCGAGCGCAGGGTGTTGGGCGTGATGCGGCTCCAGTCGGCGTACCGTCCGAGAAGCGCCTTGCGTTCACCCGGCTTCAGTACGGCAAGCAGGGCCTTGCCGGAGCTGGTGGCGTGCAGGCTCTTGAAGCCACCGGGCTGATGGCTGTACCGGATCGTTTCGTTGGACTCGACCACGCTCAGGTACACGACGGCCTGATCCGCGAGCTTGGCAAGAATCGCGGTCTCACGTGACTGGTCCCGCAGGTTCATCAGCAGCGGCTCCATTGCGGTGACGAGAGGATCGCGCTTGCAGATGACGTTGGCCACGTGCAGGAGTTTCTGGGTGGGGTAGTACCCGTCCTTCTTGCCGAGTTCATACAGATAGCCTCGGGCGACCATGGTCTTGAGAAGGGCATGGCAGCTGGACAGCGGAATGCCCATGTGAGTGGCGATTTCGCTGTAGATCATTGGACGCTGTACCTCTGCAAAAAGGTTGAAGACGTCCAGCACACGAGTAGCGGTTTTCACATCCATGGAGTTATTATCATGTACGTGATAGTCTTTGTCAAAATTTGAAACGAAAACGCAAGGGGTCATAACCATGAGATGGAAACAGCGCCCGGAAGGATCGAACTGGGGGGATTTCGGTGCCGACGACCAATTGGGGTGTCTCAACTGGATCACGCCAGAGGCGGTGCGCCGGGGAGCCGGGCAGATCAGGGAAGGCAAAAGCTTCTGCCTGTCTCTTCCACTGGACTATCCGGGTGGCACGGTCATCAATCCGCGCCGCCACCCTCCGACGCTGATGCCGACGGAGCGGGATGGCGACCAGTACATGAACTTTCCGCTTGGGCGCTTCCGTCCCGGGTTCGTCGATGTGCTCAGCGACGATGTGGTCACGATGAGCCTGCAATATTCGACCCAGTGGGATTCGCTGGCTCACGTGGGGGCACTCTTCGATGCCAATGGCGATGGCTTGCCAGAACGCGTCTACTACAACGGCTACCGGCCCAACGAGCACATCCGCGGCCCGGTCGACTACGACGTCAATGACAACTTCCGCAAGATCGAGCTGAACCAGGGCGAAAGTTCCGAAGCCCGCAAGCTGGACATCACTTTGCTTGCCACGCAGGGTTTGCAGACGCGTGGCGTCATGGTGAACCTGGCCCGGCATTTCGGACGTGAAAACGTGTCGGTCGGCTATGACGAGCTGATGCGCATCCTGGACAAGGACGGCATCGAGGTGGAGCAGGGGGACATCCTGCTTTTCCAGACCGAGTTCGCAGACGCGCTGCTCGAGATGAAGAAGAATCCCGATCCCCATCTGGTGCACGAGATGTGCAGCGGGCTGGACGGCAGCGACGAAAAGCTGTTGCAATGGATCACGGATTCGAAGATCGCTGCCATGGCATCCGATAACCACGCCGTGGAAACCTATCCGATCAAGAAACCGAATGCGTGCTGCGCGGCGCTCCCCCTGCATCATCACTGCCTTTTCAAGCTCGGCATGCCGCTGGGC
>Ga0182742_1004453_pt1 | contig 12687 bp, 9 predicted proteins | sample eDN5th37CBELigMG_FD_128880 | JGI IMG/M metagenome (GOLD analysis project Ga0182742, IMG submission 128880) | Enriched Miracle-Growth compost microbial communities from Emeryville, California, USA - eDNA 5th pass 37_C BE-Lig MG (version 2)... ... | reverse complement strand
TTCATCGAATAGGGCAGCTTCGACACCCCGGAAAGGCCGTTCGCCTCCGCCTGCGGCAGGCTGTAATAAACATAGTCGGTGCCGTTAACCCTCAAGGTCGAACGACAATTGAAACTGTCTAGGCTCGACAGCATGTTTCCTCCTCCTGAATCTCAATATCCACGGCCACGCGCTGCAGCCCGTGTCCGCCCCCCTTTAATCCTGAAGACCGATCCGGAGCGTAGCGAGGCCTGCCTCCTCGGAAGCCGAACCGTTCGACTGAAGGAAGTTGCAATGCCATTGACGCGAAGTATTATAGATCGATCGATAGAGGCTTCTGCCCAGAAATATGCCTGCTCCCACAAGCATATTATCGATCAATCAAGTATACATCCGCCCATCTTAAAGACAGGTCATTTATGGCCTCCCGATTTAATTGCAGTATCTGACCGAAATGGCAGAACAATGCTTAATTTCATTGATATTGACATGCAAAGCTGTCATAGGTCTGTCATCAGGAATACGATGGTTCACATTCACGAACGCACCGGGAGGGTGGCGAAACCAATGACAGGGGAGGCTGTTCGGCGGTATGCGAATTCTATTTGTGGAGGACAGCGCCGATCAGGCGACGGCCGTGATAGCCAGGCTGCGACGCTCCGGTCATGCTGTCGACTGGGCGCGGGACGGAGAACATGCGAGCCAGATTTTCCAGGAGGGTGTCTATGATCTGGTCCTGCTCGACCTCATCCTGCCCAAGGTGGACGGCGAGGCCTTTCTGGGCCGGCTGCGCGCGACGAACTCGACCGTCCCCGTGCTGGTGATCAGCGCTCGCGGCGGCCTCGACGAGAAGGTGCGGGTGCTCGACATTGGCGCCGACGACTATGTGGTGAAGCCCTTCGAGCTGAACGAGATCGAAGCGCGCATCCGCGCCCTGCTTCGTCGTCCGCAAGGGCGTACCACGAGCGCCACCACTATCGGGAACCTCGTCTTCGACGGCGCCCGCCGCCGCGTGGAGATCGACGGTCGGCATGTGCCGCTCGGCCAGCGGGAATTCCGGCTGCTTGAACTGTTCCTCGGCAGCTTCAACCATCTCTTGACCAAGGAAGCGATCCTCGATCACCTTTTCTCGTTCGACGAGCCGGCCGCGCCGAACGCCGCCGAACTCTATGTTTCGCGGCTGAGGAAGAAGCTTTCCGGCACAACGATCGAAATCAGGACGGTCTGGGGTGAAGGTTACGTCGCCGAAATCAGCAAGCAGGATTGACACCTACTCGATCCGAGCCCGCCTGTTCGGCCGGCTGGTCCCGGCCTTCGTGGTGCTGGCGCTCGTACTCTTCTACTACCTGCATTTCCATGCCCAGCGCGCCGCCGAACGGTCGTACGACAACCTGCTCGCCGCCTCCGCGCTGTCGATCGCCGACGCCATCCAGCATGAGGACGGCGTGCCGACGGTCGAGCTGCCCTACTCCTCGCACGCGATCCTCGCAAGCCGGACGTCGAGCCGTGTCTTTTATCGCGTCACGGCTCCGGACGGGACCCTGATCACCGGCTATCCCGGCCTTGCTGCCGATGCGCCGCCCGCCCTTTCGCCGACACCGACCTTCACGAGCGGTACATTCCTCGATGTTCCCGTGCGCATCTGCACGCTTGGCCGCTATATTTCCGGCGGCGGCCAGTCGGGTTGGGTCACCATCGTCGTCGCCGAGACCAACGAAGAGCAGGAGCAACTGGCCAACGAGCTGCTGCAGGTGTCCTTCGGCCCCGCAGTCGGCCTGATGATCCTGACGACGGCGCTGATCTGGCTGGCGGTGCGTAGCGCCCTGCAACCGCTCGCCGCCATAGAGCGCGCCATCACCGCCAGCGACCCGACCGCCCTGAAGATGCTGGACATCCCCGCGCCGCGGGAGATCCACCATCTCGTCGCCGCGCTCAACACCATGATCGGCCGCCTGAACATGCTGCTCTCGCGCATGCAGAACTTCATCGCCGAGGCCGCCCACCAGATCCGTACACCGCTTTTCAATCTGCGGGTGCAGGTGGAGGCGGCCATGGATGAGCCGGCCGGCACGACGATGCGCGATCGCCTGCTCATCGTCCGGCGCAATGCGGTGGCGGTGAGCAGGCTCGCCGATCAATTGCTCGCCGACACCATGGTCTCGCATCGCGGCGAAGTGACCTCGCGCGTCCCGGTCGACCTTCTCGACCTCGTGGAACTGATCGCGGACGAATTCACCGACCGCACCGGCGTCCGTATCAACCTGCATATCGGGGCGCTCGAAGCGGCACCTTACATCCTGGGGGATGCCCTGATGCTCACCGAGGCCGTCAAGAACCTCCTGGACAACGCCATGAAATACGGCAAAGCCACGGAGACGATCGACGTACGTCTGCATGCGGACGAGACCCGCGCGACGCTCAGTGTGGAGGATCGCGGACCGGGCATATCGTCGGCGGACCGGGAGACGATCACGGAACGCTTCGTGCGCGGCTCGCGCGACGACGACATTCCCGGCAGCGGCCTTGGCCTTGCGATCGTCGCCAATGTCATGCGCCATCACGATGCCGAGCTTTCCTTCGACACCCGCGAGGGCGGCGGTCTGGTGGTGCGGCTGGTTTTCCCGCGCATCGGGGCACCATCGGAGGCGGGGCCATGATCCGGTTCTGCTGCCTGATCCCGGCGGTATGGATCGCCCTTTCGGTAGCGGCGGCGGCGGACGAGGTGACGCGCTTCGGACCGTCGGATGCCGGCCAGGAACTGACGATCTGGAGCTCGACCGACCTTGGCGAGCTCCGCACGACCATCGACGACTTCCTGTCGCGCAATCCCGGGGTCGCCATCGCCTACCACGACGTCCAGTCGGCGGAGATTTACGAAGGCATCCGCTCGGGGCAGCTTGCCGCGCCGGATATCGCTATCAGTTCGGCTGCAGACCTTCAGATCAAGCTGGTCAATGACGGCTTCGCTCTAGAGCATATTCCGTCCGGCACCGTGGACCTTCCGAAATGGGCCTCATGGCGCAACGCCGCCTTCGGCATCTCGGCCGAGCCCGCCGTGCTGGTCTATCACGAAAGCTTCGAGCAATTCGGGCCGCTGCCGGCCTCGCGCGCCGACCTGGCGCGCACGATCAACCTCAACCGGACCGCCCTGGACGGCCGGATAACGACCTACGACATCGAGACGAGCGGCCTCGGCTATCTTTTCGCCAGCCAGGACTCCCTGTATTCCAGCACCTACACCATCCTCCTGCACAGCCTCGGCGCCGCCCATGCCCGGCTTTCCTGTTGCAGCAGCCGCATGCTGGACGAACTGGAAACCGGCGAGATGCTCGTCGCCTACAACGTGCTCGGCTCCTACGCGCTGGCCCGCAAGCGGGCCGGCGCCCCCATCCGGATCGTGCTGCCGGAGGACTACACGCTGCTGCTTTCGCGCGTCGCCCTGATCCCGCGCGGGGCCAAGCGGCCCGATCTCGGCGGTGCATTTCTGGATTTCCTGCTGTCGCCCGAAGTCCAGAAAAGCCTGCCCAGCCTGGATGATTTCCGGCCCGGATCAACGATCACAGCACATCCGATCGCGCTCAACCCGACATTGCTGGTTTTTCTCGATCCGATCAAAAGGGCGAAGTTCATCAAAGCATGGAAGATGCTGATCCGTGCAGCCTCGTGAAGGAGGTGGGAACGCCCGCCGCGTCAACACCACCACTGGTGTTCCTCTTGTTCACCACGATCCCGCCCCGCTCGGACGCTGCGGCCTCGCGCCGGCTTTTGAAAACGACAGGGGTGCGTCCCGACGCTCGGCATATCCGGATGAGACGGTGAACCTGCGTGTGTTGCAGGCCCACCTTTCCAATGTCGGCCCGGGGCTACTTCGAGGAAAAACGTTCTGGCCGGAACGTTGCGAGCATGGGATGCTCGACGCCTGTTGCGACTTCGAGAGCGAGCAATTCGCCGACGATCAGACCGAGCGTCGCGCCGCTGTGGCTGAAGGCGACGTAATAGCCCGGAATGGCCTTGAGGGCACCGACAACCGGTTCGCCGTCGCCGGGGATCGGCTTGCCGCCAACGCCGATCGTGGCGACCTCAAGCTTCGGATTGCCTTCCATCACCTTTGCAGCTTCGGCCAGAAGAGCACTGACGACGCGGTCGTCGATATCGTATCCGCCATCCGCGCGCAGCTTCACCCCTTCGTCGGCCGCCCAGTCGGCGTCTAGCGAGAAGGTGCCGCCCGGCGCCGGACGAACGGCGACACGCGGCGTGTTCAGGACGGCGCGCAGGGGATGGGCGAGCGGCCTGGTCTGCACGAGAAGGGCGAGCGGCGTCCCGTCGCCGATGGCCTGCCCGCTCTCCGCAGCCATCCTCGGCACCGCATGGCCCGTCGCCAGTATGACGGCATCCGCCAGGAAACGTCCGCCCGTCGCCGTCTCCGCGCCGACGGCCCGGCCACCTTCGACACTGACCCGTGCGGCCCCTTGTTCCGTCACCAGTACGCCGCCAAGCGCGGAAAACTCCGTGAGAAGCATGTCGATCAGTGCCGGCAAGTCGACCCAGCCCTCGCCCGGATTGAAGATCGCGCCCTGCGGCGTGATCGCACGCTCATCGAGCCCGGGCGTGACGCCGGCGACGTCGGCGGCCGACAACCGTCGCGCGTCATAGGCAAGCGATACTTCGTGGCGATAGGCCGCATCGATCTCGTTGCGCTCGTCATCGGCATCCCAGGTCAGCCCCCCCTCGAAGCGGAGCCATTCGGCATCGGGATGGCGCGTGGCGAGGGTTCGGTAACGATCGATACCCGCCATGCGCAGCCGGTGATAGGGTTCCGAACGCATGCGTGCCGAGTTCAGCCAGGAGAGCGAGCGGCCGGAAGCACCGTTGGCCGGCGGACCGTCATTGAGGATGGTGACCCGGATGCCGCGCCGCGCAAGCTGAACGCCCGTGGAAACGCCGAAGATGCCGGCGCCGATGACGACGGCCGAAGAGATGATGTTTTCGATCATGATGGTGTCTTTCAATCGGTTGATCATGCGAATGGATGAAAGCGGTCAGGGCTCTTCCCAGCGACCGCTGACGGCGGAGCGGAAGAGCGCGTCGATCGCCTTCATGTTGGCGATCGCATCCTCCAGCCCCGTAGCGAGAGGGGCGCCGGAAAGAACGGCCTCGGCGAAGGCATCGGCCTGCTCGCGGTATTGGTCGACAGGTTCGACGGCAATCTCCTCTCGCCCGCCGCCGACAAGATCGCGGCCGTCATCGAGCACAAGTACCGTGGACTCGTCGGCTGGTGCATTGAAAGGGGTCGGGATTTCCAGACGCCCAAGGGTTCCAAGAACCGTGACCTTCTGCGTGAGGGCCAACTGCGTGGAGCAAGTGAAGGCAAGTTGCCTTCCCTGCGGAAATGCCAACAGTCCACTTGTGAGCCGATCCGTGCCGAAAGCCGGGTCCCGCTCCATCAGGGCGATCGCCCGAAGCGGTTCGGCGCCAAACAGAAAGCGCGCCGTGTTGAGGGCGTAGCAACCGACGTCGAACAGACCGCCGCCGCCGATATCCGCCTGGTTGCGCACATTGGCGGGATCGTCGAGATAGTAGGAAAAGATCGTCTGGATGGCTCTCACCTCGCCGAGCCGCCCCTCGGCGACCAGCGCGCGCGCTTTCTTCCATTGCGGGTGGTGGCGCACCATGAAGGCCTCGGCCACGGGCAGGCCGGCGGCCTTCTGCGCAGCCGCGAGCGTCATCGCCTCGGCCGCATCGAGCGCGATCGGCTTCTCACAGAGGACCGGCTTGCCGTGTTCCAGCGCCCTGACCGTCAGCTGCACATGCAGGTGATTGGGCAACGGGTTGTAGATCGCATCGATCTCGGGATCGGCCAGCAGATCCTCGTAGCTGCCATAGGCTCTGTCGATGCCGAAGCGCGCCGCCATCTCCACAGCCTTGCCGGGATCGCGCGAGGCGATGGCCGTCACGCGGCCGAGGCGGCTGGACTGGATGGCGGGGATCACCGCTTTCGCGGCAATGCCCGCGCAACCGAGCACGCCCCATCGTATCGTTCGTGTCATTGCGTACTCCTGTTCCCGCTCAGAGCACTTCCGCAAGGAAGCGTTGGAGACGCGGGCTCTGCGGGTTGTCGAAGATCATCTCGGGCGGGCCTGCTTCAACCACTCGCCCCTCGTCCATGAAGACCACCTGATCGGCGACGCGGCGGGCAAAGCCCATTTCATGGGTGACGACGACCATGGTCATACCGCGCTTGCCGAGGTCGGCCATCAGATTGAGAACGCCCTTGACCAGTTCCGGGTCGAGCGCACTCGTCACCTCGTCGAAGAGAATGACTTCCGGCTCCATGGCGAGGGCGCGCGCAATGGCGACGCGCTGCTGCTGGCCGCCCGAGAGGCCGCCGGGCCGGTGATGCTGCCGACTCGCAAGGCCGACATCGGCCAGGCGCGCCTTGGCGATGCGCTCGGCTTCGGCCTTCGGCAAGCCCTTGATCTTCGTCAGCGAGAGCATGACATTTTCCAGCGCCGTGTGGTCGGGGAAGAGGTTGAAGTGCTGGAACACCATGCCGACCCGGCGGCGCAACGTCTCCGGCTTCATGCCGAGGATGCTTTCTCCGTCGATGAGGATGTCGCCGCTCTTCGGTTCGACGAGACGGTTGAGCCCGCGCAGCAGCGTCGACTTGCCGGAGCCGGACGGGCCGATGATGCAGGTGACGCTGCCCGGCTTTACCGAAAGATCGACACCCTTGAGCACATCGAGTTCGCCATAGGACATGCCGAGATTGCGCACGTCGAGGCTTCCGCCCTTGAAGGCAGTGCCGGAGGCGCGGCCGGCTCCGTCGAGTTCGCTGACCTCCTCCAGCCCGCTGGTGATGACCGCCGGACGCTGCTTGCCGATCCGCAGGCGGTTGTCGATGGCATTGACGAGATGGGTGAGCGGCACGGTGACCACGAGATAGAAGATGCCGGCCAGAAGCAGCGGCGAAAGGTTGCCGGTGACGACGGCCTGGTCCTGCCCCACGCGGAAAATCTCACGTTCCGAGGCAAGCAAGCCCAGAAAATAGACGAGGCTCGAATCCTTGACGTTACCGATGAACTGGTTGACGAGGGCCGGCAGCACGCGGCGCACGCCCTGGGGCACGACGATGAGCCGCATGCCCTGTCCATAGCTCATCGACAGCGCCCGGCAGGCTTCCATCTGGCCGCGGTCGACGCTCTGGATGCCCGAGCGGAAGATCTCGCCGATATAGGCGCCGGCAATCAGGCTGAGCGCGAGGATGCCCAGCGGATAGGGCGACGGCCCGAACAATTCGCGGCCGATACGTGCAAAGCCCTGGCCGATCAGCAGGATGGTGACGATCGCCGGCAGGCCGCGAAAGATATCCGTGTAAACGCGCGCCGGGATGCGCAGCCAGGGCGACCTCGAAATGCCCATGATGGCGAGCACCATGCCGATGACGACACCGAGCACCGTCGAGGCCGCCGCAAGGATCAGTGTGTTCTTCAGGCCGACCGTGATCATGGTCGGCAGGACTTCGGCCATGGCGTTCCAGTCGAGGAAGCTGCGGCGCAGGTTTTCAAGCCAGTTCATCAGGAGATCCCTTGAAAGAAAGACCGGTCCGGCCGGCGAGGCCGGACCGGCAGGGCGGCGTCACTGCTTCGGAAGATAGACGTCCGGCATCGGCGTGCCGGGGAACCACTTTTCGTGAAGGGTTTTCCAGGTGCCGTCCTGCATTGCGGCCCGGAGGCCCTTGTTCAGCGCCTCGCGCAGGGCGTCATTGCCCTTGCGGACGACGAAACCGGCCGGCGCGTCGAAGCTTGGGATGTTGACGGCGATCTTCAGCTCAGGATAGCGCGCCGAATAGTCCTTCGCCGCCTCGTAATCGAGGAAGTGCGCATCGACCGTGCCATTGTTGAGTGCGGAAACGGCGGAATTGTTGTCCGGAAACTTCACCAGATCGGCGCCGGTGAAATTCTTCTCGGCATATATCTCCTGCAGCGTGCCCTGCACCACGCCGAGACGCTTGCCCTTGAGGCCGGCCGCATCGGTGATGCCGGCATCCGGTGTCAACACGGTCAGGAAGCCGGCGAGATAGCCGTCGGAGAAGTCCACGATCTCCTTGCGCTTGTCCGTGGTGCCGATCGCGGCGGCGGCAACGTCAAAGCGGCTATTGGCGACCGAGGGCATCAGCGCGGAAAAATCCTGACCGGTGAAGATCACCTGCTCCTTCCTGAAGCCCAGGCGTTCGGCGATGTTCAGGAAGAGTTCGATGTCGAACCCGCTGAAACTGCCGTCAGCGGTGGTAAAGGCGTAGGGCTTGGCATCGCCCATCGTACCGACGCTGATGACGGCGGGATCGATGAGGCCCAGCGGATTGTCCTGCGCGAGTGCCGGCGTTGCGACGCTCGCCAGCGCGCCAAAGGCCATCGCGATGGCGCCGGCACGCAGCCGGGCAAAGGGGGAAGTAAGAGCTTCGGTGAATCGCATTTCGGGTCGTCTCCTCTGGTGGTGTCTAAGATGTCGGCGAGGCATGCGGATTCGATCCGGACGGCGGCATCATCCACGTGTCCGGCGCATGCGCCTCGCATACTGGAAATTTCTGCTTCTTATCATGAGACCGGTCTCAAATATAAAAGAGACCGGTCTCACTGGCTTTTGACAATTGTTATCTTCGCATTTGCCAGTCGTCAACATCTCTTGTAAGGCTAGCGCCCATGGATCAAAGCTCGCCTCGAAGCACCTCCGTCACCGTGGCCGATGTCGCGCACAAGGCCGGCGTCTCGAAGGCAACCGCTGCCCGCGTTCTGGGCGGCTACGGAACGGTCAGCGACCGCGTGCGCGAAGCCGTTACCGCCGCTGCACGCGCGCTCGACTACCGGCCGAACGAACTTGCCCGCAGCATGACGACGGGTCGCTCGGGCACGATTGGCGTCGTGGTGGGCGATATCGAAAACCCGTTCTTCAGCCTCGCCGTGCGCGGCATCACCGATGTGGCCCGGCAAGCGGGCTTCACCGTCATCCTCATCAATTCGGGCGAGGACGTCGGTGCGGAAAAAGCGGCGATCCGAACCCTGCTCGCAAAGCGCGTCGACGGCATCATCGTTTCGCCGGCCAAGGAAAACGATGTCGACCACCTGCACGAGGCGTCCCGCTCGGGCCTGCCGCTCGCGCTGCTGGATCGCGGCAGCGACACGCTCGACGTCGATACCGTGATTGCCGACGACCGGAATGCCGCTGAAGGCATCACGCGCCGGCTCATCGCACTCGGCCACTGCCGCATCGCCTATCTCACCGCCTGCGACACACCGGATCATCGCTTCCGCACGGCAACGGACATCAATACCGGCTCAGTGCGCCGGCGCATCGAAGGGTTTCTCGGCGTGTGCCGGGAGGCGGGCCTCAAGGGCATGGAAGATTGGGTGCATGTGGGTGCCGTGACGTCAGAGCATACGCGCCGCATCACTGCCGCGATGCTGCAAAGGCCACAGCGCCCGACGGCGATCATCGCCTCCGACAGCGTGATCGGTCTCGAAGTCTTCAAGGTGTGCCGTGAACTCGGCCTCGGCATTCCAGGCGACCTGTCGCTTGTATCGTTCCACGACGCGGACTGGACATCCGTCACGACACCTCCCGTCACCGTCGTGCGCCAGCCCGTTTACGGCCTCGGGGAGACGGCGGCCAAGTTGCTGGTCGAACGGTTGAACGGAAATGCCGGCGAGACCAACCGCATCGTCCTGCGCACCGAAGTCGTCGACCGCGCCTCCATCGCCGACGCTCCCGTGTAGCATCGGGACATCCTCGAAACTGTAGACCAAGCCGCAAGGCATTCAGCATGGCGGCCAGCACCGATCGGCTGCTGACGGCGGCACCGATCCGGTACAACTCGAAGCCTTCTGACGACCGGGCATGCACAGGCGCCGCGCCAGCAGTCTTTTGACCGCCATGGCGCCGCCATTTACTGAAAGCGGGCGCAACGCGTTGAGAAAATTGTTCACCGGCACGGGGCCATGATCGCAACGAACGTCACTTTCTTTCCTGCGCGGCGATTTCCGCTGCGGTCGAGGGGGCCGGATGGCGTCCGGTTGCATCGCAGATCAGCACATCACCGGCAATCTGCGCGGGATTGCCGAGCGCATCGAAGATGCAGGCAGCCGGCGACCGGGCCGAAATCCGGAACGCCGTCGGTGGCGACGAAAGCCAGATCGTGCTCTTCGGCAAGCGCATCCGCTGCCGCTGCATAGACGTTGAGCCGGATCGTGGCGCCGAACCGTTCCAATTCGGTAATGCGCCAGTCGACGATCCCGATCAGGCCGCGGCAGAGCTCTCGCGACGAGCACGAGCTGCCCGCCGAGCCGGTCGGCCGCCTCCGGCAGAACGACCCGGTATCCCCGCTCGGCAAGCACCCGCGCCACCTCCCTCCCCGCCGGCCCGCTGCCGGATGCGGATACGCGGTTGGCGTTCCAAGCCGCATCGATGATGGTGCTGTCCGCTTGTTAGGCCGATTGGGATTCGCACGCACACACTATAGCAATCAGCCGACGTGCACGCGGCCGATGTGACTTTCTGGCGATCGGTGACGCAGCTTTAACAATCGGAGTGAATGCGTTGGGCCGCCGAAACTTGTTATTCAAATATGAGGCAATTTTCCATATCGGCCCGAGACTGCCATTAGATTCCCGTAGCGTACCATTCTACCCGCGTTCCCGTAGCGCATCAACGATGACTTTGAATGCCGGAAGGTTCTGGCGGCGGCTGGGATAGTAGAGGAAATAGCCGTCGAACATCGGCGACCAGTCGTCGAGGATCTGCACCAATTCACCGGACGCGATGTGCCGCTCCACGATGTTCTCCGGCACATAGGCGATACCGTAGCCGCTCACCGCAGCGTCGATCATGGCATAGGAATTGTTGAAGGCGAGCTGGCCACTCACCCGCACGCGCAGTTCCTGCCCATCCTTCTCGAACTCCCAGGCATAAAGGCCACCGGCGGTCTCGTGGCGCATGTTGATGCAGATATGCGCGACCAGATCCTGCGGGTGCTCCGGTACGCCGTGTTCGGTGAGATAGTCCGGCGAGGCCACCGCAACCAGTCGCCAGTCCGGCCCGATGCGCATGGCGATCATGTCCTTTTCGACACTTTCGCCGAGCCGCACGCCCGCGTCAAAACCATCTTCCACGATATTGCGAAAGGTGCTGTCGAGGATCAGTTCGACGCTGATATCGGGATAGGCCTTGAGCACCGGCTTCAGCTTCGGCCACACAACGCTTTCAAGCGCGTGGTCGGAGAGCGTCAGCCGGATCGTGCCCGTTGGCGTGTCCCGGAATGCTGATAGCGCGGCAATCTCGTCCTCTATCTCGGCCATGCGAGGGGTGATCGTTTGCAGAAGACGCTGCCCCGCAGGCGTCGTGGCGACATTGCGCGTCGTACGCATCAGAAGGCGAATGCCCATGTTGGTCTCAAGCTGCCGGATGGCATAACTGAGTGTGGACTGTGCGACGCCGATCCTTGCCGCCGCTTTGGTGAAGCTCTTCTCCTCGGCGACGATCCTGAACCAGGTCAGTTGGTTGAAATCCGTCTTCTCCATGCACTCTTCTCCACGTCCGATCTCCCAGATTAATCGATAGCATCGATTGATCCAATCAAATTGCGGCGGGTAATCGTTTGGCGGCAGGTAGGCTATATCCACGGCCAGACCTCATATCTTCCAGTCAGGAGTACGCGGACGATGGCTTCCGCCGTGGAGAATGCCGGCGGCAAGCCTGCCGCCTGGGGCGCCGTCCTTTCGATGGCGCTATGCGTGGCGATGCTGATCGCCTCGGAATTCATGCCGGTCAGCCTGCTGACCCCGATGGCAGAGGCCCTGCATGCGACCGAGGGGCAGACGGGACAGGCAATCTCGATCAGCGGGCTGTTCGCCGTCGTCGCCAGCATGCTCGTCACCACCACCGCCGGACGGCTGAACCGGAAATGGGTCCTGATCGCGATGACGGCCTTCATGCTGCTGTCGCTGGTTCTGGTCGCCGCCGCGCCGAACTTCCTCGTGCTGATGGCCGGCCGCGCGCTTCTCGGCATCTGCATCGGCGGTTTCTGGGCGCTGGCGACCGCTGTCATCATGCGGCTGGTGGAGGCGCAGGATGTGCCGCGTGCGCTGGCGCTGATGTATGGCGGGCAGGCGATTGCCGCCGCCTTTGCCGCACCTGTCGGCAGCTATCTCGGCGGCCTGTTCGGCTGGCGCGAAGTGTTCTGGGCCCTGACGCCCATCGTCGCGATCAATCTCGTCTGGCATGCGGTCGCGCTTCCCTCGCTGCCTGCGCACCAGAAGCAGGATTTCCGGGCGATGTTCGACCTGCTGAAGTGCCCCTATTTCCTGCGCGGGCTTGTGGCCTGCATGCTGTCCTGGGGCTCGGCCTTCACCATGTTCACCTATCTGCGGCCGTTTCTGGAGCAGGTGACGGGCGTGGACGTGACCACGCTGTCGGTCCTGCTGCTGCTTCTCGGCTGCGCGGGGTTCATCGGCACATGGGCGGCCGGACGTTTCCTCAAAGGCAACGTTGCCCCCTTCCTGAAGCTGCCGGCGCTCGTCATGGGCGGCGCGACGGTCGGGCTGCTGCTTTTCGGTTTCTCGGTCGCCGCCGTTGGCTTCTTCATGGCCATCTGGGGCGCGATGAACACCATGTTCTCGGTGATCTGGATGACATGGATGTCGCAGAACGCCGGCGATG
>Ga0182742_1004452_pt1 | contig 12687 bp, 13 predicted proteins | sample eDN5th37CBELigMG_FD_128880 | JGI IMG/M metagenome (GOLD analysis project Ga0182742, IMG submission 128880) | Enriched Miracle-Growth compost microbial communities from Emeryville, California, USA - eDNA 5th pass 37_C BE-Lig MG (version 2)... ... | reverse complement strand
TGCGCTCGCCCACTGCGAGAGGCGCTCCGTGCGCTCCGCGATGTTCGCGCTCGATACAGCTTCCGTGAGCCAGGCTTCGAACTGGTCCGAGACGGGGCCCGCGCTCGGCATGCGCAGCGCTCGCAGGTTGTGATAGCTGAGGCCGCTTCCGATGATGAGCACGCCTTCCTCGCGCAGCGGCGCGAGGGCTGCGCCCATGCGAAGGTGTTCCTGTGCGTCGAGAGTGTTTCGGAGTGAGAGGGACACGACGGGGATTCGCGCTTCGGGGTACATCACGACGAGCGGCACGAAGGTGCCGTGGTCGAAGCCGCGTTCTGCGTCCTCGCGAACGTCGATGCCGGATTTCCCCAGCAGGGCCTTCACTCGCTGCGCGAGCTCGGGCGAGCCGGGCGCGGGGTACTTCACGCGATACGTGTGCTCGGGGAAGCCGTAATAGTCGTAGACCATCGGCGGCTGCTTCGACGTGGCGACGGTGAAGTGGGGTTCTTCCCAGTGGCCGCTGATGGAGAGGATCGCCTTGGGCTCGGCCGGCAAGGTGGACGGCAGCTTCTGGAAATACTCGAACGTGCCGGCGAAGTCGTCGACGCGGTCGCGCATGAAGGGCCACGGGCCGCCGCCGTGGGAGAGGAACAGGGTTGGGAGTTTCATCGGATCATCTTATTCTGAGCCGCCCGGCGATTGAGGGCTTCCCCCGGGCAGCGGAACGAAGGTGGTGCCCGCATTCGCCCCCTGCGCCACGCCGTTCGCCCGATTCATATCCCCAATCTGCGACGCGCGATCCGCATCCCGCGCGGCGCTGGGCGAAACAATCACCGACTGGTTGCGAGCGAAGTCGGCGAGATGGCGCCCGAGCCGCTCCGACTCGGTGCTGTTGCCCGCCATCCCGACGACATACCGCGGCCGGTCACGCCCGTAACAAATGGAGTCCACATCCGCCACCCACAGGCGAAGCGTCATGTCCTCCACGTTCGTGACCGTCTTCTGGCTCTTGAACCGATCCTGCACGATGTTCCCGAAGTCGACGACCGACTCCTGGTAGTTGCCGTGCATCTCCAGCCAGTAAAGCCGTGAGGTGAAGCGGAACCGGCGCCAGAGCAGCTGGCTCGACTTCAGGCAGAAAAGCGCCAGCAGGAAACACAGCGCCGCCGCAGTAACGAGGTTCGCCGCATTCGCAGGCCAGTTCAGCACGGCCAGCAGCGACATCGTCGCCGCCCCGGCAATCAGCAGCAGCGCGAGACCCGCGGTGGCGACGAGGAAGCGGTACTCGCGAGCGGTGAGGCAATACTGCAGTGTCAGGGCGCTGCCTTCGGTCGGCACCGGCTGCGTCTCTTCCAGAACCTCACTCGTGAACGCCCCGCGCTGGCCCGCGATCTGCGGCGGCTGCGCGATGTAGCGACGATTCGGAATCTTCTCGAACCACAGCTCCTGCAGCGTGCGCGCGAAATGAAGGACGATCTGGTTCGGCGAGCCGTTGAAGGACACGATCTCGAGGTGATTGGTCATCGAGATCGTCGTCGGGCGCAGGGTCTGTGTCAGCACGGCGACCAGCAGGAGCGCCGTTGCGACCGCGCCTCCGACTATCACGAGCGCGGCGAGCGCCGCCCAGTTCATCGGCACCGGCGAGCTGAAGTCGGCGGGCAGGACCATCCCGAGTAGAACAGGGCCGATTATCGCGGCGACAGCCAGCGCGACGAGTGCGGGAACGCTGAGCTCGGTGGCGCCGCCGTCCTTCCTAAGCGCGCGAATCAGCACCCACGCGCCGAGCACGGTGTACAGCATGAAAATGAACCACCGCTGCCCCGGCTGCGATACGCCGAATACCGCGATGAGCGCGCTGACGAAGATCGCCGCGAACGCGAGCATGTTCCGGAACTGCGCGCGAGCGATCTTCTGCAACGGCGGCGGCGAGAAGATGAGGTCCGGCATCCACGTGTACAGGAGCTGGTCGATGCCGCTCACCGGCACGTCGTAGTGGAAGGCGTTCTGGCGCATCGTTTCGGTGATGTCGCGCGCCTCTTTGGATTCTCCCGTCTGGGTCGGAGTCATCGAAGGCGCGAGGGAACTCGGCTGCTCGCGGCCGAAGTAGAAGCGGAGCTGCCAGAGAATCCACGTCACCAGCGTGAAGCCGGCGAACAGCGTGACGACCGCCGCGGCCAGCGCGGCCCAGCTGCCGCTCTGGGACGGATCCGTGATGCGGGCGCGCGCGAGGAAGAGACTGGCGAACCCGCTGCCGATCAGCAGCAACGCGCCCACCGCGAGGAAGATGTTCTCCACGCGGTGCGGATTCGGCACGTCGAAGCGCTGCGATTGCGGGTTGAATTCGTAGCCCATCGTTCTCCACCCTCCCGGAACGCCGTCGGGATGATAGCCTGATCGAGCCATGACCCCCGAAGCACTCACCGAGATCATCGAAAACCTCGAAACGAAGATCGCCTTCCTCGAGCGCGCCAACACCGAGCTGAGCGATGTGGTGTATCGCCAGAAGAAGGAGATCGACGATCTGCGGGATCGGCTCGTCGGCCTCGCCACGCGGCTCGATGCCGCGCAGGCGGAGGCCGGGCGCCCCTACACCCTGGAAGAAGAGAAGCCCCCGCACTACTGAGCCGCCTCCGTATTCCACCGCTAGCGTGTGCCCAAACGACACCACCGGCGCCAAGGCGGAGGTGGGCGTGCGAGATGTACCTGGCGGGCACGTGCGAATGCAGGGATGCATTCGCCCGAGGCCCCGATGGATCGGTCTTGCGGCCGGTGCCCGCCAGGTACATCTCGCGCGCCCGCCTCCGCGCGACAAGGCTGACCGCGACCCATCCAGCTCGGCTCGGCTCGGTGCCCAACTGTTATGCATTTTTCTGCCCCGACCTGTATCTGTCATGCATAGCAGTTGGGCCGTAGACTGCGCCCATGCGAATCGCCAAACCCATGCTGCTCGTCGCCACGCCCATCGGCGTGGGGTTCGGGATCTACGAGGGATATCGCCTCGCCGGCGGCCTCGTGTTCCTGATGGTCGCGCTCGTTACCTTCATCTCGGTGTGCATGGCCACTGTCGTGGCCACGGTCCGCAGGGAACGTCGCGAAGAAGAGGCGGTGCGTGCGCGTGAGCTTGCAGCCGCCGCTGCGGAGCCGGGGCCGGCTCCAGGTCCGGCGCCTGGAGAGTCGAAGTGAAAATCCTGATCGGCGTTGCCCTCCTCATCGTTGTCTTCAGCCTGGGCCAGGCGCTTTTCGCCATGGCGAGCGGGCCGCAGAACTCGGGGCGCGTGCTTCGCGCGCTCACCGTGCGCATCTCGGTGTCGGTGGCGCTCTTCATCGGGCTGCTGATCGCCTGGCACTTCGGGCTGATCGAGCCGCACGGGTACCGCTAGGCTTTCCGGCCGTGAACTCGTGAAGCTTTACGAGCAGCTCGCGGGACACATCTCGAGCCTGATACAGGACGGCACGCTTCGCGCGGGCGAGCGCGTGCCTTCGGTGCGCGAGACCGTCCGCGAGCGGCGCGTGAGCCCTGCCACGGCCATGCGGGCGTACCAGCTTCTCGAAGCGCGCGGGCTCATCGAGACGCGTCCCCGGTCCGGGTACTACGTCAGCGAGTCACGGGATCGGCGCGCCCCTGAGCCGCGACGAGCCCGAACATCCCCGCGAACCACTCGCGTGGATGTCAGCGAGCTGGTCTTCCAGATTCTCGACGCTGCTCGCGATCGTGAGGTCGTGCCGTTCGGCTCTGCCTTTCCCAGTCCGTCGCTCTTTCCGTGGCCCACGCTTGCTCGCTCGTTGGGGAGCGCGGCTCGGCACATGGATCCGTGGAGCACGGTCGAGAGCCTTCCGCCCGGCAGCGCGGATCTGCGCCGGCAGATCGCGCGTCGCTATCTGCGATTCGGAACGAACGTGTCGGCGGAGGAGATCGTCATCACGAGCGGTGCGCTCGAAGCGCTGAATCTCTCGCTTCAGGTGCTCACGCGACCGGGCGATGCCATCGCGATCGAAACGCCGGCGTTTTACGGCTGCCTGCAGGCAGTGGAGATGGCCGGGCTGAAGGCGGTCGAGATACCGACGGACCCGCGCGAGGGTGTCGACCTCGGCGCGCTCGCGCAGGCCATCGAAAGTCACGGGATTCGTGCGTGCTGGCTCATGACTTCGTTTCAGAATCCGCTCGGCGCCACGATGCCGGAAGCCAAGAAGCGCGAGCTCGTTCAGTTACTCGAAAAACACGACGTGCCGCTGATCGAGGACGACGTGTATGCGGAGCTCGCGTTCGGTGACGATCGCCGTCCGCGTCCGGCGAAGGCGTTCGAAACCAGGGGCGCGGTGCTGAACTGCGGGTCGTTTTCGAAGAGCCTTGCGCCGGGGTATCGGCTGGGGTGGGTCGCGGCGGGGCGATTCGCCGCGAGCGTGCAGCGAAGGAAGATCGCTACTTCGATTTCGACGAGCCTGCCGATCCAGGATGGGATCGCGTTGTTCCTGAAGCAGGAGGGGTACGACGGGCATCTCGCGCGTTTGCGGAAGATGCTTGCGGGGCAGCAGGCTGCGCTGCTAGCTGCGCTTCAGAAGCACTTTCCGAACGGGTACCGCGTGACGCGACCGGATGGCGGGTATTTCGTGTGGGTGGAGTTGCCGCGTGGGGTCGATGCGCTTGAGGTGCATCGGCTGGCGCTGGAACGTGGGATCAGCGTTGCGCCGGGGCCGATTTTTTCGCCGCGACGGGAGTTCCGGAATTGCCTCCGGTTGAACTCGGGGCATCCGTGGACGGCGGAGCTCGAGAGGGCTGTGGGGACGCTGGGGGAACTGGTGCGAGCTTGCTAGCTGGCGGAGGCCCTCAATCGCCGGGCGGCTCGGAGGAAGAGGCCCTCAATCGCCGGGCGGCTCGGAGGAAGAGGCCCTCAATCGCCGGGCGGCTCGGAACAAGAAGCCCTCTATCGCCGGGGTGGCTCGGAGGAAGAGGCCCTCAAACGCCGGGCGGCTGAAGAATTCGGGCTTTCAGCTCGGAGCTGCGCCTTGCGAGCCGCCCGGCGACTGAGGGCTTCTTCGCCCCAAGCCGCCGGCGTCTGAGGGCCAGCTTTACAAGCCCAGTTCCTTCTCCAGGTCATCCGCCGACTTGCGGTTGGCTTCCTTCCGCGCAGCCTGAGCGGCGGCCGATCCCTGGTGCTCCTGCATCGCTTTGGCGGCGGCAGCGGCCTGCTTGCGCATCTCTTCGATCTTCGCAGGATCGCTGAACTGCTTCGCCAGCTCTTCCTGCTGCTTGCGTGCCTGATCGATCGTCGGCTGCATCTTCTGCATGGCGAGCTGCTGCTGCCGGTCGCGAGCGGCCTGCGCCTTCTCGCGCTGACCCGCGGCACTGTAGTAGTCCGCGGCGAGCGCCAGCCGCTGCTTCGCGTTCGCCTCGTCGCCGAGCTTCAGCGCCTGCGCCTTCGTTGCCGCGATCTCCGCGCGAGCCTTCGAGTCTTCGGTGCCGAGCACGTGGTAGTAGTCCATCGCATGTTCAAGCAGCTTCGGCGCGCCGCTGTACTTCTGGCGAAGCGTCGAAGCCCGCTGCTCCACGAGCTGCGACGTGCGCGCCAGAACGGTCTTCGCGAACTCCGGTTCCCGCGTGTCCGCCCGAATGCCCCAGAACCGCAACTGACCCAGCAGCTCGCGGGAGGTCTTGATGGGATCCTCACCCTTCCACTTCTGCGCCAGAGCCTGATGAGCCGCGAGCGCGCGCTGCATCGCTGCCGCATCGGTGGTATCGCTGGGCGTCGACTGCACGACCTGAACGTACTCGCGCAGGTATTCCTCGTTGAACGCCGCCGCTTCCTTCTTCGTGAGACTGGCGAGCGCGCGGGCCGGCATTCCCTCCACCTCTGCGATGTACTTCGGATCCGGCTTGTAGCCCGGCACAACCTTGAGCATCTCGGCGTTGTTGCTGTAGAACCATTCCGCCTGGCGATTCTCGAAGTGCGAAACAGCGCTCTCCCACGAACCGACGTTGTCCGCGTTCGCGCGGACTTTCTGCATCAACGCGCGATCCGCCGCTGCGTACTGACCGCCGGCCTCGTAGAGCTGCTTCGCCTGGTCGTACTCGCCCGCCTTCTCGGCAGCCGCTCCGAGCTCCAGGGCCAGCGGCGCCGCGCGCTTCGCGGCTTCCGGCGCGTAGGGGTTCACCTTCTCGCAGAAGTAGCCTCGCGCGGCCTCGTACTTGTAGAGCGCGGCCTGTTTCTTGCCCTGGCTTTCGAAAGTCTTGCCCTCGGCGAGGAGGCGCTTCGCGTCGTCGTTCGTGCCGTCGCAGTCCGCGAAGGCGTGCGTGGAGAAAAGCGCGGCGCTCAGGAAAAGCGCCGCCGCAGTGAGTTTGCGATTCATGGGGGAGTCTCGTTACGTGTTCGGGATGGGCAGGGCGAGCGTGATCAGCGGCCGGCGCCCGGCGCCATCGCGCCGAAGCCGCCCATGTTTCCCATCGACGGCAGCTTGGTGTAGCCGGCGGGCACTTCGAAGAGCGACTCGTCCTGCGAGCCGATCTGCAGGTTCCTGAGCGTCATCGTCATGCGGCTCTTGTCCTTGCCGTTCGTCACCACGCCGTCCATCTTCATGACGATGCCGTCCTTCGTGATCCACATGAAGCCGCCGGCGCTCTTGTCCTTCATGATCATCTTGTACTTCGTGGTGGGCTGGCCCTCGATCGTCTCGGTACCCACTTCGGTGATCTCGACGCCGCTGTCCGCCGGCTGCGCGCCGCTCTGCGCCTGCGCCTTCGCGTAGTCCATCTGCATGTACATCTTCTGCGCGGGCATCAGCATGTAGCTTTCCTTCTTGTCGGCGCGAAGGATCATCACGCTCGTCATGCCCTTCATGGTCGTTTCCATGCGCTCCTTCCCTTTGGCCGAGTACACCTTGCCTTCGATGGTGCCGACTTCCGTCTGCATGACCCGATCCGCGGAATAATCGACGCTCGCGACGGGCAGGTTCGCGCCGTACGAGGGGGCGGTGACGGCGGCGGTGAGGCAGAGGGCGGAGGCGAGGGTGAGGCGCTTGAGCATGACGGCGGTCTCCCAGAGGTTGTTGTGGTCCGTACGAGCCAAAGCGTAGAGCGGCCTAGAATCGGCTCATGAACGTGCACATGAAGCCGCACGCACCCTCGTGCGAGCGCAACCAGGGGCCGATCCTGGAGGTGCTGCTGAAGCACTTTTCCGATGTGAAACAGGTACTTGAGATCGGGAGCGGCACCGGCCAGCACGCCGTCCATTTCGGCGCCGCCATGCCGTGGCTCACCTGGCAGGCGGCGGACGTGGCGGAGAACCTGCCGGGCATCCGGCTCTGGCTGGAGGACGCGAAGCTGCCCAACCTGCCACCGCCCCTGGAACTGGACGTGGGCACCGGCCCTTGGCCCGCTGAGTCCTATGACGCGGTGTTCACCGCGAACACGCTGCACATCATGGGCTGGCCGGAGGTGCAGAAGTTTTTCGACGGGCTCGGTCGGGTGCTGGCGGAGGATGGTTTGCTCGTCGTCTACGGGCCCTTCAACTACGGCGGGAAGTTCACGTCAGCCAGCAACGCGCAGTTCGACGTGTGGCTGAAGGAGCGCTCGCCCGCGAGCGGCATCCGCGACTTCGAAGCCGTGGATGCGCTGGCCTCCGGCATCAACCTCACGCTACTCGCGGACCACGAGATGCCCGCGAACAACCGCACCCTCGTCTGGCGCCGAAAGAGCGCACGCTGACTGCGTGCTGCGCTGGCACCCGACCCGGGCGGCACTGGCAACCGACAATACCGGTCGCCCTGGCCGACGGGATGCGTGAAGGCTAGTGGCCGCCGGCGTAGTTCTTCTCGCCTGCCTCGATGCGCAGTGACGTCAGGCGATTTTGCGGGGGCGGGAGAGGGCAGGTGGCGAATTCGTTGAAGGCGCAGGGCGGGTTGTAGGACTTGTTGAAATTCACTCGGACGATGCCGTTGGCGGGCATCGGCACGTAGATGAAGCGGCCGGCGCCGTAGGTTTCCCTGCCGCTCGTGGCATCGGCGAACATCACGAAGAGCTCGGTGTCCTCGGGTGCTTCGAGCACGGCATCGAGCCGGTACTCCTTGCCATCCCTCGTGAACACCAGCGCACCGGGAGAGACGAGGTCCTCTTCCATGCCGAGGATGTTCACGATCTTCACGGTCTTGCGCGCTTCGTAAGGCTCGAAGCGCGCGTCGACTACCCAGGAGTCGTCGAACGGGAAGTACTCCAGCCCGGCGAAGTGCTTGCGATGCGGGTTCTCGCTGTCCCTCACGCGCACGCCGAGCTTGCCGGCACGCTCGATCAGGAAGAACGTGAGTGATCCGCTCTTCAGCAACGTGGGTTTGCCCGTGGTGTCTGCGGCGAGCTCGATGTCCGTGACAGGCGCGCCCTCGTGCGTGATGCCCGAGCCCTTCCGCGCAACGAAACGGACCTTGTCGCCCTTGACGACGAACTTGCCGGCCTTGTCCGCGAGGGATGCATTGTCCAGGCGCAGGGCATTGGATTTGGCGCGACCGAACGTGTTGTCGCCCGGCTTCAGCCAGTACAGACCGGTGAGGGTGAGCCAGCCGGTTTCGCTCGTGAGGGAGGCGAGGCGGCGCGCCTTCCACTGCTCGACGGCCTGCCGCTCCTGCGCGAGGTCAGCGCTTGCGGGCGCGGTGGGCGCCGTGGCTGCCGCGAGAGCGGAGTGCGCCGCCGGCGCAACGGAGCGCGCGCGCGTTGCCGGTGCCGCAGCGGTCGGCGGAACAGCGGCCGGTGCAGCAGCGGCCGGTGCCGCAGCGGTCGGTGCAGCAGCGGTCGGTGCAGCAGCGGTCGGTGCAGCTGCGGTCGGTGCAGCAGCGGTCGGCGGAGCAGAGGTCGGCGGAGCAGAGGTCGGCGGAGCAGAGGTCGGTGCAGTAGCAGTCGGTGCAGCAGCGGCCGGTGCAGCTGCGGTCGGCGGAGCGCCGGCCGGTGTGGCGGATGCAGCGGGCGCAGTGGCGGCGACGCCAGCGGCCGAGGCGGCCCAGAGGCCGGCCAGTACGCCGACGATGCGGATGGATCTGAAGAGTGTCGTCATGGCTCGCTTTCCCTCGCCCCCGAACATACCGCCGCAGTATTCGTTCCGCGACTTCCATTTGACGAGGCCCGCCCCTCGTTTCCGTTATAAGCCCCAACTCGGTGCGGAAGGCGGCGGGCGGAACCGCGGTCGCTCTTTTCCGGTCGCGCAGCTGTGCGCGGTGCTTGTTCGCTCGTCGCCGCGAGCCGCAGGTCTTCGCCAGTGGCTTGCCTCAGCGTGCGTGCCTCACGTTCGCTCGCTGGCCTCCGAGGGCGCGGCGCGCACTCGCGTCGACGGCAGTCCTCGCGCGCGCCGCTCCGATCGGAGCCTCGCCGCGCGAATCAGAAGCGCTGCCGCGATCCACAGCAGGATCACCGCAAGCGGCAGCACGATCACCAGCGGCCAGAACACCGCAACAATCGCAATAGCGAGCACGGCGATGCCAGCCGCCGCAACGAGCCGAGCATCAGTGCGCGCAAGCACGCGCTGCTCCGAGAGCGCGGCGCTCACCGTTCGCCCGATGCGCAACGCACCTGCCGCCGCCCGCGACGCGCTGCCCCCGGGCCTGTCGGATGTGTATGCGCCGCCCAGCCGCTCGAAGGATCGTGCGCCGCCGCTCGGACTTTCGACGGACCGTGTGCTGCCGCCCGCACTGTCAGCTGCGCGGCCCCTGCCGGCCCTCTCGAACGAAAACGTCTCGCGCCACTCTCCGCGCCGTCGCCGAGGCTTGAGAACGATCTCCGTCGCGTTCTCCAGATCTTCGAGATACATGTCCTCCATCTGCGCCGCGAATTCTTCATTCTCGACGACGGCGTCCAGCTCGTAATTGCCGATCCAGCTCGCGACGTTGAGATTGCTGGAGCCCACACGCGCCCAGCGCCTGTCAGCCACCGCAGTCTTCGCGTGCAGCATCGGCCCCTTCCATTCGAACACGCGAATCCCCGCTTCGAGTAGCGGCCGATAACCCGCCTGCGACAACGGCCGCAGAACGCGAATGTCGCTCGCGCCGGGCACAAGCAACCGCACATCTACACCGTCACGCGCCGCGGCCCTCAGGGCCTGCACGTACGGCGCGATGCCCGCGAAGTACGCATCCGTAAGCCACAGCGTGCTGCGCGCAGCAGCGGCGATCAGCTGATCGAGCCGGAAGATCCCGGTAGTCCCCGGCTCGTTCGCAACGATCCGAAGTGCAACGTCCCCCCGCGGCGCCAGCGATTCCCTCGTGACGATTTCGTCAGGCTGAAGCGGCGCACCTATCCCGTTCCACACATTCGCGAATGCGCGCTCGATGTCGCAAAGCGCAGGCCCCTCGATCTGAATCCCGGTATCGCGCCACGCATCGCGCCCGCGCGCGATGTCCCCCACCCACGCGTCGCCCACGCAAAGTCCCGTGATGAACCCGATGCGCCCATCCACCGCGAGCACCTTCCGATGATCGCGATGAAGCACATCCATCGGGCTCGCAAACCTCAGCGGATTGAACGTACGTACCTGCACTCCCGCGTCCTGCAGCGTGCGCCAGAAGCGCGAAGACGCCTTGTGCAGAGATCCAAGCCAGTCATGGATCAGGCACACGCGCACGCCTGCGCGCGCCCGCTCAGCCAGCGCCGCAGCGAACTCGCTTCCTATGCGGTCTTCGCAGATGAAATAGTTCTCGAAGTAGATCTTCTTCTGCGCGGAGCGGATGGCGTCGAGCCACTCGGGGTAATTCTCCGCAGCATTTTTCAGCAGGCGTACGCGATTGCCGGTTACGAGTGGTGCACCCGCGGCACGCGTGAACGCACGGTCCAGCAGCGCATCTTCACGCGCAGACGCCAGGACAATGCTGCCGCTTTCACTCTCCACTTACCGGACCCCTTTGCAGGCCCGCGAGTCTACACGGCTGGTGGGACCGTCCTGTTTTCGTGACAGTCCGCAGTCAGGTGGTCATTCGGTAACTGTCCCGCTAGCATCGGCGGCGCGTGAGGACAGGGGCGAAAGAATCCAGGCAGAACAAATCGAAGGAGGCACTACGATGAAGTTGCATTCCCAGGGTCTGGTCCGGCTCGCACTGCTCGCTGCGGTGTTCGCGGGCTTCACTGCGTGCAAGAAGCCCGAAGAGCCGACACCAACGCCCGCGCCTCAGGCGCAGCAGGAAACAGAAGTCACCCAGTCGGATTCGGGCACGACGACGACGTACGCACCCCCGGCTCCCGCGCCTCAGGAGCCGACTAGCGAGGCACCAGCTCAATGACAAACCGGTCGGCCGGCAACGTGCCGGATCCCGCCGGATTCAGGGTCAAGGTGTGATTCCCAGGTTCTAACGCGCCGCTGTCGACCCATGTCGTGACCAGCCCGTCCGGACCCACGGTGAGTCCGGCTGCTTCGTCGATGGTCGTGTTTTTTCCGTCTTCCAGCCGCGAGAGCGTGAGGGTGTAAGGAGCACCCTCGGCGCCGGCGGACGGGAGCATCTGTAGCTCCAGCGCGCTGCGCGTGTCGGGTACCGGAATCTGCAGGGCAGCGGGCTGGGCGCTTCGTGTGCGGACCAGCAGGTACTTCCCGCCTAGCGGCAGAGCGAGTTTCGACTCCGCTACCAGCGCTTCCATCGTGGGTGCCAGCACGGCCGGCGACGAGCGGGCGCCGTACCAGGTCCATCCGCCAATGAGGGCCGCCACGAGGACGGCCGCGATGCTGAGCGTGGTGCCCCAGCGTGTGTGCCGCGCCTGGACGAGAGTATCCAGCTCCCGACGGTCCCGCAGCGTGGCCAGACCTTCCTTCAGGCGCAGGGCGTACTCGATCTCCCGCACCATGCTCGGATGCTGGATGTAATAGGCCTCGAACGCTTCGGCCTCCGCAGGCGAAAGCTGGTCTGCCAGGTACCTTGCAACGATATGTTCCGAGTCGATCTGCCTGCGATCCATGGCGTCATCCTCTGTTGGGCGCCCCTATAGCGCCAGCGCTATGCCAAGGAAATCCCCTTTGTCGTAGCCCCGACGCTCAAGGATCTGCCGGAACCTCCCGCGCGCGCGGAAGATCACCCTGTTGAACTGCAGTTCCGTGAGCGCCAGCGACCGGCACAGCGCGCCTCTATCTTCTTCCTGTAAGTAGAAGCGAACTAACACCTCCCGATCGCGCGGACTGGTCATTTCTTTCAGCAGGCGGGTCACCACGCGGCTGAACTGCCCCGTGGCGATCGCCTTCGCCGGGCGGGCCTCCCCCTCGGAGTCCACCAGCTCCGGCAGCTCGTCCGGGCCGGACACAGCCGATTTGTCCTTGCGACGGTAGTTACGCAGGTGGTTCAGGGCCACGCGATAGACGTACCCGTCCAGCTGCCCCCGGTGCTCGATCTCCCCGGCCTCCAGCTTCTGGAGCGCCGTGACGATCGCATCCTGCAGGAGGTCCGCGGCGAGCTCGGCGTCCCGGGTCACCCGGGTGAGCTGCGCCTTCAGGCCGGACATGTCCCGGAGGAGCATCTCCTGGTTGCCCTCGTGGCCCGAGGGCTTATCGGTTAGGGGTACGTCATGCTCGCCCAAAGCGACTCAACCTGTCCCTGCCCACTCGCCGAGGGCGCCGGGAGTATACGGGGCCGAACGTCGCTCCTCTATTGTCGTGCCAGTGCACGAGCTTGGCTCAGCGCTCGCCTATACTCGCGCTCCCGCACAGAAAACGGCGGGGTGCATGAGGGAGCGCGGTCTCTTGGAAGCGCAAGGGCGGATTC
>Ga0182742_1004450_pt1 | contig 12690 bp, 12 predicted proteins | sample eDN5th37CBELigMG_FD_128880 | JGI IMG/M metagenome (GOLD analysis project Ga0182742, IMG submission 128880) | Enriched Miracle-Growth compost microbial communities from Emeryville, California, USA - eDNA 5th pass 37_C BE-Lig MG (version 2)... ... | reverse complement strand
CTGTCCGGCGCGGCCGTCGACTGACACGGCCCCCGTGCCCGCCCCCGAATCCGAGAATTGGAAGTTCCCATGCCAGGACGTAGCTTCATAGAGCGCGCCGTCGAGTGCGCCGACACCAATGCGTTGCGGATGGCGCTGTACCAGGCGACCCGCGACGCGGAGATCGCCGCGATCACCCCCGAACGCGTCTTCGGCCCGACGACGGACGCGATCGTGTTCTCCGACGAGGACACCGCGCTCATCCGGGCGAAGGCCGTCGAATACCTGCTCTCGGAGCCGGACGAGTCGGCGCTGCCGGTCCCGTCGCGGGACGAGATCGTCGAGCTGCTCGAGATGGCGGAAGCCCGCACTCTCGGACCCGACGATCTGATCATGCGGCACAAGCTCCCGGCCTTCTCCGATCTGCCCTATCAGGCACAATGGCACGGGGAGAAGGTGATTCCGGAGGGCTACCACGTCGCGATCGTCGGTGCCGGCTTCGCCGGTATCGCCATGGGTGTGCAGCTGGCGAATCTCGGCGTCCCGTTCACGATCTACGAGCGTCGCGTCGAGGTCGGCGGGGTGTGGAGCATCAACACCTATCCCGACGTACGCGTCGACACGGTGAGCTTCACCTACGAGTACGCCTTCGAGAAGAAGTACCCGTGGACCGAGTATTTCGCCCGACAGTCCGACGTGCGCGCGTACATCGACCACGTGGCGCACAAGTACGGTGTGTACGAGCACATCCGGTTCGGCTCCGACATCACCCAAGCCCGCTTCGACGAACCGACGCAGCGCTGGACACTGACCGTGCAGGGCGAGGAGTCCGTCACCGAGGTCGAGGCGAACGTTGTCGTCGCCGCCAGCGGTGTGTTCGCGACGCCGCGTGAACTCTCGGTGGAGGGAGTCTCCGACTTCACCGGTCAGATCGTGCACACCGCCCGGTGGAACGAGGACGTCGAGTACGCCGGCAAGAAGGTCGCCGTGATCGGCAACGGCTCGACGGGTGTGCAGTTGCTGTCGAAGATCGCCGAGAAGGCCGAATCCGTGACGGTGTATCAGCGCACACCGCAGTGGATCTCGCCGCGAACCAATTACGGCGTGCCGATCTCCGACGAACTGCAGTGGCTGATCCAGAAGATGCCGTTCTATTGGAACTGGAACAAGTACGTCGCCGGCCTGGCCACCATCGACCTGCGCAACGTGCTCATGCCGGACGCGGAGTGGATCGCGAACGGGGGGCAGATCAGCAAGCGCAACGACATGCTGCGCGAGATCCTGGTCGGCTACATTTCGGCACAGGTCGACGGCCGACAGGATCTCATCGACAAGCTGGTCCCGGACTACCCGCCGATGACGAGACGTCCGGTGGTCGACAACAACTGGTACGCCTCTCTGACCAGAAACAACGTCGAACTCGTCACGACCCCTATCGCGCGGATGACCGACACGGCGATCGTCACCTCCGACGGGGAGGCCCGCGAGACGGAACTCGTCATCGCCGCGGTCGGTTTCCAGACCGAGAAGTACATCTGGCCGACACAGTACTTCGGCCTCGGAGGTGTGACCCTCGAGGACGTGTGGACCGCGCAGGGTGCGCAGGCGCACCTCGGCATGACGGTGCCCGGCTTCCCGAACATGTTCATGCTGTACGGCCCCAACTCGCAGCCGGTGGCCAGCGGTGCGGGTCTGCCGGTGTGGTTCGAGGTCTGGACCGGCTACATCGCCGAGTGCATCGTGGGGATGCTCGAGAAGGGCCGGGCGTCGATGGTCATCCGCAAGGACGCCTTCGACGAGTACAACGAGCAGTTGCACGAAGAGGCCAAGAAGCTCATCTACCTGATGCCGAACTCGGCGATGGAGAAGAACTACTACGTCAACGAGTTCGGTCGGCTGCAGATGAACGCGCCGTGGAACGGCGAGAAGTACTACGAGCTGTGCGAGAAGCCGGACGAGTCGCACTACGACTTCACCGACGCGCAGTAACGCACTCTCCTCCGAAGTGAAGTTCACTCTGGAGTATCCCGGCGACGTCGCGGGTGCGGAGCCCTGCTTCCGCGAGGGCGCCGTGCTCGCCCGGATCGCCAGGGGCGCAGAGGATCACGGTTTCGAGGCACTGTGTCTCGCCGATCATCCGGCACCGTCTGCGAAGTGGTTCGACGCCGGCGGACACGACAGCTTCGAGCCTGCGGTTGCGCTGGCGTATGCGGCTGCGGCCACCACGTCGCTGAAGTTGATGACCAACCTCTACGTGTTGCCCTTCCGCAATCCGTATCTCGCCGCCAAGGCGTTGACGACCTTGGATCTGCTGTCCGGGGGACGCCTGGTCGTCGGGGTAGGGGCGGGATACCTGCGGTCGGAGTTCGCAGCACTGGGCGTGAACTTCGACGACCGCGCCGCACTGTTCGACGAAGCGATCGACGCCCTGCGCCGTATCTGGATGTCGCCGTCCACGCCGGTGACCGGCGACGGTTTCGGCGGGACGGGACAGATGCGTCTGTACGGTCCTGTGCAGCAACCGCATCCACCGCTGTGGATCGGTGGGAACAGTCGTGCGGCGATCCGGCGGGTGGTGACGGCGGGGGAGGGGTGGTGCCCGGTCGTCGGGTCCGAGGAGATGACCTCCTCCGTTCGGACGGCATCGATGACGGGCGTCGACGGCCTGCGTCGCGCCGTGGGGCGCGTGCGGGACGAACTGCTCCGTGCCGGCCGGGACCCGGCGCAGATCTCGATCCAGGTGGAGGCTCCACCGGTCGATGTCACCGACTCCCACTCCGTGATGCGGTTCGTCGAACGCTCCGACGAATTGGCGAAGGTCGGTGTCACGCACCTGTGTGTGCATGCCGACGCCAGATCGGTCGAAGCCGCGTCGGAATTCGTCGCGGGATTCGGAGAGCAGATCCTCCGGCCGCTGGCGGGTTGACGCCGGTCGTCCCCCCCCGGCAGGTCCGACGTGCTCACACCGATCCGACATTGTCAACGGAAAGATTCCACCGCACGAAACCGTCGGGTTCCTAGATGCTCACCTGCCGTCGCGATTTCGCGGGCCCGCCCGCCGAGGTGATCGGTATTTTCCGGACCGGATCGAAGGCAATCGAAAATTCGGCGGAGTTGTTGACGCAAACGTAGCCGATGGCTACAGTGAGTCCGGTCACAAGTCGTACGGATAGATGTCGTCGCTCACGAATCCGATTCGCTCGTCGTCCGGCATATCCCGAAAACGACCGACAACCACCCCTGCACCTCGTTACCGAGGACCTGATGTTGAGGAGTCGATGTTGAGCACGCGTAAGTCGAACTGGGGCCGTTGGGGCGAAGCGGACGAGCTGGGCGCCCTCAACCACCTCACGCCGGAGCGGGTGCTCGCCGCCCTCCGGCTGCCCAAGACGGGCAAGACCTACAGCCTCAGCATTCCGATCCAGCGATCGGGCGTGCCGAACCTCGAATACCGCGGCATCCCACAGCGTCTCACCCTGACCAACCACCAGGACGAGGCGATGGCCCTCGCCAACGGTGGTGTCCCCGGCGTCGGTGCAAACGAGGACCAACTCGTCATGCCGTCGCACACCTCGACGCACATGGACGCCCTGTGCCACGTGTACGCCGGCAACAAGATCTACAACGGTTACCCCGCCGACCAGGTCACCCCGTACTCGGGTGCCGCGAAATGCAGCATCGACAAGGTCGGCGGCATCGCCGGCCGCGGCGTCCTCATCGACGTCGCGGCGTCGAAGGGTGTCGACCTGCTCGAGCCCGGCTACGTCATCACCGTCGACGACCTGCAGAAGGCGTTGGACGACCAGGGTGTCGAACTGCAGACCGGCGACCTGGTGCTCATCCGCACCGGATGGCTCGAGGACTACCTGGTCAACCAGGGCGAGATGATGCCGCAGCCGGGCATCGGCCTCGAAGCTGCCGCCTTCCTCGCCGAGAAGGACGTCGCGCTGGTCGGTTCCGACAACGCCGCGATCGAGCCCATCCCCTTCGACCAGAACGTCTACCTCGGTGGACACATCATCCTGCTCGTCGAGCACGGCATCTACCTGGTCGAGAACATGAACCTCGCGGAACTCGCCGCAGACCGGTGCTACGAGTTCCTGCTGACCATCGGCGCGCTGAAGATCACCGGCGGTACGGCGAGCCCGGTTACCCCCGTCGCCGTCGGCTGACCGTACCCCCTCACACGAACAGGATTCTCGGATGACTGCGAACACCGAAGCTGCCGCGCACACCTACCGCACCTCCCATGTCGGGCTGTGTGTCTCCGATCTCGCCAAGAGCCTTCGCTTCTACTGCGACGGACTGGGTTTCACCAAGATCATGGAATACGACATCGACGAGCAGATCCCCGAGGTGGATGCACCGTGCAGCCTCACCTCGACCTTTCTGGAGAAGGACGGCCTGCGTATCGAACTGCTGTCCTACCGGCAGCCCGGCGTGATCGGCACCCCGCCCACCCGCCGTAACCATCTGGGCATGACCCACCTGTCGTTCTTCGCCGACGACATCGACGCCGCGGCAGAGGCGTTGTGCGAGTATGGCGGAGCGCTGGTGCCGGAGACCCGCGCCGGTCTGGGCGATCCGACCGCCCCGCAGTTCGTGTTCGTGGCCGACCCCGACGGCAACCGCGTCGAGCTCATGCACATCCCTGCCGGCACCCCCTGGTGACCGGACCTGCGCCGGATCACGGCTTCCCCTCGAACTATCGCTGAATGCGTTGCGGCGACGAGCCCCCCGTCGCCGGATCGCACATTCCGACGCAGTGACGACCAAAGGACTTTCATGACCGCCCCCGACACCACCGCCCGCGATCCACACCTCTGGGAACCCCAGCGCAAGGTCGACGACCTCGAATGGTTCCGCAAGAAGTACGCCGAAGAGCGCGACAAGCGCCTGCCGAACACCGGTGCCGACACCTTCCAGGCGATCGACTTCGAAGGCAAGTTCGCGGACTTCGACGCCGACCCGCACGCGGACGGCCCGCGCACCACGCCGCCGCAGACCGCCGATCTCGACATGCTCGTCATCGGCGCCGGTTTCATGGGCATCAGCACCGGCATCGAGCTGAAGAAGATCGGCGTCACCGACTTCAAGATCCTCGACGTCGCAGCCGATTTCGGTGGCACCTGGTACTGGAACCGCTACCCGGGCGTGCGTTGCGACATCGAGTCGTACATCTACCTGCCGTACCTCGAGGAGACCGGCTACGTCCCCACCGAGCGATACACCCGCGGCAGCGAGATCTTCGCCTACACGCAGTCCCTCTGCAAGCAGTTCGGCCTGTACGAGCACGCCCTGTTCCAGACCCGGGTCACCGAGATGGAATGGGACGAGGACAGCGCGCGGTGGACGGTGCGCACCGACGGCGGTGACGTGTTCCGGGCTCGCTTCGTCTCCACCCAGAGCGGTCTGTTCAGCCGCCCCCAGCTGCCCGGCATCCCGGGGATCGAGAAGTTCGCCGGCCACAGCTTCCACACCAGCCGGTGGGACTACGACTACACGGGTGGCGACACCACCGGAAACCTGACCGGGCTCCGCGACAAGCGAGTGGCCATCATCGGTACCGGCGCCACCGGCATCCAGGCCATCCCGCATCTCGCCGAGCACGCGAAGTCGCTGGTCGTCTTCCAGCGCACACCCAGCCAGATCGCGCCCCGCGAGAACGCGCCGACCGATGTCGAATGGTTCAAATCCCTGCCCGCGGGCTGGCAGAAGGAGCGTCGCGTCTCCTTCGACAAGTGCGCGATGGACCGCGCCACCGCCGACTGCGACGTCGACGACGGCTGGATCAAGTTCGCGAAGTACCAGCTGCGCAAGATCTACGAGGCCGGCGGTGCGGAGCCGACGCTCGAGCAGTACATGGACGCGATGGAGCGCTCGGACTACGAGTGGAACGAGATGCTCCGCGACCGGGTCGACGCCATCGTCAAGGATCCGGCCAAGGCCGAGAAGCTGAAGACCTACTACCGCACCATGTGCAAGCGGCCGGGCTTCAGCGACGACTTCCTTCCGGTGTTCAACAAGGAATCAGTCGACATCGTCGACACCTCCACCACGCCGATCGACCGGATCACCGAGAAGGGCATCGTCGTCGGCGACCGCGAGTACGAGGTCGACCTCATCATCTACGCGACGGGCTTCCAGCAGGGACGCACCTGGACCGACAAGGCCGGCTACGACGTGCTGGGCCGCGACGGCAACCGGCTGTCGAAGAAGTTCGCCGAGGGCGCCAGCACCTACCACGGCTTCCTCAGCAAGGACTTCCCGAACTTGTTCTTCCTGGGATTCGTTCAGTCGACCCAGGTTTCGAACATCTCGAATCTTATCGACAACCAGGCCCGGCACATGGTCTACATGGTCGGCAAGTGCCTGAAGGAAGACATCCGGGCCATCGAACCGACCGCCGAGGCCGAGGCAGGTTGGAACGCGACCATTGCCGAACACGCGGAGATGCGACGGGAATGGAACCTCTCGTGCACTCCGGGCCACTACAACAACGAGGGCCGTGTCGACGACAAGCGCAGCACCCTTGCGGGCGGTCTGTACGGACCCGGCTACGAATATTTCGAGATGCTCGAGAAGTGGCGCGAGGACGACACCTTCGACGGCATCGCTGCGACCCGCTGAGCCGGCGGCATACCGGCAGGAATTCTCGAGGGCCGCGGGCAGCCGACCTCTCGGCTGCCCGTGCGTCCGGTTCACGAAAGTAGGAGAGAGTAATGACGTTGACTCCGGTGCGACTCGGCTACGCACTGTTCACCATGGTGGATCCGTTGCGCGGCCACGAAGTCGAGTACAACCGCTGGTACGAGCGCGATCACCGCTACTCGGGCTGCATGGTCGGTCCGGGCTGGTTCACCGGCAGCCGTTGGGTCGCCACGAAGGCTCTGAAGGACCTGCGCTTCCCGGAGACCGGACCGGTCGCGACGAAGACCGAGGAGGGTTCGTACCTTGCGATCTACTGGGTACACGAGCCCGATGCGGAAGTTGCAGACGCTTGGGCGCAGAAGCAGGTCGGCGAACTGTACGCCGCCGGCCGCGGCTTCGCCGAGCGTGAGCACGTCCACACCGGCCAGTACCTGCCGGACTCGACCGTCTCTGCGCAGGAGGACGGCGTCCCCCTCGAACTCGCACACGATCACCATTACGGCGGCCTTGTCACCGTGATGATCGAACCAGCAGAGGGCGTCGACCGCGCCGCCGCGATCGACATGATCGACAACGGACCGGCCAAGACCCTGGTCGGCAAGGGTGCCGTCGATCTGATAAGCAGCTGGCGAATGAAGCCCTGGCCCTCCGACCACAACGTGCCGATGAAGATGGGCAACGACGGCGGAACCACCGACCGCATCCTTCAGATGCTGTTTCTCGAAGACGAGCCGACCGCGAGCTGGCAGCACATCGTCGACTACGCCACGGATATCGAGAAGTCGGGTGCGGGCAAGGTCACCTTCGCATCGCCGTTCGTCCCGACCGTGGTCGGTACGGACAAGTACACCGACGAATTGTGGTGAGACCCGTGTTGAGCGGTGAGAAGATCCTGGTGACCGGGGTGACCGGGCAGATCGCGTTCCCGATCGCGAGGACGCTGGCGGCCGAGAACGAGGTGTGGGGACTGGCGCGGTACAGCCGGCCCGACGACCGGCAGCGGGTGACCGACGCGGGAATCATCCCGGTCACCTGCGATCTCGGCAACGGCGACTTCGACGGTGTACCCGAGGATTTCACGTACGTCGTACATCTGGCGGCGAGTCTGGCTCCGGGTTGGGATTACGACGCCGCGATCCGCGCCAACGCAGAAGGCACCGGACTTCTCCTGCAGCACTGCCGGTCCGCCCAAGGCGCACTCGTGATGTCGACCCATTCGGTCTACCGCCCGCAGGACGACCCGATGTACCTGTTCACCGAACAGTCACCGCTGGGCGAGTGCAACAGCACCCACACCCCGACATACTCGATGTCGAAGATCAGCCAGGAGGCCACCGCGCGGTTCGCCGCCCGCGCCTTCGGTGTCCCGGTGACGATCGCTCGGATGAACGCGTCGTACGGCCCCAACGGGGGACTCCCGGCCATGCATGTCGACGCCATCGCCGACGGTCGGCCGATCACCACCCGCTGGGATCCGTGCATGTACAGCCCGATCTACGAGGACGACATCAACACCCAGGTCGGTGCCTTGCTCGAGGCGGCCTCCACACCTGCTCTCATCGTCAACTGGGGAGGCGATGAACCGGTGAGCGTGCAGGAGTGGGCGGCCTACGCCGGTGAGCTGATGGGGGTCGAGCCCGTCGTCGACGTGGCTCCCATCGAGGGAACGCTGCGCGGATCCATCGCGGACACCACGCTGCGTGCCTCCATCACCGGGCCGTGCACGGTGGATTGGCGTGAGGGCATCCGCCGGACGATCGCCGCCCGCCACCCGGACAAGCTCGTCGAGACAGTCCACTCGTGAGCATCCTTTCGTAGAACACCACTGTTTGTAGACACCACAGGGGAGACGACATGCCGACAGTGCACGATGCGCTACCCGCCGAGCGGACCGGTACGCAGGCGAGCCCGCAGTTGCTGGAACGCCGCGCGATGTTCGCCGCGACCGAGATCGACCCCGCGCTGGGAGTGACGGCGGGCGATGCGGAATTCGCGGGTGTGCCGTGCCGGACCGTCCGGGCCGGCGACCGGGCTACCATCCTCTATCTGCACGGCGGCGGATACCGGATGGGCAGCCCGGAGGCATACAACGCCTACGCGGCGAAGATCGCGGCGGGTGCCGAAGCCACTGTCGTCCTGCCGCGGTACCGGCTCGCGCCGGAGAACCCGTTCCCGGCCGGTCTGCGCGACGCCGTCGCGGTCTACGAGGCACTTACGTCCGCGGCGGAGGGACCGCTCGTCCTTGCCGGTGACTCGGCGGGCGCCGGTCTCGGCGCTGCGGTGATCGTCGCCGCCAAGGCGGGCGGTCTGCGCACTCCCGACGGGCTGATGCTGCTGTCGCCGTGGCTCGACCTGCACTGCTCGTCGCCGTTCTACGAGACCGCGCCCGACGTCTTCTTCCCGCTGACGACGGCGGAGTCGGCGCGCGAGGACTACCTGCAGGGTGCCCCTGCAAGCGACCCGCTCGCCTCGCCGTTGTTGGCCGACCACGCGGGCTTCCCTCCCACGCTGATCCAGGTCGGCGGCAGCGAGGCACTGGTCGGTGATGCACTCGGGCTGGCCGCGTCACTCGCGACGTCGAATGTCACCTGCACATTGGAAGTGGTTGCGGATCAAGGTCATACCTGGCCCTTGATCTACCCCGACCACAGCGTCTCCGTCGCTTCGATCGAGTCGTGTGCTCGGTTCGTCCGGTCCATCGAACGGGCTGGTCGAGGCTGATGACTGTGTAGGCAAGGGCACGAACAGATTTGGTCGTTGCCACACTGCTGCACGATGTACGTGAGGCCATGGCCCCGGTGAGATCGGAGCGCCGTGTCGCCGGCAACTGCCGGCCGACGACACGGCGGAGGAACACGTCGATCTACTCGTCGGTTCCGAGAATCAGGGCGCTTGTGGGAACGCCGGTACCTGCAGTTACCAACACATTCTCTACTCCGTCGACCTGGTTCACCGACGTCCCGCGAACCTGCCGAACACCTTCCGCGATGCCGTTCATGCCGTGAATGTAGGCCTCACCCAATTGACCTCCGTGCGTATTGATCGGGAGGCTGCCGCCGAGTTCGATTTCACCGTCACGAACAAAATGCTTGGCATCCCCTCGTTCGCAGAAGCCGAATTCTTCGAGTTGGCACAACACGAACGGTGTGAAGTGGTCGTAGAAGATCGCTGTTTGAATGTCCTTCGGGCCCAACCCGGTATCGGACCACAACTGTCTACCCACGACGCCCATCTCGGGCAGGAACCTGTCCTTGTCGGCTCGGTAGTAGCTCGTCATCGAGTGCTGGTCGTATCCCGACCCCTGTGCGGCGGAACGGATGACAGCCGGCTTGGACACGAGGTCGCGTGCCCGTTCCAGACTGGTGATGACGAAAGCTTGACCACCGTCCGACTCCTGGCAGCAGTCCAGAAGATGCAGCGGTTTGGCTATCCACCGCGAGGATTGGTGATCTTTCAATGTGATGGGCGCTTCATAGAACCATGCGTTCGGGTTCGTCGCTGCATGGCGGCGGTCGGCTACCGCGACGCGTCCGAAGTCCTCGCTGGTCGCGCCGGAGACATGCATGTAACGACGAGCCAGCATCGCAACCCACGACGCGGGGGTGACCAGCCCATGGGGGACGTACCAACCGAAGTGCGCCGACCGGGCGTCCGGTGCCAATCCCTCCACGCTCATAGCTCTACCGAAGCGCTTGCCGGATCGTTCATTGAACGCTCTGTAACACAGAACCGTTTCGGCAGCGCCTGTCGCGACTGCCATCGCAGCATGTAGCACGGTACCTGCAGCGGCCCCGCCGCCGTAGTCGACCAGACTGAAGTAGGACAGTTCCTTGCACCCCAATCCGCGAGCCACCTCGATCGTCGGGTTGGTGTCCATCGAGAAGGTCACCATACCGTCGACTTCGTGCGGTGAAATCCCAGCGTCATCGAGAGCCGCTTTGCATGCTTCGAGGGCAAGTTGCAGCTCGGAACGCCCCGATGCTTTGGAGAATTCGGTAGCTCCGATGCCGGCGATCGCTGTCTTGTCGACGATGCTATGCATGTGCAGTCACTTCGCTACTGTCCAGGGCCAGCACGGCAGTTCCCGACACGTGGACCCCTGAGGCGTTTCGACCCTCTATCGACACGCGAGCCGTTCCGTCCTCTGAGAGCTCGTCTATGTGCCCTGTGAATGTCAGGCAGTCGCCGGGAAAGTTCGGTGCTCCGAGGGTGATATCGAGCTTCTTCAATCGCGCTTCGGGACCCGCCCAGTCGGTGATATACCGGCCCACGAGGCCGTTTGTCGTCAGAATGTTCATGAAGATGTCTTTCGTGCCAGCCGCTAGGGCAGCATCGCGGTCGTGGTGAACAGGCTGGAAGTCTCGTGTGGCAATGGCACCGGCGATCACGAGGTACGTCGTAACGGGAACGTCGGAGGCGGGAAGACGATCACCGGCTCGGTAGCTCTTCACGGGAGTACTCCTATTCGGGTTCGATGGCGGATGGCTACGCGCACGGTGACGCCATCGGCAATGTCAACTCGTCGTCTACCGCATGTGCGGTTACCTCGACTTTCATGCCGATCTCGATGTCGTCTTCCGCGATTCCTTCCAGGTTCATCACCAAACGTGGACCCTCGGTGAACTCGATCAAGGCAACGATGTACCCGTCCTGGAAAGGCGGCACAATGGGATGATGCATTACAACGTAGCTGATCAATTCGCCCTCGCCCGACATCTGTCTGGGCGACCAGTCCAACGAGTGGCAGCTGGGACACATGGGCACTGGCGGGTGGCGCAATTCTTCGCATGAGCTGCACCCTTGAACAGAAACCCTCCCGGCCTTCAGTTCGTCGTAGAAGAACCGATTGTCACCATTGATCGGGGGACGAGGTCGGAGCGCATCAATCATCTTCTCTGCCTTGTTCATTGGTGTACCACAATGTTCGGAAACGCATCGAACCGACAAATTGCTCTGTCTGGTTCGTGTAGGTGGTGAGAGTCGTGACAAAATAGCCGGAACCGAGTTTCGTCGACTTCCGCGGTGACAGATGTTCGACCTTCTCGGCACAGGTCAGCACATCGCCCGGAACCAGGTATCGCGCGTACTCCTGCACGCAGTTCACTGCGACCACGTTTGCGAAACCGCCTTCACGTAACAGGCTGTAGACACGTTCTACACCATTGGAAGGCGACGCATCGGTCTCGCCGGGGTTGGGCATGTTCCACACCTGTAGCGCACTGGGCGGAGCCACGACATCGGGGTGCCCTGCTTTTTCCGCCGCTTTGCGGCTCAGATATACCGGATTCCGGTCTCCGAATGCGTCACACAGATGGTGGATCATGGGTCGGTTCACCGGATCCCGCGCAACCGCGATCCGTGCGTCGCCCGACTTGATGATCAGGAGTATTTCCTTTTCCATACGATCTTGGTCCATCATTTCCGCCTCGACTGCGCATAATCGGATGTGTGCAGAGCTGTGAGAAGGTTGGCTCGACTGTTCTTGTCGAAGTCTGCCGATATTCTGTCCACATCTTTCTGTGTCAGAAGTCGATACTGCAGATCTGCGGACGGCCGGTAGTAGATGACATCGTCCACGTACCACAATTCGTTGCGCAACTGCACTTTGTTGATCTTGCGCGTTGCGGTGACGGGAACATCGGTGACGATTCGGACATATTTAGGAGCCCACTTGGTTCCGAGGTCGGGTTGGTCCTCCAGGAACTGAGCAAATTCCCCCGGGTCGAAGCGTCGGGGATCCGCGACTTGCAGTGTCGCCATGACCTGGTCCCCCGTCCGTTCGTCGGGAGCTGGATACACTGCTGCAAGAACAACCTGAGGGTGGCGTGAAAGGATGCGCTCTATCGGCGCAGCCGAAAAGTTCTCGCTGTCGACCCGCAACTTTTCCCCGGCCCTGCCCGCGAAATAGAAGTAGCCGTCCTCGTCGCAGTATCCGAGGTCGCCGGTCAGGAAAATATCTCCTCGGATACGTTCGTCGGCAGCCGAGGGGTTCTTGTAATAGCCCTCGAATTGTCGGGCGCCCGTCAGGTTCGCCATCTCGCCGACGGCCTCGTCTGCATT
>Ga0182742_1004449_pt1 | contig 12690 bp, 8 predicted proteins | sample eDN5th37CBELigMG_FD_128880 | JGI IMG/M metagenome (GOLD analysis project Ga0182742, IMG submission 128880) | Enriched Miracle-Growth compost microbial communities from Emeryville, California, USA - eDNA 5th pass 37_C BE-Lig MG (version 2)... ... | reverse complement strand
GGGCTTCTGTCTCGGCGACGACGCCATCCCACACGCTGTTGATCGTGCCTGTCGACGTTACGTTAAGGGCGCCAGTCCCGTACTGCCGCGCTTCAATGCCGCGCCGGCCGCCATCGAGATTGTTGGCGTTGATGACGAGATCGCCCGTTCCGACGCCATTGGTCGCCGAGATGGCGTCCCAGCCGACGCCTGTCACCTGACCGGTCGAGGTGATGGTCAGGTTCCCGGAGTTGGCGTTGGTGATCTGCATGCCATATTGGGCGCCAGTGACCGTACCGCTTGACGTAACCTTGGTGTCGCCAGCGCCATTCGCCTCGACATGGATGCCATCGCTGCCGCCTGAAACATCGGCAACGTCAATGGTGAGCCCGCCCGCGCTGGCGGTGTTCAAAGCATAAATACCGTAACCCTGCTCCGAAGAAATGGCGCCGGACGCGGTAACAGAGATATTCCCCGTGCCCCGGTCCACGGTATAAATACCTGAGCCGTTACCGGCGGCGCCCTGGGCCTTGATTTCGTTGACGTTGATCGTGATGCCGCCCGTTGACTGGGCTTCTGTCTCGGCGACGACGCCATCCCACACGCTGTTGATCGTGCCTGTCGACGTTACGATAAGGGCGCCGGTCCCGTACTGCCGCGCTTCAATACCGCGCCGGCCGCCATCGAGATCGTTGACATTGATGATGAGATCGCCCGTTCCGACGCCGTTGGTCGCCGAGATGGCGTCCCATTCCGTGCCGGTGATATGCCCGTTCGCGTTTATCACCAGGTCGCCGGAGGTCGTGTTTCCGACCTCCAGTCCATATGCATTGCCTGAAATTGCCGATGCATTGTGATCATCAAATGCGGCGCCATTCACACCATTGATCGTTACGGCGTTGCCAGACCCAACGGACAGGCCAAAGCCAGCTTCTGTCGTCACATTGACGGCGGTTCCAGAAATTACCTGTGTCGAATCAGAGGCGCCGGCCGAACCCGAGCAAACTGAAGCCGGCCCCGCCGTACAGTCGCCAGCCAGCGCGACCGACGGTATCGAAACAAGAGAGGCAATGGCGATCAGCGATGTCGAGGCGAAAAGCAAAAGTGAGGGCGCTGTCGCCGCGTGCGGAGCGACGCCGCCGGCCAGCCCCTTGTACTTTGCAATCCGCCCGCCTCGCAGGAAGAGGCAACGCCAGGCATCGTCGGCCCTGGCATGTTCCAATGGGTGCTTTGACCGGCTTTCCCGGGTGAGCTTTCCAAGCGAGATGTCTGAGGTAGTCATGAAGCGTCCTAGTCAGTCGTGTTGCCAGAAAAGCGAGCGCCTGGCGCTCTACTTTGTCGCGGGACGTGAAATGGTGGGGAACGGAATGGCTACTACGGTGTCTCAGCGGAGAAATATTCCGGGAACTGCCCTGCGACGCCACGGCCGCGCGATAGAAGACCGGAGATTGCCCGGCCAATATCTCCAGGTTGAACGTAATACTTCCCGTACACGCTTCCACACTCGGATGGAGGTCGGTCAGAATATTCGACTAATCTGGAGCAGAACCCGGCGCCCTGCGGACGGATTTCAATCGGAAGCTGATTCTTTTGACGGGATGGTAGCTGGGACGATAATTGCGTAATACTCACTGTAGGCCGCCCCTCAAGCTGGTAACGCCACGAGACGCCCGGAAGATATACTTCTGAGGCGCACATGTGCTCCAAGTTGGCTTATTGGTGGCCAATCTATGCATTTAATATGGCATTTACACTATCTATCGCTGACAATTCCTGTCGCTTGCAGACGCTTGACGCAAAGGAACTGGCATGCGGATTGCGTGCAGCACGTTCGGCTGCCCACGTACAACCCGGGTTCCGTCATTGCAGGAACCCGATCGTCCGGCTCCAGGGGCTGGCCGCGCCAAAGCGGACGGAGGTAGCAGAAAGCAGGCTGGGAAACTGGCGCCCATCGGCGCCGTCAAGCACTTCGAAGTTATCGCAAAACGCAGACAACCGGACCCATGGCCGGGCCCGGAATGTCGCGCGCTGCAACCGGGTGCGAAGCAGGGGCAGACATGGGCCCGGCCTGAAGTGCTGGCGCCATGGGGGCGACAGCCTTGCGCAGTGTGTGTGGGCGAGAAGAAATGGAAGGCCCGGGTAACGGAAGGCCAGCGATTGGCCATCCATATCTGTTTGCGTACGGACCATGGGCAACGCCGGCGTGAACGCGAGAATTCAGCGTCAATCTCCGGCGCGCCCTGGCTGCCCCGCGAAATTCCGGCGTCCCCCGGTGGCTTCTCGTGAAAGTTCAGTCAATCGCCAGCTATCGGCTTCTTGAGACTCCGCTTTACACGGTGGTCGGCGCCAGCAACAGAGCGCCCACTCGGCGATTTCCCGAGCAGATAATTCTTTTGCCACTTCTCTTCCAGTGCGAGCGGATCGCCCGCGCGCAACGCGGCGTTAAATCTGGTGCGCTCGCTATTCCAGGACCTGTACTCCTGTTTTAAGTCACTCTCATTATCAAGGCGGCGTATGACAGGCTGAACCTGCTCAATGGCCAGAGCAGGCATCAGGGTGATAAAACAGAATGGCTCATCTTTCTCAAAGTGAACTGTCCCGGGCTCGGTGAACTTCCAGTTCATTGTGAACGTGAATGGCAGCCAGTCGGTTTCCACGAGGCCATCAAGAGCCTGAACGCCATGCTTGAGCCGGTTCGGCGATCCCCGGGCCCAGACCATCCAGCCCGGGTCCGTCCGGAAGAGATATCCCGGGTGAAATGTTATGATGCCGTGGCCGAAGCCAAGTGAAATCTGGGGGAGCTGATGCCCCGGCTCATGGGGACGCAGGATGATCTCGTCCTGGCCGTTGTATCCTGTCCACGTCGCCGAAAAGCCCACCGGGTTCAACAACTCCCAGCCAGAGGCGTTGGCCATGGTGAGCGGCGTGCACCTGTAGGCAAAACGCTGGTTCGTATGATCCATCCAGTCGCGCTCGCTTACACCTGGAACAAGGGCGGGCGGTGAGTCATTGACTGCAAAACACTCCAGCTTTGGCAGCGGCGCGCAGAGCATTTCATTTTGGCGTTCAGTCGCGGTCATGCTTCACCGGGCATCCAGAAACGGGAGACTTGAGGCTGCGTTTGACCCGGTGATCCGCATCAGCCAGGGAACGCCCGCTCGGTGATTTTCCGACCAGATAGTTTTTTTGCCATTTCTGTTCCAGGGCGAGCGGGTCCCCAAGTTTCAGGGCGGCCGCGAACTTTGTCCGCTCGCTTGTCCAGATCTTCAGCTCCCGGTGCAACTCCGGATCATCTTCGATGGGGCGGATCCGGGGCTCGATCTTTTCGATCGTCACCGCAGGGACCACGGAGATAAAGCAAAATGGCTCATCCTTCTCAAAATGAACTGTGCATGGACGCGTGAACTTCCAGTTCATGGTGAAGGTAAACGGCAGCCAGTTGGTCTCAACCAGCCCGTCGAGAGGATGGATGCCATCCTTGATGCGGTTCGGCGAGCCCCGGGCCCAGATGACCCAGCCCGGGTCAGTGCGGAACAGATAGCCAGGGTGAAAACTGATAACGCCATGCCCGAAGAAGAAGCCCGTTTGATGCAGGCTCTGACCTGGCTCGTGGGCGCGCAGGATAATATCGTCCTTGCCGTTGCCCCCGGTCCAGGTGGCGGAAAACCCGGAAGGGTTTAATACCTCCCATCCCGTTGCATTGGCGATCGCAAGTGGCGTGCAACGATAGGCAAAGTGGTCGCTCGTCCGGTCCATCCACACCCGGTCCGAAGAAGCCGGAACCAGAGCAGGCGGCGACTTGGAGAGAGCGAAACAATCAAGTTTCGGCGCTGTCATGCCACGGAAACCCCACAACACTTACCTGCCACAAATTGACCAGCCCCCAGGTGCAGCTGGCGGGCTGGCCAGTAAGCTATACATCATTGGAAAAGCCTCCCGGCGCATTGCTGCGCCGGGCAAGCTGCTCATGGGTTGATCACCCGGGCGTCCCGGGGGGGCCGGGAGGACCCATAGGGCCTTCTGGCCCCGGTGAGCCGGTTTCCCCAGTGGGGCCAGCGGGGCCGGCTGGACCCGCCGGCCCGGGCTGCCCGTCAGCTCCGGGAGCCCCTGGCGCCCCCGGCTCGCCCGGGGCTCCAGGCTCGCCCGGGGCTCCAGGCTCGCCGGTCGAGCCGGGTGTCCCCGGAAGGCCGTCCTTGCCGGGCTGCCCGTCAGCTCCGGGAGCCCCCGGCGCGCCAGGTGTCCCGGGAGCGCCCGGTGTTCCGGGAGCGCCAGGGGCGCCGACCCCGGGAGCGCCGGGCGCCCCAGGCGCGCCAGTTCCAGGCGCCCCTGGAGCCCCAGGCGCTCCGGGAGCCCCGGGCGCTCCCGGGGCCGCAGGCGCCTCATTGACAACGCGTGTTCCGCGAACGCGCGCCATATCCGCAAGATCACGTCCAATATAACTTGGCAGGCTGTCCTGGCGATCCCGCTGCATGAGCGATCGGTTGCCTGGAGCGACTTCCTGTTCGCTCGTCCGGGCGCAGCGGTAGTTGTTGTCCGCGTCTTTGCACCAGACCCAGGTGGTGACGGGAACCGTGCTCTTTTGCTCGGCCCCGAAGTACACCCGCAGACCGGCCATAACGGAAAAGTTATTGGATCGGTTGCGGCCAAACAGGCCGTCATCCGAGCGACCGCCATAGGAAGCATCCGCGAATATTGAAGCTGCCGCCCCACCCGGGAAGTTCGTAAGATACTCGGCGCCGCCGACAAGCTGGTGCCGCCCGCCGCTATAACGATGGCCGATGTTCAGCTTGAGGTTGTCGGTGGTGTACCAGGCAAGCCGGATATCGTCAAAGAAACGCGTCTTCCGGCTGCTGTTGTAGCCGAATGCATCGAAAGAATTGCTGAATTCAGCTCCGACAATTCCTTCCAGGCTAAAACGGTCCAGATAAAGCTGGCCTTCAACGCCAACCTTTGCATTATAAATGTTCTGGCTGTTGTTTCTCCAGCTTCCGCCCGTGCCCTGAAGGTAGCTGCCGTAAAGGCCAATGGCGCCGACCTGCGAGTCACGCCAGAAAAGGTGACCAGCGGCGCCCATGAAGCCGTTCCGGCCATTCGCTCCGCCCAAAACGTCGGCCTGAGCGCCCAGGGAACTGCCCAAAGGCACGGTCAGCGAGCCGGCCCCATAACCGAAACCGCCATTGCCGCCATTGCCATTACTGGCGCCACCGCCGCCCTCAAGGCGCGCGTTAAGCCCGGAGACAGCCCGGTTCGGCGTCGACGTCACGCCTGACGCTGCGGAATGGACAGGCTGGGCGTCAGGGGATGATGCATAAGATCTGCGGACAGGTGGACGGTCGCTCTTCAGACGCAGACGCGTGATCTCGTCGTCTGCTGCCTTCAGTTTGTTCTCCAGGATGGTCTGGCGCGCCTGAAGGCCACGAATAAGCTTGTACAGCTCCGCATTCGAAGCATCCTGCCCCCAGGCCGGCGCGGCCAATCCAAGAAAGCAGGCGATAGCGAGCGCCGAGCAACTTGTCCGGAATTGCTGTTTGGTTGTCACGTTTGCCCCCCTTCCGCCGGAAAGGTCTTTTTTGCATTTTTCATGGCGCCTGAACGGGAAGCGCGGAGAACGCTCACGACCGCATTGGCAACGTCGTCCAAAATCACCGATTGACCCCCCTTTGCGAATATTGATCTGGTCAAAACTGAACTTTGATGGGTTCCGGGATAGGCCCCGCCAGGCTGCTCACGCCTTTGCGAAGTCCAAAAAGCGCTCGAACCATGTGATCGTCATTTGCTGGAAGCCGGGTGCGACATGGTTGATGTGACGCACATGGAAGCCGGTAGCATTTGTGCGCGGCGCGCGTGCTGACCTTCAGAGTTCTGATCTCAGGTATTCGACGTTTTCCAGATCAATTGGATCGTCGTCGGCAAATTGCAGGATCGCCATTCCCAGGTCACTTCCATGAATATGAGGCGACAGCAAAACAGCGTGCGACATCTGATGTGATATACTTCGCAGGATGATGTGGCTTGCGTCTCGGCTTACCTGGATTCGGAAAATCTCATCCAAAGGCGGGCCCAGCCGCCGGGACGCGCCGGCGGAGCCATCCAGCGCCTGCAATACGTGCTCGCCCAGAGCGCGCGGCTCAACAATGGCGAATGACTCGCGGTGAGATGCGAACGGAGTGCCCGAACCGCCACTACCTATGGCTATTTTGCCGTCAGCGCAAAAACAGACCGACACAGGTCCGGCGGCGGCCGGCTTCCCGCCATTTGCCGTATGGGAGTCTTTTGACCAGCCTGATGACGGCGCGGCGGTTTCTCCCGCACCTTGGGGCCGCAGCCCACGCGGCGCTGGCCGGACCGCAGGTTGTCTCGCGTGACGGGCGCCTGGATCGACAAGAGGCTTCTGCATTTCCCAGCCCTCACCGCACGGAGCAAATGGCAGCGTCGAAACGCCTGAATTGACCCGGGCAGGAATATCAATTTCCTCACCTGCAGCGCAGCCGCGACGGCTGCCCTTGTTGGAGCAGGCCTGACGTTGGAGCTACTCCGTAGTTTTAAAGGTGTAGGTTTATGGAAATACGCCAGCAATGTCAGACTATGACACTTGCTGGCACTGGCTTTCGAATTTATGCGCGACGCCAGTGTAGACAATACATTGAAAATGTAAATCTGTGCAGCACAATGTATATTTAATGTAAAATTTACCCTGAAAATGTAAATCCAACGCCCCGGATCGCATGAAGTGGGAGGGTCATATTTGCTTTTTTTGCCCGTTTCCGCAGGCGGCTGACGATCGTATCCAGATGCGCATAGTTGAAGTCATATACATCTTCACCCAGCGCCTCCACGAGGGCTTGCCGTTCGACAGCTTCTCCACGCGCATTGAACAGGCGACCGAGTAATCGCTGCTCGGCCGTGGTTAAACGGAGGCGGCGACCGGCGGCATCCGTCAGCACCCATCCGCCTTCCACCAGATCCCAGTCCGGCGAAGCGCGCAGCGGCCTGCTTCCCATGTCCAGGCGCGCGCTCAGGGCTTCCACAGTCGCGGCCAGTTCCCGAACGTCGACAGGCTTGACAAGATAGGCGTCCGCGCCGGTTTTGAGCCCGCCGATCCGGTCCTCGATCGAGCCCCGGCCGGTCGCCATGATAATCCCCACATTGCGGGAAGCCCGCAGATGGGCAGCTATGGACAGGCCGTCCTCTCCGTCCAGTCCGATATCAAGAATTACGATTTTGGATGGCCTGACGGCATAGGCCCTGTAAAGCGCTGCGGCGCTGTCGAATCCCCGCACGTTCAGGCCGAGAGCGGCGAGACCGAATATGATCTCTTCCCGGAAATCCTCATCATCATCAACGAGGTAAATAAGCGGCTCACCCGGAAAGCTGTTAAGTGTGAGCGCATCCGCGACCATAATGGATCCTCCCCCCACAGAATGGCCGCAATTGGTTTCAGTTTCTTGGCCCGCTGTCAATTTGTGCCGCTTCTGTTCAATGCACTCAGGAATTAATACCGTTTTGTCTGTAAATTCCTGAAGGGAAGGGGGGCAATTGGACGCTGCCTCATGAAGCCCGGCTCCTGCGCCTGCAACGCATCGCGCCAATGCTTATGCAGCGGCGCCGGAGACGCCAGGTGGGCAGGGCGAAACTGAAATCCAGGGGCGTGATGATGACCGTCGCCCGGTCATGCAGGCGCCCACCAGGCGGCGCCTGCCTGGTAATGGGGGGAGCCCAGGCCCGATCAGATCATAAGGCCACATCCCGCCCGGGCTCCACGCGGTCCGTTCTTCAGGTCATGCCCGAACATCCACGTATTGTTTGAGCAACATCTCCAGCCAGTGCGTAAACACGGTCAGCCGCCTCGGCGGGTGTTTTCGATGCGGGTAGATCAAACTCATCGGCATGGGCTCTGCCCTGTGCTCAGGCATTACCTCGACCAGTTCTCCCGCCGCCAAAAGGTCCCGCACATCATATGCCGGAACCTGAATCAGACCGAGGCCCGCGAGGCAGCATGCGATATAGGTCTCTGCGTTCCGCACGGTCACACGGCAACGCAAGCGCACGCTCCGCACGTTTCTTTCCTCGACCCATTCCCATTGGCCGCCACGACCGCTGGGTTCCGGATAATTGATGCCCCAGTGGTCATTCAGATCATCAGGACCGAGCGGTGTGCCGTGGCGCGCGAGATAGGTGGGGCTTGCCACGTTAACGAGGGGGAGGACGCCAATTCGTCGGGCGATAAGCGCTGTGTCCTGTAATTTGCCAACCCGCAAGGCGCAGTCCACATTCTCCTGGACAAGATTGACCCAACGGTCCGTGACCCCCAAATCGATATCAATGCGTGGATAGAGATCGAGGAATTCCGTCAGATGCGGCGTGATAAGCCGGCCGATCCGGCCCGGCACATCAACCCTGAGGCGGCCGGACGGTTGCGCCTCAGTGCGCCGGTATAATGTCTCCATGACCTCGACTTCAGCGATAACACGCTGGCAGCGCTCATATAACGCCAGTCCCTCCTGCGTAGGAGAGACCTTCCGGGTTGTACGGTGGAGCAGCCGGGCGTCAACGCGCCGCTCCAGCTCCGAGATGGCTGCGGAGACCGAAGAGCGCGGCATGCCGAGCATTTCGGCTGCCCGTGCGAAGCTCATGCACTTCATCACGCAGACAAAAATGCGGAAAAGGTCGACGCGGTCCAATTATGCCGGCATCCGATTAAACAGAATTCCTGAACTAAGAGGGCAGAAAAGCCGACTTTATTAGATGGCGCCCGGGTAGGTATCATCCTGATCCGTGTAACGGCTTCTCTCAAAGTCCGTTGCGGCTGCGGCTTGATCCATACGACCACCACAGCCACAGTACTTAGCAGGCTTAGAAACAAACAACCAATGCACAAACTTTCACTTCCTTTCCGAGACATTCATTTGAAAGCCCGGGCCGCAACGGAGCTAAAAATTCCTTGCGGATAGTGGAATGGCATATTTTTGCGGTTGCCCGGCCGGAAAAAGAGCGTCTGGGGAGGACGGGGCGCCATGGGGCGTCTGCGTTGTCGTGAGACGGTGTATCTGGTCCCGCCCCCCGCGCCGATCTTGATCCTGAGCCCTTACCGCCGCCCGGCGACGCTGACTGCTGCGTGGCGCAGGCTCCCGGCAATATGACCCTGTAAATGCCGGCTGCGATCTCCGGTGCGTACACCGGATGGGGCCATGCGCACGAAAAGAACGAAGGCTGCACCAGGTGTTCAGGAAACTCATAATTTGCGCGCGACTGGCATGAACAGTTTGCCGCCGCTTCGGGACCAGAGTTGGCCCCAGATAACCTCCATCGTGCGCTGGGGGACATTGGGCGCCGCCGCTGTCTGGTTGACTCTGGTAGCCGGCCTGGGGTGGTGGTCATCACAGCGCATGATATCTGCCGAGCTTGATCGCGTGGCGTCCAGCGCCGAATATGAAGCCAAAACAACAGCGCGCGTTGTCGACCGGTTGTTCACCGAGCTGACCAGCGTCGCCAATATGGTGGCAAGCCAGAATCAGGTCGTCCAGCTTGCTGCCCGCTACCGCACCGATCCGCCCGGTTTCGCCGAATTGACGCGTCAGGAGCGCGCCGCGATATTCATACGCGACCCTCTGGTTCGCAAGGTCGGCGACTTCATGCGGAACCTGTCAAACGACCTCAGATATGCACGTATATATATGAACAATTTGTCATATAATACTGTGACAGCGAGCAACTGGTCGGAATCATTTAGCATCGTTGGCCAGATTTATACCGGGCGTGGCTATCTTACGGACGCGGTCCGTGAAGGGAAGGGGCAGCTATTCGGCATTGCGCGGCTGAACCAGAGCCCATCCTACTTTGTGTCCAGCCGTGTCGAAGACAGTGGCGACGCGCCGCTAGGCTCCGTCACGGTGAAGTTCGACGCGCCGGATATGGCGCATTATCTGACAGGACGGCACGTGGCGCTAATCGTGAATCGTCAGGGACGCGTGACCACCGCTTCATCCCCGTCGTTCATGCTAAGGAATGTAGCAGCCATGCTACCCCCGGACACGCTGCTTCCCTCCGACGGCGACGAAGAGCTGGGCGATCTGGTGGACGTGCGTCCCATGGCTGGAGCCGGCAGGGCGGATCAATGGTTTGTCGATGGTCGCCCATATCTGCTGCGCCGCGAACCCCTGACCAATACGAGTTATCAGCTGCTCACGCTGGCCGCAATCGACCAGATTCAGCCAATGCAACAGCGGCATTTTTGGGCAACGGGGCTGATTGCAGCTTTCGGTCTGGCCGTCGTCTTCCTTTCAGGCGGCGCCGCCATCCATCTGGTCGACCGCCGCCAGCGCGCGGAGCAGGATCGCATTCTTGCCATCTCACAGGCCGCCGAGCGGGATCTCACGATCAAGGTGCGCGAGCGGACTGCGGAGCTGACGGAGAGCAACGCATCGCTGAAAGCGGAGATGGACCAGCGTCGCCTTCTCGAGGCGAAGCTGCGGCAGTCGGTGGACTCCGTCAACGACGCCCTGGCCCAGCAACGGGAGTTTGTGGCTGTCGTGTCACATGAGTTTCGCGGCCCGCTCGGGGTGATTGCGGTTACTGCAGACAACCTGCTGCTTTCTCTCCGCGATAGCCCCGACGCCGTCAAGTTGCGCATTGCCAAGATCGGCCGAACCGTCAACAGAATGTCCATGTTGATTGAGAACGTTCTCGCCGGCGACCGCCTGAATATGGGCCTTAAACCGTTCATGGGAGATGAGGCGTTTGATTTCAATGAAGTCATTCAAACAGTCCATGCCGGACTGGATGAAGCATCGGCTGCACGCATCAATTTTGTTCCCGGTGATCGGGCGATCGTCAAAGGGGATCGCGTCCTCCTGGAATTGGCGGTGCAGAACCTTGTTCTGAATGCCTTGAAATACTCGGGCGCGTCAAAACCGGTGATCGTGAATCTGGCGGGCGCCGGGAACGTCATGTCCGTGAACGTGATCGACTCGGGCGCTGGCGTGGCGCCCAAGGATCAGGAGCTCATATTTACGAAGTATTATCGCGCTGCAGAACAAAGCGTTTCTGGATCTGGCCTTGGTCTTTACATTGCGCGTGAGATTGCCCGACAACACGGCGGTGATCTCATATTGACCAACAGCGGAGCTGCCGGGTCCACATTTTCCTTGAATCTGCCCATCGCATGCCCTTGCGTTGCGACCGGCTAATTATATCGCGATTGTATGCAATACCTTCGACAAGATGATGTGCGGGCCGCTGTTGGGGGGCTTCGCATCCACCACGTCGGGCCTCCCTGCGCCACAAGCCTGACCAGCTGGTTAGGACGTTGACCCGAGACTCCTTCGGTCTGAGCGCGCTCCGGTTGCATTTGCGCGTCATGCTGGCCTGTTTTACCAGGGCAGATTTGAGGGGCGGCGTGATGTTGCTGGAAGCCGGCGGCGGTTGTCGCCGTCCGTCCATGGGGCGATGGCGCGGTCAGTTTCCTCCTCCGCAGGGGCTGTCACACGCACGCTGTGTTTTGCTGGCGCAGGATCGTATGGCTGAAGCTGGTGGCTTTGCGCGCCTGGCATTCACTCATCCCATGCTCCAGCATGAGATGGCGATCGTTCTTTGCCCTGTTACGCCCGCCGCCGCCTCTTTCCTGCGGCCCTTCAGCCGGCGTTGCCATGCATCCGCCAGCCAGACCGGACTTCCGGGCGGATTGGCGCCTGGCGCAGCGACAACACCGGTGAGACCCGCGGAAGTTCGGCGGCAGAGCGATACTTCAGAAAAAGTGGCGGCCTCTTTAACTTCTGCAAGCGAGCTGGCGTCATGACGCGGTTCAACCGGCAACGATGAAGCCGAAGCGACATCAAGGGCGGTGAGCGCGCACACTACTGACTACCAGTTAAGCCGGACGCCAACGGTTCCCTGGATCGCGGACTGCTGTGATCTGCTTGCGTCCAGCGACAGGCGATAGCTTGCCTGCCCAAACAAGCTCATATTGGCGTTCACGCGCGCCGTCAGGCCCCCGCCGATTTCGAGCGCCGTATTCCCAAAGTTGCTGATGATTGGCGAGCCTGTTCCGAATGTGGTCCGGTCACTGCCATCAAACGCACGCCACAGGTTCACCCTCGCATAGGGTTGCCAGACCGTCCCCCGCGCATCCTGCTCGGTATATTGCAGGCGCAAGCCAAGGCGGCCAGTCCACGCATTCTCCGGATTCCAACCCACGGGGGAGTACAGATCCCGGGTGCGGTCAATCGAAATACCCTGCCAGATGATCTGGGCCTGAGGCTCAACCTGCCAGCGGCCGCCTTCTCCGAACCGGACCGGGTAACCTGTCTCCAGCGAGGCTGTGTAGCCTGTCGCTTTGGTGGAAATTCCGGCGCCATAGTTCGACGAAGCACTGATGTCATACCAGCTCGCCTGAAACACAGCGTCCGTATACCAGCCGCTGGGGCCGAAATGCGTCCAGTAGGCGCCCACGGATGGTCCGCGCATTGAGAGCCGTCCAACAGGCAGGTTTGGCGTCCCGAAAGCGAATCCACGCATCGAGGAAGAGCTGTAATCCGTGTACGCCACATAAACACCGACATGGTCGCGGTTTCCGCCCTCGCTCGTCCGGCGTAACAGATCGAAACCAGACTGCAGCCCCGCAAGGTCGCCATCTGCCCTGGAACCGACCGTGCCATGCCAGCGGTTATTCACCCGTTGACCGAATGCACGCGCCCAGGCGCCATTGGCATAGGC
>Ga0182742_1004448_pt1 | contig 12693 bp, 9 predicted proteins | sample eDN5th37CBELigMG_FD_128880 | JGI IMG/M metagenome (GOLD analysis project Ga0182742, IMG submission 128880) | Enriched Miracle-Growth compost microbial communities from Emeryville, California, USA - eDNA 5th pass 37_C BE-Lig MG (version 2)... ... | reverse complement strand
TACACCATATGAGAAGGGCTTCCACGACGGGAACGTTTTGGGGGCCTTTTTCTTTTGCTGGTTAATGCTCTCCTGTTTACAACTCTGACCGCCGGAAGTCCTCGTAGAGGTCTTCAATGCGATCGGCGATGAACTTGGCGAAAGCGGATGCATCCCGGTCCTTGATGGACAGGACGGCCTGCTTTCCAGTATCTTTCAAGATGACGCGAACGGCGCGGTCCTCGGGAACCCAGGTGACTGCATCAGTCTTGGGACGCTGCGTCTTTGTCTTTGGCTGTTTCAGCAAACCGTCCGACAGAATGGTAAGCCGCTGATCACTGGTGGCCTCAGCGAATGCTGATGTCTGGATCAGCTCCCGGCAATAGTCGGCGGCCTGCTCATCGCGCACCGCGACCGCCAGCTGGTACCAGCGGTCCCGTCCGCTTTCCTTGGCTGCGCCGATCGCTGAGATGATGTCAGAAGGAATATCCTTCACGACGGAAATCATCTTCGATACGACCGTCTTGTCGACGCTGAGTGCGGCCATGATCACGTCGCGTGAATAGCCACCCTGCTCCAGATTGAACGCGAACAGCGCCTTTTCAATAAACGACAGATCAGCCCGGACAGAGTTTTCCTGTCCCTGGGCGATCACATGCTGGGTATCATCGAGCTGCTTGACGACGGCTCGGACGTTTCGATTGAGCGCCTTTGCAGCCCTCACGCGCCGATGACCGAAGACAATCATGTAGCGCCCTTCGACCGTCGGATGGGGCCGTACAAGGATCGGTGAATCCTGACCGCGCTCGCGAATGGCCTCAACCAGCTCGTTGAAGGCCTCTTCATCGTCGCCGATACGGTCAGCGATGAATGATCCGTCGATCTTGCCCGGATCCAGCTCGACGACGGTCGCCCCTTCCAGCAGCTTCGCCTCATATTCCTTGGCTGCCTGCGCTCGCTCGGCCAGTTCATCGATCGAACGGGTAATGGCGCCGAAAGCCCCGCGCGAACGGCTCCGTTCCATCGCTGGTGTCAGCGGTGGTGTGGAGGGAGCCGCTTCGGGTGCGTTGTTGACTGCAGTCAACTTGCGGTCCGTCAGCGAGGAAAGGAGGTTCTTGCGAGACATCATCTACCCCATGCCTTGTAAGCCAGGTCCAGGATCTCCTGATTGACGCGGTGCAGGCATTCCATTGCTCGGTCATAGGTCGCCCGCGTGAACTGGCTGCGGTCGACCTCATAGAGCGTCTGCTTGGTTATGCCCGCGTCGGAGATGGCGGTACTTTTAAGCATTTCATTGACAAGAACATGCTGCTTGAAGATGGATCGCATGAAAGCGACCATCTGACTCTGCGGACCGTCGGTTGGCTCATAACGCGTTACGAGATAGCGCAGCCAGTCGAGCTCCATATTGGCGCCAGCGCGCTTCAAAGTGCCCAGCACCTCACCCATCATCAGCAGGAATTGACACATCGACATCACGTCGAGCATCTGCGGATGCACGGTGATGAGAATGCCCGACGACGCCGAAAGGGCCGTCAGAGTCAGATAGCCAAGCTGCGGCGGGCAATCGATGAGGACGAAATCGTAGTTGTCAGCGACCTCGGCGAGCGCTTCATCCAAACGGCCGAAGAAGAGGCCACCCATGGCGCCGTCCTTGGCAGCGAGCGCCAGCGGCGTGTCGTACTCATATTCCTGCAGCTCAAGATTGGCAGGAATGATGTCCAGGCCAGGAAAGTTTGTCTGCTTGATCAGCGATGAAAGCGGTTTCCGGTCGTCGTCATATCTCAGCGCTTCATAGAGCGACTCATTGCGGTCGATCTCTGGTTGGAAACCATGGAGCGCGGAAAGCGAAGCCTGCGGGTCGAGGTCGATCACCAGGACGCGGTTGCCCTTCAAGGCAAAATACTGCGCCAGATGCGCAGTCGTTGTCGTCTTGGCTGAACCGCCCTTGAAGTTGACGACGGAGATTACCTGAAGATGCTCGCCTTCGCGGCGATGCGGCACATACTTTGCGGAGCGTCCGTTCTTGTCGAGGAAACGGCGCATTTCCAGCATCTGGTCGGCTGTGTAAGACCGGCGCCCCGTGGGTGTTACCAGCGGCTGCGGCCCCTTGCCTTCAAGCGACAGATTCTTAAGATAGCCGCTCGACACACCTAAGAAGTGCGCAACTTCGTTGAGCTGGAAAGGACGTAGCGTCTTCTGTGCATTTGGAGGGAATATCTCCAGACGATGGTCGTTGAGCATGACGGATAGCTCATGCGCCTGCTGAGTCAGCAGCACATCGACCTCGGCAATCTGGTCCCTCATGTCTTCAAGTGCACTCATCGAAAATTTCCGCACATGCGATTTTGACCGCGTTTTTGAAAATTAAGCGCATGTAGCCATGATTCTCTCTGGGCTGCAAGGAATTTAGGGTAAACAAAGCCTTAACGAGCTGGAAGTTGACTGCAGTCAACTCTGCTTTCGCATCAAGTAAATAGCCGGAGCATCGATAAACACGCCATCACTAAGCGGCTGCGGTCTGAGCTCGTTGCCTCGAGCCACTAACGCCGCCTGGGTTTGGGTGATTTGTTGAGGTCGATTGCTGCGCGGATCAGCGCCTTAAACGCGTCTTCGGGAAGCTCAGCGCCCTCGGGTATGTCGATGGCGCGACGCGTGTTGCCTTCAAGGCTGGAGTTGAAAAGCCCGGACGGATCATCAAGTTCGGCACCTTTGGCGAAGGTGAGCTTCACGACCTTCGCATACGTTTCGCCCGTACAGATGATTCCAGCACATTCCCACACGGGTACGCCGCGCCACTTCCAGGTCTCAATGATTTCGGGATCAACCTCACGGATCAAGCGCCGAACGTGGGCAAGGGTCGCGCCTCGCCAATCGCCGAGTTCAGCGATCTTCGCATCTATGAGGGCGCTTGCGGATTGCTCCTCGGGCTTGTTGTTTGCCGGCATCATCAACCTCCCAGTTGCTACGTGCACTCCGAACCCCAACACCATCTGCCCAGGCGAAGGCTATGGCAATGGCGATAGATCATAAGAGCAAGGCCGCAGATCCTCCACTTTTCCTTGCAAGTGCTCTCGGTTCAGGCTTTATCACCGCCAGGCAATCCGAGGGTGGTGGCTGCTCATGGAGGATTGCTGCCGGACTTCGTGCAAAGAACGCTAGTGGATTGGAGTGCATACCGTGAGCCGTACCCCGCCTGTAAAGCAGAAGCTGCCTCCAGACATCGTTGCTCTCAAGCGCAAGCAGCCAATCGTCTGCCTCACCGCCTATACGGCGCCGATCGCGCGATTGGCGGACCAGCATTGCGATCTCCTGCTCGTTGGTGACAGCGTGGGCATGGTTCTGCACGGTCTGCCGACAACGCTCGGCGTCTCGATCGAGATGATGATCCTTCACGGCCAGGCTGTGATGCGCACAGCAAAAAGTGCGCTTGTGGTGGTGGACATGCCGTTTGGCTCCTATGAGGAGTCGCCGCAACAGGCTTTCCGTAACGCTGCGCGTATTCTCGCCGAAACTGGGGCAGGGGCCGTAAAGCTTGAAGGCGGCGTCCACATGCGCGAGACAATCGAGTTTCTCACCACGCGCGGCGTCGCGGTAATGGCGCATGTTGGCCTCACCCCGCAGGCCTTCAACACGCTGGGCGGTTACCGCGTGCAGGGCAGGGACGAGGATGCTGAGCGCGTCTTCAACGACGCCGTTGCCACCGCTGAGGCCGGCGCCTTCGCCGTTACGCTCGAAAAAATTCCCTCAGAACTGGCGAAGCGGATAACCGATGCGATCAATGTGCCGACCATCGGTATTGGCGCAGGAGCCGACTGCGACGGACAGGTTCTGGTGATCGACGACATCTTCGGCTTCTTCGTCGACTTCCGTCCTAAGTTCGTCAAGCGGTATGCGGAACTGGGCGAAGATGCGGATAAGGCCATCGCGCAATATGCGGCAGAGGTTCGCTCGCGACAGTTTCCCGGTCCTGAACACAGTTTTGGCAGCACAACGAAGGTTTCGAAGAAATGACCGAAATCCTGCGCACAGTAGATGACACTCGCACGCTCGTCGCCGGCTGGAAGAGGAAGGGCCTGACAGTTGGCGCCGTGCCCACCATGGGGGCGCTCCACGAGGGACATCTGTCACTCGTGCGGCGCGCGAAGGCGGAATGTGACAGGGTGATCGTCACCATTTTCGTGAACCCGATCCAGTTCAACAATGCGGAGGATCTGGCGAAATATCCCCGCACGGAAGAAGCTGACGTCAATCTGCTCGCGGAGCTGGACGTGGAGGCCATCTTTGCGCCATCGGCTGCCGAGATGTACCCGGAGGGTTTCGGGACAAAGATCCGCGTCGGTGGCGTCGCCGACACGCTGGAAGGGGTGCTGCGACCTGGCCACTTTGATGGCGTCGCAACGGTGGTGACCAAGCTTTTCGGGATCACCCAGGCGGACAAGGCGTATTTCGGCGAAAAGGACTGGCAGCAGCTGCAGGTTGTCCGCCGTTTTGTGGCCGATCTCAACCTTCCCGTAGAGATCATCGGTGTTGAGACCTCGCGCGCTGAAAACGGTCTGGCGCTTTCGTCGCGAAATGCACGGCTGAGCAGCAACGCGCTCGCAATTGCTCCAGCGCTCCATCGCGAAATGCAGAAAGCGGCGGAAGCTCTGCGGGACAGCGGCGACAAGGCGCAGGTTCTGCAGGAGGCATTGGAAGCGATCGAGGCGGCTGGTTTCGAAAAGGTGGAGTATCTGGAGCTGCGCGAAGCAAGCGCCTTGAAGCCCCTGGACGCGTTGCAGGAGGAGCCTGCTAGGCTGCTCGCAGCAGCTTGGCTCGAAGGCGTGAGATTGATCGACAATATTCCAGTCTAAAAGGGATGGCTCAGGCCTGATGCCGCCCCTTGGACGACCCGGAAAGCAAGAGCGCACAGAAGAATAGGAAATGACCCCGTTTTCAGGTAAAATGAGGGACAGATGATTTGCTATGCCGGACAGAAGAAGTCGTTGAAGTTAGTGTACTTATTTGCTCCAACCCAAGCAAACTTCTGTTTTTCTTGATACACTCGGAAGTCTGAAGGTTTGTCAGGTTACCTAGGCGGCAGCTGACTTTTCAAGGGTCATTGTTAAGCGGAATTAGTGAACGAATCTTTTCAATCGGTGCACAGGGTGGGGGCCCGCATATGCCTAGAATCCGACGTTCACGTCCCGACGAGACCCGGCGCATCATCGCAATCTGGCGCAATGCGGTTGATGCCACGCACGAATTTCTGACGCCTGAGGATCGTCAGACGCTTGATGACGTGGTGAGTCATTTCTTCCCGAAGGTTTCGTTCTGGCTGGCGGTCGATGGCAATGACGATCCATTGGCATTCATGTTGATCGAGAATGGCCATATGGAAGCGCTCTTCGTTGATCCTGCGCACCGGGGTAGCGGAATAGGCGCAGCCCTCGTTCGGCACGGCCTCGCGATGCACCCGCAGATGACGACGGATGTCAACGAGCAGAACGGCCAGGCCGTCGGATTTTACGAGAGAATGGGCTTCGTGCGGACGGGGCGATCGGCCCTCGACGGGCAGGGCAAGCCATACCCGCTGATCCACCTGAAACATGCGGGTGGTTCAGCGAACTAGGTCATTTCAGTGTTGCACCGAAACGCTGAAATGATCCAAGCCTTTGTTTTAACGCAATTCCGGACGGAAAACGGTTCCCACTTTTCCTGGAGCTGCTTAGCTCCGCTTAGCTCTTGTCTCCGAACCCACCGCCCGTAGGCGTTTCGATGATGATTGCATCGTTTGGTTCGACAGTGATTTGCGCGCAGGAGGGCAATTCCTCCACGGTTCCGTCTTTGCGGCGCACGGCATTGCGGCCGAGCGAGCCTGGTTCTCCGCCGGCCACGCCGAAGGGCGCTACCCGTCGGTTGCCGCTCAGGATCGAGCAGACCATCGCCTCGCGGAAGCGGATCACGCGCTGCACGCCATCGCCCGCGTTCCACTGACCCTTGCCGCCAGAGCCGCGGCGGATCGAAAATTCCTCCAGAACAACGGGAAAGCGGGCTTCCAACACCTCGGGATCGGTGAGGCGCGTGTTGGTCATGTTGGTATGGACTGCCGAAACGCCGTCGAAACCGGGTCCGGCGGGCGCACCGGAACAGATGGTTTCGTAATACTGGTAGCGCTCATTCCCGAAGGTGAGGTTGTTCATGGTGGCTTGCGATGAGCCCAGTCGCCCGATCTCGCCGATCAGGCAGTTCGTCACCGCCTGGCTCACCTCGACATTGCCGGCGACGACCGCTGCCGGATAGCGCGGTGCCAGCATCGAGCCAGCCGGGACGATGATATCGACGGGCCTGAGGCATCCGGCATTCATGGGAATGTTGCGGCCGACCAGCATGCGTAGAACATACAATACGGCAGCCCGCGTTACCGGCTCCGGCGCGTTGAAATTGCTGTCCTGCTGGTCACTTGTGCCGGTGAAATCGATGCGCAGGCGCTGGTTTTCCCGGTCCACGGCGATCTCGACCACGATTTTCGAGCCGAGATCCATTTCAAGCTCGAACTTGCCGTCCTGCAACGTGGCGATCAGCTCACGCACGGCGCGTTCCGCATTGTCCTGAACGTGGCCCATATAGGCGAAGACCACGTCCTCACCGAACTGGGCGATCATCTTGTGAACCTCCCGGCTGCCGCGTTCGTTGGCAGCCACCTGCGCCTTGAGGTCAGCCACGTTCTCATCGATGTTGCGGGCAGGCCAGGCAGCACCGGCCAGCAGCGCGCGCAGCTCTGCCTCGCGGAAATGGCCGCCGTCCACCAGCTTGAAATTGTCGATGTAGACGCCTTCTTCCTCGATCGTGCGGCCGCGCGGGCTCATGGAGCCGGGCGCCACGCCGCCGACATCCGCATGATGCCCGCGGCTTGCCACGATGAACTGGATATCCTTGCCCTCCTCATCGAAGACGGGCGTAACGACGGTGATATCTGGCAGGTGCGTGCCACCGTGATAAGGCGCGTTCAGCACGAACACATCGCCGGGCCGGATCTGCCCTTCGTTGCGCTCCAGAATGGTGCGCACTGAAGCGTCCATGGAGCCCAGATGCACCGGCACATGAGGCGCATTGGCGATCAGATTGCCCTCGCGGTCGAAGAGCGCGCAGGAAAAGTCCAGCCTTTCCTTCATGTTGACCGAGCGGGCGGTGTTTTGCAGCACCACGCCCATCTGCTCGGCGATGGACATGAAGAGGTTGTTGAACACCTCCAGCATGACCGGATCAGCCTCCGTGCCAACGCTGCCGAAGGCGTTGCTGGCTTCCGTGAGCCGCAGGATCAGGTCGTTCCGCTCGCTCACACCGCATTCCCAGCCGTGTTCGACAACCACTGTCTGGTTCGGCTCGATGATCAGGGCAGGGCCTTGCACCACGTCGCCAATGCCAAGCTCTTCGCGACGGATGACGCGCGTGTCGCGCCATTCGCCCTGGCTATACATGCGGGTGAAACGAAGCTCAGCGGATTCTTGGGAGGCCAGAGGCGCATTGGGAGCATCGATCCGTGCGCCACCGCCCACGGATTCCACGGCAACGGAGCCGATGACCAGCGAATGTCCTGCCTGAATAAAGCCAAAGCGTTGCTGGTGCTTCTGTTCGAAATCGCGCAGCATCTCTTCAGGCTGAGCCCATTTCACCTCAAGCGTGGTATCGGTGCGGGCGTAGCGCACGTGCAGGCGAACGTCGTCGGTGATTTCATCGGCCGCTACGCCTTGTGTGGCCAATTCCGCACGGGTTTCAGCGATCAGGGCTTTGGCCGTCGCTTCAGCCGAGGCGAGGGATGAATCATCCAGCGTCTCTTCGATGCTTTTCTGGCGGCTGGCGCGCAGATCGCCAAGCCCGATGCCAAAGGCTGAAAGCAGACCGGAGAAAGGATGGATGATGATGGTGCGGATGCCGAGTGTCTCCGCCACGCGGCAGGCATGCTGGCCGCCCGCGCCGCCGAAGCAGGAGAGGGCGTATTTGGTGATGTCATAGCCGCGCGCAACCGAGATCTTCTTGATCGCATTCGCCATATTCTGCATGGCGATGGTGATGAAGCCGTCGGCAGCTTCCTCGGGCGTCATCGTGCCGCCCATCTCCGCCACCAGGGCGGCGAACTTCTGGCGCACCACCTCGTCGTCCAGCGGCTCATCCTGATGGGCCCCGAAAATCTTCGGGAAATCCTGGGCACGCAGCTTACCGAGCATCACGTTGGCGTCGGTCACTGTGAGCGGCCCGCCGCGGCGGTAGCAGGCGGGGCCTGGGTTCGCGCCGGCGGATTCCGGGCCGACCTGAAAGCGCGCTCCATCGAAGGAAAGGATGGAGCCACCGCCTGCAGCAACCGTGTGGATCATCATCATCGGCGCGCGCATACGCACGCCCGCGACTTCAGTCTCGAATGCCCGCTCGAACTCTCCGTCGTAATGGCAGACATCGGTCGAGGTGCCGCCCATGTCGAAGCCGATGATGCGCTGGAAACCGGCCGCCTCGCTGGTGCGCGCGGCACCCACTACACCGCCCGCCGGTCCGGAAAGGATCGCGTCCCGGCCCTGGAAGAGATCATGCGAAGTCAGGCCACCGCTCGACATCATGCAGAGCAACCGCGCACCGCTTCTCGTCAGATCGAGGTCGGCCACAACGCCGTCGAGATAACGCTTCAGCACAGGCGAAAGATACGCATCAACCACGGAGGTGTCGCCCCGCCCGACGATCTTGATCAGCGAGGAGACTTCGTGGCTGACGGACACCTGCGCGAAGCCCATTTCGCGTGCGAGTTCGCCAAGTTTCCGCTCATGCTCGGGATAGCGATAGGAATGCATGAGCACGATGGCGACTGAATTGATGCCGGAAGCCTTGATTCCCTCCAGCGCGGCGCGGGCAGCTTCCAGATCAAGCGGCACTTCGATGGTACCGTCCGCCAGCACGCGCTCCCGCACCTCGACCACGCGCTCATACAGATTTTCCGGCTTCTCGATCTTCATCGCGAAGATGTCGCTGCGGGCCTGGTAGCCGATTTCAAGCTGATCGCGGAAGCCTGCGGTAATGAGGAGCGCCACGCGCTCACCCTTCCTCTCCAGCAGTGCATTGGTGGCGACGGTCGTGCCCATCTTGATGGTGCCGACGAGGCCCGCTGGAATGGGTTCATTGGGCTCAAGACCAAGGAAACGGCGGATTCCGGCGGTGGCAGGGTCGCGATAGGCTTCAGGGTTTTCCGACAGCAGCTTCATCGCTTCCAGTACGCCATCCGGCTTGCGCGCGATGATGTCCGTGAATGTGCCGCCGCGGTCGATCCAGAAATCCCAGGCCATAAGAACTCCCCAGTTGTCCGCGCCACCATTCCCGCGTCCGGCCGCAAATGACAAGAGGCGAGTGGGTTCCGTGAGAAGGGAAGATCCGCTAAGGAGACGGCCAGTTCTGGGTTCGCAAAGAGGGTGCCGTCTTGGAAGCCATGTTGATACCGGCGCTTATCGGTTTCGTCGCAGCCCTTGCGGTGGCTACCCTCATCCGCAGGATGCGGCAGAAAAAGGCGCGCCGCCAACCGCTTGTGCCGGAGACGCCTCAATCGAGGCAGCACCGGCGGGCGATGGAGCGACGCGCCAACAAGCAGCGCTGAGGCAGTTGGTTAGCGCCAGCCGAGTTCCGGGGCGACGTATTTCAGGATCGCCTCAATGCAGTGGGCGCAGTAGGTTACGCCCAGCTGGTTCGGAATGGTGAGCAGCAGCGTATCCGCCTCGGCAATCGCCTCGTCCTCTCTCAGATCCTTGATCAGTTGTTCGGGCTCGGCGGCATAGGACCGGCCAAATACGGCCAGCGTGCCGGGCTCGATATAGCCGAAATGATCCTCGCTGCGATCACGACCGAAGTACATCCGGTCGAGGTCGGAAACCAGTGCGAAGATGCTGCGGCTGACCGAAACACGAGGCTCGTGTGCATGGCCCGCTTCCTTCCATGCCTTGCGATAGGCGCGGATCTGCTCGGCCTGCTGCACATGGAACGGCTTGCCGCTCTCGTCGAACTTCAGCGTCGAGCTTTGCAGGTTCATGCCCATCTTTGCGGCCCATTCCGCAGTCGAGTTCGTCGCGGAACCCCACCAGATGCGCTCGCGCAGACCCGGCGAATGCGGCTCAAGCCGGAGAAGACCGGGCGGGTTGGGGAACATCGGCTGCGGGTTTGGCTCAGCAAAGCCATTGCCTTTCAGAACCTCGAGCAGCACCTCCGTATGGCGGCGCGCCATGGTGGCATCCGTCTCGCCTTCCCCCGGGTTGAAGCCGAAGTAGCGCCAACCGTCGATCACCTGCTCCGGCGAACCACGGCTGATGCCCAGCTGGAGGCGTCCGCCTGCGATCAGGTCGGCAGCACCCGCATCTTCCGCCATGTAGAGCGGATTTTCGTAGCGCATGTCGATGACGGCCGTGCCGATCTCGATCCGGCTCGTCTTTGCACCGACTGCCGCCAGAAGCGGGAAGGGCGAAGCGAGCTGCCGGGCGAAGTGGTGGACGCGATAATACGCGCCATCTGCACCAAGCTCTTCCGCCGCCACTGCAAGGTCGATCGACTGCAGCAACGCGTCCGAAGCGGATCGCGTCTGCGACTGAGGGGAGGGCGTCCAATGGCCGAAGGACAGAAAACCGATCTTTTTCATGGAATTGTTCCCGAGATGTCTTGGCCACTAATCTAGGGTCTGGGCAGTGCGCGCACAACGCGGCGCGGGCGAACGCTGTGTCGTCGCAGTGTTGACGCCAGAAAGCTCTCGGCCATTGCCGGATGGTTATACTTGATTTGAACTCTCCACTCATATAGCCCGAGGAAAAACACGCCTGAGAGGAATGCGCGTAATGGAGCAAGTCCGGAGCGTAGAAGCCGTTGTCCAGCCGATGCTGGAAATCGTGCAGCTGACCCGCCGGCTCGGCCCGGGGTTTGTTCTCGGACCAATTGATCTTTCCATCGCGCCAAAGGAAATCGTCTGCCTCGTCGGCCATTCGGGCTGCGGAAAATCCACTCTCCTGCGCCTCATTGCGGGTATCGAGCAGCCGGACAGCGGAACATTGCAGCTCGACGGCAAGATGCTGGCGGGGCCGGGCGTATTCGTCGAGCCCGAACAGCGCAACATCGGCTTCGTGTTCCAGGATTACGCGCTCTTCCCGCACCTTACTATCGAGCAGAACGTCATGTTCGGCCTGCGCAAGTGGTCGCGTGACGAGGCGAAAGAGCGCGCGAAAATGCTGTTGAGCCTGACGGCGCTTTCTGCCATGGCGGACCGCTATCCGCATATGCTTTCGGGTGGTGAACAGCAGCGTGCCGCCCTTGCCCGGGCGCTGGCGCCGGAGCCGGCCGTCGTGCTGATGGACGAGCCGTTCTCAAACCTTGATCGCGATCTGCGCGAACGAGTCCGCAGCGACACGCTGGCGCTGCTCCGCCGTACCAACACGACGGCGATTATCGTCACGCACGATCCGGAGGAGGCGCTTTCCACGGGCGATCGCGTGGTGCTGATGAAGGGCGGCAGGGTCGTCCAGAGCGGCACGGGCCGCGAGCTTTACGACCATCCGTCCGATCCCTACTCGGCGGAATTTTTCAGCACCTTCACACGGGTGCCGGGGGTCTATCGTAGTGGCCAGGTTCACACGGTGCTGGGCGCTTTCCCCTGTTGGCAGGAGGTGGGGGATGGAAGCGCGGCCGTCGCCTATATCCGCCCGCAGGCGGTCTACCCTACTGTCGCTGGCAACGCGTTGACGGGTATCGTCCGCTCACGCAGCTTCCGCGGTGAGATCGAGCAGCTGGAGCTGATCGTTGACGGGCTCGAGAGCCCGCTCATCATGCGCACGACGCAACATCTCGACGTCGTTGAGGGCAAGCTGCGCTTCCGCATTGATGAAGATGCCGTGTTCACCTTTGCCGATCCGCAGCCGTAATATTTTGTGATCGGAGCATCATCAACAAAACTTGACTAAAACCATCATAAATAGAAGATGCGCTCGACTAACCCCTAGGGAGGACAGGTTTTCATGCGCGCATACCTAACCACGACGCTGCTTTCTGTTGCATCGATCTTCACCATCGCCGGTGCTGCCAGCGCGGCCGAACTGAGCATCTACACCACCCGCGAGCCTGGCCTGATCCAGCCGCTTCTCGACTCCTTCACATCGGAGACCGGCATCAAGGTCAACACGGTGTTCCTGAAGGATGGTCTCGTGGAACGCGTCGCATCGGAAGGCGAAAGCTCGCCGGCCGACATCCTGATGACGGTGGATGCCGGCAACCTGATCGACCTCGTCGAGAAGGGACTGACCCAGCCTGTCGATTCCGCGGCCCTCAAGGAAGCTGTGCCTGAGCAGCTGCGCGACGCGGATGGCAACTGGTTTGCGCTCTCGATGCGCGCCCGCGTTGTCTATGCGGCCAAGGATCTCGACCTCAACGCTATCAATTATGAGGACCTGTCCGATCCGAAGTGGAAGGGCAAGCTCTGCATCCGCTCCGGCCAGCATCCCTACAACACGGCGTTGATCGCGGCCTACATCGCCCATCACGGTGCTGAGGAGGCTGAAACCTGGCTCGCCGGCGTCAAGGACAATCTTGCCCGCAAGCCCGCCGGTGGTGACCGTGAGGGCGCCAAGGACATTCTCGGCGCCATCTGCGATATCGCGGTCGGCAACTCCTACTACGTCGGTCTTATGCGCTCCGGCCGTGGCGGCGAGGAGCAGAAGCAGTGGGGCG
>Ga0182742_1004447_pt1 | contig 12695 bp, 9 predicted proteins | sample eDN5th37CBELigMG_FD_128880 | JGI IMG/M metagenome (GOLD analysis project Ga0182742, IMG submission 128880) | Enriched Miracle-Growth compost microbial communities from Emeryville, California, USA - eDNA 5th pass 37_C BE-Lig MG (version 2)... ... | reverse complement strand
GCCTCGACCATCAGCTCATGATAAAAAGGAAACGCCTCGTCCCTCTCGGGAGCGAGGCGAATCTGTTTCCTGCGATCCAGGCACCCCAGCGTTGGGATGGCTGACGATGATGGCGAGCCCTGACACACCGAGTTCACAACACCGCTCCGTCCGGCGGTGCCCAGGCGCGTCCGACGCTCGATGCAAGTCATTCCAAAGACAAGTCGGGGCGAGAGGATTTGAACCTCCGACCTCACGGACCCGAACCAGAAGAATTGCGGCGGGGGGAGGCTGCCTAAGGTTATTGCAGGCAGAGGATTGCGACCGGCCGAGTCGACGGAACTCGTTTTCCAGCGATCGGCCGTTTTCCCGCGATTTTCCCCCCGCGCCGCGTCGTATCTCTGCAAACTCTGCAAGGCCCGGCCGCCGACCTTACGACCCGTCGCGGCCGGTCGGGAGCTTCAGGTGCTTCAGGGCCGGACGCCGGACGGCGGTAGCGTGTGGGGCCTCGGCCTCCGCAACTTCCACGGCGTTCCGGCGCTGGTAGGCCACGATCGCCTCCTCGGCGATGCGGATGACGCCCCGGCCGAGGCCGACCCGGACGTGCTCGATCTTGCGGGCGGCGATGAGCGAGTAGACCAGGCTCGGCGAGACGCCCAGCCGCTCGGCCGCCTCCTTCACGGTCAGCATGGCAGGTCACTCCCAGGGGGTGTGGAGGATCGGCCCCGTCAGGGGGCGAGGCGGAGCGTCCCCCGGTACGTCGGCGACTGCCACGTGCCGGAGAGGGTCGCGCCGTCGAGGGTCAGGTCATAGCGGACGGCCTCGGGCGAGAGGTTGCCGTCGTACCACAGGGTCCACATCGTGACGGCCCTGTCGGCGGCGGAGATCCGCCCGCCGACGCCGCGGCGTCCGATCACGCCGCCGTCGCCGTACTGGAGGATCGCCCCGAACGAGTCGGCGTCTCGGGAGACGATCGTCATCGAGACCGGCGTGCGGAACTGCATCGCCGGGTTGGTGAGCTCGCCCCGGAACGTGCAGCCGGTCCCGAGCGGGTCCAACGGTTCGATGGCGGGCGGGCGGCTCGCTTCGCTCCAGGGGAAGATCGGGGGCGAGGCCCGGCTCGTCGGGTCCGGCGCCGCCTCCGCGCGCCGCGCGGAGGCGGCGAACGAGACGGGCTCGGGGATGACGACCATGGGCTGCCCGGCCGGCTTCGATCCTCCCTGAACCGTCCCCGGGATCGTCGCGTCGCGTCCGGGCGTCGGCGTGCCCGTCGCCGGGGCTCCGGGCGGCGGGCGCCTGGCGAGCTTCTCCTGGTACTCGAACACGATCGCGATGAACTGCTCGAGCCTGCGGCGGAACACCCGGCCGCCGAACGACGCCTTCGGCTCCTCGTCGTTCCCGGCCGAGAAGATCGCGAGCGCCGTCGCGGTGTCGCGCAGGCACCTGTCGGTCTCGGCCAGGAACAGCTGGACCTCCACGAGCTCGGCAATGAAGGAGTCGGTCAGCTCGATCCGACGCGGGACGTCGGCCGCGTGCCGGTCGAACTGGTCGGCCAGCTCGAGCGTGACCTTCTTCAGCTCGGGGTCGGCGTACCCCTCGGCCCGCTGGCGGTAGGAGACGGCGGCGTTGGCGAACCCGGCCTCGGCGTAGCGGAGCTGGGCGCGGACGTCCTTCGCGGCCCGCATGACCGCGTCGCAGTCGGACCGGGCCGCGGCGAGGAGCGGCTTCATCCGCTCGGCCGCGGCCCGGAGGTCCTGCTCGGTGTCGGCCTTCGTCTCATACGCCTCCTTCAGGTCGGTCAGGCGCCGGTGGATGACCGCGAGCGACTCGGCGATGGCGTCGCCCGCCGAGGCGGCCGCGGCCACGCGCGGGTCGTCGCCGGCCGCGGTCCCCGCCGGCGGGCGGAACGCCTCGTCCGCCGTGGGGGACGACACGCCCTCCGAGGCCGCGGCATCCTGCGCGTCCGCCGTCGACTCGGCCGCCTGCCCGCCCTCGGTCGGCACGCAGCCGGGCGCGGCGAGGAGCAGCATGGCCACGACGGACAGCCCCATGCAGTAGATTGAGCACTTCATCGCATCAGCCTCCGATCTCTTTCCAGGTGTTCTCGAGGGCGGCGACCAGCTCGGGCGTGGGCTCGAGCTTCAATCGCCGGATGTCGTCGGGCGTCCAGGGGTAGAGGCGCTGCTCGGCGTCGGGACGCGTCGGCATCGCCGCGAACGGCGGGTCCGGCAGGCCTTCGAAGTGGTGGAGGAACGGGGCGTCGAACTCGAACGCCCCGACCTCGGGGTTGAACGCGAAGCCGCAGACGCGATCGAGCGCGCCGCTGGCGAGCGGCAGGTTGGTCAGCTCGCTCGAGAGGATGGCGTCCTTGATGGTGAGCGAGAACGACCGCGAGCTCGAGCTGCTGGTCGAGCGGGAGGTCGACCCCGACTTGCCGCGGGTCGTGCTGTTGCTCTGGAAGCTCAGGGTGCGGCTCGTGTTCCAGCCCCACGTCTCGGTGAAGGAGTGGGTGAGGCTGGACCCGAACGACTCCTGGATCCCCTCGACCTTGCCGACGGCGCGGCAGAAGGCCTCGGCCGTCTCCGGCCCGGCCGACATGGCGACCCACGTGCACGTGATGTCGAGGAGCTCGCGGACCCGGAGCTCGCCCCACTTGTTCATGAGGCCCGGGACCCCCTGGGCGGCGTAGACGGCCCCGAAGCCGGCGCCGCGGCCGCGGGCCGCGAGGTCCTCGAGCCCCGCCAGGTCGGCCAGGTAGCGGCCCTCGTCGAGCCAGAGGATCGTGTGGTTGTGCGGGTCGTTGCGGCTGATGCCGAGCAGCACCAGCACGTGGATCATCGCGTTGGCCACGCCCGACAGGACCGTGATCTGGTCCGGCGTGTAGGCGAAGTGGAGCACCCCGCGCCGATCGAGGAAGTCGCGCAGGCTGAACGTGTCCTCGGCCCGCTGCCAGAGCGCCGCCGCGATCGCCATGCGGTTCACCACCGAGCTCGAGGTGGCGATGATGTCGCGGCCGAGCCGGCCCACGAGCTCGTGCTGCGAGATCCCGCGGGTGCGGGGGCTCTGCTCAAGCACGGGCTTGAGGAACTGCGGGTACTTGATGGGGACGATGATGTCGTGGAACTGCCAGTCCGAGCCGAGGTCGTGGTAGACCGTGACGATCCCCTGGGTAATCTCGCGGGCCTTGTTGTACCAGAACGGGTCGCCCGCCTTGCGGAAGAGCGACTCCGGGAAGAGCCCGGCCTGGAGCGCCTCGTTCAGCGCGTCGCTGGTGATGTCGCGGGCGATGTCCCATCGCTTTCCGCCGAGATCCACGGGCGTCGCGCGGGTGATCGGCACGTCGCCGGGCAGGCACTGGTAGAGGTAGGGGAGGTAGGCGTTGGTGGGGTCGACCACCAGCCACCGCATCATCCCGTCGCCGGGGTAGCGGCCGCATTCGGCCAGCTCCTGGAGCAGCCCGAAGAGCCGGCCGACGGAGGCCATCATCATCCTGACCATGACCGTCTTGCCCGCCTCGGGCCGCCCGGTGATCAGGGTCAACTTGTTCAGATAGCGGAACGCCGGCCACAGGACCCCGGCGAGCGCGAAGAGCGGCCCGGGGTCGGCCGAGAGCTGCCGCATGACGCCCGCCTGCGTCGTCCGGTTCGCGCCGCGGACCGGCGTGAAGAGCGGGTACTCGTAAGCGGTGGTCGCCGGGACGCTCGGCGTCGGCGGCGTGTAGACGGGGGCGGGCGGCTTAGGGCGCTTCCACCGGCCCGCGAGCCTGCGGCCGGCGTAGTACGCGGCCAAGGCGGTCGTGATCGAAGCGGGATCGAACATCGTAGCCTCCGAAAAGGGTGGGGATGGTCAAAGTCCGAGTCCGTGGCCGAGTCCGTGGCCGCGGCCGTTGCGCCCGAGCGCCTGCCCGGGGCGATCGGCCAGGATGACCGAGGCCTTGTCGCGCTTGGCGATCTTCGAGAGCAGGTGGAGCTCGCGAGCCGTGGCGTGCGAGCCGCGACTGACGACGATGACCGCGTTCTTCGGCACGCGGTCGTGGGAGCGGAGCGAGCGGTAGGCCCGCTGGGCCACGTCCGCCTTCTGGTGGGGGTTGCCCGGGGCGAGCATGCCCGCAAGGAGCGCCTTGGCGTGGGCAACCACGTAGTGGGTCGGGCGGCGTTTGTCGATGAAGGCCGGCAGCTCGGCCGCGTCGATTTCGATGATGCGCGGCGGCGGATTGACGGCCTCGGCCAGCCGTTTGAGGGCGCGGGCCGCGCCGCCGGTGGTGGCGATGAAGACCGACGCCCCGAGGCCCTTCGCCGCCCGCTTGAGCTCCTCCCACGCCTCCTTGGTGTCGGGGCGGAAGGCCTGCTCGGCCTGCTGCGTCGTCGCCTTGCTCGCGGGGCCGGCGTAGCGGACCGAGCCGTCGTGGCCCCGCTGCCTGGTCATGTCGAAGAGCTTCGGCTTCTCGAGCGCCGTCCTCGCCGTGACGTCGACCGCCTCGAAGTTGGTGGCCTTGCCGATGGAGAGGGTGAACGCCCGCTCGAGGAACTGCTCCTTCGTGAAGGTGCCGAGCTTCGCCGCGAGCGAGTCGCGGGCCTCGGTCACCACCTCGTGGGCCACGCAGGCCGCGTGGACCTTGTCGCGGTGGAGTGCCGGCTGGTTTGCCGGCCGCATGATCGACTCGGGCGTGACGCCGTGCTTCTTGGCGATCTCCCAGCAGATCTCGTTGAACTTCGCGGGCTCGCCGAGCGTCCGCGGCCCCGCCTCGCGGCGGGCGTGGCGGGCGTAGAAGTCCTGGGCCTTGGGCGTGGTGAAGCCCTCCTTCTTCATCGCCTCGTTCATCGCCCGCCGCGACGGCGAGAGCTCGGCCGCCATCTCGTCGGGGATGCCGGGGATCGACACGACCTTCCCTACGCGGCACGTGACGATCGCGCGGTCCTGGAGCGCGTCGTCCATGCGCTTGTTCGCCCGCGCCCGCATGAGCCCCTGGTCCTTGAACAGCGTCCCCGCGTTGGCGATCGACTTCGGCGGCCCGTCCTGCGGGGCCGATAGATTCGGCACCCAGTACTGGGCGTGCGTCTGCACGACGTTGCGCGAGCTCTCCCAGTGGATGAACCCGACGGCGGCCCCGCGGGAGGGCTGCTTCAGCTTCCCCTGCGCCCCGGAGTTCACGAGCTGCTTCTCGACGAACCGCTCGACCTCGGGCCGGGTCGCCGCCACGACGAGCGGCGTCGACTTCGTCGGCCATTTGTCGTGCGGCGTCAGCCCGTTCAGGAAGATGCTCACCTTCTTGTCGAAGGTGAACGTCAGGTCGTAGCCGCCGACCCGGTTGGCCTGGACGTGCTGGAGGTACTTCGTCCCCTGGCTCACGTCGCGGACGAAGTCCTTCGTCGGCGTGTCGGGCATGGCGATCTTGCCGCCCCAGTTGCCGACGAAGAAGGGCTCCATCCCGGTCTGCTTCGCCTCCTGCCACACCCGGTCGTTCTCGTAGAAGTACTTCCCCGACGATTTGGTCACCGCGGCCACGGTTCACCCCCTCCCTGACCCTGGGTCACGTGGTCGTCGAACAGGGCGAGCGCCTCCTCGAACTCGATGGAGTCGGAGAGCGCCGCGACGACGAAGGCCGCCGCCCGACGGACGGAGCCCGCCTCGGCGTCGACGGCCGCGAGCAGCGCCCGGCGGGCGAAGGCCGCCAGGTCCTCGCCCGGCGGCTTCGCGGCGACGAGCCGCTCGTGCTCGTCGTCCGAGAATCGGAGCATGACGTTTCGTTTTCGCTTCATTCGAAGATCTCCGGGAAGAGGCGAGGGCCCAGGGCCTTCGCCGGGAGGGCCGGGGGTTGGGGCGCGCCGGGCATGACCCGCTGCCATGCCCACTGCGCGAGTGTGAGGAGGATCCACGCGACGGCGACGAGCCCGATCGCCCGGTCGAGCGCGCCGAGGCGGCTCGTCGGTGCCGGGGCGGGCGCGACGTCGGGCGGCGCCTCCTCGGGGGTGAGGTCGTCGAGCCACGCCTCGAGCGCCGCGGCCCAGTCGGCGGCCGTCGGGCGGATGGCGGTCGCGAGGAACGCGGCCCGGAAGAGGCGGTCGACCTCGTCGGGGAGGTCGACCGGGTCGTAGCGAGGGGCCTCGAAGTCGGGGTGCTTGGCCCAGCGGAAGAAGAGCCCGCGGCGGACGGCGTCGTCGGGCTCGAGGCCTACCGCCTGCGGCGACGGCCTGGGCTCGTGCGGCGGCTTCCCGAACAGGAGCTCGAACAGGAGGACCGCGAGCGCGAACCGGTCGGCGTCGTGCGAGGGGAGGGCGCGGGGGTTGTCGAGGACCTCGCGCGGCACGTAGCCGGGCGTGGTGAGCGAGGACGAGGCGTCGCGCACCTCACCGCTCGCGATGCGGTAGCCGAAGACGCTCACCGACGCGGCGTCGACGAGCATGGTCGACGTGTTGGCCACGTCGACGACGAGGTTGCCGGCCTTCAAGACGTCGCCGAGGACGACCCTGGGGCCGCGATGGGCGTGGACGTCGGCCACGGTGCGGGCGAGGCCCAGGGCGATCGTCACCTTCGCCTCGACGGGGATCGAGGCCGTCGCCCGGGCGTCGAGCAGCGACTCGAGCGTCTCGCCGGCCGCGAGCTCCATGACGAAGCCCGTCGGCTCGTCGGCGTCGCCGCCGGTGACGACCTCGATCGGCCAGGCGACGCCCCCGAGTTTGAGGCCGAGGTTCGCCAGGGCCTCGATCTTTTCGACCTGGTCGGCGGAGAGCGGCGAGGTGAGGACCTTCACGCAGCGGTCCCCCGCGCGATAGACACGCCCCTCGACCCCCCGGCCGATCTCGGCGCGGGGGGCGAGGGGGTAGGCGACCTTCGTCTTGCTCCCGACGACCCGGTCCATCTCGGACCTCCTTCGCGAAGGTCAGGAGATCCGGATCGACGGGTTGGAGCCACCGAGCGACGTGCGGGAGGCGTTCAGGAGGCTGTCGAGGGTGATCTTGAGGATCGACTTCGGGTCGGCGTCGAGGAACTTCACGCCGCGTTCGTTCAGGTCGAGGCGGGCCGCGAGTTCGTCGTTCATCGCCTCGGGCGCGGGGCCGACGAGGTTGACCTTGCCGCGGTACTTGGCGCACATCGCGGTGAAGGCGCGGACCCCGTCGTCGGTCTGCTCGGGCGTCTCGCCGGTGGGCTTGAGGTCGGAGACGATCAACAATTCAAAATTCCTGACCGTGACCTCCTCGGGGAAGATCTTCGTCTCGAAGAACTCCTCGCACTTCTCGGCGACGGCCTCGAGCGCCGTGCCGATCGGCGTCTGGCCGTCGGGCGTGTACGCCGGGTCGGTCGCCTGCGCCAGCGGCTCGAAGTCGGTCATCGCGACGCCGCCCGAAACCGCGACGCTGAGCACGAAGACCATTCGGCCGACCTTGGGGCCGCCGACCTCGATCATCGACATGCTGACGGCGGGGATGAACTCCCCCAGCTTCTGGCGCCAGTGCGCCATCGAGCCCGACTCGTCGCGCACGACGACGACGACCACGATGCTGCGGGGGAACGGGCCGGGTGCCGGGACGACGGCGACCTTGGGCGACTTGTCCTTTCGCGAGACTGGCATGGGATGCTCCTTGCGGTGAGCGGCAGCACGCCCGATCGCTACGCAGGATCGGGCGTGGGTGCCGGACGGGGCCCCCGACAATTTGGGGTTACTCCACCCTACAGGGGTCGTGGCGCGAAAAGTTGCGCCGGCGCTACGGCGCCGCGTTCGGACCCGATTGGCGTGCAGCAGGCCTCGCCCACGAGGATGTTCTTCTGCTCCGGGTAGGGCCGCTCGGCCCGCAGCAGGCGGCCGAATGGCCCCCGGTCGAACCAGGAGTTCTGCCCGCGCGTCTCGCCGGCCGGCCCGAGGGAGCTGCCGTAGGTCGCGTGTCCGAAGACGTCATGCGGGGCGCGGAACACGTCGTTGGAGGAGAGTTCGTGCCCGAACCCGTCAGCCACGCGGGCTCGGACAGCAGGTGGTCGGGCGGGAAGGTGCCGCCGAGGAAGATGAACAGGTGACGGTTTTCGATCACAACCTCGGCCATCGCTCGGCTCGAGGTGTCGTACTCTGACCCCGCCCGGCCCAGGGCTCGCTCGTGACCGCGGACGGCAGCAACTCGTACCGGGCCAAGGTCTCCGCCTCGAAGGTGTCGCAGCTGGCCTTCACGCGTCGGTCGCGTGGCGCGTGCGGGAGTCGCTCCAACTCGGCGGCGGCCGACGGGCGTCGATGCTCGCCGCCTCCGCTCAGGTGAGCGTTGGCGAGTTCGAGGAGTCGCGGGACGGCGACGTCTACCCCTGTCCGCTACGCTCCACCGCCTCGCGTGCGCCTCCCTGCGTCGGCGAGGACGGAACACGTCGGATCGGCCCCTGCCGCCGGATCGGGGGTCGGCCTCAATCGTGGATCCGGCCGACCAGGTGGAATGACGCCCAGTGGAACGGGCGCGAGTACGGGGACCGGGATCGCCGACCGGAGAGGAGGCGGGCGTCGAGCAGCTCCGCCAGCCGCGCCGCTTCGTGGGGATGGTCGGCGGCCGGCCAACGCTCGGCCAGCGAGGTGGCGATCTCGGCCAGCTCGGATTTGGTCGCGGTGCGGACCCGCTCCTGGGCCGAGCGGAGCGCGATCGCGGGCCTGTCCCCGGCCGAGAGGCGTTCCATGAAGCGGGAGAGGGCCAGCGCGGCGCACAGGTCGTCCACCGGCCACATGCTGCAGAGCACCAGCCCGGCACCGCGTGCGAGGAACGCCGCCGGCAGTCCCATCCCCTCGTCCGGATCGCGGTGATCACGCCAGGCCGTCCGGCACCCGCTCAGCAGGACCAGGGAACCGGGCCTGAGTCCCGGCCGACGGCTGAGGATGTCGTGGGCCATCAGCACGTCGTCCGCGAGCACGACGTGCGACCGCCATCCGTATCGCACGTCGCCCACCGCGTGGGCGGACAGGTGGATCACGGAATACCGCTCCCACCCCTCGAGTCGGGCGGCGCCCGCCTCGGGCCCCGCGTGGAGATCCCACCGGCCGGCGTAGAGCCGCGAGAGCAGCCCGGCCTCCCACTCCGCGAAGGGCAGGGTCATCCGGCTCCCCCGGTCCGGGTTCGCGAGGCTCAGGGCCCTGGCGCCGCGAGCGAGGGCAGGGATCCGATCGAGGAGCGAGGCCGACGGCAGGTAGGCGACCTGGTAGCGGTCGCAGAGGGGGACGCCGTCGAGCCGGGCCGCGTGGATGGGGAACCAGTGCAGGAAGGCGTGCGGCACGACGTACAGCCCCTCCAGGCCGCCGATGTGCTGCAGGAGCGGGCGGAAGAGGCAGTCGCCGATGATGTCGTGGGGCGCCGGCGAGGTCAGCTCGTTGCCCTCGTGCCACTCCAGCGCCTCCTTGTGCGCCGCCGGCCACCGCGGGTCGCTCGGAGGGTAGGCCACACGCTCGGCCACGAGCCGACGGCCGTCCCGGATGAACGCCCACGACTCGCCCGGGCCGTTCAGCCAGAAGTCGACGACGGCCCACCCGTCGGGCAGGGACGCGGCGCCGTGTGGCTCGGGGAGGTCGCGATCACGGGAGTCATCGCCTCGCTCCCCTCCGAGCGGGTCGCCGACGTGGGCCTCGCGCCAACATCTCATGTATTCCTCGGACAGCTCGTCCAAGGGTGCGGCGGAGGGGCGGGCTTCGGCGGCATCGTCCGGCGGCGGGGCCTCCTCTGCGGCCTCGCCGGCCGCGCGGCGGAGTCGTTCGCCCAGCTCCGCCCGCACGAGCTCGATCCTCTCGCGCGAGCCGGGCGGGACGCCATCTGCGCGCCCCTCCGCGAGGATCTGGGCGACCACATGCCCCTTCAGCTGCTGCACGATCGACCAGGCCAATTCCGCCTCGGAATGGCTCAGGGCCGCCGACACCGCGGGGGACATCCCCCGTTTCCATCCCGCCAACGCCCGGAGCGACGTCGCGTCGATTCCCGCCACGCCGAGGAAGTCGTGAAAGGAACGCCGGGCCTCAAGGAGCAGTCGCCGGGCCGACGGCCACGGATCCCCGCCCGCCAGCGCGATCGCCAGGCGGACCAGGTCGTGCATCCAGCGATCGGACGGCGAGAGGAGGCTCGTGTCGACCCGCGCTGCGGCCGCGGACGCCTGTTCCAGCAGTTCGGGGACGCATCCTGCCGCACGATGGGATGGGCCTTGAAGGGCGGAGGACTGCCCGACCAGCACCGCCGCGAGCCGGCAGCGCCCCTGCGCGATGAGTTCGCGATGGCCGTGTCGCTCGGCGGCGGCGACGGCCTTGCGGTAGGCCTCCGCAGCCCTCTCGAGCCGGGGCCCGTCGGGTCGGTCTACACCGAGTCGATAGGCGTCCCCGATGCGCATCGCCGCCACGGCTTCATCCTTCCCTCGTCCCAGCGTCGAGAACATCAGCCCGGCCCGCTCCAGGAGGCGTATCGCCTCGTCGTCCCGGCCGGTCAGCGCATAGACCCATCCCATGTCCGAGGAGAGGATGGCCCATTGCGACGCCCAGAATCGTCCGAGGCCGACGTACTGCCGCCACAGTTCGGGGAGCCAGCCCTCGATGCGCACGAGGAACTCCTCCGCGGACGCGAAGTCGCCCAGCATCGTCATCGCCTCGGCCGCCAGCAGCATCGCCGGCACGCAGATCCCCGGCTCAGACGGATGCGACAGGCTCGCTGCCCTCTCGGCCCGGGCCCTCGCCTCCAGGTAGGCCCCCCTCGCCCTGGAGACATGCCCCCGGATCAGGCAGCATCGTGCCCTGCCGCTGTCGGTGTGCAGATCGGGCTCCGCGGCGACGCACGCGCCCTCGGCGGCATTGAAGTCCGCGAGGGCCAGCGAGGCCTCCGCACGCGTCAGCAGGCAGGAGCCCCGCACGGCGCCGACACCGGTCGCACCCTCATCGGCCTCGGCGAGTGCCGCCAACGCTCGATCGGCGAGGGCGACGGCACCGGTATCCAGCCCGCGTTGGTGGCTCAGCTCGGCAAGGACGCGTAGGCCATGGGCCCGGTCGATCGGCGAGTTGAGCGCCATCAGGGCAGACAGGGCCAAGAGCCAGGCGTGGTCCAGGTCGCCGACGGCCAGCCGCCGCTCCGCCTGCCGGAGCATCCGGAGGGCGATTGCCTCCGACGGTCGTGGAGTCGGACCACCCCCGGAGTTCCCGCTCGAGATCCTGGCGATCGACTTGGCGTAGTTGAGGATCGCCCGGTGGACCTGTTCGGCGTGGCGCGCCTCGAAGCGATCGAGCTCGGGGGCTTTCTGCTCGACGAGTTCCTCGATGAGCGTCGTCACCTCGCGGTCGAGGCCGAGCCCGAAGCAGGCCTCGACCCTGAGCAAGCGGCTGTGGATCCATTCGTCGACTGAGCTGATCACGGCCCATGCTCGCTCGGCGATCTCCAACTCCTGGACGGCCTCGGAGTGCTTCCCCTGGTCGAGGAGCCTGGCGCCGTGCAGGATCGAGCGCCGGGCGGCGTCCAGGAGTAGTTCCTTGCAGAGGATGGCGTGACGCCCCATGTCCCGACGGGGATACAAGGGACGGAGGCCCCTGGGGCCCTCCAGGAGGGGACCGTTGAGCTCGCCCCGGGCGGCGGCAGACAGGGCGGGCAACGCCGCGGCCGCGGCTTCGACCGCCTCGGGCCAGCGTCCGGCCCGCCCGAGGAACGCGGCGAGGTTGCATCCCCCGTAGGCCCGGCCGATCTCGGTCTGGAACAGCCGCATCGCGGCACGGGCCAGCGACACGGCCGCCGCGTTCCGCCCCTCCCCCAGGAGGACGCCGCCGGCCAGGAGGAAGCAGGTGGCCGAATGCTCGAGCCGCTCGACGCAATCCGGCCGGGAACGTCCGCGATCAATCAGCGCGGTCAACTCTTCGGCGACGCCCTCCCAATCGCCGGCCGACGCGTGGCGGGCGTGTTCCACGGCCAGTGCCTGCAACTCGTCGAGCTCGAGTTCCCCTTCGACCGCGCCCCGGAGGGCGGCGAGGAGCGGCCCGAGGTTGTCCGGATTCGCGCCGCCCATGAACGGCCCCGTTCGAGCATGATCGTTCCGGGGATTCACTACCGGGCCACATCCCCGGAAGATGGGGCCTGAAGTCCTACTCGAGCGCGGAGAGTCTCTGCCGGATTCAGGCCCTCAGGCCGAGCCGGATCTCGGAGCCTTCCGGCCAGGCGAAGGCCGACTCCGGGAGCGGCTCGCCGGGGTTCGACCATCCCGTGGAGTCGACCGTCAGGACCTGCGAGGAGCCGTCCGCGAAGGGCACCTCGATCGCGAGTGGCCCGAGGGTCGGGGGAGGGTCGACCTCCACGCGGGGCCGGAACACCTCCTCGCCGCCGAATTCCCGACTGCGGTGGAGCGTGATCTGGACCGGCGGGACCTCATCGCCATAGGCGCGACGAGCGGCCGCATCGGAGAGGGAGACCACGGGGTCGCCGCCCGGAGAGGCGAGCTCCCACGAGGTGGTCGTTCGCCCGGTTGCGGGGGATCGGAACTGGAGGCCCGAGAAGATCGGGTTGATGACGAGGACGACGAAGCCCTGGTCGCGTCCTTCGGCAGGGATAGGCACCGAGGCTTTCGCCGGCGATTCCTGCTCCACCTCGGATGCCAATTCGGAGAGGCGGTGCGTGAGGAGGGCCCTGGGCACCTGGCGGAGAAAGTCGTCGTCCTCGAGCAGGCGGACGAACCCCGCGGCCGCCGAGAAGAACTCGCTGGCGAAGCTCGTCGGGTCGTCGAGCTGGCGGCGGATCTCGGCGTCG
>Ga0182742_1004446_pt1 | contig 12695 bp, 13 predicted proteins | sample eDN5th37CBELigMG_FD_128880 | JGI IMG/M metagenome (GOLD analysis project Ga0182742, IMG submission 128880) | Enriched Miracle-Growth compost microbial communities from Emeryville, California, USA - eDNA 5th pass 37_C BE-Lig MG (version 2)... ... | reverse complement strand
CGCATCATCAAGAGTAACAATAACTTCTCCGTCCTTTGCTCTGCGTACAAGGATTTCTTTTGATCCTAAGCGATCATAATCAAAAGCATGTAATGGCTGGCCATATTCAAGAAGAATATAGTTAGTAATATCAACAACATTATTGTGCGGGCGAATTCCGGCAGCCATTAATCTTGCCTGCATCCAAAGCGGAGAAGGACCAATTTTTACATTTTTAATCACTTTTGCCACATATAATGGATTGTCTTCCTTTGCTTCTACCTTTACTTGAATGTAGTCAGATGCCTTTTCTGAAGAGGTATCTGTTTTAGGCTGTGGAAGCTTTACTTCCCTTCCTAATATAGCTGCCACTTCATAGGCAACACCAAGCATGCTTAAGCAATCGGCGCGATTTGGGGTCAAACCTAGTTCCAGTACCTGATCATCGCGGTTTAATTGTTCCAGCGCGTCAAGGCCCACTTGCGTTTCATTCGGGAAGACATAGATGCCTTCAGAATATTCTTTAGGAACAATCTTGCCTTCATAGCCTAATTCCTGCAGGGAGCAGATCATTCCATTTGATTCTTCTCCGCGAAGCTTCGAACGTTTAATTTTGAAGTTGCCAGGAAGAACCGCTCCTGCTTTTGCTACGGCAACCTTCTGTCCTTTATCGACATTTGGGGCGCCGCAAATGATTTGCACAGGATCGCCCTCTCCGATGTCAACAAGGCATTTATTCAATTTATCTGCATTTGGGTGCTTTTCTTTTTCAAGCACATGACCAATGACAACATTGCGGATTCCTTCGTTTAATACCTCAACACCTTCAACTTCAATACCGCTTTTTGTGATTTTTTCTGCCAGTTCTTCAGGAGTAATTCCAGAAAGATCAACATAATCCTGAAGCCATTTATATGAAACAAACATAGTTAAGCCTCCCTTTGCTTTGTTTATTCATGAACCGAAAATTGCTTTAAGAAACGAACATCATTTGTGTAAAAATGACGGATATCATCAATTCCATACTTTAGCATCGCGATCCGCTCAGGTCCCATTCCAAAGGCAAATCCAGTATATTTCTTAGAATCAAATCCAGCCATTTCAAGGACATTTGGATGGACCATGCCTGCACCAAGGATTTCTATCCAGCCAGTGCCTTTGCAAACGCTGCAGCCTTTGCCGGAACAGATCTTACAGGAAATGTCCATCTCAACAGACGGTTCAGTGAATGGGAAGAAGCTAGGACGCAGACGGATTTCTCTGTCTTCACCAAACATCTTCTTCGCAAATACCTGAAGTGTTCCTTTCAGATCTGTCAGGCGGATATTTTCATCGACCACTAAACCTTCAATTTGCATGAATTGATGTGAATGTGTCGCATCATCATTATCCCGGCGGTATACTTTACCAGGGCAAATAATTTTAACGGGTCCTTTTCCTTCATGCTTTTCCATTGTTCTAGCCTGAACAGGAGAAGTATGAGTACGAAGGAGAATTTCTTCAGTAATATAGAATGAATCCTGCATATCTCGGGCTGGATGGCCTTTGGGCAAATTTAATGCCTCAAAATTATAATAATCCTGTTCGACCTCAGGACCTTCAGCAACTGTATAGCCCATGCCGATAAATAAATCTTCAATTTCTTCGATGACACGTGTAAGCGGATGATGACTGCCTGATCTTACTGGACGGCCTGGCAGTGTAACATCAATCTTCTCAGAAGCGAGCTTTGCCTGAACAGCTGCGTTTTCAAGCTCCTGGTGCTTTTCTTCAATTTGGGCTGATATAGCGTCTCTTACTTCATTGGCAAGAGCCCCCATTTTTGGCCTCTCTTCGGCTGATAACTTACCCATTCCTTTTAAAACTTCTGTGATAGGTCCTTTTTTGCCTAAGTATGAAACACGAATATCATTCAGTTCTTTTAAGTCAGACGCATGGCTGACTTTTTCCAGCGCTTCAGCTTGCAATTCTCTTAAACGTTGTTCCATGATAAAATCCTCCTTTTAAAAATTGTTTTAGACAAAATAAAAAACCTCTATCCCGAAAAAGGGACGAGGTTTACATTCGCGGTACCACCCTTATTAATACAAAAAAGCATAAAATAGCTTATGTATTCGCTTGATTGGATAACGGCACTGCCGGTACATCTTTACACTCAAAAGCGGAAACGGCTCGTTCAGACCCGACAAGCACAAGACAAGCCTCACAGAAAGGTGTTCTTTACCTTTCAGTGAGGATTGGCTTGTGACTCGAGGGGCTAGCCGTTGGAGCTGGATGTTAACCCTTTAGCTTTTAAATGGTCCCGATGCCAACTCTGGAGGTGAATTTTCGTTTGCAATCCCTTGAAAATGCTCTCAGTCTAAGGCATTTTCTCCCTGATAAGTTCTTTGCAAGCTACTTTTCTCCATCATTGTTTTTTGCATATAATTTTTGCTTTATTATAGTACATCATTTGTATTGTTTCAAACTCTTTTTAGAAAGTCAATGCCCATTTTTATCTAAGAGCATAGAGCAAAATCCCAGTTGCCACTGCTACATTTAGCGATTCACTTTTTCCATAGATTGGGATATACAAATTAGCGGTAGTTTTTTCAAGGAGGGTTTTATTGACTCCGCTGCCTTCATTTCCTACAATAAGAGCAAATTTCCCGGAAGGCTGTATTTCTGTGTACACCTTGGCATTTTCTAAAGCAGTCCCGTAAACGGGGATGTTTTCACCCTGCACTTTTTCAATCCATTGAGTTAGTTCGCCTTTAAGAATTGGCAGATGAAAATGGCTGCCTTGGGCTGAGCGAAGAACCTTTTGGTTATAAATATCAACGCTTCCTTCTCCAACTACTACAGCATCAACCCCAGCAGAATCCGCGGTTCTAATCATTGTTCCTAAATTGCCTGGGTCCTGAACCGCATCAATGAACAGAAATTTAGTTCCTTCAACTTTCTCAATAGGTGGAGTGTATTTCTGGCAAACGGCTAATACTCCCTGAGGTGTTTCAGTATCCGATAAACTGGTGAAAATCTCATTTGTCACTTCTGTGACAGGAGTGTCCTTATAGTCAAAAACAGCAGGCAGATCAATGGTTTCATCCACAATGATTTCCAATATATGTCCTTCTGCGATTGCTTCTTGAACTAAATGAAAACCTTCGACTAAATACCTTCCTGTTTTATCCCGTTCTTTTTTCGTTTGCAGCTTTTTCCATTGTTTTACTTTAGGATTACTGGCAGAGTGAATATATTTCACACTCTCACTCCTTTTTCATTATGATCAATTTTCTTATTATAGCCCATTATGAATACATAATAAATCCAAAAGAAGAAAACATAATAGTGAATGTATTCTTTTTTAAGGAGGGCCTAAAATGGACTTAAATCTGCGAAATGCAATTATCCACAATGTTACCGGCAATTCCCAGGATGAGCTTCAGGAAACGATTGTTGATGCCATACAAAGCGGAGAAGAAAAAATGCTTCCTGGATTAGGCGTATTATTCGAAGTTATTTGGAAAAATTCCAATGACCAGGACAAACAGGAAATGCTGCAGACATTAGAAAGCGGATTAAAATAATTGAAACTTTGCAGGAGAAATCGCTAACCATGCGGTTTTTCCTTTTTTTATTTCCTAATTAGGACAAGCACCGTGTCAAGAAGCTTTTTCCTTCATAGAAATATCAAGAAAAATAAAATGAAGGAAGGGATTCTATTGTTTGGTTTTTCTATGGTTCAAATGGTACGAGCCCATGCCGATAAACTCGAGCGTCCGCTTCGCGAGCAAATTTTAAACCTTTATAGACCATTTAAATGGACCCCGTGCTTTTTGCATAAGGCACTTGAAGAATCAATAAAGTTCAGGAAAAAGTTATCCGTTATTATTAAATTCGAAGAAGGCTGCTACGATACGGGCTGTCAGGAAGTTAACAATGTGATGGATCGCCATTTGGGAAATAAGGTTGTTCATTATTTTGACAGAGTTTCCTGCTGCAGCGCCAACATTACCCCAAGAGGTTTAGAGGATATGCTGTCTAGCTGCAGCCATGTAAAAAAAGTATATTTAAATAGAGAGATCAAGGCATTATTGGATGTAGCTGTTCCCTCAGCAAATGCAGATAATATTCAAATGAAAGGCGCTGGCAGGGAAAATGCAATGCTCACAGGTAAAGGAGTCAAAATTGCCATTATTGATACGGGGGTGCATCCCCATAAAGATCTAGCTATCTCTGATTTTGTTGATTTAGTTAATAATAGAACGGATCCATATGATGATAACGGCCATGGAACCCATTGTGCAGGGGATGCCGCTTCAAGATCCACGGTATATGCAGGACCTGCTCCAAACGCTGTAATTGCAGGCGTAAAGGTTTTAGACAAGCTTGGATCAGGTTCACTGCAAACCGTTATGCAAGGAGTCGAATGGTGTATCCAATACAATGAAAACAGCTCTGCCAATAAAATAGATATTATTAGCATGTCTCTTGGCAGTACCGCTCAGGACTTTGGCGAAGAAGACAAAGATCCGATGGTGGAAATTGTCGAAGCTGCGTGGAATGCAGGAATTGTTGTTTGTGTTGCTGCCGGCAATGAAGGACCAGAAGGAAGAACAATTGCCAGCCCGGGAATCAGTGATCAAGTAATCACCGTAGGGGCTTTAGATGATAAGGATAGCGTTGAAACAAATGATGATGTTGTTGCCAGCTTCTCAAGCCGGGGACCAACCATTTACGGCCTTTCAAAGCCTGATATATTAGCACCGGGAGTCAATATTGTTTCTCTAAGAGCACCAAATTCATACTTGGACAAGCTCCAGAAGGCCAGCAGGGTAGATAATGATTACTTTGTCCTTTCAGGCACTTCAATGGCTACACCAATTTGTGCAGGCATTTGTGCCTTACTGGTTGAACAGGTAAAAGCGCAAAGCCGAGAAGTCAATCCGAATGATATAAAGAAATGGTTGAAGTCTGGTACAGTATTATGGAATGATCCCGCAAAATACAGTCCATATATCTATGGGGCTGGCTATGTTCATGCGAGAAACTCTATATCCCTTATTCCTCCCAATTAATTTCCGCACCTTTCTTTCAAATTTAAAAAATCCCTATAGATTGACAGCAAAAAAGCGGCCGAGGCCGCTTTTTTAATTGTATGTGATTTTATCAACTGTTTCTTTATCAAGGCGTTTGATAACTTCGGTAATTAATTTAACTGCATTTTCATAATCGTCCCTGTGCAGCATGGCTGCATGTGAGTGAATGTAGCGGGTAGCGATTGTAATTGAAAGCGCTGGAACTCCCTGATGAGTCAGGTGAATGGAACCAGAATCTGTACCTCCGCGCGGGATGGCATCGAATTGATAAGGAATATTCAATTCATCGGCCGTATTTGTCACAAGATCACGCAATCCCTTGTGGGAAACCATTGTGGCATCGTAGAGAATAATTTGCGGACCTTTACCCATTTTGCTCATTGACTCTTTTTCGCTGATTCCAGGAGTATCTCCTGCAATGCCAACGTCAACACCAAAAGCGATATCCGGCTCGATTTTTTGCGCAGACGTACGGGCACCGCGAAGTCCGACTTCTTCCTGAACGGTTCCCACACCATAAACGATATTCGGATGTTCTGATTCTTTAAGATTCCTTAGCACATCAATAGCAATGGCACAGCCAATTCGGTTATCCCAAGCTTTGGCCAGAAGCATCTTTTCATTATTCATCACCGTGAACTCGAAATGGGGAACAACCATATCCCCAGGATTTACTCCCCATTCAAGTGCCTCCTCGCGGCTTGTGGCACCAATATCAATAAACATATCAGTAATTTCTACCGGTTTTTTTCTTGCCTCTGGAGAAAGAATATGCGGCGGTTTAGAACCAATAACACCAGTGATTTCTCCTTTGCTTGTTACAATGGTTACACGCTGGGCAAGCATCACCTGAGACCACCAGCCGCCGACTGTTTGAAAACGCAGGAAACCTTTGTCATCAATTTTTGTTATCATAAATCCAACTTCATCAAGATGGCCGGCAACCATAATTTTTGGACCGCCTTCTAGACCAGTTTTTTTGGCAATTAAACTGCCAAGTCCATCAGTTGTCACTTCATCAGCGTAGGGGGCAATATATTTGGTCATAACCTCGCGCACTTGCCGTTCATTGCCTGGAATCCCTTTAGCATCTGTTAACTCTTTTAGCATGGTTAAGGTTTCATCTAATTTTTTCATATGACTAGCTCCCTTAGTATGTATTCTACTTTATTATATGAAATTAGGATTGTTTTATCTAATTTTACATTGACATTCTATCAATTGATGGCCTCATAACGCCCAAAATATATTCCTTTCCGGTATAAAGCTTGCCATCACCGTCTTTATACATTAGATGCTCCTCGCTAAATTCCGCTGGAGATGATAATCCTGCTGCTGCGGCAAGATTAAACAGCCCCTCTCTTGATGAAATAACATAGTTGCAGACACGATACATTTTCTCCTCTACCACTAAAGCTTTTTCCCGATTTGGATCTGTCGTCGCCACTCCAACTGGACAAGTATTTGTATGACAGGTTTGGGCCATGATGCATCCTACGGAAATCATAAATGCACGGGCTGTATTAATAAGATCAGCTCCAAGGCATAATGCATAGGCCATTTTATCCGGAGTAATTAATTTTCCGGACGCGATAATCTTTACCCGTTCCCTCGCCTGATAGTTCTTTAATATCTCATTCACGATAGGAAGTGCTGTATAAAGCGGCAATCCAGGCCCATCGGCAAGCTCCTGATAGGTTGCTCCCGTTCCGCCTTCTCCGCCGTCAACGGTAATAAAATCAGGGAAAATATTTTCTTCTGACATCACTTGAATAAATTGCTCCACTTCAGCTTTGCATCCAACAACCATCTTTATTCCTACAGGTTTTCCGCCAATTTCCCGCAATTTCTTTATAAATTGAAGCAAACCGTGTAAATCATCAAATTGCCTGAATCGATTGGGGCTGTCAATCGTCGTCCACGGTTTGACGTTTCTGATTTCTGCAATCTCTGGAGTAACCTTTTCTGCCTCCACATGTCCGCCGCGGATTTTCGCTCCCTGGCCAAGCTTTATCTCAAAGGCTTTCACCTGTTCAAGCTCTGCTTTGGCCTTAAATTGCTCCCAAGAAAATTCTCCTTCTGGTGTCCGAAACCCAAAAAGACCTGGACCGATTTGTGCGATTAAATCTGCATCTCCCTGCTGATGGTAAGAGGAGAGCCCGCCTTCCCCAGTATTCATCCATGTACCGCCAGCTAATGACAGGCCTTTGGCAAGAGCTGTAATGGCATTTTTGCCAAGCGAGCCATAGCTCATCGCTGACTGTCCAAGTAGCCCTTTAACAAAGAAAGGCTTGGCACAGGTGTCTGCTCCAATAACCACATGATCCGCCCTGGACAGATAAAAAGGATCCACTTCTCTGGCAACGGAGTGCTCCTTTCTGCTCATTAGCCCTTCTTCATCAATTTTATAAAGCCTCGTACGAATCTTTGGCAGCTGGTCAACCCTCAGCTCATCAGCCTGTTTGGGAAACAAGGTATTTCTAATGTAGAAGCCTGGCTCGGCAAAATCCCTTTCTGAGCCGAAAGAAATAATTCTTTGTTTATACTTCGCCGATATGACAACACTCTCATATTGGTTTCGTGAAAATGGTTTTCCTTCATTATTACTTAAAAATAAATATTGCCTCAGTTCAGGGCCAATTTTCTCCGTAATGTAGCGGATTCTTCCAAGGACAGGATAATTTCTTAATACAGCATGCTTCTTTTGCCGTGCATCCCGATGCTTAATCCAAAAAAACAGCCCCAGCGGCACAAGAAAGACAGCGCTGATTAAAGCAAACGTACCTACTGCCAATATTTCTGTCCAGTTCATTTCCCCGCCCCCTCAAAGTTACCTGATCACTATCTATAACTATGACGGGGCTTTGCATTTGATGAAAACAAGGGACGGTTCTTTGCTTTTCCTTAAAAGAAAACATTAGAACCGTCCCTGGTGTTTCAATAGCCTTGTTCTTGGCGTTTATAGTTCACATCGTTTTTTTCCATATACGCCTTTTCAATATCTTCAGCACTAAACCCTAATTGCTGCCCCAAGTCTAAATAGGTCTGAAACAATAGCTGATAGTCTTTTTGTGCTCTGCTGGCTCTAAACCTGCTAATCTGTTCAAACACTGCTAAAAACTGCCCGCTGATTGATTCTTGAACAGGCACATCTGCCGAAAAATCCGACTCCTGATCGAAACCAAGCTCCAGGCCAAGAGATAAAATAAAATGGATTCCGTCAACAAATTCTTCTAAAATTACGTTTCTCGGTGATGGGGATTTTAAGCTCCAAAACTTAAAGCATCTTGTTTCATTAGCCAATTCACCTAACTCAACAAGAAGCGCCAGCACCTTTCGGTCAAATAAATCCTCGTTTTGCAATTGATGATTGGATTGAATATGCTCGTCCAACCCTTTTTGCATGGCAAATAGCTTTTGGAAATTCATTGGGCACCATCCTGTCTTTTTTAAAGGGTTTGTTAAATTTGTCCGTTGATTGCAGCGAGAGGCGCTTCGCTTTCCGGGGGGCATTTTGCGAGCCTCCTCGTCACATACGTTCCTGTGGGGTCTCGCTTCAATGCTGAGCCCCCAGGAGTCTACGCGCCTGCAGCGAAGATCAACTAAGCGGGTAAATCAACATTAGCTTTAACACAGCCTTTTTAGAAAATATCTCTAAAAAAATTATAACAAAATGAAAAAAAGATGAAACTTTTTCTAGCGTTATTCGTAGTGAAAGTTAAATCAATCTTGGAGGGCTTGCTAATGATGTGGCTAATACGCTTGGTGCTTTTTGCAATCATCATATTTCTCATCTACTCAGTTATCAAATATTTGCTGAACCCAAAGCGCAAACTCGAACTTGCCCATGAACAAAAACGCTATTATTATTTAGATGACCCAAATAATGTAAGGAAAAACTTCCTAATTACGTATAAAGGGGCATTATTCGAAGGGGAAAAATATTTAGGCACCACTGACAATGCCTTTGAGATCATCTCTATATTTATCTGGCCAAAAAACGTCGCTTCCTTAAAAGGCATGGTTCGCGAGGATTTTCAGTTTATTGAAAGAAAAATATTTGAGAATTATCCCAATGCAAAAATTGATTGGAAAAGTCCAATAAAGGAATTCATGGAGAAAAGCAAGTCACCTGAAACACCATTTAGCTGAATAAAGTTAAAAGGGTCAGTCCCCAGGCATGTAAATCCTCTGCCGGGAGACTGACCCTTTAATTATTGTATGCCCTAAAAAACTCTCTCCATTTAATAACCGTCACTTTTTCCCTCAGAATAAAAACTAAAATGGTTAAGGAAACTAAGATTAATAGTATCATTGCTGGGGTAAATCTGCTGATGTATTCACCAAATACGGTATAGAAAACTGCTAATGGCAAATTCGTCAGCCAAGAACTCTTAATATATTGATGAATGTTTTTATCCCTTTCCATTAGACAAAAACTCAATAAATGGTAATGGATAAAAGGGATTAGCCTTAATACAGCAACCTGGCCAACGGTTAGATTGCGGTATTCACCAAACCAGCGCTTTTTTAGTTTAGACAGCTTACTGTGGGTTTTCGGCATTTTGCTGATTAAAAAGTAAAATAGCAGACTGCTAAGCATTAACCCAATGATTGAAAATATGCTGCCGAAGAGACTGCCAAACAAAATACCTCCTGCCATACACACAACTGGAACTGGAATAAACAAAACCTGTCTAAAAATATGAAATAGAATAAAAACAATAGGAGCTAAAATACCGGCAGATTCGGACAATATCAACAGAAACGACAAATCTTGCATATGAACCTCATCACCTCTTTAGCTGCTTCCTGCTGTCTCTTAAAAGCTTATGGAGGATTTTTACCGTTATGACAAAATCGCAACGATATAAAGAATAAGACCTAGTTCAGCCAAACCTAATACAGGCAGGCCAACCTTAAATTGGAGATGCTTTGTTTTATGACGAAATTGGTTCATGCCCAATGTCATCCCGGCTGCCCCGCCAAAAATAGCTGTCAGCCAAAGCGTTTTTTCACTGATTCTATAGTGGTGGTTTCTTGCTCTTTCCTTATCTATTTTCATTAATATAAAGCCAGCCAAATTCATTAATATATAGCAAAGTATGAGGATTAGCATAATAAACTCCTTTTAACAGCAAAAAGCCATTCCATCAATCAGGAATGGCTTTTTATTATCGATTATTATTTACCAAGGTTTTGCTTGGCAACTGCAGCTAATTCTGCGAATGCTTTTTCGTCAGCAATAGCAAGCTCTGCAAGCATCTTGCGGTTTACTTCTACACCAGCAAGCTTTAAACCATGCATTAAACGGCTGTAAGAAAGACCATTCATACGAGCTGCTGCGTTAATACGAGTAACCCATAGCTTACGGAAGTCGCGCTTCTTCTGGCGACGATCACGATAAGCATATAATAATGATTTCATTACTTGTTGGTTAGCTGTTCTGTATAATGTATGTTTTGAACCGAAATAACCTTTGGCTAATTTTAAAACTTTTTTACGACGTCTGCGAGTAACTGTACCGCCTTTTACACGTGGCATTTAATTTCCCTCCTAAATTTCGGATATTACTTCATGTTAACTAGTAAGTTGCGGATGCGCTTGAAATCACCTGCAGAAACGATAGATCCCTTACGAAGTTTACGTTTCTGTTTTGTAGATTTATTTGCAAATAAGTGGCTTCTATAAGCATGTGAACGCTTTAGTTTACCAGAACCTGTTCTTTTGAAACGCTTAGCAGCGCCACGGTGAGTTTTCATTTTTGGCATTTGGAATTCCTCCTCTTACTTTTCAATTTTAGGTGCTAAGACCATGAACATGCTTCGGCCGTCCATTTTTGGGTGTGATTCCACAATGGCTACTTCATTACAAGCTTGGGCAAAGCGTATCAATACACGCTGGCCGATTTCCTTATGTGTAATGGCACGTCCTTTGAAACGGATAGATGCCTTTACTTTATCGCCTTTTTCAAGGAATTTAACAGCATTGCGAAGTTTTGTATTAAAATCATGTTCCTCAATTGTAGGACTCAAGCGAACCTCTTTAATATTAATGACCTTTTGGTTTTTGCGAGCTTCACGGTCTTTCTTCTGCTGCTCAAATTTGAACTTCCCGTAGTCCATGATACGAGCAACAGGAGGCTTCGCATTAGGTGCTACAAGAACAAGATCAAGATTGACGCGTGTTGCAATTTCTAACGCTTCATTTTTTGATTTGATCCCTAATTGATCGCCATTTTGGTCAATAAGACGAACTTCGCGGGCGCGAATACCCTCGTTTAACAACATATCTTTGCTAATAGTTAGCCACCTCCAAGGTTTTATCGAACACAATGTTTAGGATCAAGAGTGACCCGTAAAGAGCATTTTTTAAATATAAAAAAGTGCGGATGAATTCACCCGCACTTTACGTACCATAAGTAAGAAATGCTCACGTAAAACCTGCCAACAGCTAATGCGTCAATCAGGTGAGAAGCGGGTGCTCCTTCTTTTCCTCAACAGTATTCATTTACCCTAGATAGTCTAACATAAACTAGCAAGTATGTCAAACAAGTCTATTTTGTAACAACGAAGAAAATTGTAACATACGGACCGAAAAATATGCAAGCATTATTTTAAATGTTTACCCTTTTAAACTTTGCCGTTGATTTTTCGCTTGGGCGCTTCGCTTTACAGTTTCACTTCTTCATTCAATCCAGCGATGAATTGATCAAAAGCAACTGTTTCTGAGCTTTGTTCGCCGTATTTACGAACATTAACGGCATTTTCAGCCACTTCTTTGTCACCGACAACAAGCATGTATGGGATTTTTTGCATTTGGGCTTCACGGATTTTATAGCCAATTTTTTCATTGCGGCTATCAAGCTCAACACGGAATCCTTCTTCCTGAAGCTTTTCTTGCACTTGTTTTGCATACTCATTATGGATTTCAGGAGAAACTGGAATCACTTGAACCTGAACTGGCGCCAGCCATGTTGGGAATGCTCCTTTGTATTCTTCGATTAAGAAGGCAACAAAGCGTTCCATTGTTGACACCACCCCGCGGTGAATAACAACAGGACGGTGCGGCTTACCATCTTCGCCAACATATGTTAAATCAAAACGTTCAGGCAACAAGAAATCAAGCTGAACAGTTGAAAGTGTTTCGTCCTTGCCAAGAGCTGTTTTAACCTGAACATCCAATTTTGGTCCGTAGAAAGCTGCTTCGCCTTCAGCCTCATAATAATCAAGCCCTAAATCATCCATCGCTTCTTTCAGCATGGATTGAGCTTTTTCCCACATAGCATCATCATCAAAATATTTTTCCTTATCTGCAGGGTCGCGATAAGAAAGACGGAAGGAATATTCATCCAAATCAAAGTCCTTATATACCGCTAAAATTAAATTAACCACACGCTTAAATTCATCCTTAATTTGGTCAGGGCGGACAAAAATATGGGCATCATTAAGTGTCATTCCACGGACACGCTGAAGTCCTGAAAGTGCCCCAGACATTTCATAGCGGTGCATAGTACCAAGCTCAGCAATGCGGATTGGCAGCTCACGGTAGCTATGAATGGCATTTTTATACACCATCATATGATGCGGACAGTTCATCGGACGAAGGACAAGCTGCTCGTTTTCCATTTCCATT
>Ga0182742_1004445_pt1 | contig 12695 bp, 7 predicted proteins | sample eDN5th37CBELigMG_FD_128880 | JGI IMG/M metagenome (GOLD analysis project Ga0182742, IMG submission 128880) | Enriched Miracle-Growth compost microbial communities from Emeryville, California, USA - eDNA 5th pass 37_C BE-Lig MG (version 2)... ... | reverse complement strand
GGTCGATCTCGTGGAGGGTCGCCGCGTCGACGGCCGACGGATCAAAGCCGGCGTAGTCCTCCAGGTTGCCCAGCAGGTAGCGGAACGTGTTGCGGACCTTGCGGTACGACTCCGACGCCTCCTTGATCGCGCGCTCGCTCACGCGGACGTCGTCGGCGAAGTCCATGCCGGCGACCATCAGCCGGAGCACGTCGGCGCCGTGCTTCTCGGTCGCCTCGACGGCCTTGATGACGTTGCCGAGCGACTTGGACATCTTCCGCCCCTGGTCGTCGACGACGAAGCCGTGGGTCAGGACGCTCTCGAAGGGCGCCCGGCCCCTGGTCCCCACGGCCGTCAGGATCGACGACTGGAACCATCCCCGGTGCTGGTCCGAGCCCTCCAGGTACATGAACGCCGGGTAGCCCTGCTCGAAGTCTCCCGAGAGGACCGCCCGATGGCTGGAGCCCGACTCGAACCAGACGTCGAGGATGTCTCCCTCCTTTCGGAACGATCCGCCGCCGCACTGGGGACACTTCGCGCCCGGCGGGGCGAGTTCGTCGGCCGACTTGGCGAACCAGGCGTCGGCGCCCTCGCGGCGGAAGAGGTCGCGGAAGTGGCGCGCCGTCTCGGCGGTGAGCAGTTGGGCGCCGCAGTCGACGCAGCCGAGGGCCGGGATCGGCACGCCCCACGACCGCTGCCGGCTGATGCACCAATCGGGCCGCAGCGAGACCATCGCCTCGATCCGCGATTGCCCCCAGGCCGGGAACCACTTCACCCCCTGGATCGCCTTGAGCGTCCGCCCGCGCAAGTCGTCGTGATCGACGCCGACGAACCATTGTTCGGTCGCCCGGAAGATGACCGGCTTCTTGCACCGCCAGCAGTGCGGGTAGCTGTGCGTCAGCGGCTGCTCGAAGTACAGATGGCCCGACTGCTTCAAACGGGCGACGACCTTGGGATTGGCGTCGAAGACCCGATCGCCGACGAGCCACTCGGGGGCCTCGGGCGTGAACTTGCCCGACTCGTCGACGGGGCTGAGGACCGGCAGGTCGTAGGTTCGGCTGGTCAGATAGTCCTCGCCGCCGTGCCCGGGCGCGGTGTGGACCAACCCGGTGCCGTCGTCGACGCTCACATAGTTGGCCAGGACGATGGGCGAGACCCGATGGACGAACGGGTGGTTGTACTGCGAGTGCTCCAGCTCACGGCCCTTGCAGCGGCCGACCTCGGCGTACTCGGCGATCTTGCGCAGGGCCATGACCTTGTCGACCAACTCCGCGGCGAGGATGGCGCGGACGGTTTCGCCGGTGTCGGGATCAACGTAGCGGACGCCGGCGTAGGTCAGGTCGGGATGGACGGCGATGGCGACGTTGGCCGGGAGGGTCCACGGGGTGGTGGTCCAGATCATCGCCCGCCAGTCGGCGTCGGTCGATTCGTCGATCCGGGTCCAGGCCTCGGGGACGCCGGAGACCATCGGGAAGTTGACGAAGATGCTCGGCGAGGTCTCGTCGTGGTACTCAAGCTCGGCCTCGGCCAACGCCGTGCGGTCGGAGAAGCACCAGTGGATCGGCTTGAGCTGGCGGAAGACGTAGCCGCCTTCGAGCAGGTCGGCCAGCACGTCCATGATGCCGGCCTCGTAGCGGTGGTCGAGCGTCAGGTAGGGGTTGTCCCAGTCGCCCTCGACGCCAAGGCGGCGGAACTGCGCGCGCTGGGTGTCAACCCACTTCATCGCCTCGGCGTGGCAGAGGGCCCGGATCTCGGTTCGGCTCAGGCCGGCGGCCTTGGAGCCCAGATCCTTCATGACCTTGTGCTCGATGGGCAGGCCGTGGGTGTCCCAGCCGGGGACGTAGGGGCTGTCGAACCCGCGCATCGAGAGCGAGCGGACGACGAAGTCCTTGAGCATCTTGTTCAGGGCCGTCCCCATGTGGATGTCGCCGTTGGCGTAGGGAGGGCCGTCGTGGAGCACCCGCCGCGGAGCGCCGGCGCGGGCTTGGCGAATCTGGCCGTAAAGATCCTGCTCGCGCCAGCGCTGCTGCTGCTCGGGCTCGCGGGTCGGCAGGTTCGCCTTCATGGCGAACTCGGTCTTCGGCAGGTTGAGCGTCTCTTTATACGGCTTCGCGTTGGTGGACATGAATTGGCTCGAACGATGTTTGATTCACGACGGAAAAGGGGGGGGCGGGTTTTGGGAGGGCAACGCCCTCCCGCCGATCCCACGCGCGGCCCCGGCTCGGCGGGAGGGTATTGCCATCGCCCTCCCGGGGGGATTGGTTCGGCGGTCTCAGCTCCGCCAGCGCTTCAGCACGCTTTTGACGATGGTTTGGAGCTTCGGCTCGGCCTCGTTGGCGACGGCGATGATCTCCTCGATCCGCACCGGCTGGAGGGCGTCGGGCAGGCACATGTCGGTGACGATCGAGAACCCCAGGACCTTCAGCCCGGCGTGGACGGCCACCAGAACCTCGGGGATCGTCGACATCCCGACCACGTCGGCGCCGATGCCCCGGAGGAAGCGGTACTCGGCCCGGGTCTCCAGGTTGGGGCCGGTCACCGCGACGTAGACGCCCCGATGGGCCCGAATCTCCGCCTCGAGCGCCGCCTGGAGCGCCAGGTCTTGAAGCCCCTGGTCGTAGGGCTCGATCATGTCGGGAAACCGGGGGCCGAGGCGGTCGTCGTTGGGGCCGATCAGCGGGTTGACGCCAAGGAGGTTGATGTGGTCTTCGATGACCATCAAATCCCCCTTGCGGAACTGGGGATTCAGACCCCCGCAGGCGTTGGAGACGATCAGGAGCCGGCAGCCAAGCTCCTTCATCACCCGGATGGGGAAGGTCACCTGGGCGGCGGTGTATCCCTCGTAGAGATGAAACCGCCCCTCCATCGCCACGACCGAGTGGCCGGCCAACTCGCCGCAAACCAGTTGCCCCGCGTGTCCCTGGACGGTCGAAACGGGGAAGTGGGGGATCTCGGGGTAGGGCAGAGCCACGCCCGCCTCGATCTCCCGGGCCAGCGCGCCGAGGCCCGTCCCCAAAACCAGGCCGATCGCGGGGGAGCCCCCCCAGGCCGATCGAACCTTCTCCGTCGCCTCTCGAACCTGCTCCCAGTCGTGATGGGTCATCGAGCGTTCCGTGGGGGTCTTGAAACCAATCGAGCGCGGATCCCGGGAGGGCGAGGCTCCCGCCGAGCCGACGCCACGCGCGGGGCTCGGCGGGAGCCTCGCCCTCCCGGCCCCGTTCCGTCCCAATGCGTTGCCGTCTACCCGACGACCCTCATCCGGCCCACGGCCAGCTTCTCCCGGAGGGAGGAGGAGGGTAATCGCGGCGGAACCATTCCGGAAGCGAATCTCGCGCGGATCCACCCCGACTATTTACCGCGCCAGCCTCCTCGGCGTCGCGTTAAATCAACAATTCAAACCGGCGCATCAGGCGAGGGAAGCGGGGGTCGAGGCGCAGCGACTTCAGGTCGGGGTCGAAGCGAAGTCGTTCCTCGCACTGGTAGCCGAGTTCCAGGGCCCGCTGCAGGCTGACGAAGGCCGGGTCCATCATACCGAGCATGGCGTAGCTGCACGTCAGGTTGTACCAGGCGATCGCGTCTTCGGGAAGCAGGCGGGCGAGCCGGCGGTCCAGTTGCAGGGCCCGCGAGTATAACCCCTTGGCGGCCAAGTTGTTTGCGTGAACCCGAATCGCCTCGACGAGATAGGGGTCGCGTTCGAGGATTCCGCCCAGAAACTCGATCTCGAAGTCGCGCTGCGACTGCTCGCGAGGCCGGCGCGTGGAGGTCTCGGGCGAAGGCCGATCCGCGGAGTAATCCCCCATCCAGTCGTGTGGTCCACCCATTGTTGCGGCTCCCTTCGTGCCCCATCCAAATTCAAAGCCCCGTCCCACCCGGTGGCGCGCTCGGACGGCGAGGCCGACTTGGCCAGACTCCATTCTAGGATAGCCGCAACGAAAGGCGCGCGACAAGGCACGTTCCGAGAGCAGCGGGAGAAAAATGGGTGATGGGTGGCTGGCGGGAGCGATGGGTGGCGGGGCAGGGGCGGGCGGTGGCGGTGGCGGTGGATGGAGGAGATGACGGCCAATTCCCCTCTCCCCTCCATCCACCCTTCACTACCCAATGCTCGAATCAGTCGAGGTCGTCATCCTCGTCGTCGAGGTCGTCGAAATCGTCGTCGTCATCGTCATCGTCGAAATCGTCTTCGTCGATGTCGATATCGTCGATCTCCTCGTCGAGATCGTCGTCGTCCTCGTCGTCCTCGTCGTCGTCGAAATCGTCGTCGATGTCGTCCTCATCGTCGTCGAAGTCGTCGGCCTCGTCGTCATCGTCGTCGAGGTCATCCTCGTCGTCGAGATCTTCTTCCTCGTCGCCGGGGTGGCGGGCGTCCAGGAGGGCGGTTGAGGCCGTCCAGGAGTTCCGGGGATCCTCGGCGAGGAGGGGGAACTCCAGGGTGGCGAGCATCTGCGTCAGGTCGAACATGGATTCGGTCCTTGGGCCAGGGGAAGCCAAGCAAGCGACGCGCGGGCGCCGGCGATCAGGCGTAAGCGGCGTCGCGTCGTTCCTTGCTATGGTCGCAATCATGAATTTGGGCAAGTGGGCGTTTCGTCCCGCGGTTCCCAACCAACTTCCTCGCCGCGTTGGTTGGGTCGCCGCCAACTCGCGCGGTTCGGTATGGAAGGATGGGCGCTCGGACGAATTATGGGAAAGTCGCTCGCGGGCTTGAAGACCAAATCCGAAGCGTTGACTCCCGATTGTTCGGCAACTTTCGGCCGACTCCTTAATGAGAGTCGGCGACGGCGGCCGGGCGGGGCGGAAGCCGTCCCGCCGGTTCGATTTCCGCAATCGGATTCTACGCGCCGGGGAAGGCGTCGGCCGGGTCGATTTCGGAAAAAAAGTCAAATTAATCGGACGACTTCCCCGGCGGCGGCCGACCGGGCCATGGCCTCGCCGAGTCGGACGGTCTCCAGCGCGTCTTCGGCCGGGCACGACAGGGGCTCCAGGCCCCGAAGGGCGGCCAGGAAGTTGTCGTCGATCGTCTCCGAAGGGGGGGGCAGCTCGACGCGTTGAGTCGATCCCACGTCGCCCGAATCGATCTCCAGGATCTGGTCGGTGGCGTGGATGCGCCCGCGCTCGCCGAAGAAGTTCAGCTCGAAGAGCCGGCCGCTTGAGACTCCCGAAAGCGCCAGGGTGGCCGCCGCGCCCCCCTCCAGGCCGATCGCCGCCGCGGTGACCACGTCCAGGCCCGAAGCGAGCCGGCTTTGCGCCGCGAAGACCTCATGCGCCGCGCGGCCGGTGGTCCAGAGCAAGGCGTCGAGCAGGTGGCTGCCGGCGTCGGCCAGAAGTCCCCCGCCGGCGGCTTTGGGGTCGAACCGCCAGGAGCTTTCCGCCCCGCGCTGTTCTTGCTGGCTGAGCCAGGGCTCGGACTTCACGGCGGTGACCAGCCGCAGCGGGCCGACGGCGCCGGCGGCCAGCCGCGTCCGCGCCTCGATCAAGCTGGGGCGCAGCCGGTACTGGTGGCCGACGCCCACCTTCAGTTGCCGCCCCCGCGCCAGGTTGACGATGTCGGCGGCCTCCTGGGCGTTGGTGGAGAGGGGCCGCTCGATGAAGACGTGGACGCCGGCCTGAAGCGCGTCCATCGCCTGGCGGTAGTGGAACCGGTGGGGGGTGAAGATCGCCAGGGCGTCGGGCGCCAGGTTGATCAGCTCGCGGACCTCGGCGAAAACCCCGGGGGCTTTTCCGGTCTTCCCGCCGACCCGGTCGGCCAGCGCCTGGGCGGCCTCGGCCACCGAGTCGGCGCAGCCGACGATCTCAACGTCGGGCTGGCCGAGCAGTCGATCCACGTGAATCCTCGCCGCCTGGCCGCAGCCGGCCACCCCGATCCGCAGCGCGGAAGTCGCCATGTTCCCGTTTCCCCGCCAAGTCCGGTAAATCAAGTGGGAAGCGTCCCGGGCGCGGTTTCCGCGCCCCGACATACACGCAACGCGAGCGTTTCGAGTTTATCCGCGCGGGTCAAGGGGGAAAAGCATTATTATTCGCGACCCGCGCCCCCTCGATTCGTCCCCCGCTCCCCGGAAAATCGGCGAGCGCGACTTGACGAGGGCCGCCGCAGGCGGATATCGTGTCCCTATCGTCGGCGACGACGCGATGGTGGCTGTGGCCTAGTGGTTAAGGCGCCAGATTGTGGATCTGGAGATCGCGGGTTCAAGTCCCGTCAGCCACCCTCATCATCCCACCCCTCGGCTGGTTTCAGCCTCCGCCCGCGCGAGCCCGCGCAACACCTCCGCGACGCTCCAGGCCTGCGCGACGCAGCCCCTCGGCTGAAAGGGGGCCTCGGCGTCGAAGATCTCGCTGATCGTCCCCATGCCGGCCTCGCCCAGATGCGCCTCGAAGCCGGCCAGAATGTCGCGAACGCCCTCCGCGTCGCCGGGGTGAACCTTCAGCCAGGCGTCGATGTAAGGGCCGATCAACCAGGCCCAGACCGTTCCCTGATGATACGCCGCGTCGCGCGAGCGGAGATCGCCGTAGTACCGCGGCTTGTAATCCGGCTCGCCGGGCGCGAGCGACCGCAGGCCCAGCGGCGTCAAGAGCTTCGATCGGACGGTCTCCAGCACGGCCCCCCAGCGCGACGGATCGAGCGCCGGATGATCGAGCGCGACGGCCAGGATCTGATTCGGTCGAATCGCCGGATCGTCGCCGTGCTCGCCGTCGACCACGTCGAAGAGGCAACCGGCGGCCTCGTTCCAGAACCGCTTGTTGAACGAATCGCGGGCGCGCTCGGCCGACCGCGCCGCCTCGTCCGCCTCGCGGGCGCGGCCCTCGGCCCGCGCCCAGCCCTCCAGGAGCCGCAGCGCGTTGTGCCAAAGGGCGTTGATCTCAACGGCCTTGCCCCGCCGGGGGGTGACGACCCAATCGTCGACCTTCGCGTCCATCCAGGTGAGTTGATAGCCCTCCGCGCCCTGCCTCAAAAGCCCGTCGGCCGGGTCGACCCCGATGCCGAACCGGGTTCCGCGGCGATGGTGGTCGACGATGTCGATGAGCGTCGGCAGGATCAGCCGCAGGGTCGTCCGGTCGCCGGTCGCCTCGACGTAGCGGCCCAGGGCGTGGAAGAACCAGAGCGTGGCGTCGGCGGTGTGGTAGAGGCCCTCGTTTTGGCCGTCGGGAAAGTAGTTGGGGATCAAGCCGTCGCGGACGTACCGGCTGAAGGTTCGAAGGATGGCGCCGGCCTCTCGGGCGCGCCCGGTCGTCAGCGTCAGGCCCTCCAGGGCGATCATGGTGTCGCGGCCCCAGTCGGTGAACCAGTGATAGCCGGCGATCACCGTCAGGGCCTCGCCCCCCTCGGCCTGCTTGCGGGCCTCGTCGGCCACCCGGCCCGCGGGAGTGATGAGGAACTGGTCGGCGGCGAGGACCAGTTCGGCCCCGAAGGCGGTTCGAAGGCCGGGGGAGACGGCTTCGATCAGGCTCTCCCGCCGGAACGCTTCCGCGGAGCGGGCCGCTTCGGGCTCCAGGGCGAGGAAGTGATCCCACGGCTCGGCCGACGCGCCCAGCGTCACCTCGCGGCCGGCGCGGAGGTCGAACCGAAACGCGCCGGGGGTCCAGAAGTCGCCCGTGTCGGAGTACCCGCGCCCGGCCTCGATGCGGAAGTAAACGCCCCGCGTCACGCCCGGAGAGAGCGCCATGTACGGCCGGGCTCCCCAGAGATGGAGCCGAAGCATGGGCGAGTCGGTGTCGGAATCGCCGTGGGCGCGAACCCCGAAGCGGTCGCCCGTCATCGAAAGCGTGTACGGGAGCTTCAGCGGCGTGGAGACCGGGTCGTCGTGCGGCCGGATGTTGAGGCCGATCCGGGCCTCCACGCGCGCGACGTCGGCCCCCTCCAGCAGCCGGTACGTCACGTGGACGGTGTTTTGCCGGTGGGGGAGGAGGACCCGCTTCTCAATCAGCGCCTGGCCGACCCGATAGCGCCAGACGGGCAAGCCCGCCTCCAGGCGGAATTCAACCAGGCTGCCGGCCGCGTGGACCTTCAGCGAGCCGTCCCGCTCCAGGCCGCCGAGCCGGCCGGCGACGCCCCCTGGAAGGAGGATCCGCTCGGCGAGGCGGTTGAGCATCATCACGCGACCCAGCGGCGCGGGAAGCGCGGCCACAAGCAGGCCGTGATACCGCCGCGTCGGCACGCCGGCGACGGTGCCCGAGGCGTAGCCCCCCAGGCCGTTGGTCACCAGCCACTCGCGGCTGAGCAGGGGGTCGACCCCTTCGTTCGAGTCCGCCGACCATTCCATCAGACGCGGGGATTCGATCATTTGGCGGCCTCCTTGATTTGGGGACAGTTATGGTTGGTTTCCGACACCCGAATCCATGAAAATGGAGGGGCTGTAGGCGACGAGGCAACTACTTCCGGGGGGCGGACATTCCTGTCTGCCCTAATTCCGATGAGGGGGGTCGGGCAGACAGGAATGTCCGCCCCCCGAAGATGCTTACTCCATCACTGTTAGATCACCTATTTTCATGGGCTCGGGTGTCACATGGGCTCGGGTGTCAGAACCCGATATGAGGACTGCCCCCCGGGGAGGATCCTCTAGGAAATGGAATCGGGCGTAGTTTTAGGACGGGCGGCCAGCACCATCGTTGAAGCGCGGGGAAGCCGCCAGCCGGCCTCGGTTAGTGGGTCGGGCGTCCCCGCGCCCCCATACTTCACCGCGGCGCTCGACCAGAGCGGCTCCCACCGCCGGCCCTCGGGGGGGGCCAACAGCGGCTCGGAATTCGGGGCGTAAACAAAGTCTCGGCCCAGGTTCACAAGGAGGATCCGGTCGTCACCCTCCTCCTGGCCGAACACGCGGAGCACAACCGCTTCCGGACCGAGAACGGCCCCGTCGAGCCCGCCGTCGCCCTGAAGTCGAAGCGCGGCGTCCTCCCGACGTAGGCGCAGCAGATCCTTGTGCAGCCGTCGGATCTCCGGTCGCCCCGCGCGGTCGGCGTCGCTCAGGCGAGACTCCCGAAAGACGGCCGGGTCGGCCGGGTCGCGGATGGCGGCCTTCGCCTCGTCCGTCGCCAGGCTCGGGAACTGCGACAGGAACTCCATCCGCGCTCGCCGCGGGTTGTCTCCCTCGTCCGAGTCGTTGAAGTAATGAAAGGGCGAGGGCGAGGCGAACTCCTGCCCCTGAAACAGCATGGGCGAGCCCGGCGAGAGCAGGAAAAGAGCCGTCATCGCCCGGTACAGGTCGGGATCGCTCAGTTGGTGAAGCCGCCGGCCGTCGAGCGAGTTGGCGACCTGGTCGTGATTCTCCAGATAAGTGACGAACGAGCGGAGCGGAACGCCCCGCGTCGACATTCCCCGCGGCTTGCCCTGACGGAGGTTCGGCTGGCCCTGGTAGAGAAACCCGTGCTTCCAGAGCGAGACGAGCTCCTGGGCCGACCCGAGGTGGTCGCCGTAATAACCCTCGGCCCGCCGGGTGAGAACGCCCGCGCAGACGTGGTGGAAATCTTCGTTCCAAAGGGCGTCGAGCCCGAAGCCCCCCCGGTCGGTGGGCCGCAGCATCCGCGTTCGCTGGGGCTCGTCCTCGCCGACGATCACGATGGATCGGCCGCCGGCCGCCTCGCGGGCGCGCCGAACCAGGGCGGCGATGATGTGCTCGTCGGAGTCGTCGCTGAATTCCTGGAGGGCGTCGAGCCGCAGACCATCGAGGTGGTATTCGCTGATCCAGTGAACCGCGCCGCCGAGGATCAGGTCGCGCGTCCCCTGAGAATTCGGGCCGTCGAAGTCGAACCCCGGGCCCCACTCGGTCTGATGCCGTCCGCTCTTGTAATCGTCGGAGAACTCGGCCAGGAAATCCCCCTTGGGTCCCAGGTGGTTGTAAACGACGTCAAGCAGCACGCCCAGACCCAGCCCATGCGCCCGGTCGACAAACCGCCGAAAGTCGTCCGGCTCGCCGTAGTGTCGACAGGGCGCCAACAGGTTGACGCCGTCGTATCCCCAGTTGAACCCGCCCGCGAAGTCGGCCACCGGCATGACCTCGACGGCCGTCACGCCCAGCTCGGCGAGGTCCGGCAGACGGGCCGCGGCGGCGCTCCAGGTTCCCTCCTCGGTGAAGGTCCCGACGTGCAGCTCGTAAAGGACCGACCCCGGCAACTCGACCCCGCGCCACGCCGAGTCGGTCCACGCGAACGCCGACGGATCGACGACCCGCGACGGCCCAAAGGGCCCCTCGGGCTGGAAACGCGAGGCCGGATCGGGGTAGAGGTCCCCGCCGTCCAGCCGGTACCGATAAAGGTCGCCCGCCCGAGCCCACGGGACGACCGCCGAGAAATACCCGTCCCCTTCGGGAGTCAGCGCCGCCGCCCGGCTCCCCGGCGTCGCCCCCTCGAAGACGACCTCCACCACCGCCCGCTTCGGGGCCCAGACGCGAAACCGGGTCCCGCCCTCCCTCTGGGGGACGGCGCCAAGGTCCCGCGCCTCAACGGCCGTCGAACGGCCCGGTTTGGCCGGGTGGGCGCCGCGCGACTTGCCCATCATGTGGTTCCTTTCCCGACGATCCTCACGGCGCGTCTGGCTGATACGAGAGCAGATAGTGAATCAGGGCGTCCTGCGCGCCCCGGTCGAAGCCCGCCTCGGCGTCCACCCAGTACTCATGCCCGCCTCCCGTAATGTGCGCCGAGTCCAGGCCGCCGGCCGCGTTGGCGGCGACGATCCTCCCCCGCAGGTCGCGATCGACCAGAGCCCGGAGGCTCTCGACCGGGTCGGGAGCGACGCCGCCCAGGATCGTGCCGGGAAGTCCGAGTTGCGTCTGGGCGTCGCGACCGGCGGCGACTCCGCCGTCATGAAGGTAGGGGGCCGTCCAGTAGAGACCGACCAGGCTCGGAACCTTGTAGCCGCCGGGCGAGTCGCCGTGGGCGAAGGCCAGCGTCACCTGATCGGCGTCGGCGGTCTCGGGGACGCTCAGGACCTTCGATCCGGACGGGACGGGAACCGGCGTGTCGAACGGGTAAACGACCGGCGGACCAAAGTCGCGCCCGGTCTTCTTCAAGGCCCCGGCGCGGGCGGGTTCGGTGCCGATCTCGGGGGCGGGGATGATCCGGTGATTCGTCAGGTCGGCTCCGGCGTGGCATTGGACGCAGCCGGCCTCCTCGAACGCCTCTCGGCCCCGGGCGGCGGCCTCCGGGTCGTCGGGCAACGGCGCCTTCGGCGGCCTGATCGTTTCTTGCCAGGCGGCCATCGCGTTGACCTCCCGCCAGACGGGGAGTCCGGGGTCGCTGGCCAGCAGGCCGTCGGGCGCGATCTGGCTCGCCCGCGGGTGCGTCGGCAGCGCGACCGCCTCGTTCACCCCCGGCGCGCCCGGCGTGGGATCGACCTCGGCGAAGAACTCCGACGGCCGACGCCCCGAGGCGGGGTCGAACCGATACCGGGACGAGGCCGCGTTGCGCAGCAGGATTGCCAGGTAAACCTCCGGGTCCATGTCGAACAACGCCCGGCTGGAGCCGACGTGCGCCAGGGCGTCGGAATTCAGGGCGTGGACGTTGTTGGTCTGGGCGCTCAGGCCCCGGAACGGGCCCACGGCGAACGGCCCGCTGAAGGCGAACGGGTGGTTCCAGCGCGTGAACGAGGTGGGCAGTTGCGTGGGGGCCGACACGAGGTCGATCATCGAGTCGAAATTGCCCGGCGGCCATTTCAGGAAGAGGGCGTCGACCATGTCCTCGAAGGCCCCGGCGTCGGGAAGCGCGACGGTCGAGCCGTCGGACGCGATGACGGTTTGGCCCCCAGCCGGCGCCTGGGCCGCCGGGTCGGGCAACTCGACGTGCGGAAAGAAAGCCGCCGTGTTGGTCCCCAGGGCCAGCATCAATCCGAGGTTCAGGTCGGCGTTGGGCGCGCCTTGGATGACGCGCTTGGTGGCCGGGTCGACCGTCGAATGGCACGCGGCGCAGGTGATCCCCATGCGCAATCGTCCGAAGGAATATTCAACCTTGACTCCCAGAGGAGCGTGGGCGCCGGCCGGCACGTCGAGCCCCGTGTCGACCCAATCACCCGCCCGGAAGTCGACGCCGCCGACCCTCGCCGACTTTGAGAGCCGGACGCGCAGGTTCGTCGTCCCCTTGCCGCCCAGGTCCAGAAGCGCCCGCGCGACGCCGCCGAACCGCAGGGGCCCGCTCATCACGCCCAGGATGTCGGTGAGGAAGACCTCGTTGCCGAAGGTCTCCGCGTGGAAGGCCCGCCGTCCCAGCCGGAGCGTCTCCTCGTCGGTCGGCGCCGCGCCCCGAGCCGGCGAGATCGTCTCACGGCCTTCGGCCGTCTTGCGCAACTCGTCGGCCTCGGCTCGCGAGATCCGCCGCCCCCACAGGTCGAACGCCTGATCGGTCGAGGCTGGCGTCGGGTTCAGGACGCTCGCCTCGTCCGGAACGTAAGCATACTCCCACGGAATCAGAAACGCCGCCGCGGCCGCCCCCAGCGCCACCGCCCCGACCAAAAGGGCTCCAACGCGCCACCGACGCCGACGACGAACCGGCGGCCGACCATCGTCCGCGGCCGGTGGTCCCTCTTCGGCTTGGGCCGGACGCGAATTCCCATCCTCCGAGGCGGGCGGGGGGTAGCTTTGATCAGCCATGAGTCGCCGCTCTCCGCGCGGGCCGACCCGGCGAAGCCCTCGAGATGACCGTCCGCCATCACGGGGCTCGAATGGGTCGAGCCATCAAAAACATGAAGATCCGAGTCTTATGCGGCGATCCGCAATCCTTGTGCCGAGCGGAATCGGAGC
>Ga0182742_1004444_pt1 | contig 12698 bp, 10 predicted proteins | sample eDN5th37CBELigMG_FD_128880 | JGI IMG/M metagenome (GOLD analysis project Ga0182742, IMG submission 128880) | Enriched Miracle-Growth compost microbial communities from Emeryville, California, USA - eDNA 5th pass 37_C BE-Lig MG (version 2)... ... | reverse complement strand
TTCAGGCCTGTGCGCTCTGGCCTTCTCCATCCACCTGACCCTTCTGGGCGAAAAGGGTCTGCGCTCGCTCGCGGCGGAGAACCACCGCCTCGCCTGCCTTGCAGCGGACCGGCTCGCGGCCATCCCCGGCGTTGAACTGGTAAACGAGACTTTTTTCAACGAGTTCGCCCTGCGCATTGACGGGGATGCGCGGCAGATCGTGCGGGATCTTGCCGGCAAGGGTGTGTTGGCAGGCGTGTCGCTCGGCCGCCTCTACCCGGACCAGCCAAAGCTTGCTGGCGGGCTGCTGGTTGCGGTCACCGAAACGACGACGGAAGACGACATCAACACCCTTGTCGCAGGGCTTCAGGAGGTGCTGGCATGAACGCCCCCAACCGCAGCGGATGGAAGCCCCGCACGCCCGAACTTCCCATGGATGCGATCGAGGTTTCGGAGACCGTCAGCGGCAATCGCGGCCTGGGGCTTGAGGAGAAGCTGATCTTCGAGATCGGCACCACCGAGACGACGGGCGTGGACCTGCCTGAGCCGTCGCGCGGCGCTTGCGCCCGTCTGGGCGGCCTGGAGCGAAGCGAGGCGATCGGCCTGCCCGGCCTCTCGGAGCCAGAGGCGGTGCGCCATTACACCCGCCTCAGCCGCCAGAACTACGCCATCGATTGCGGCATCTTCCCGCTCGGCTCCTGCACGATGAAGCACAATCCGCGGCTGAACGAGAAGGTCGCACGTCTGCCGGGCTTCGCGGATATCCACCCGCTCCAGCCGCAGGAGACGGTGCAGGGCGCGATCGCGGTGATGACCGAGCTGGCGGACTGGCTGATCGCGCTCACCGGGATGCATTCGGTGGCCATGAGCCCCAAGGCCGGGGCGCATGGCGAGTTGTGCGGCATCCTGTGCATTCGCGCCGCGCTCGAAGCACGGGGCGACACGCGCGAGGTGATCCTGGTGCCGGAAAGTGCCCACGGCACGAACCCCGCCACCGCCGCGTTTGCGGGCTACCGGGTGGAGGATATCCCCGCCACTGCGGAGGGCAGGGTGGACCTGGAGGCACTGAAGGCGCGGCTCGGCCCCGATGTCGCTGGCGTGATGATCACCAATCCGAACACCTGCGGGCTGTTCGAGAGGGACATGAAGGCGATCTCGGACGCGGTGCATGCGGCAGGTGGCTTCGTCTATTGCGACGGCGCCAATTTCAACGCCATCGTCGGCCGTGTCCGCCCGGGTGACCTCGGCATCGACGCGATGCACATCAACCTGCACAAGACCTTCTCCACCCCGCACGGCGGTGGCGGCCCCGGCTCCGGCCCGGTGGTGCTGTCCGAGGCGCTTTCTCCTTACGCACCGCTGCCCTACGCCGCGCGCTATGCGGACGGCAATTTGCGCATCGTGGAGGAGGAAGTCGCTTCGGAGGAACATCCGCACGCCTTCGGGCGGATGAGCGCGTTTCACGGGCAGATGGGCATGTTCACCCGCGCGCTCACCTACATCCTCAGCCATGGGGCGGACGGACTTCGGCAGGTCTCCGGTGATGCCGTGCTGAATGCCAACTATGTGCTGCGCAGTCTGGAAGACGTGCTCGATGCGCCGTTCGGCGGCACTGGCCCGTGCATGCACGAGGCGTTGTTTAGCGATGCCGGTTTCGCCAAGGATGTCTCCACGCTCGACGTTGCCAAGGCGCTGATCGATGAGGGCTTCCATCCGATGACCATGTACTTCCCGCTGGTCGTTCACGGCGCGATGCTGATCGAGCCCACCGAGTGCGAGAGCAAGGCGGCGCTCGACCAATTCATCGCGTCGCTGCGGTCGATCGCGGAGCGGGCCAACGCAGGTGACCATTCATTGGCGCAGGCACCATATTTCGCACCACGTCGCCGCGTGGATGAGACCGCCGCAGCTCGCAAGCCGCGCCTGGTGTGGAGCGAGCCGATCGTCGCGGCCTGAGGCACAGGAGGGGCGCTGGTGCTGCGCAATGGCACCAGCGCCCCTCTGCTTGGTGAGGTGCCGAATGGCTCAGCGGGCGTCCCGCGGGAGCAGGCGCAGATCAGGCGCCTGCAGGCGCAGCGCAGGTGAAGTTCTCGGCTTTCATGATGTCCCCCGTTCCGCGATATTCCGCCACCAGTGGATGGGGACAGAGGGGGCGCGACATCGGCTCCCGCGGCGGTGCCGCAGGCGCTCCGGGCATTGCCGGTGTCGCGGTCGGCCGCGTGGCGATGATGCGATTGGGTGCACGGCCGGTGCTTGCCCACTCATCGATCACGCCCAACGTGTCGAACTCAGAAGGACCCTCACCTCCTGAGCAGTGATCCATCCCGGGGGCGAAGAAGAGGCGGAGTTGCTGTTCCGCCTGGCGGCGCGGCAGATCGTGATAGAGCCCGCGATAGAACCGATCCGTATTCCACGCAGGGATCAGTCCATCAGCAAGGCCGTGGCTCAGCAACAGCTTGCCGCCCCGGGCGAAGAAGGCGTCCAGTCCGTCCGCCGGTACATTGAGGATGCTCGCTCCGTAGTCGCGCGCGGTGTAGAAATCGCGCAGATAGTCGAAGCTGCGCCAGTCCCAGCCGGGCTGATCGCCGAACACCAGCATGCTGAAATAGGTGTGGGCGACGGGGAAGGGCTGCTGCCCCATGATGAGGGCGGTCAACTGCATCTCGGCGCCCCGGGGCCAGCCGGGGAGTAGGGTGCTGCCGCTGCGCGGATCCGGAATGCCGGCGTAGAGTGCGCGGACGGTGTCGACCTGCGCGGGCGTGAGGCAATCCTCTCCATCTCCCGCGCGGCACTGGATGGTGGCCGGATCGAACGTGCACTGGGCCGGCCGCGAGATCAGCCCGTCCTCCACCCCGTCATCCTTGTCGCAGGCGGCGACTGCGGCGCGATGAAGCGCCGTCAGCTTCGGCATGGACAAATCCGCACCGGGCGTGCGCTGCGGCTGCCAGCCGGCCCACATGGACTGGACCATCAGGTCCGTCATTGGATTGGCCGGCGCCATGGCTGAGATGGCGTCGTAATCCTCAGGATAGCGGAAGGCGGACATCAGCCCTTGCCGTCCGCCGGTGGAGCAGGAGTTCCACAGCGAAAGGGAGGGGCCCCGGCCGTAGAATTCCGTGATCGCCTTCTTGGCGGCGACCGTCATCTCGTGCACCGCGCGGTGGCCGAAATCGACGAGCTTCTCCGGATGGCCGACGGCGAATTCGGCGGTCAGGCCGTTGCCCGTGTGACCTGTATCGGTAGTGGCGACGGCGTAGCCTCGCTTGAGTGGGTCACCGAGCTGAGAATAGCTGAGCTGGCCCGCCCAGATGCCATTGCCGATGCCGACATACTTCCCGTTCCACCGGCTCGTCGGCAGCCACACTTCGACCTTGATGTCGGAATCGCTGCTTGGCGTCAGCGTCGCCTGAACCCGGCAGAATTCCGGCAGATCGCGATAGGCGGCGTTCAGCACTCCGGGAGGAGGACCTCCGGGAGCCGCCGGTTGCTCAAACGCGCCGGGAGCGACGATCGTGGCTGAGGTGACCCGGCCCATGCCGAGATCCAGCCCGGCCAGCTGGTCACACTCCGCAGCGACAGCCGGCGCTGAGAGTGTCGTAGCTCCCAATGCGCACGATGCGAAAAGGCGGCGCATCCTCTTTGCAACCGCCCCGGTCCCTGTTTGCAACTGCACCTGTTCCCCCTGCATTCTTGTTGTTTTTGTCGCTTGCCCGTCAGGCTGTCGTGAAGAGGCTCCTGTCGATGGGCAGGCTGCGCACGCGCTTTCCGGTGGCGGTGTAGAGCGCATTGGTGAGCGCCGGGATTACCGGCGGCAAAGCCGGCTCTCCCAAACCGGTGGGGTCGTTGTCGCTTTCAATGAACTCGACCTCGATACGCGGCGTCAGCGGCATGCGCGGGAGCGGGTAGTCGTGGAAGTTGGACTGCGCGACCGCCCCGTCCTTGATCTCCACCGCCAGGGCAACCGCTTGGCCGAGGCCGTCAATGATCGCGCCTTCCACCTGGTTGAGCGCGCCGAACGGGTTGATGATGTGCCGACCGACATCGCCGGCGGTCCAGACATTGTGGACCGCGATCTGGCCGCGATCCGAGACGCTGGCCTCCACCACTTCGGCGAAATAGCCCAGATGGCTGAAATAGAAGCCGAAGCCTTTTGCACGGCGCCCCTCGGTGCCGGTGACGGCCGTGCGGCCCTGCCAGGCGCCCATCTGCATCGCCTTCTGGATTACCGCCCGGGCACGCGCCGGGCTGAAGCCGGGCTGCCGCATGCCGAAGCCTTCGCCTGCCGGGAGATCCTCCCGCCCCTGAAGCAGTTCGAGCAGCAGTGTTGGCAGATCCTTGCCCTGCGCCTCTGCCACCTCGTCCAGGAAGGACTGGGTCACGAAGGAAAGCGCGTTGGAGCGTGGCGCACGCAGGGAGCCCATGGGCACCCGCGTGTTCATGGAGGACTGGCCGTAGGTTACGTTCTCGATGAACGGGATCGGGAACTCGTCCCCGTTCATCCCCGCGGGCATCGGCACCTGGCCGTTCGTCTCGAAGGTGACGAAATGGCCCTCGAACCCGGTCATCTTGTTGTCACCGTCCAGCGCGGCGCGCAGGCGATGCCAGCCGGCGGGGCGATAGAAGTCGCTGCGCACATCGTCTTCACGGCTCCAGATCAGCTGGACCGGGGTGCCGGGCATCTTCGCGGCGATGGCGGCGGCCTGCACCATGTAGTCGTTGCTGAGCCGCCGGCCGAAACCGCCGCCCATGCGAGTGATGTGGACGATCACCTTTTCGGGCGCCAAGCCGAGCTGCTTGGCGCACGCTGCATGGCCGGATTGCGGGATCTGCGTCGGTGCCCACATCTCCAGCACGCCATCGTCGCGCATGTGCGCGGTACAGTTCATCGGCTCCATCGGCACGTGGGCGAGGAACGGGTAGGAGTAATCGGCTTCGATCACTTTGGCCGCGCCGGCAAAGGCGGCGGCGGAATCGCCGGACTTGGCGATCTCCTTCGCAGGGGCGCCCTTCACCAGTTCGGCGGCCTTGGCGGCATAGCCGGAGCTGGAATGGCCGGCCCACTGGCCGTTGTCCCACTGGACGGCCAGCTTCTCGCGCGCCTTGTTGGCAATCCACCAGTTGCGGGCCACGATGGCCACGCCGTCGATCAGCCCTTCCGGATCGTCGCCGCCCTTGAGCGTGAAGACGTTTTCGACGCCCGGCATGGCGCGCGCGGCTTCCACATCCGCCGATACGAGCTTCGCCCCGAAGACCGGTGCCCGCTCGAATGCGGCGTAGCGCATCCCGGGAAGCTGCGTGTCTACGCCGAAGATCGGCTCTCCCTTCACGATGCGCCCGGAATCGATTCCGGGAATCGAGCGGCCGATGGTGGAACTGGTCCGGCGATTTCAGCTTTACCTGCGCCACGTCCGGCGCGGGCAGCTTCGCGGCATCGGCAGCGACCTCGCCATAGGTCATTGAGCGGCCCGAGGCGCTGTGAAGGATGCGGCCCTTTTCGGTCGCGAGGCTCTCCACCGGAACGCCCCAGCGTTGCGCGGCCGCGGTGAGCAGCATCTGCCGGCCCGCCGCGCCGACCTGGCGCATGGGCAGCCAGTTCATCGGCGTGGCGAAGCTGCCGCCGGCAAACTGGAAGCCGTACTTCTCCGTGCTGAAATCGGCCTGCTGGATGCGGACCAGATCCCAGTCCGTGTCCAGCTCATCCGCGATCAGCATGGGCAGCATCGTCTTGATGCCCTGGCCGATCTCCGGGTTCTTGCCGATGATGGTAACGGTGTTGTCCGGCGCGATGGAGATGAAGGCGCTGAGCGTCGCTTCCCCGGCGGTGGCCGAGCCCGGCACCGCAGCGCGCGCGATCATCGGCATGGAGGCGGTCAGCGCGAGGCCGCCGCCGGCAAGCGCGCCGACCTTGAGCAGCGTGCGGCGGGTGAGCGCGGAGGAGGCGCGATCGGCGATGAGCTCAGACATTGGCCTTGCCTCCATTGGCGGCGACCTGCGCGATGGCGTCGCGGATGCGGGTATAGCAGGCGCAGCGGCAGATATTCCCGCTCATCGCCGCGTCGATTTGGCGGGCATCGGGCGTGGGGTTCCGGTTGAGCAGCGCGGTGGCGTTCATCAGCTGCCCGGCCTGGCAATAGCCGCACTGCATCACGTCATCTTCGACCCAGGCCTGCTGCAACGCACGCCCGATCTCCGTCTCTGCCAGCGCCTCGATCGTGCTCACCTTGGCGCCCGGCTGGATGGACCCGACGGGTAGCGAGCAGGAGCGCTGGGCGACGCCGTCCACATGCACCGTGCAGGCGCCGCAGAGGCCCATGCCGCAGCCGAACTTGGTGCCGACCATGTTCAACTCGTTGCGGAGCGCCCAGAGCAGCGGCATGTCGTCCGGAACATCAAGCTCCCGATCCTGCCCGTTGATGTTGATTGTGTGAGGCAATGCAGGTCTCCCGCCAGGGTCCCCCGCCAGCCGCAGGAGATGCGGAGCGGCGCGACGGGAGCGTAACTTCTTTGGCGCGTAATCATATAGGTTTTTGCCGCTGTCACCAGCCCGTTACTTGCGTGTCGCAACAAGAAGGATGGCCGACGCGCTCCCGGCTCGACATGCGGTGACCGGATTCCCGTCCCACCGCGGCACGAGGAACACGTGCCGGCGAGGTTGACTTGTCTTCGCCTTTCGCGCCCGCTAAGACTCCTTCGCAAGTGCAGCAAAGATGGGATCGCAATGGCAACGGTAAGCAGGAAGAAGGCGCTGATTACCGGTGTCACCGGGCAGGACGGCGCATATCTTGCGGAACTGCTGCTGGAAAAAGGGTATGAGGTTCATGGCCTGAAGCGCCGGTCTTCCTCCTTCAATACGGGCCGGATCGAGGACATCTACCAGGATCCGCATGAGGAAGAGCAGCGGTTCATCCTTCATTACGGCGATCTGACGGACTCCACCAACCTCATCCGCATCGTACAGGACGTCCAGCCGGACGAAATCTACAACCTGGCCGCGCAGAGTCACGTGGCGGTGAGCTTTGAGGCGCCTGAGTATACCGCGAATGCCGATGCACTGGGCACGCTGCGGTTGCTGGAGGCGATCCGTATCCTCGGCCTCGCCGAAAAGACGCGCTTCTATCAGGCCTCGACGAGCGAGCTCTATGGCCTGGTGCAGGAAGTGCCGCAGCGGGAGACGACGCCGTTCTATCCGCGCTCTCCTTACGGCGTGGCGAAGCTGTACGGCTTCTGGATCGTGGTGAACTACCGCGAAGCCTATGGAATGCATGCCTCCAACGGCATCCTGTTCAACCATGAGAGCCCGCTGCGCGGTGAGACGTTCGTCACCCGCAAGATTACGCGCGCTGCCGCCGCGATCAAGCTGGGCCGGCAGGACAAGCTGTACCTCGGCAATCTCGATGCGCGGCGCGATTGGGGCCATGCGCGCGAATATGTCCGCGGCATGTGGATGATGTTGCAGCAGGATGAGCCGGACGATTACGTGCTTGCGACCGGCGAGACGACCGAAGTGCGCGAATTCGTGCGCTGGGCGTTCGAGGATGCGGGCCTGCCGCTCGAGTTCCGGGGTGAAGGCGTAGCGGAAAGGGGCTTCTGCCAGTCGACGGGCCGGTGCCTGGTCGAGGTTGATCCTCGCTACTTCCGTCCGACCGAGGTCGATCTGCTGATCGGCGATCCCTCAAAGGCCAAGCAGCGGCTTGGCTGGAGCCATGAGACGTCCGTGCGCGAGTTGGCCCGAGAGATGGTCGTGGCGGATCTGGAAGTTATGCGTCACGCGCCCATGGCCAAGGGCGACTGATTACGCGCGCAGTGCTTCAAGGAGGCCGTTGGTTTCGTGGATGAACCCATGACACTCCGCCTCAAGAGGATCGGCTGATGCTGCATCGGCCTTGCCCGTGGAAGGGCCGCAATGGGCCGCTTCCGTCCGTACGCTCAATTCGAAGAGGCTCGATTGGCTTATAATTTGAGTGGCAAGCGGGTCTATGTCGCGGGACACAAGGGGATGGTCGGCTCCGCCCTAATCCGGCGCCTGGCGTCCGAAGCCTGCGAGGTGCTCACCTCCGATCGCTCGGTCGATCTTCGCGAGCAGGCGGATGTGCGCGGCTGGTTCAGCGAACACCGCCCCGACGTGGTGATCATCGCCGCGGCCAAGGTCGGCGGGATCCTCGCCAATGACACCTATCCGGCGGAATTCCTCTACGACAACCTGATGATCGAGGCGAACCTCATCGAGGCATCGCGGCAGGTGAACGCGGAGAAGCTGCTGTTCCTCGGCTCGTCATGTATCTATCCCAAGTTCGCGCCCCAGCCGATCCGGGAAGAGGCTCTGCTGACCGGACCTTTGGAGCCGACCAACGAATGGTATGCGATTGCCAAGATCGCCGGCATCAAGCTCTGCCAGGCCTATCGGCGGCAATATGGGTGCGACTACATCAGTGCGATGCCCACGAACCTTTATGGCCCGGGCGACAATTTCGATTTGCAGAACAGCCATGTGTTGCCCGCCCTGATCCGCAAGGCGCACGAAGCCAAGGTGTCCGGAGCCGGTTCAATCGAGATCTGGGGCACCGGCACGCCGCGTCGCGAATTCCTGCACGTCGACGACCTTGCCGATGGCTGCATCTTCCTGCTCAAGCACTATTCGGGTGAAGAGCACGTCAATATCGGTTCGGGCGAGGACATCCCGATCTACGACCTCGCCCAATTCGTTTGCCGGGTCATCGGCTTTTCGGGCGGCATCACGCGAGATACGAGCAAGCCTGACGGCACGCCGCGCAAGCTGATGAGCGGGGACAAGATCGCTCAACTGGGATGGCGCCCGCGCATCGGCTTGGCCGAGGGTATTGCGGACACTTACCGGCGCTTCCTCGCCGGGCAGGTGAAGCAGGCCGATGCATAGCCCTTTCAGCAACAGCCTTTCCGTCCGCCCGATGCGCGTTCTCATCGTCGGGCTCAATTATGCGCCGGAGCCGGTCGGGATCGGCCCCTACACGGCCGGGCTGGCGGAGGCGATGGTCGCCCGCGGGCACGAAGTTTCTGTCGTGGCGGGCAAGCCCTACTACCCGCAGTGGAGGCCGTACCCCGACCAGCCGAAGGGACGCCGCAGCGGGGTCGAGAACGGCGTACGAATCTCGAGGGTCCCGCACTACATCCCGGCCGAACCGACGGGCGCGCGCAGGATCGCTCACCATGCCAGCTTTGCCGCGTCGGCCTTGGGGCCGGCCATGGCGGAGGCCCGGTGCAAACCTGACCTGGTCTTTACCGTCGCGCCCTCTCTGTTGGCGGTGCCAGTCGCCGCAAGGGCAGCACGCAAAGCGGCAGCGCCGCTGTGGCTGCACATTCAGGATTTCGAAGTGGAGGCGGCCTTCGCGACGGGCCTCCTGCAGGAGACTTCAGGCCTCGGGCGTATGGCGCTCGGCGTGGAGAACCGCGTCTTGCGAATGGCCGATATGATATCGACCATAAGCCCGCAAATGTGCGCCAGATTGCATGAGAAGGGGGTGCCGACCCGGCGCATCTTCGAACTGCGCAACTGGGCGGCCGCCTCTTTCGGGTTCCAGAGCGCCGATGCATCCGCATACCGCCGTCAGTGGAACCTTGGGAGCCGAAAAGTGGCTCTTTATTCAGGCAATATCGCGAAGAAGCAGGGCATCGAGATCATCATCGAAGCGGCGCAGCGGCTGAAAGGGCGCGACGACATCGCTTTCGTAATCTGCGGTGAGGGGCCGAACAGGGAAGCGCTGCGCGAGCTTTCAGCCGATCTGCCCAACGTCCAACTGCACGACCTCCAGCCGGCCGAGCGAATGGGTGACCTGCTGTCGCTCGCCAGTGTGCATCTGCTGCCGCAGATCTCCGGCGCGGCTGACCTGGTGCTCCCTTCGAAGCTGACGAACATGCTGCGCTCAGGTCGTCCGGTGATCGCCACGGCGGAACCTGGGACAGGCCTCTATGACGAGGTGGATGGCTGCGGCCTGCTGACCCCGCCCGGAGACGCCGAGGCCTTCGCCGGTGCGATCGCCGAACTGGTGGACGATCCGCAGCGATGCGGCGGGCTTGGCAGAGCTGCGCTCTACCGGGCAAAGGAACGCTGGGATCGGGACGTGCTCATCGACAATTTCGAGCGGGCAGCTCTCGGGCTGGTGCAGGGCGCGACGTGATCCGCAAGGTAACGCGGCAACTGCGTCAGTCGCGTCTCGTGCGCAATTCTGGCGCCATGGCCTTCATGCAAGTGGCGCAGATCGCCAGCCAGCTGCTCGCGGTGCCGATTTTCGCGCACCAATGGGGCCTGGAGACCTACGGCACCTGGCTGCTGCTGTTCACGATACCCTCCTACCTCGCGGTCACCGATCTCGGCCTCACCATCGCGGCGACGAACGACATGATCATGAACCGGGCGCGCGGGGAGTTGGAGAAGACCGCACGCACCTATCAGACGCTGCGCCGGGCCATCATGGCAGTGGGGCTGCTGGTGGTGACGCTGGCGGCGCTGATATTGCTTCTGGTCGCGCCCCACATCGTGGCCTTCGCACAGGCGGCAACCGGGGGCCACGCGCCGTTGGCGACGCTTCTGCTGGTCTGCTACGGAGTCATGTCCCTGCAGCTCAATAGCGTAATCGGCGGATTGCGAGCCAGCGACCGTTGGGCGCAAACGGGTTTGGCCTACGCCTTCATGTTCGGTGCCGAAACGATCCTGGCAGTCACTCTCGTGGTGCTGGGGGCGAACGTCCTCGGCGTCGCCTTCGGCTATTTCGCGGTACGGGCCCTCGCCCTGCCCCTGTTCTCCCTTTGGTTGCGGCGCACCGCGCCCGAGCTCGTGCTCGGCCCTTCGCGTTTCGACTGGGGCGAGCTCAAGCGGCTGGCGCGCCCGGCGCTGGCGGGTCTCAGCCTGCCGGTGGGGATTGCGCTGTCACTTCAGGGCACGGTCGCGGTGGTGGGCGCACAGGCGGGTCTGGCGGCCGTGCCCGTGTTCAACGCGGTGCGGACGCTGAGCCGCGTCGGCTATCAGCTGACCAACATGGTCAGCAGCGCGGCCATGCCCTTGTTCGGTGTCGCGACGGCCACCGGTCAGCGAGTGAAGCAGGCGTCTTTGTTGATCGTAAGCCTGGGGACCTGTGCCGCAGTGCTCATCCCGGTCTTGCTTGTCCTGTCCATTTTCGGCCGCGACATCGTCCTGCTGTGGACTCACGACGCCATTCGCCCGGACCAGAGCTTCGTCACAGCCATGGCGGTGGTGATGGTCCTCAACGCAGTATGGATGGCGCTGTCCAACATCATGCTCTCGATCAATCGGCACGAAAGCTTCGCCTGGCTTTACCTGTTGCTATCGGTGGCGTCGGTCGGGCTGACGTGGTGGCTCGCGGGCATTCTGGGGCCGCTCGGCGCGGCGCTCTCCCTTATTTTCCTCGACGGAGTGATGCTGGCCTACCTGATCTTCGCGGTCGCCCGCAGTGGCTTGTTCACGCGGACGGACTTCCTGCGGGCGGGGCATGAACTGACCGTGAGGGGCAGGGGGCTGCTCGGCGCCTGACGGCAGAGACCCGTCGGCCCGCCCACCGAATTGCCGGTCGAGCCCGGAGCGTATCGATCTCTGGTGAGCCCTGCATCGAAGAACGTTTACGCGCCGAAAAGTCTAAGCCCGGCCGCTAGATCTGATCGGCGTACGGTGCGCGCCAGGAGCCCTGCAGGGGAGCGAGACGCTAACGAAGCTTGTCCCCTAAGGGGTTCGTAAACTTCTGTCCTACAACCGGTGTGGTTCATAGGTGGAGTCGTCCCCTTCAAGAGGAATGCTCCATGAAGCCCATCAAGACTCCATCAAACTACGTGCCGGGGCTCGCTGTCGCGTTTGACTCGGGGGAGGGTCAGGCCAAGCACGTTTCATCCGCCCATCCGCTGCCGGTGACCATGCAGCCGGCAGCCCCTCCGCCGCCCCCGATCAAAGGCGAGGCATCGGCGGACATGCGGGCAGGTCCCTTCGTTCCGGCGCCGGGTGGGCCGGTCATGCTGACCTTGTCGGGGCAATGGACGGGAGAAGCGGTTCTCCTGCGCTCGACCGACGGCGGAAAGACGCTGGTGGGCCTTACTGCCGGGGGCATGCCGTACGGCCGGTACACGACGAACGTGTGCGAGCCGGTTTGGGAGGAAGCAAGGTCGGGTGCCCAGCTTTACCTCCAGATCAGGATCACCTCGGGGACACTCAGCTACGAGATGGGGCAGTAAGATGGCGTTGGACTTTGTAGCAAGGGCCAGCGCCGCCGCTGCTCTGAACGAAGCGACGCTCGCACGCTCCGTGGTGGATCCACGGATCACGATCGTCGCGGGCATCGAGAACCTGCGCGAGCGTGCGGTGGACCCCCAATCCGCTGTCGTCCTGGCGGGTGGCGGATTTGGCGCTGGCTCCGGCTCCGCGGCGAGCGCGAGGACCTATGTAAGCGACTCGCGTGCGACGCAGGCGCTCGCTACGGCCTTTCCGCGATTCTGCCAGGCAAGCGCCGATGGCCGCTACTTCCGCCTGGTGCCGGACGACGAGGGCCTTATTCCGGTCAGCGCATGCGGAGTCATCGGAACGGACGTTCCTGATCACACCGTCAACCACCAGCCCGGCATTCAAGCTGCGCTGGACTACGCGCTGGCGATCGGAGCCAATGGGGTTCGCTTCGACAAGCGTCATTATTCTATATGGTGCCCTCTTCGTACGCCCACCAGCAATGGCGAGGACATAACGACCG
>Ga0182742_1004442_pt1 | contig 12708 bp, 13 predicted proteins | sample eDN5th37CBELigMG_FD_128880 | JGI IMG/M metagenome (GOLD analysis project Ga0182742, IMG submission 128880) | Enriched Miracle-Growth compost microbial communities from Emeryville, California, USA - eDNA 5th pass 37_C BE-Lig MG (version 2)... ... | reverse complement strand
TCGGGGGCTGACGATCCTCCCTCGCGCTCCCCGACCGGCATGCGCGAATCTGAAAGGGATTGAACATGGATCCGATCGCATCGTCCGGTATCAACCGTCGCGTCGTGCTCTCGACATTGGCCATGCTTCCTGCCCTGCCCGCGCTGCTCCGCCCGATCCCGGCGGAGGCGCAGGAAGCGCCTGCCGGCAATCCGTTGCCGTCGTGGAACGACGGGGCGGCGAAGCAGGCCGTACTCGACTTCGTGCGCGTCAGCACCGACCAAGCGAATCAGAGTTACGTCCCCCCGGAAGAGCGCATCGCGACGTTCGACCAGGATGGAACGCTTTGGGTCGAGCATCCCATGTATTCGCAGGTGGTGTATTGCCTGGATCGCGTCCCTGCGGTGGTGGCGAAGCGGCCCGAGCTCAAAAATGCCGAGCCCTTCAAAACCGTTCTCTCGGGCAATCGTGCGGCACTGGCAAAGCTTTCGATGCGTGATCTCGAAAGGATCCTTGCTGCGACGCTGACCGGCATGAGTGTGGAGGAATTCAGCACCGAGGCCATGAAGTGGCTTGAAACGGCAAGGCATCCGCGTTGGCAGCGCCCCTACACGGAACTTGTTTACCAGCCCATGCTCGAAGTTCTGCGCTACCTGCGCGACAACGGCTACAAGACATACATCGCCACCGGCGGCGGCCAGGATTTCGTGCGCATTTACTCGCAACAGGTCTACGGCATACCGCCCGAGCAGGTGGTCGGCAGCGCAGGCGCAACGAAGTTCGGCTATGCCAAGAACGGCAAGCCGTTCCTGACCAAAGAGCCGAGGCTGCTGCTCAACGACAACAATGCCGGCAAGCCCGAAGGCATCCACCTGATGATCGGCCGCCGGCCCCGTGCGGCGTTCGGCAACTCGAATGGCGACCGCGAGATGCTGGAATGGACCGGTGCGGGTGCCGGCGCCCGGCTCAAGATGTTGGTTCTGCACGACGACGCCGCGCGCGAATACGCCTACGGACCGGCCGCCGGATTGCCCGATACCAAGGTCGGCGCCCTCACTCCCGCCCTGTATGACGAAGCCAGGAAGGACGGGTGGTCGGTGATCAGCATGAAGAACGACTGGAAGCGCATATTCCCGTTCGAGTAGAACCCGCCGAAATGCGGGCAACCAATGAGATCGACTAATGACGTGGCATGGATTTACCGTCGGGACATTCGTCGTCGTACTCGCCTTCCTGGGTGGCCGCGACGCCGCAGCTCAGGCGACGCCGCCGGAATCGCTGGCGGCTCAACTGCGATTACAGGGGCATCGCTGCGACGAACCCGTAACGGCGCAACGCGACCCTCAGCTTTCGAAACCGGATGAGGACGTGTGGAATCTGAAATGTGGCAATGCATCCTATCGGATGCGCCTCGTACCCGACATGGCAGCCCGGGTCGAGCAGCTCGATTGATGTGCGATCAATGGCGCGAGCATGCGGCGATGTCCTAGCTGGTCAGCCGGTTGTCCCATCCGGTCAAGCGATGTCGGCTCATGCGCGTATCGTGTCCAGTGTAAGCAGCCTTGCCTCGAGCCGAGATACTGCGAGAGCCACCCGACGCGACGTTTTCGAGCGGACGGTCAGGGTGGCCGACGACGATGCCGCCGACGGGCAGGCTCTGCTCGACGACCCTTGCCTGCAACTTACGCCCCAATCAGGGAGATGAACCATGACCGTGAAATTCCGCGCTTCCAAGCTTATCGTCGCCGGCGGTCTGCTTCTCGCGCCAAGCATCGCGCTGTCTCAGGACGCGGGGACAAAACCCCATGTGCCGCTCGAGAAGAGCATTGGCCGGGTCACGCCCACGGGACCTGTTCCGTCGCTCGCCGTCCTCAATGCGGCAGGCGCGAAGCTGGAGGGCGGCAAGCTCACTTTGACCGGAGTGTCGCCGAACTCCATCGTCTTCGCCGACCGGCCGGTGCGCGCGGCCGGTCACGTGATGACCGCGCAATTCATCATGCAGTGGGATGAGGGCAAGGACAACTTCGCCATCGATCCCCCCAACGCCACCGTATCCGTCCTGGGCGGCGACGGCTCGAAGGTGAGCGATGCCGTGGTGACATTGAAATCCCCGAAGCTCGAGGGCGGGAACCTGAGCTTCGACGTGGTGGTGCTGGAGGGGAGCCTCGCCGGATCGAGCGGGCCGGCCGCACTTTTCATCGACCATTTCGGCGGCTTCGGTGGCGGCTTCGGCGGGTTCCATGGCGGGTTCGCCGGGGGCGGCTTCCGTGGCGGCGGCTTTGATCGCTATGGCGGTTTCGACCGAGTGGGCGGTGACCGCTACGGCTACGCGCGGGTTGGGGATGTCAATGTCGTGCACGGCACTTATTGGCATGCCCCCGTCTATCATGGCGCTTGGTATGGTGCGGGCGCCACGGCAGCCGGCATTGCCGCCGGCACCGCTATCGGAGCGGCCGAGGCAGCAACTCCCTATCTCGGATATGGCGGCCAGTGCGGTGCTTATCCCTATCCACCCTGCTATTGAATGGGCGGAGCGGACGGACGAGCTAAAGCATCGGACCCAAAAGTGAACTTGCACTTTCTTGATGGATCCGATGCTTTCTTCGTGATTGAGAGCATCGGACGGAGAACGGCATCAATTTTCGCTAGCGCGGCCCGCCGGGTCCGTCCGATGCTCCAATCATGGTAGTGTAGGCGCGACCTCTACCTGGGGCGAAGCGATGACGGTTTCCCGTCCGACTTTCTTTTGGATTACCATCGCCCTCGTCCTGCTCGTAATGCTGGTGGTGCTGCGCGAGATCCTGCTGCCGTTTGTGGTCGGCATGGCGCTCGCCTACCTGCTGGTCCCGGCAGTCGACCGTCTGGAACGGGCCGGGATCAATCGCTCCCTCGCAGCCCTGATCCTCGTCCTGCTCCTGGCCGTGGGTTTCGTGGGACTCGCGCTGGTAACGCTTCCGGCACTCATCGGAGAGATACGGTTCTTCGTCGATGAGTTCCCCCGCTATGTCGCACGGATCCAGTCTCTCGTCGCCGATACCGGCCGGCCCTGGCTTCACAAGATCATGGGCCAGGAGCTTCGGATCGAGGAATCGGTCACCCGCGACGTCTCCACGATGGGCACCGCCTGGCTCGATGACCTGCTCCGCTCTTTGTGGGCGAGCGGAAAGGCAATCTTCTCCCTCCTCTCTCTGTTGGTCGTCGTCCCGATCGTCAGCATCTATCTCTTGGCGGACTGGCACAGAATGACGGCGACGCTCGACGGCTGGCTGCCCGACAATCACCGCGAGGAGGTGCGTGCCCTCGGGCGGGAAATTCACGATACGGTCGCCGGCTTCGTCCGCGGCCAAATCGTCATCTGTCTCATCCTCGCCGTTTTCTACGCCGTTGCCCTGCGTCTGACCGGCCTCAACCATGCCGTCCTGATCGGCCTAACGGCCGGCCTGATCAGCTTCGTGCCATATCTGGGATTCGGCGTCGGCTTGGTTGTCGCGGCCTGCGTCGCGATTGCCCAATTCTGGCCCGACTGGACGCCTTTGGCTGCGATCGGCGGCATCTTCCTGATCGGGGAAACGCTTGCGGATTATGTTCTGTCGCCGCGGATCATCGGGAGCCGGGTCAAGCTCAACCCGGTCTGGCTGATGTTCGCCCTGTTCGCGTTCGGGTACCTGTTCGGCTTCGTCGGCCTGCTGATTGCCATCCCGCTCGCCGCATCGCTGGGCGTGGTTCTTCGGTTCGCGATGAGAAGATCGCTGATGTGACGCTCCTGTCGCTTTCGCCACCGCCTATTTCGGGAACAGGAGCTGCACCTGGGCTCGGACCTGCCAATCGGCGGCTTCCGTCGGCCTTGCGACGTTGTAGTAGGCCGCGAGCTGCACGTTGACCGGCTGCTTGCCGACCTTGAACACCCGGCCGAAGCCGCCTCCGACCGGCACGGTCCAGCGATCGCCGTGGTCGGCTTCCCAGTCGGCCGTGATGATCGGCGACGACGTCAGGTACCAGCCGCCGGGCAGGTTGTAGTTGACGAAGGGCTGCAACAGCATCTGATTGACGGCGGGACGGCTGCTCTTGCCGGCGAAGGACCAGACGTTGTTGATAAGCACGCCAATGACCCATGGGCCTTTGATCGTCAGGGCGACGAAGGTCGGCCCGACCGAGTACTTGCCCTGCGTGAGTGTCTTGTCGGTGCCGGTCGGGAACACGAAGGTCGGGCCGATGCCCCAGATGATCCCGTGCGTCGGCTGCTTGGGCGAGAAGAAGAAGCTCGGGTTGATGTCTCCCAGGCCGAATTCGCGATCTCCCGTCACCGTCAGGGGAGGCTGCGAGATCACCGGCGTGATCCACCGTGTGATCAGGTTCCAGTCCCGGTCGAGCGTGATCGGGATGACGGGCTGGATGTTGAGGATGTCCTGAAGCTGATCGTGCGGGCCGACATTGAAATTGAAGTTGTTCTGGAACGGCACGCTGATCATGTCGGCGATGGGATTCTGCGCCGCCTTGGCGAGATCGCTCGTGCTCGCCTCGTGATCCTCTTGGGCAGAGGCGAACGAGCTTCCGAATCCCGTCGATAGGGTAAGGGCCAGCCACAATCGCAACAGCCCGCAGCCCGCGCGTCGTACAGTCATGAGGTGCTCCTTCCGGACCCCTCAGCCCACCGCAACAACTCAACCAGAGTTTCGTTCAGGATGCCAGCGCACGAACCGTTTGACCGGCGTAAAGTCGGATTCTGTTGTCGGCAGGTCACATCAGGCGCGACCGGTTGTGGCAGGTTCGCTCAAGCCGCGTCATCCGCCCTCGACCACGAGGCTCGCCAGCGTGACCCGTCCGTCGGTCGTATAATGATTGACCCGCTCGGTGGCGAGGCGTTGGCCCGCCTGAAACACTTTCACTTCCGCGATGGAGCCGATGTTCTCAAGCTGAGCGATAATGAAGTCGCGCTCGACATTCGTGTCCGAGTCCGTGGCGTGTGTGATCTGGAACGAGAGGCGAGTCAAGGACAGCCCCGTGTCCCTTGTGCCCGCTCCGATCCAGAGAACGCGCTCGTCGTCGGCTGGACGTTCGGTATTGAGCCAGAAGCTTGCGGATCCGCCTGCCCAGGTGGCCTCGGCGCGCACCAGGCTCAAGGACCAGAACCGTATGTGGTGGCGCTTGCGCGGGCTGTTGTCGATGGCCTTCTGAAACCCGATGTCCTGCCCGCGCCCGAACAGATAGAGGGTGCTGAACGGCGCAGTCGGATAGGGTTTGTTGAAGGTGAAGGCCCGGACCATGCCCCATGAACTGGCCAGGCCGAGACGGTCGGCCTCCGACCAGCCAAGGGCCGCGAAGGCGGCGCGAAGCTGCGCGAGCGTTCCCACCAGCGCAACGTTGACGGGATCACCGGGCAATCCGTCTCCGGTCGTCGTGAAACTGGGCACGCGTTTGCGGTGGAGAAGCTTGAGGCCCATGCGGATGATCCATGGGAGAATGACGTAGGCGCCGATCGCATAAGTGAAGCCCACGGCCAGGATCCACGGCAGCCTTTGATCGGCGGTCTCAAAGACCACGAAGACGATCAGCCAGACGGAGACGATGCCCAGCCCGAGGATGACGAGGCGTTGCACGAAGCGGTTCAGCAATCCCATGCTCCCGGTTCCGTCAGGATCGACGCGGCAGTCTCAGCAATCCGAGCAGATGCCCTTCTTGACCTCTTGATCGATGCGCTTGGCCCTTTGGTCCATCTGTTGGATGGCCTTCGTATCGTTGGGCGAGAATTCCTTGTCGGGCGGCGGCACGGTATTGCTGTCGAGCATCCGATCGATTGCCGCTCCGGACGGAACCTGGATCTCCCCGGAGGGCGTAAACGGCCGATCGCTTCCCTGCGCCAGCGCAGGAGTTGCGGAGATCAGCGAGCAGAGTGTTACAAGCCAAAGATATCGGTGCATCGAGATACTCCCGAATGGCGATCCCAGCCCAGAAGGCAATTATACACGCCCTGCCCGCCCGGCCCACCTGGGCAAACCCTGAATTTGCCCGTGGCATATCCCAAAATTTCAGGGCGGAACTCATCCAGGTGGCAGAAACGCCTGAAGGCTTTTGGCGTTTCTGAGCATGCCCTCATGCCACCCCTCGGCAGGCTCTCACGCCTTGCCGGTCCACCCGCCCGAGACATGCATCGACCTCATCGGAGCGATCGGCGCAAATACAGCCGAGCTTGAGCGCTCGCAGCTTGCCGTTTACCCAACCTCTCGCTAACATGTCAGTGATTAGTTAGTAAGTGTCGCCGCTTTTCTCGAGCGCGCCCCTCCTCGGGCCCTCTTCAGGGACCGAGGCCGGCGGCCGCGCCTAGGAGATCAGATGCACAACACCTGCGGCCCGGTAATGACGTCGCCGGCGCAGGTCCGCTGAAGGAGCCGAAATCGGCCATATTGGGAGGAAGCCAAGATGAGCATTTTGACGAAACGCGCCTTCGTTATGGGATCTGTCGCCGCCGGCGCCACGGTCGCAATGCCCGCCGTGCTGCGCGCGCAGGCGACCGTCATGCGTTGGGGCGAGATGCTGCCGACCACGCATCCGCAGGTGCAGATGGTCGAGCGCATCGCCAAGCAGGTGAAGGAGAAGACCTCCGGCCGGATCGACATCCAGTCCTTCCCGGCCGGCCAGCTCGGCTCCGGCAAGGACATGATGGAGTCGGTGGCCTCAGGCGCCCTGACCATGACGACGGATGGAGCAGCGGCACTCAGTTCCTTCCTGCCGCAGCTTTCCGTGGTCGAGGCGCCCTATCTGTGGCGCGATGCGGCCCATATGGCGAAGGTCGCCAAGGCCCCGGTCTTCGCGCAGATGAACGCCGAACTCGAGAAGAAGCGCGGCATGCGCATGGCCGCCGTCACCTATTACGGCAAGCGTCATCTCACCACCGGCACCAAGGCCGTGAAGAGCGCCGCCGACGTGGCCGGGCTCAAGCTGCGTGTGCCTCCGGTCGACACGTTCCGCGCCATGGTCGAGGCCTGGGGCGCGAAGGCGACGCCGGTGAACTTCAACGAACTCTATCTGGCCCTGAGTCAGGGCGCCGTCGACGGACAGGAAAATCCGCTGCCGACCATTCACAGCGCCAAGCTGCAGGAGGTGCAGAAGCACCTGATCCTCACCGGGCACATCATCACGCCCCGTCTGGTCATCGTGAACACCGACTTCTGGAAGAGTCTCAGCGATGCCGATCGCGCCACCGTCGAGGCCGCCATCGCCGATGGGGTCATCTGGCAGGATCAGGAATTGGCGAACCAGGAAGCGAGCCTGGTGGCGACGCTGAAGGCCGCCGGCATGAGCGTGACCGAGCCGGACATGGATTCCTTCCGCAAGCCAGTGCTCGACGCGGTGCCGAAGCAGTTCGAGAGCAAGTGGGGCAAGGGCACCTGGGACGCGCTGGCTTCCCTCTAACGCGCCCTGCCTTCTTCGCGGCCGACCGGCCCGAGCGACGAAGTTCCGGAATCCATTGCGGACCCTATCCTTCGATGGATTCCGGCATTCGGCTTCGCCGCGGCCCAGGTGACGAGCAAGCACTGCCATCGCAAAGGATCCCTGGACGATGAATGCCTTCCTCTCCATCGCCGACAGGCTTCTGCGCTGGAGCGCCGTCGTGCTGCTGCTGACGCTGCTCGCGACCGTGCTCGTCGGAGTAGTCTCGCGCCAGCTCAATGCGCCTGTCGCCTGGAGCGACGAGCTCGCGCAGTACCTCCTGGTCTGGACGGCGTTCGTGGGCTGGATCATCGCGAGCAGGCGGCGCTCGCATATCCGCATCACCGTCTTCGCCGACAAGCTGCCGGCGTCGCTCGGCCTCGCTCTGGAATTGCTGACGCAGGGCTTGGTAGTGCTCTTCGCTCTCGTTCTCCTGCGCTATTCCTTCGGCCTGATCGAGCGGACATGGGATGTGGAATCGATCGCCCTGCCGATCACGAGCGCTGCGCTCTATATCGTCATGCCGCTCGCGGCACTCGCGCTGATCCTGCAGGCGATCGGCGATGCCGCGCTGGCCTTGGCCGGCAGGCGCGTCGCAACGCCTGAACCGGGAGCGCAGCCCCTATGAGCACGCTGATGCTGCAGATCCTGCCGGTCTGGTTCGCCGCGCTCCTTCTCGGCGTGCCGCTCTTCGTGTCGATGGGGCTGGCCGCCATCGCCTTCGTCTATTTCGGGGCTTTTCCCCTCGGCATCGTGCCGCAGAAGATCGCGCAGTCGGCCTATTCCTTTCCGCTTCTTGCAGCGCCGCTGTTCATCCTGATGGGCAACATCATGAATTCGGCGGGCATCACCGACCGGATCTTCACCTTCGCCACGGCCTGCGTCGGCTTCCTGCGCGGCGGGCTGTGCCATGCCAACATTCTCGCCAGCGTGATCTTCGCCGGCATGTCCGGCTCCGCCGTGGCGGATGCCGGCGGTGTCGGCACGCTCGAGATCAAGGCGATGCGGGACGAAGGCTACGCCCCGGAGACGGCTGCCGCCATCACCGCCGCCTCGGCGACGATCGGCCCCATCATCCCCCCTTCCCTGCCGATGGTGATCTACGGCGTTTCGGCCGATGTCTCGATCGGCGGGCTCTTTCTCGCCGGCGTCATTCCGGGCCTGCTGATGGCCGGCGCGCTGATGGCGTTGGTGGTCTACGTGTCGAAGAAGAACGACCTGCCGCGCCATCCCTTCCCCGGATTCGCGCAGCTCTGGGTGGCCTACAAGGAAGCTCACTGGGCGCTCATGACTCCGGTCATCCTGTTCGGTGGAATGATGGGCGGAATCTTCACGCCCACCGAGGCGGCCGCCGTCGCGACCGCCTATGCGCTGGTGCTGGGCCTGTTCGTCTATCGCAGCTTCTCGCTCGACGATCTCCCCGAGCTCGTCATGCAGACGGTTGAGACGACCGGCGTGGTTCTTGCGCTGGTGATGACGGCGGCCGCTTTGGGCTGGTGCCTTTCGATCTCGCGCATCCCGCAGCTCGTCGGCCCCTGGCTGGTCGACCTTTCCGGCTCGCCGTTGATCTATCTTCTGATCGTCAATCTGCTGCTGCTCTTCGTCGGCTGCTTCATGGAAGCGCTGGCGGCGATGCTGATCCTGATACCGATCCTGACGCCGGCCGCGGCGCAGTTCGGGATCGATCCGATCCAGTTCGGGCTGATCTTCGTGCTCAATCTGATGATCGGCACGATCACGCCGCCGGTGGGTGTCGTGCTCTTCGTGACATCGAAAGTTGCGAATATCAGCTTCGAAGCGATGTCGCGGGCCATCGTCCCGTGGCTCCTGCCACTTCTGGCCGTGCTGATCGCGATCACGCTGTGGCCGCCGCTGACCACATGGCTGCCGAACGTGGTGCTCGGCCGCTAAAGCATCGGACCCAAAAGTGGACCTGCACTTTTGGGATGAATCCGATGCTTTCTTCTTGAGTGAGAGCATCGGTCAAGACGGAAAAGTGGCTCCGGTTTTCCGTCCGATGCTCTAGAGTTGCTTCCACTTGCGTGGAATCATCTCTCCCTTCGATCTGCCGCATTTTTGACGGCGAACCGGGTCCACTTCGCCGAAAAAGCTCTAGCGAACCTCGGCCGCCGTTCCTCCGATGGCCTGCTCGAGCAGTTGCATGGCGCGGGCACCGTCGGCAATCGTCGGTACGTCGACCGGCTCGCGGAGAGAGCGGACGAAGTCGCCCAGCAGGGCATGGTAGCCCTTGTGATCCTCGTTCGCCGCTGCGGTCAGGTTAGGCTCCCAGACGAGGGTGTCGACGCCATCCGCGAGCGTAGCGTTGCGGTCGGAGACCTTGAAGGGCGGCGCGCGATAGTAGCGAACCTCATGAACGTTCCTGACCTCGACCCGGCGATGATCGCCCATGACCTGCCACCACTCCATCGGCGTGCCGCGGGATTGATGCGTACCGACGACGAGCGTTCCGATGGCCCCGCCGACGAAGCGAAAGTCAACGTGAAGGAGGAGCTTGCCCGGTGCGAGCTCATGCCGTCGCGCGGAGACCGATTCGACCTCCCCCATCAGGTAGGGAACGAGATCGAAGTAATGGACGCAGTGATGCAGATAGAATCCGCTGTAGTCGGGATCCTTGGCGAAGTAGGTCGGCGCCGTCATGTATTGCCCGAGGAAGCTGGCGCACGCGCCGAATTCGGACGATGAAATGATGTTCGAGGCAATCCGGTTGGCCGTCGAGTAGCGCTTCATGAAGCCGACCGCCACGGGCACTCCCTGGCGCTTCGACGCTTCCGCGAGCTGATGCGCTTGAAGCGCGGTTGGCGCGGGCGGCTTTTCCATGAAGACAGGGAGGCGCCGCTCCACGGCGGCAAGGCCGATTTCGAAATGTCCCTGCGGACCGACGGCCAATCCGAGAGCGTCGATGTCGCTCCGTTTCAACAATTCCCGCCAGTCGCGGGTGGTTCGCTCCGGCGGGATTCCGAAGCGGGCCGCCGTCCGTGCAAGCCGGTCAGCATCCGCGTCGCACAGGGCCGCCAGCGTCACATCGTGCCGCATGAGCTGCGGCAGCAGCATCTCGTTGGCATGCGTCCCGCACCCGACCCAGGCCATTCTCACGGAATTCATGCGATCCTCCCGGCGAAAGCGAGGGCGGCCTTGAGGTAGGCGATGCTCGCCGCCAGTTCCGGATCCTCGTCGCGCGCGGGGGCCCGCCACTGTGCGAGGGTGACGCCGGCCGCCTCGTCGTCGCGCCGAAACGGCTCGAGGACAATGGGACCTTCATAGGCGATGTCTTGAAGCGCACGGGCGATGCCGGGCCAGTCGATGTGACCGGACCCGACGAAGCCGCGATTGTTCTCGTTGGCCTGGAAGTGAACGAGCCGCTTTCCCGTCTTGCGGATCGCGCCGGGAAGATCGAACTCCTCCATATTCATGTGGAACGTGTCGAGCATCACCCCGAGCCCCGGCGAACCGACGCGGTCGACGATTTCGATCGCGTGCCCGGCGGTGTTGGCGATGTCGGTCTCGAAGCGGTTCAGCGCTTCGAGGCCGAGGAGGATGCCTGAATCCACGGCTCGCGCGGCAGCTTTCTCCAGCCCGGATACCACCGCGTCGATCCGGCGTCTGCGCTCGCCGGGATCGACCGGCATTGGCGCACGGCCGGCGAAGACGAGCGGGGCACCATAGAGCGGTCCTCCGACGATGCCGGCCCCGAGCGCCGAAGCGATATCCACGCAGCTTTCCAGATAAGCGACACCGGCCCGGTGCGCCTCGGCGCTCTGGCTCGCGAGATCCCGCGTCAGGTTCACGCGGGCGGCGAGGACGATGGCGAGGCCTGCATCCTCCGCGGCGCGGCGGGTCTCTCCAAGGTCCAGCTCGCCAGGCTCCGGAACGAGCAGCTCCACCACATCGGCGCCTGCAGCCTTCATGCGGGCGAATGTCGAAAAATGCTCGCGCGTGAAGGGACGCGCGTAGAACATGGAGATGACGCCAATCGGATTCGTGATTGTCATGATTTCACCGCACCGGCCGTGAGACCGCTCACGAGCCTTCGTTGCACAAGGAGAAAAAGGATTGTCACCGGGAGCGCGATCAGCGTTCCGCCCGCCGTCAGCAGGCCCCACTGGATCGTGAATTCGCCGATGAACAATTGCAGCGCCACCGTGACGGTGCGCACGGCCTGCCCGGACAGCATCATGGCGAACAGATACTCGTTCCAGGAGGTGATGAAGATATAGATGCCGGCCGTCACCACGCCCGGCATGACGAGCGGCAGGACGATCAGGCGGATCGCCTCCTGGCGCGACGCTCCGTCGATCATCGCCGCTTCGTCGAGGTCTTTCGGAATCGCATTGAAATAGCTCGTCAGCATCCAGATCGCGAAGGGGATCGCGAAGGTGGAATGGCCGAGGATCACCCCGAGGAACGTGTCGAGGAGGCCGAGATTCTTCATCAGGATGAAAAGCGGAATGATCAGCAGGACGATCGGGAACATGTTGATGACCAGGAAGCCGGTCATCAGCATGCGCCGTGCGCGAAAGCGAAACCGCGAGAACGCATAGGCCGCCGGAATGGACACGCCGAGCCCGAGGGCTGCGGCGCCTGTCGCGATGATGAGGCTGTTGAGGAGATTGCCGGCGAAGGTCGTCCGGCTGATCAGTTCGCGGTAGTGGTCGAGGGTGGGGTTCTCCGGGAGATAGCGGACCGGCCAGAGCGAGAGCTCCGCCTGCGGCTTGATGGAGGTCAGGACCATCCAGGCATAGGGTGCGAGAGCGAAGGCCAGGATGACGAGCACCGGAAGCTCGACCTCGAAAAACCGTCTTGTGGCCGACCGGCGATCCTTCATGCGTCGAGATCCCGTGAGGCGCGCCGGACATAGAGCCAGACGACGGTGAGCAGAAGGAGCGTGAGGATCAGCGCGAGCGCTGCGGCGTAGCCGAACTCCATGCTGTTGTAGGCGCGCACGAAGGCGTAGAGCGGGAGGGTATGGGTCGCATATCCCGGACCGCCGCCGGTCATGACGAGAATGACGTCGAGGGAATTCGCGACCCAGATGGTTCGCAGCAGCAGCGCCGTCGCGATCACGTCGGCAATGCTCGGGAGGGTGATGCGCCAGAGCATCTGGCGCCGATTGGCGCCATCGATCTCGGCCGCTTCGTAGAGTTCGGCGGGAATCGTCTGCAGCCCGGCGAGGATCGTGATGGCGAAGAACGGGAATCCCTGCCAGATCAGGGCCGCCATGATCGCCGCGAGCGCCAGGTCGGGCCGCGCAAGCCAGGCGATCGGAGCGTCGATCACGCCGAT
>Ga0182742_1004441_pt1 | contig 12715 bp, 12 predicted proteins | sample eDN5th37CBELigMG_FD_128880 | JGI IMG/M metagenome (GOLD analysis project Ga0182742, IMG submission 128880) | Enriched Miracle-Growth compost microbial communities from Emeryville, California, USA - eDNA 5th pass 37_C BE-Lig MG (version 2)... ... | reverse complement strand
TATTGACCATGGGAAACTTGCTGAAGAAGGTACGCACGATGAGTTAATGGAAAAACAAGGCGTATATTATGACCTGTTCCAAATTCAAAAATTAAATTAAATAAGGATGCTCAATAGAAGACAAGAAGACTTCTGTTGAGCATCTTTTTTATCAACTTTAGGTAAAAAAACTAAATCTATTGGATGCTATTCACAAAAAAATGAGTTGATCTGTAAACATTCTATTATTTCATGTCGGTACTGCTAAAAGAATACAATTCTAAGAAACACCCTACTAGTCAAAGCGGCTAGTAGGGTGTTTCTTTGATTTCAAGAAGAGACAAATGTCGAAGATTGAAAGGATTTGCAGATAAAAACTAAAGGAAAATCGTAATATTTCTATTTTTCAATACATAAAAATAAGAAGTTAACTATCTCGGTAATAAAAGGTTCATTGTTTTATAGGGAAAACATAGCTCCAATATATCAAGGTGAGGAGATCTAATATGGACAACGAAATCTTATTACAAGTTAAAAACTTAGAAACTACCTTCTTTACAAATGATGGGAAAGTACCCGCAGTGGATCACATTGACTTCCATGTCTACAAGGGGGAAATATTAGGAATTGTTGGCGAGTCTGGTTGCGGAAAAAGTGTTACATCATTATCAATTATGGGACTAGTGCCTTCTCCACCGGGAAAAATCACATCAGGTAATATTTTTTTTGAAGGAAATGATTTAACTAAACTACCTGAAAGTAAGATGCGTAAAGTTCGCGGAAATGATATTGCAATGATATTTCAGGAACCGATGACATCATTAAATCCACTTTTCACCATAGGTAATCAACTAGTAGAAGCAATTTTACTTCATAACAATAAGAGTGCTAAAAAAGAAGCTAAGAAGAGAGCTATTGAAATTATGGAACTAGTAGGACTACCACGTCCTAACGAACTGATGAATCATTATCCTCACCAGTTATCAGGGGGCATGAGACAAAGGGTCATGATTGCGATGGCACTTGTATGTAATCCAAAATTGTTAATTGCAGATGAACCCACAACTGCTCTAGACGTAACGATACAAGCACAAATTTTAAAGTTAATAAAAGAATTAAACGAAAAACTTCAAATGGCTATGTTAATCATTACACATGATCTGGGTGTAGTTGCTGAGACATGTCAAAGAGTAATTGTTATGTATGCAGGGCAAATCATTGAAGAGGGGTTTGTAAGTGAGATTTTTAAAAACCCACAGCATCCATATACACTTGGGCTCATAAAGTCTGTCCCAGATATGCGATTCAAAAAGGAAACCTTATATTCAATTCCAGGAAATGTACCTAAGCCGGGTTCAGTAGAAGTGGGCTGTAGGTTCGCTTCCAGGTGCCAATTTGCAATGGAAAGATGTACAAAAGAAACACCACCTTTATATCAAGTAGCTGATTCTGGTACGCATAAATCTAGATGCTTTTTATTACAGGAGAAAGGTGGTTTAGAGAATGTCGAAAGTCTTGTTGAAAGTTAGTAATCTGAAAAAATACTTCCCCAATCATAGTGGAGTCATTTCAAAGAATAAAAAATATGTAAAAGCTGTTGATGATGTATCTTTTCAAGTTTATGAGGGAGAGACCCTAGGAATTGTAGGTGAGTCTGGATGTGGTAAATCAACAACCGGTAGGACGATTATGCGTTTAATCGAACCAACTGAAGGATCCATCAACTTTAATGGAATCGAGGTTTCTAACCTGTCCAAAAGTGAACTGCGTAAAACACGAAGACATATTCAAATGGTATTTCAAGATCCGTATGCCTCTCTAAATCCTAGACATACAGTAGAAAAAATATTAGAAGAACCATTAATTGTTCATGGAATCGGCTCAAGTAAAGAACGTAAGCAAAAGGTTCGTGAATATCTCGAAATAGTTGGATTGAGAAGTGATCATGCAAAGCGCTATCCGCACCAATTTAGCGGTGGTCAAAGGCAGCGAATCGGAATTGCTAGAGCGCTAATGACGAATCCAAAACTAATTATTGCCGATGAACCAGTTTCAGCATTAGACGTATCCATTCAATCACAAGTACTCAATTTAATGCAGAAACTACAGGAAGAATTGAAATTAACTTATATTTTTATCTCCCATGATTTAGGTGTTGTACGACATATCAGTGATAGAGTAGCTGTGATGTATTTAGGGAAAATAGTAGAGCTAGCCGATAGTGAATCTTTATACTCTGAACCGCTACACCCTTATACACAGGCTTTATTATCTGCAGTACCAATACCAGATCCAGAGTTTAATAGAGAACAAATTATTCTAAAAGGGGATATTCCTAGCCCATCCAATCCTCCGACGGGCTGTACTTTCCATACTAGATGTCCCTTTGCAATGGATAAGTGCAAAGTAGAAATGCCTGAGTTTAAAGAAGTTAGAAGCGGTCGCTCTGTTGCGTGTCACTTATATAGTGAAAGCAACAATGACATAAAGTTAGTTATATCAGGAGGGATAAAATGAAGAAAAGAAAATTTTTATCTTTATGGATGTTTTTAGTACTAGCATTAATGTTTGTGCTAGCTGCTTGTAGCAGTGGTGGCGGCCAAACAACAGAACCAACGAAGACGGATACAACGACAGATAAAGGTGAGACAACTACTGCAGAAGAACCAAAAAATGATATTCCGCAAATTTTAGTATTTGGACGTGGTGGTGATTCTGTCTCTCTTGATCCTGCGATTGTAACAGATGGAGAATCTTACAAAGTAACAGAAAACCTTTTTGAAACATTACTAAATTTTGGTCCACAAGATACTACGATTAATCCTGGTTTGGCTAAAGAATGGGATGTTAGTGAAGATGGATTAACTTATACTTTCAAATTACAAGAGGGCGTAAAGTTCCACGACGGCACTGATTTTAATGCAGATGCAGTAGTTAAAAACGTTGAAAGATGGAAAGGTGGAGCTGCTGAACAATTCTATTATTTCCACTCAATGTTTAAAGCAAATGGTGAGGATATTATTGAATCAGTTGTAGCAGAGGATGACTATACAGTTGTATTTAAATTAACTCGCCCACAAGCACCATTCCTTAAAAATATCGCAATGAGTCCATTTGGTATTGCATCTCCGACAGCGTTTGAATCAGCGGGCGAAAGTTTTGGAGATAATCCAGTAGGAACAGGTCCATTCAAATTTGTGGAATGGAAGCGAAATGATTCAATTACGATTGAAAAGAATCCTGATTACTGGCAAGAAGGTTTACCAAAGCTAGATAAAGTTATTTTCCGATCAATCCCAGATAATTCAGGTCGTCTAAATGCTCTTTTAGCTGGAGAAATCGATCTTGCAGATGGCATTAACCCGTCAGATGCTGGAATCATTCAAGGGAATGCAGATTTGCAATTAATTGAACGTCCATCTATGAACATCGGTTACCTAGGTTTAACAAATACTCGACCACCATTTGACAATAAATTAGTGCGTCAAGCTGTTAACTATGCAATCGATAAACAAGCGATTATTGATGCATTCTTTGAAGGTCGTGCGGAAGCGGCTGTAAATCCAATGCCTCCTTCTATTAGTGGATACAATGATGAAATTGCAGGTTATGAGTATAACCCTGAAAAAGCAAAAGAATTATTAGCAGAAGCTGGTTATGATGGCTCTGAAATTGAACTTTGGGCGATGCCAGTTCCTCGTCCATATATGCCAGATGGCCAAAAGGTAGCAGAAGCCATCCAGAAAAATCTGGCAGATGTTGGTATTCCAGCGAAGATTCAAAGTGTTGAATGGGCAACTTACTTAGACAAAGCAAATCAAGGGGAATTCGATGCATTCCTACTTGGTTGGACAGGTGACAATGGGGACGCAGATAACTTCCTTTATGCATTATTAGATAAAGACAACATTGGAAGTAATAACTATGCGTATTACTCTAGTGATGAATTGCATGAGCTTTTAATTGCTGCGCAATCAGAAGTAGATGAAGATGTGCGTATCAATCTTTATAAACAAGCTCAACAAATCATTCATGATGACGCACCGTGGGTACCTTTAGCACACTCTATTCCTCTTCTTGCAGGGAAAAAAGGTGTAACAGGTTACTTACCACACCCAACAGGATCTGAAAGTTTACAAAACGTATCAATCCAATAGTGATTTAGCGCTAATTATTCCGTAAATCTAAAATGTACTTGTACCAGGTTCACAAAAAGGGAAGGTTTTTCACCTTCCCTTTCTTTCAACTTATTATGCAAATTTGATAGAGGGGTGGAGAGCTATGCTTCACTACATAGGGAGAAGATGCTTACAACTAATTCCAGTATTACTTGGTATGACATTTATCGTATTTTTAATCATACGTGCCATTCCTGGTGACCCTGCAAGAGTGATTCTTGGTCAACAGGCTTCAGAAGAATTGATTTTTGAGTTAAGAAAACAGTTAGGACTTGATAATCCCTGGTATATTCAATACTTTGAATACTTGAAAGGGTTATTTACGGGGGATTTAGGAGAATCTCTTCGCACAAAACAACCAATCATAACTGAAATCTGGCCGTATCTAGCTGCCACAATTGAGCTTGCTCTAGTTGCCATGATTCTAGCAGTCGTAATTGGTATGAATGCAGGAATAATTTCCGCATGGTTCCAAAATTCATGGTTTGACTATTTAGCGATGGTTATTGCATTAATTGGCGTTTCTATGCCGATTTTTTGGCTAGGACTGATGGAACAGTGGGCATTCAGTATTAATCTAGGATGGTTGCCAACATCGGGGCGAGAGGATGTAAGGAACCCCGTTGAAGCCATAACCCATTTCTACTTAATAGACACTTTACTTCAAGGAAGATTCGACCAATTCTTATCAACATTAAAATATTTAGCAATGCCTGCGATAGCTCTCGCTACAATCCCGATGGCCATTATTGCAAGAATGACAAGATCTTCGATGTTAGAAGTGATGCGCTCTGATTATATTCGTACAGCTAGGGCAAAGGGGCAAAAAATGATTGTAGTTATTTACAAACATGCATTGAAAAATGCACTGATCCCAATCCTAACAGTTATTGGTTTACAAACTGGCTTATTGCTAGGTGGTGCCATACTTACAGAAACAATCTTTAGTTGGCCAGGCATTGGGCGGTATATATACGAGGCAATAGGATTCCGCGATTATCCTGTCATACAGTCTGGGATATTAGTAGTTGCGTTTATGTTTGTTTTAATCAATCTCATTGTCGATATCCTCTATTCGGTCATTGATTCTCGGATTCGATATAACTAGGAGGTGGAAAATAAAATGACGACAAAAGCTTTAGAAGTTTCGACAAAACCTGAAAAGGTAATTGGACCATGGAAAGAAGCGTGGTTAACCTTTCTCAAAAGTAAATCAGCAATGGTAGGGACAATCATTGTTTTATTTTTCATCCTTTTAGGGTTGATTGGTCCGTTATTCGTACTACAAGGGATTAATGAACAGAATTTTAGTTTGCGATTGTTACCACCTTCTAGTGAGTATTGGTTTGGCACGGATGATTTTGGTAGAGATATCTTTTCTCGAATTGTACATGGTGCGAGGATTTCATTAGCTGTAGGATTTTTTGCAGTTGTTTTATCAGTAGTTGTGGGAAGCTTTTTAGGAATCATTGCGGGATATTACGGTCGTTGGATAGATACGATCATCTCAAGATTTTTTGATATTATGCTAGCATTTCCTAGTATCTTATTAGCAATAGCAGTAGTTTCTGTATTAGGCCCTTCTCTCCAAAATGCGCTTATTGCGATCGCAATTATCAATGTCCCTAATTTTGGACGTCTAATTCGTTCTCGAGTATTAAGTGTGAAAGAAGAAGAATACATTGTTTCTGCTAGAGCAATAGGGATGAAGGATTCTCGTATTTTATGGAGACATATTTTACCGAATTCTTTTTCACCTGTCATTGTACAGGGAACATTGGCAATTGCCACGGCAATCATAGAAGCAGCTGCTTTAGGCTTTCTAGGATTAGGTGCGGAAGCGCCAAATCCAGAGTGGGGTAAAATGCTTGCAGATGCAAGAGTTTATTTAATGACAGCCCCATGGACAATGATTTTCCCAGGGATTGCAATTATGTTAACCGTACTTGGTTTCAATTTAATGGGTGATGGTTTAAGGGATGCGTTAGATCCAAAGATGAAAAGCTAAAATTAAAAAGGATGATACACGAAATATTTCGATGTATCATCCTTTTCTATTAGAAAAACTGTTCCTCTAAATCTTCGTTAGTATCATTGCTATGGAAGTTTCGGAAGGAGACGATTAATGTATCCAGATGCTCTAAATTTTCCTCGTAATCTAGAATTCGAGAAAACGTATAGAATAAATGATAACTAGAGAAATCCTCTTCACCTTCACGAGTGCTTTCATCTAATACAATTTGGTCGATTAAATGTTTCATTATGACTGAGCGATTTACATATTCTTCATTCACAATCCATTTAGAGTGCTCGGGTTTTAGTTTCCCTGTATACTTTAACAATAATTGTTCATGATAGGTGAGCAGGAAATCTAACCGTTCAAGAAAAAGACTACGAAAAGAATTGGGCAGGTTCCCAATTGCGTTTTCATGCTTGTAAACTCGAGATAATAATTCCATACTCTTTTTTGTTGTAGTCAGCATTTGACGATAAACCACAAGTTTTCTCGCGTGGACAAATCGGTTTTTCTTTGTATAATTTCGTTCTTCCTTATAAAATTCATAAATCTTTTCCAACTCGATAAAACGACTATGAATTTTACTAATCGCAGTTTTTGTTGAATTATGTTCAGATGCATTTCTTACTGCTAAACGTGTCCAACGGATAATATCGTCTTGAAGTGTATAGATTGCTTTAAATAATTTCACCTCGTACCGTGGTGGTAAGAAAATCATATTGACAATAAATGCAGCGAGTACACCGACCATTACGGTTCCAAATCGAACCATACTAAATTCTAAAAAGTCATTACCTTGATAGACCATAATGGCAACAACCGTTACCAGTGCTAAAGACAAGGAGTTATCAAGTTTCATTTTGATCATTATACCGATTACAATAATTGCTGCTATCCCAATTGCCACGATATGATGACCAAATATCAAACCAAATAGTACCGCAATTGTAGCACCTATGATATTTCCTTGTATTTGTTCGATGATTGATAGATAGGAACGATATATCGAAGGCTGAATTGCAAATATTGCAGCAATCCCTGCAAACACTGGTGATGGCATACTTAATAGCTCTGCTAGGAATAGCGAAAATACGATTGCAACACCCGTTTTTAAGACGCGGGCACCTAATTGCATAGATGAAAGTCCTCTCTTTCTTTTAAGAAAAAATCATTATTTAGTTGAAGCAAGTTGTGAAAAAGCATAATCTACTGCAGCAATTGTTTCGATTATATCTTCTTCCTTGTGCTCTGTTGTTAAGAACCAAGCTTCATATTTAGAAGGTGCTAAGTTAACTCCTTTTTCAAGCATTAGCTTAAAGAATCTACCGAACATTTCACCATCAGATTTTTCAGCTTGCTCATAATTTTCTACTTTTTCATTTGTGAAGTATAGAGTTAAAGCTCCTTTAATTCGATTTACTGTAATAGTTACGCCATGTTTCTCTGCAGCTTCAAGAATACCCTTTTCTAATAGTTCTCCAAGGCGATCCATCTCTTCGTAAACACCTGGTTGTTTTAATACTTCAAGACATGCAATACCAGCTAGCATAGACGCAGGATTTCCTGCCATAGTTCCAGCTTGATACGCAGGACCTAATGGTGCAACAGTTTCCATAATTTCTTTACGGCCGCCATATGCTCCAATTGGAAGTCCACCGCCAATGATTTTCCCCATAGCTGTTAGGTCAGGTTTTAAACCTAGTAAATCTTGTGCTGCACCATAATGGAATCGGAATGCAGTAATAACTTCGTCGTGGATAGTTAAAGCACCTTTTTCTTTCGCAAGTTCATGGACAAATTCTAAAAATCCTGGGTTTGGCATAACCATACCGAAGTTCCCAACAATTGGCTCGATTAGAATAGCTGCAACTTCGTCTCCCCATTTGTCCATAGCAAGTTTGAACTCTTCTTTATTGTTAAATGGTACAGTAATAACCTCTGTGGCAACAGCTACTGGTACGCCAGCAGAATCCGGAGAGCCTAATGTTGCAGGTCCAGAGCCTGCAGCTACTAAAACTTGGTCGAAGTGTCCGTGATAACATCCAGCAAATTTAATGATTTTAGTACGGCCAGTATAAGCACGAGCTACACGAACAGTTGTCATAACAGCTTCAGTACCGGAATTTGTAAAACGGACTTTGTCTAACGATGGGATTGCATCCTTTAACATTTTTGCAAATTTTACTTCGTGCTCAGTAGGAGTCCCAAAAAGTACCCCTGTTTCAGCTGCGTGGGAAATAGCTTGTGCGATATGAGGATGTCCAAAACCAGTAATAATTGGACCATATGCTGCAAGATAATCTATGTAACGATTTCCGTCAACATCATAGAAATATGCTCCTTTACCTCTTTCCATGACAACAGGTGACCCTCCACCTACAGCTTTATAAGAACGTGATGGACTATTAACACCACCTACGATATGTTCTAATGCTTCTTTATGAATTTGTTCTGATTTAGTATGATTCATGTTAAATCCTCCAATATTGATTTTCCCCGGTGTAACCGTCCGTGAAACTTACGTGAATAAACCCCACTCATTGAAGTTTCACAGTACATTTAACATTGTAGCCTTAATTTCATAAAAGTGGCAAAGAAATTGAAACTATTTATAGAGTTATGTACGATAAGATTAGGGGAGGAAAAATAATGAAAACATTATTAAATGAAAAAGCACCTGAATTTTCATTAGTAAATGAAAATGGAGATCAAGTTTCTTTAAGTGAGTTTCTTGGGAAAAAGGTTGTTTTATACTTCTATCCAAAAGATATGACACCAAGTTGTACAACAGAAGCATGTGATTTTAGAGATCGTCATGATGCATTTGCTGAACTTAATACTGTCATATTAGGAGTTAGTACTGATTCATCTGTACAACATACAAAGTTTATTGAAAAATACGGGTTACCATTTTCTTTATTAGTAGATGAAGACCATCAAGTATGTGAAGCTTATGGAGTTTGGGTTTTAAAGAAGATGTTTGGACGGGAATACATGGGGATTGAACGTTCTACGTTTTTAATAGATGAAGAAGGTATTGTGAAAAAAGAATGGAGAAAAGTGAAAGTAAAAAATCATATAGAAGAAGTGCTAGAAGGCCTTCGTGAAGAGGTGAAGTAAATGAAAATCTATTTTACATTTCAACCAAGACAAGACTTAATAGACCCACTTTTAGTAGAGTTTCCAAATGTACAATTTGTATTTCATGCTAAACTTCAAGAAGAGGAATTACATAATACAGATGTATTAGTTACTTATGGTGAAGATTTAAACGAAGAAAGAATACAAATGGCTACAAATTTAAAATGGATTTTTGTAGCTTCAGCGGGGATTGAAAAAATGCCTCACCAAGCAATCCATGATCGCGGACTACTTGTATCTAATGTGCGCGGTATTCATAAGAAACCAATGACAGAGTCCATCTTGGCTCATATTTTATCTATTAAACGTGCATTACCATTCATTTATGAAAATCAACAAAAGGGTGAATGGAATAAAAAGGCGCAACTATCTGAATTGAACGGAAGTACTGCTCTTATAATTGGCCCTGGTGCAATTGGTTCTGAAATTGGAAGACTTCTTCAAGCATTTGAAGTTTATACAATTGGTTGTAACCGTAGTGGAGAAGAAGCTCCATATATGAATGAAACTCATAAAATTGAAGATATAAAATCGGTATTACCGAAAGCAGAAATTATTATTTCGATGCTACCTAGCACTGCAAATACAAAGCATTTATTAACTTATAATCATTTTAAACAAATGAGTACTGATGCAATTTTCTTAAACTTTGGTCGTGGAGACGTAGTTGCAACAGATGTATTAATCCGCGTGTTAGAAGAAAAACTCATTAGACATGCTGTACTTGATGTATTTGAAGTTGAACCATTACCAGCAGATAGTAAGCTATGGAAAATGGACAATGTAACAATTTCGCCCCACTTCTCAAGCCATTCGTCACGTTATGTAGAAAGAAGTCTTGAAATCTTTAAGCCAAGTTTGAGAAAATGGCTAAATGGTGATGAGGATTTAGAAAATAAGATGGATATTTTACGTGGATATTAGCCAGTACTTTACTTTTTATTTCTTAGAAATAATGAATATTTTCTAAATATAAGAGTAAATTAGTTATAAAAAGGTTAGAAATATTGACATTCAAGCGGTCTTGGCAGTACACTAATTGTAATAATTATTAAGTAAGAATTTTTTAGAAAAGAGGTGCATGGCGATGTCAATGCATTTAAAGGATGCACTAGACACGTTAAAGACAACTGGTGTAAGGATCACTCCACAACGTCATGCTATTTTAGAATATTTAATAGATTCAATGAACCACCCAACAGCGGATGACATATATAAATCACTTGAAGATAAATTCCCTAATATGAGTGTAGCAACTGTTTACAACAATTTACGTGTATTCCGTGAAGCTGGTTTAGTGAAAGAGCTAACTTATGGGGATGCAGCAAGCCGATTTGATTTTGTGACAAACGATCACTATCATATGATTTGTGAATGTTGTGGTAAAATCGTTGACTTCCATTATCCAGGGCTAGATGAAGTGGAGCATTTTGCATCGCATGTTACTGGTTTTAAAGTGAACATGCATCGACTTGAAGTTTATGGTACTTGCCCAGACTGTATTGAAACTAAAGATCAAAAAGCAAACTAACCTAGCATTATTGCTAGGTTTTTTTTTGGGGTATACGAATTCTAAGAAATTGTAAATAAAAAAACTAACCCTTGTTGGATTAGTTTTCTTGTTGTTTATTTTTTTTACTGTTATAGGATTGATCAAATTCTTTTCCAACTAGTGCAGGATCAAGTGTTAATGGTTCATTACAATACATGCACATATCAACTCGGCCGAGTACTTTTGTATGCTTACCGCAGCTAGGACAAACTACTTGTACCGCTCTTGTTGAAAGCAGACCAATCCAACCGTATACGAAAGTACTTCCAATAATCGCTAGTAATCCTAATGTCATAAAGATAATTACTAATAGTTGATTTTCTCGGAAGAAAATAGCACCATACATAATGACAAAGCCAATAAAGATCAATGAAAGTGCAAAAGATCGAATCTTATTTATTTTATTTTTATATTTTTTATTTGCCATATTCATTTCCTCCTAATTCAAATTCTACTATAACATAGAACTTAAACGAGTAGTAATTGAAACATAGTAGAAGGAATCTTGTTTATGACTGTCGAAGTGAATAATAGTTATTGTAAAGAGCTAGGAGGACTACCATGGAAAATATCTTGCGTCCCATCTATCAAGAACGTGCAAGTCAACCAGAGACTTTAGGAGTCATTATTGTCAAAAAAGTAGATAATGTTGAGAACATAACAGATACCTTTGATTGTGTGTTATTAATCATTGTGAAAGAAGCAGAAGTGCCTGTGTTTACGAAGCACTATATACACGAAGATCGAAAAACAGTTATGCATGTTATTACAGAAGAAATTCTAAATAAATGGTTATTTAACGGTAGTAAAAAGAGAGTTGTTGACTGGATTTTTAACGGGAAAATTATGTTTGACCGAAATGAATATCTAGTTAACCTAAGAGTGAAGCTTCATGAAGAGCCATTATACGGTCGTAAGATCAAAACAGGGATTCAATTTTCAAAATTGCTTCGACGTGTAATGGAAGGAAAAGAATTATTTAATAAGGGAAATTACTTAGATGCATATTCCAATGTCACTGAATCATTACATCATTTAGCTCGTTTATCAGTACTTGATAAAGGATTGTATCCAGAAGTTACAGTATGGTCACAAGTGAAAAAGATTCAACCTGATATTTATAAACTTTACGAAGAACTATTATTTAGTAAAGAAAGTTTAGAGAAAAAGCTGGAACTACTATTTTTAGCAATTGAATTTATGATCAATACAAGAACTCATGACGGTGCACAACATATATTAGAAACAATGCTTGAAAAAGAAGAGTGGACAATCCAGGAGCTACATACACACAAGGAATTAAAATACTATTCTGGAGACCTAGAAGTTTTTATTGAATACCTAATCGATAAAGCATATATTATTGTAGAACCTATTGCTTCAAAAAATGAATCGATACAGCATCGACACTACAAAGTGGATAAGAAGCTAGTAGAATTAGAGTATAGTTTATAATGTTATTCGAGGTGCTGCTTTTATGGTACCTCGAATTTTTTTTAGAAATAGTGTTGACACTTAGATTCTTATTGTAGTAAGATAAAACACGTCGCTGAGACAACAACATTAAAAAATTTGAAGAGAATATTTTTTGAAAATAACTTTTTAAAATAAAGTGTTGACATACTAGCTGACAATTGATATAGTAGAGAAGTCGCTGAAAAATGACAGAACATGAACCTTGAAAACTGAACAACAAAACGTTAATGAATTAAACGTTTCTATAATATAGAAACACAATTTTGGACATCAATTTTGATGCCAGTATGAATTTTGAGCTTAACTCAAATTCACCATTTTATGGAGAGTTTGATCCTGGCTCAGGACGAACGCTGGCGGCGTGCCTAATAC
>Ga0182742_1004438_pt1 | contig 12716 bp, 12 predicted proteins | sample eDN5th37CBELigMG_FD_128880 | JGI IMG/M metagenome (GOLD analysis project Ga0182742, IMG submission 128880) | Enriched Miracle-Growth compost microbial communities from Emeryville, California, USA - eDNA 5th pass 37_C BE-Lig MG (version 2)... ... | reverse complement strand
TATTTGGACTGAAACTAACGGGAACCCTTCCGAGATTTCTGTTTTAAGGGTTTTAGAATACTTAGAAGTTAAACAAATGCAGTTCCAGCAAAATCCTGACCTTAATGCCCAAAAGAACATTCCAAAACAGACTAATCAGGAGAATAATGGCTTGTCTAGGCAAGAAAATCAACGTCATATTGTGAGTCATACAAATTATATGTCTAATCAGAGCGGTGGGGTAAATAATGGGGATGAAGGTATTGATAGGATAGAAGAAGAGGAGCCTAAAACATATACTTAAAAAGCAAAAAGTATTTTTCTTATGACTTTGTATATTATTTGTATTTTTTGTACAGTATTGTAAATAGAAACCTAAGGTTGGTTTGACCTAAAAATTGGGAAGATGGTAAAAAAAGTAAAAGAGAAATTTTAGGGTAGTATTTATTAAGGACACTATGTACATGTTTAACTCTTTAGCAGGTTAAGCATTAGTAGCACATATATAGCAAAGTTTCGAAATAGACTATTCTTTCAGTACTATTTTTTCCCCCTAACTCCATATGAATAATAAATGAAAACTCCAAGCAACACTTTCACGTACCGAAAGCAAATTACTTTGCCACAAAGTAAAACTCCAAATAATTGTCTAGAATCAAATTCAAGAGAGGAACTGGAGCTCTCTCCTTGTTAATATTTTATCATCATTTTCCTCTCTTTAGAAAAAGCTCATTATTTCTAGATCTTCTCTAATTTGGAAGCTGCGACAAGAGGGTTCTTTTCTTTCAGAACTTCTCTTCCTTTTGTTGTGTAATCAAACTCGCAGGAATGATCCTCAGGGAGCCTGTGTCCTTTGCAGAATGTATATCCACATCTACAGTCATAACCCATTACACCAACTTTCTTGCTACAGTTCCAACATTTAGATCGATCTGTCTAAAATAGAATTTAGGCAAGTTTCCAATAATAAGAAGAAAAAGATCCATATGCTTTCGAACTTCCCAAAAAAGCACGAAATAAAGGGAAAGGTTAAAGATTGCTTACTTGTTGTGGCTTTTCGTTCTCTTTGGTTTCTTCGGGCTGTTTTTCTTTATCTTTATTTTCAGACGACGAACCCCTAAAAGATAAGAACATTCTTAGGAACTTTATACTGTTGCGTGTCAGGTTTTACTGTGGTCTGTGGAGATGGTTCAACTGGCTTCTTTTGGGACTTTACGGTCAATTGCGCTTTTCTTTTGATTTATAAGGAAAGAGCCGTAAATAATTTAAACCTGTAACATGATGAGCAAAGGTTTTCGTGTGCTGGGTTCCCAAAGAATTCAAAGCAACCAACGCAGAGGGAAGGTTCAGCACTTTTAGTAGGGGTTTTTTCTTGGACAGCTTTGTTTTCTAAGTTATTATTCATTCTCTAAAAATTGAATTTGTATTTTATTGAAGTTAAAATTATTTCAAGCTTCCGCTAATGTGATTATTTTATAAATTTGATATTCCACTTTTGCTAGAAAGTTGATGGTATGTCAGCATTATCATCAGAAATACACGTCAGACATAAAGTTAATTCTTTAATTATAATTCTTGCCTGTCATTTCTTTCGAGAACAACGACAAACGTCTCTTGAACATACAAAAAGACACAATATTTGTCTAAATGCCTTTTATTTCAAAACTCTGAGGAAATTCTTCGAGATTCATTAAAATTTAAAGATCGTTGTGAGTTAGATTAAAAGTAGAAACTTAGAGCCTTGTTAAATACTTTAACTATGGTTGAAACTAGTGACTAGTCTCTTCAAAATATAGAACAGAAATTTGGAAGTCTAAAAACTACTGTATTTAGTATTTCTTTTTGATAAGCCTTTTACTTTTGTAAATAGCATGAACTATTTTTTCTTTAGAATTTTCCAAAATTGATTGAGAAATTAGAAATTAGATGGTTTCCAACAAACTCTGCGACCAGATCGAGAATTAAAAAAGGAGCTAAAATTGATTTGAGAAGATGGAGGTCAAAATAATTTTGATCTAGAAAACATCTTGAAGGAAAGAAAGTTCTTCTAAACACATTCACTCTTTATAATAAAAACATAACTTTTTATAAGACAAAGTTTATCGCGGTGAAGTTTTTGCTCTTAAACAAGTAGATTAAATGTCTTCAATATGTTATAAAACAACTAAAATTCAATATAAAAACTTCAGAACTTAAACTTAAAAATTTTTGTTAAATACTTGGTTTTTTTCTCATAAAATGTCCTTGCTAAAATAAATACCGCTATTAACTGGGGATTTTTCGTCCTTGAAACATCAAAAACGCTGAAAAACCCAAAGCTTTAATAAAGCCTAGATTTAGCCTATATGTTCTAGAGTTAAGCCAAAACTATAAGTTCAGTCCTTCGCCTTATTTAACTGTCATTAGTTCAAATATTCTAGAGAATTTCATTAGAACAACTCTTTATTTAACTTTGTTAGTTATCTTTGTTTGGGTCCAATTTGCAAGAAACAAGAATAATTGTTATTCAGAATAATTAAAAGCAAGAACAAGAAAAATTATTAGCATACTATAGACACCTTTCTAGATAATTACATAAAAGTATCAAGACAATTGATTCTATCTTCTTTTATTATTATTTAGTTTTTACTCATCATTCTGCCTCTTTCACAAGCTTTTTTAAGCTTTTCCACCCATTCAGCTGGAGCCTTTCCTGCCACCATATTAACAATTGACTTAGGAATATTTCCCTATTTTTTATAAATCATTCAGATCAAAGATAATTTTTACCTTAATATCAACTTGACTCAGAATAATCAATTCAGTAGAATTTGGTTTCATTGTACTTGGTTTAACGAGATAACCAGCGATATGTGTCTCTGCTCTAATTCTTTTCTTCATAACAGGAGCTCCAGGGTGTGTACAGCTTTCAAAACTCATTGTAACACATCCTTTTTCTGGGTAATCCATGGCAAAGTTTCTTCTTTGAACAAAATCTCTCTCCGTAATACCAAAAGGAGTCTTTATATTTTATAAAATACAACACGAATTGTCTTTACCTTCACATAAAAATAAATAACAGCAGAGGTTTCTGTAAGAGGCTCAACAACACGAAGTCCTACAGTGACAGTATCCCATTTTGCGCGCTTTTCTGTGTCATAAATCTGATTAAATACCTCTTGAGGGTTGAATCCTTCAATATGGGCCCATGCTTTAAGCAAGATAACAGGACTACCTTCAGGCTAAAAAATTCTGTTATTGTTTGTTTCAAGGAGAAAGTACTTTTATTTTCTTTACTTTGATCGTAGCAGTATTGACAATAGTTGCCCAATTTGAGGTTTCGTCATTTGCAATACTCAAAACTTTCTGAAACACAACTAAAAATTGACATAAGTAAAGTTAAACGAAAATATAAGAACAAAAAGAATGAAAAACTCTCACTTTCTTCTTTGGTCTTAGTTACAGTCAACTGCCTATGGACGAGGGATGGCTTTTTCCTATATGAACGTTCAGGAGGCTGTTCCAGGTCTAATTCACATTCCTGCTTCTTTGCTTGCCTTTCAAGTGCAGCTAAACTACTCGAAGAGTTAACTCTGATTAGATCATGCTTCGCAGTCACTCTCATAGGATCAGTTTTTAAATGCAAATCATCACTTGTCTGTAAATTTCCAGAATTCTTCTTCTCATAAAGTGGACGTAGCTTTTCTGATCCTTGGATTGTTTGGGAAGCTTGAGTCGCTCCTGATTCACACTTGAATCTAGAGGCAGTTCTCGTTGCGTGTTTATATTCGGGGCTAATAGGATAGAACTCATGCTTCTTTTGAACGTACAAATCAGGATCTTCCATGAGCTCGTTATCAGTTTCATTTTCGCTCAAAGAGTGGTCTAAACATTCATCAGAGGAATCATCATCAAAAGGGGCATTTTTATTCATAACCTATAATAACTTAAGCCAATCATTTTGGTTGAAAAATCTTACCTCTTTAAATAAATTTTCGTTCAATTTCTTCTTCTCTTTTATTAAAGGTTTTTCTTCGGTCTTTAGATGAGCTTCTTTATCATTTGTTTTTTCTACAAAATATGGACCTTGTCGATCCATGGTAATAATGTCATTATTTTCATCCAACTCAATTGTCCTTGCATTTCTATTTCCCTTTAAATAGTTTTCTAAACAAGATATACTCTAAATGAGGTCTATCATCCAAAATCTCATCCAAATCTTCAAATGTTTGGCGAGTTTCGTCTTGAGTTCTTTTGGTAATGTCAGTTTCTACTAGCTTTTGACAAGGTTCTGAGTCTATCATTCCTTGAGTCTCTGGACAAATAGTGAGGAAATGAATTAAAACCTTTCTTACTGCATGTCATACTTTGCATAGCATTCTGTAATGAGACTTTCTCATTCAAAAACTTTTCAAATTTCTGTAGGAATTCTTTACTACTTTTCTTATCATGATACTGGAGTAATACGTGAGCTATTTCTCCTCTTTAAACACTCAGAAAAAACATCATTTATATTATACTTTTGTAAGAATTTCTTGATCTTTTGGTAAGTAACAAGATTAAGCACTTTCTTCTGTTTTTTTTCTTTTGAGCGAAGGTCAATTTCCATAAGTTTTGTATAAGGGATGAAGAAATTGTGGCATTTTGATGCAACTCTAGTTCAATAAACTACGAATTAAAAGGCTAAATACTCTAATTTAGTCTCGTTATTGTCGAGATTAAGCTGTTTCAAATGCATCTTAAATAGTTTATAAGACAATAAGATCGCTTTTTGAGGTTCAAGTTTCGTAAGGAAATGGTTCATGCGTTTATGGTATCTTCCAATTTTTGTCCTATTTTGGAATGGACTTGATTCTAACGTTAGTGATGCTTCTTCAATCGCCTAACTCTTCATAAAAAGTACTCAACATTAGTTTACCTTTTCAAGATTTTGTCTAAAGCCAGATAGATCTCTCTTGTGCTGTTTTCTTTGAGCTTTAAGCATACCAAACAGCCATTTAAGTTTGATAATGTAAACATCCTCCTGTGTCAAGCATCCTTTATATCTGAGTTTTTTACAGAGCCTTTTATTTGCATCCTTTAGATAAGCTTCTAATTGCTCTCTGGGCAGGGCATTCATTAAAGTAACTGGTAAGCGCTGTCTTTGGAAGCTGGTGTATTCCTCTTCCATTCCTTGACACATTGTGTTAGAGATATCAGATAAAGGCTTATGAAATTATACACTAACTTTCGTTTGAATTACCTGGCTTTGATTACGAGCTGAATAGTAACCTTCTATTTCGATAAATAACCGCTTGATGGAAAAATATACTTTCATAAGGGTTTCCTTGGTCTTGTCTAGAATATTGATCAGCAATTAGATTGGATTGGCTCTTGTCAAACTGAATGTCTTTCGATTCTAAGAGGAAAATTCAAAGGAAGATTAATTGGGAAAATTTACTAGAATCACCAGACATTATCTTTTCCTTTAAACGATGAAGATGATGCATAGTAAATTAAGATATTTCCGTACTAATGTTGAGAATAAATTTAAGATAAAGTCAAGCTTAGTGAATAAATTTATAAAAAATTCTCGAAACTTTGTTATTCTATTAACATTCTATAATTTTAATTCGTAATTCTTACAAACGAAAAAAGAATTTTTATCTCGCCTGAAAAATATTTACTTTAGAAAACTAGTTTCAAATGAAAACGCCAAGGTGAATTATACAGTCTAAATTTGTTACCGCAATACAGTAATATTAATACTGAAAGAAGATTCTTATTTATTGTTTTTTACTAAACAAAAACTAATCTTCATATAAAACACTTTATTTTATGTCAAGCTCTCTTCAGGTTGAGAAGGCAAATAATGATACTATTTTTTTATCTGGTTTCAAATCCAATTATGACTTTATGAATTAATTTAATAAGGCAGATTTCTATAATCCGTGTTAAATAGAGTATAATCCAAGTATTTGAAACATAGAATATGAAAATTTGATTCGAACCTTTTATAAAACTTATTATAATCGAGGAATTTCTATATATCCTTTGTTTAAAGAATTATCAAAGTGCATAAATCAGGGTCAAATTTATAAGACTGTCTTTTTTATCAATAAAGTTAGAATTTTTTCTCCAAATAACAGAAAACTTTGATTCAAAATCAATAAAATTAAAAGGGGAGAAAAAGCTTTCTGAAAAGGGAATTTTAGAAACAGACAATGAGAACAATGTTTCCTTGGTTGTTTCCTTACAATAAAATTTCTTTGAGGGTTTAAAAGTAAACAAAATTTAGAAAAAGTTTTTTTCAAAATAATGAATAGAAATTCTGAGTATGAAGAGAAGATTTTTTAAAAGACATTCAAAGCCAAAATTCCACAATTGTCACTTTAAACTATAATTTATCTATATTTTTATACCAGGTTTTTTTGTGTGAAATTAGACTTATTTTTTCAGGATTCAAAAACTTTCTCAATCAAGATAAAACGACAAAGAAAACTGATGAAAGAAAGCTTTAAAATTCTAAAAAGAGATTTCAATTGTAAGAAATGAATTTGATCCAATTTAATATCAAAATACAATAAACTTATTTATATATTTTAAAATTCATTTAAAGTTAAAAAGGATCTTTTTATTACCTTTTAACTTTCTATTGAAGTCAAGGGCTTGATTATTTCAAATCAAGCACTGATGACGGAATCATTCATCATGATTATAACACATTATAAAATGTAATTAGATTAACACAAAGGTGTATTTAGAATGCCAGCAGATATCTACATCTAGAGAATAACTTTGCTCTGTTTGTATTTTATTACATTACTTCTTAAGTTTTGTTTTTAACAATTTTTCCCACTTTTAACTGACTAAAATTTATAAATAAATTCATTTTTATCTTAGGTTACCTTATATTACATTTTTTGTGAAGAATTTTGTTTCTGAAGATATATCATTGAGAAGAACGTTTTTTCTTGGTAAGCAAAAAGTTTTTTTTAACATCATAATAAAGCCAAGTTAACATATTTAAAAGTTTTTCCCAATATCTTTTATTTTTCACTTTAATTTTTCCTTCGAAACAAGACAGTTTTTTTTTTATATATTCGTATATTTTCTCTCTCAAAGAAATATAACGCCCTTCTTGCAATAATCAATAAATTTTTAATGAACCGATCACTAGGGCAAGCCTTAACTCCAAAACCATATTCCTAACGAACACATAGTTGTTGATATAAACTTAATTCCGACGTTATTCTTAAAATAAAACTCTCAACATGAGAATTTCCCTCATTTTAGAGTTCCTGAGTTCAGTTTATGGAAAGAATGGATACCTTTATGTTTTTTGGCCGTCGAATAAAGTTTCTATGAAAGTGTCTCATTTTATGTTGTTTAGACCTCCAACTAAAATAATCCTAAGTATCATATTTTAATGGTCAATTAGACCAATTAGTTTTTTTATAGGTTTGATTGCTAGAAATTTAATTTAAACTCCCGAAAAAGGCTCAATTTCTATATTCTGGTTAAATATGAGTTTCTTTGCCGCAGTTTTTTGAAACTTTATGTCAAGTTAAGACTTAACTATCGCTTCGAATTGTACAACTAGCTTTTCAATTCGATTTCTTTACATTCTTCTTTTTGACGAAAAGATTTGAAACATAGGCGGGAGTATAAAATAATTTCGAGAATTTTTTATAAATAGACTAACTTCTTTGATAAGTATTCAGAAATAAAAGATAAAAATAAGTAAATAAATGAATACTTTTCAGGCAAGAGAAGAAGTCAATCAATACAATCAGAGGCCAAGTACCTCCATATTTTGATTATTTATCCTAACCCCTTTATTTCCAGTGTTCAGAAAAAATAACTCTTATGGAAAGAAATATCAAAACACATTTGTTGCTCTCAAGAAGTCAAAAACAATGATGCAAAAGTCCAATGCTGGTTTTGAATATGATCATGATGTTGAGACTGATAAAGACTATTACCAAAAAATCTTTGAGTCAAACTGTTATCATCAAAACTCAAATCTTCCTGTTAAAATAGCTGTTATGAAACAAAGAGTAATATTTGCCCTTTTCCTTCTATATAACACAATAAAGACTGCTTCTATCTCGCATAATAAAGAGAATGAAAGCCCTTTTGGAAATTTCGAAAGAACTGGTGAAGCATCAACTATTGGTACGACAATAACAAACAGTCTGTCTGCTCGAGAACTTGAAGCAACTCTTGGAAAGTATGCATGTAAGAAGCTAGGAAAGAAGGTTAGGAATAAACATGGATTTGTACAAGAGGACTTTTATCTGATAAAGATGAAATGGTTAGTGAAGATGGCTAAGCTTCAGGACCAAACGCATAAGTATAATCTCAACAACTTCAGACTCACGATAGAAAAGGTTAGTTAAAACTTCTTATATATTTTTCTTGTTATTATTTCTTTGTGTTTATTCTAGGAAGCTTTTTCTTTTTGTTTGAAAAAATGGGATTTAATTTATAATAGATTATTCAAGAGGCTGCTCCTGCCTTTGAAATTCATTTATTCCAAAACCAAAAGAAGATTACTAAAAGACTTAAAAAGCTTAGTAACTTCCTAGCAAAACTCCAGCCTCAAAAAGCTATTCTACTTTCATATAAATTATTCAAAATATATTTGAAACAAGTGGATCTTACAAATCCCCAGACCCAATTAGAGTATTCTATCATGTGATATCCCAAATTAACATTGTAATAAAGGATTGCTAACAAGTTCCACAATATGTTTTTACCTTATATAAAGCTCATGGAATTCAAGCAAGTTCATCTCAAGGAAAAAGCTCAAAAGAAAATGACTAATTTGGTCACTTATAAGAAAATTAAAAAGTTTAGCCAAAAGTATATAAATTTTCCCTTTATGTTATTCATTTACTTTAGGCCTTATATCATGAATATCCTCTCCAAATATAGAGACCCAAAGAAAACTCCAGAGTATGCTCAGAAATTCAAAGCTTTCCTCCAAGAAAGAGTCAGCTTAGAAAAGGCTTTAAGGGAGTTGACTCTACGTAATTATTTTGTCTTCAATAATAATAATAATTTCTTTAGAAGGGAAAGAAGTTGTTCTGGAAAATCCAATTGTATGTGTTGAAGGACATGTTATCGAAAATTCTCATTTGCCTGAGATAATAAAGACTCTAGATACCTTGGACCACTCTTGTTTTTCTCAGGAAGGCTCTTGTGAAAAATCCTTTGAGTATCACAATGAATAATTTTTCCTTATAAATTTTCTGTAGGGACGCGATGAGCTTCGAGTTAGCTGAAAAGAAAAGCCTTTATGGTTCCCCTTGCCTCCAAAATTACAACTTCCAGAAGAAATGCTCTCTAATGGAAAGACAAAACAGTAGACATCAAGAACAAAGAAACATCAATCTCTCTGAAGATTCCTCGAATGAAAATCAGCTTGATGAAGGAGAAACTGAACAAGAGCTCATGGAAGATCCCGATCTTTATGAAAATAAAGAATCTTCTAAAGGAAGTGGTGAGAATAAAGAGAACAAAAATTCCAATGATTATGCTTTTGACCTTGATAATGAGGCAATATTAGGAAAGCTTCGATTAGAAGGAACAAAGTCCACTCCAGGTGAGATAATTCTCTCTCCGACAAGAATTGCAAGAGCCCGAGGAAATACTTTTTGTCAAGGGGCAATGGATCGAGAACTTGATGTATGTTGTCAAGGAGAACCTTTAAGAATTCCTCAGAGAATAGAACTCATGAAATTGAACACCTTTGATAATATTCCACAGCCTGAGGAAAGACAGAAACAAATGGAAAATGAGTTGGGATCACCTACTAAATTAAATAAGGATGAATATCATCCGTTGGGAATTAGCCAGAAGTCGTCTACAACTAAAAGAAGTCTTTCTATGTCAAAGACTAAGAAAGAAAGTACATTATTAATTTGAGTTCTTTGTTAATTTTTTAGTGGCTTTCCAAAAAGTTTTGGGTATTGCTTATGATAAGGTTTCTAAATGGGAAAATGTTATGTGTTGCCCTTCAATAAAAATTGAGAAAATCAAGGTGAATTTCTCCTATAAAGTTTATTTTATTATTTATTAGCCAGAAAATAGCCCTGTGGTCCTCTTAAGAGCCTGGGCTGCTATTGATGGATTTGCTCCAATGGAAGTTTTCGAACAAATTCATAACACAGAAAAACGTGTAAAATGGGATACTGTTACTGCAGGAATCAGCACTGTCGAAACAATTGATGATACAACTGATATTATTCATTTTATTATCAAGGTAACAAAACATATTGTTTCCTTATTCTTACAATACAATTTAGACTCCTTTTGGAATTACAGAAAGAGACTTTTTACAACGTAGGGAATACATCTTCGATTACCCAGAACCAGGAACTATCACAATGAGCTTCCAAAGCTGTGTTCATCCCCTGAAACCTCCAACTAAGAATCGCATAAGAGGTGAAACACATATTGCTGGATATATTATCAAACCATCAGCTACAAAACCTAATTGCACAGATCTATGCGTCCTAACTCAATGTGATATTAAAGTAAGAATAACAACTTTTAACATAAAATGTTTATCTTTTTAGGGAAAAGTTCCAAAGGCAATAGTAAATATGGTAGCATCAAGAGCTCCTGCTGATTGGGTTGCAAAACTGAGAAAGGCTTGCGAGAGATCCCGAAATGGTCATCATTAAATTTTTTCCAAGGATTGGTAGTCCTGAGAAGGTTCTAGAGGAGCTTTCTCTGAAGATTAGTCTTTTCAAGCCCGTATACTTAAATCTAAGCTTTTCAAAAATGATTGTAAAGATACTTTGCTTACTTCTTCTCTCATTCTATTTTCATTGTCATTAATATGTTATGTACTGACTATGTATAAAAACTACTCTAAATTAAATTTTCTTGATCTTTCGACCTTCAAGATTTTACTTAAATCCAGGTGTTCAAAAGTATTCTTCCAATTATTTTAATCTCAATGCGAGAGGGAGGTTTAAAGAGAAAAGTTTATAAGATAATAATATTAACATAAAACGAATATCTTGGGTTACTCATGAAACTAACGAAGAAGTCTGATTCTTTAATGATATGAAATTATACAATACAATAAAAATCCAGAACTCCAAAATAGAATTCCAGCCGATTTTCTAGCCTTCTACCACTTCTAAGGGTCTTTCTTCATCAGTGATTACCTTGAACTCTCTTTTCACTTTCTGTTGAATTGGTTTTGCTCTTTCGAAATGTTCTTCATTTCTGTTTTGTTCGTTTTCATCATTCTGCTCATCTCTTTTCTCATCGTCCTTTTCTACAGTTTTGTTGTAATTCTTCTTAATTCTTGTTTCTTGAGTAATTAATGGAGGTACGACCTTTGTTATTGGCTCGCTCATTTCCTTTTGAAAAGCCTCAATCAAAAGTTTCTCCTCCGCACTTAATTCTATTTCAATGTCTCTGAGTTCTACAGGAATTTTTATTAAATCTTGTGCCTGTAAGATATTTAATATAAAGTGTTTCATAAAAAGTTTACATTCTTTGTCATTGGTTTTATTTTATTGAAGATTATCTGATCAAGTCCTCCGCATTTTATTATTGCTTCAGAAGTTACTTCTATTTTTTCAGCTTGTAAAGCATCCTCTTGTAAACCAAAACTATTCAGCAGTATAGCCATATACTCATTTTTACAAAAACCTATCTTGTCTAATTCAAAGCTAAGAGTCCTTTTAAATAGCCTGAAGATTTTTTTCATAAAATCCTCAATTATGACAATTTTTTCATTTTTATTGTCAATATCTGCTACAATTTCCAAATCCTCGCAATTAAAATTATCAGTTAAAACATACTTTGTGAGAGATACACACATCTTTCCCCATATTAAGTGATGATAAAGTTAAAATTTACTTTGACTAAACACATTTCCAGAGGGCCATTTACATCTTTCAATATTGTAGAGTCAAGATTCGACAAAGAATTTACAACAGAGAAAAATTGTTCAATGTCCTAATTTTCATAAAAACAAAGAAAGGATCAAACTCACTCGAATCTTTGGAGAATATTCTCCAAACATAAACAGAACCATCTCTAAAATTCGAGTTGCGGGACTCATTTGGAACTCCTCTAAGTCTTTATTTTTACATATAAAAGGGCTTTGATTGCGTGAATGCAAGTTAATGTCATTATTCTCAATACTAGACAAAATAGAGAGCCCAAATTGTACAGCTATTTCTTTGATCTCATCGACTCTGAGAGTAAAATCCTACACAAGATTATCGTATAGAATTCCAATACCTTACCACTAATGTATTAAGAGCTAATGTCATTGTATCTTCTTTCTTTGCTTTAAGTAAAAGAGGTTTTAGCACTTCCAGCATGAACCATTCACAATCTTCAATATTGCTATAACAATTTTTGGAACATATTCCAAGGATACTTTTAATAAGAGCATCCATAGTTTCCAAAACAGAATAGTTGTTACTCAAGCCATCCAATGCGCTAATCATAATATTCACAGCCTGTTCAATATTTTTTTTATCGAGATATTCTTCGAATATGCCAGAAATCGTCGTTTTAATAAGCTGATCCCCTTTACTGAATGAATCCAAGAGAAACTCATAATAATCTTCAAATATTTCTTTATCATTTTGTAACAAGGTTTTAAGTGACTGAAGTCCCAATGTTTTCACTTGTAAATCAATAAGAAAAATGGAAGGAACCAAGTCTTACAGTTAGGATCTGGACTCTCAATAAAAGCTTTGAGCTTAAAACAAGCCCTTTTATAAAGATCTTCATAT
>Ga0182742_1004437_pt1 | contig 12718 bp, 9 predicted proteins | sample eDN5th37CBELigMG_FD_128880 | JGI IMG/M metagenome (GOLD analysis project Ga0182742, IMG submission 128880) | Enriched Miracle-Growth compost microbial communities from Emeryville, California, USA - eDNA 5th pass 37_C BE-Lig MG (version 2)... ... | reverse complement strand
GTTGGTGTCACCCGGCCACACGCCGAACACCCACAGCAGGCCGACGACGATGAAGGACACGATCGCGGCGACCTTGATGCCGGAGAACCAGAACTCGAACTCGCCGAACCACCGCACCGAGATGAGGTTGGTCAACGTCAGCGCGGCCATCAGCAGCATCGCCATGAGCCACAGCGGAAGCCCCACCCAGACAGCCAGGATCTGCGCTCCCGCAACGGCTTCCACCGCGATGATGATCACGTAATAGTACCAGTACAGCCAGCCGAGCGTGAACCCGGCCCACGGGCCGATGCCGATCCGGGCATAGTCGGCGAACGCGCCGGTCCTGGGTTTCGCCACGACCATCTCGCCGAGCATCCGCAGGGTGCACAGCACGAGCGCACCGGCCACGACGTACGACACGATCGCGGCCGGGCCCGCGGTCTTGATCACCGCGCCGCTGCCGACGAACAGGCCGGCACCGATGGCGCCGCCGACCGCGATCATGGTCATGTGCCGCGTTTTCAGCGACCGGGCGAGACCGGAGCGGGGTTCGTCGGACGAGGACAGATCGGATCTCGATTCGAGCATGAGGCAATGCCAATCAGTCGGAGGGGCGGTTGGGCGGGCGAAACGTCAGCGGTTCGAGTGATGGTTCACCGGCCTCTGCGACGATCTGCTCGATCGTCTGGGCCCGGCGGGCCAGTGACCACCGTCGGTCACCTTGCTGGTCGGTTCCCACGGTGTAGACGGCGGGTCTGGGTAATGCGTTGTAGGAGAAGTGCGTCGAGAAGTAGTAACCGCCGGTGTCGGGGACGGCGACCAGGTCACCGGCGTGGACCGGCGGCAGTTCCCGTCCGACGGCGAGCATGTCTCCCGTGAAGCACGCGGGGCCTGCCACGTCCTGCACCCGAGGCGGGTCGTCGCGGCGCCGCCCGTGCGCGTCGTACACCTCGACCCGCAGAGGCCAGGCCTCGGGCGCGAAGATCGAGCGGGTGGCCACCTGCACACCGGCGTGGGTGATGGCGATCGGACGCCCGCCCGTCACCTTCGTGTACTCGACGCGGGCGACGACGGTGCCGGCCTTGGCGGTCAGCGCCCGGCCGAATTCGGTCACCACGGTGTAGGTCCCGTCGAACAGACGCGGGGCAGCGGCCTGCAGCGCCGCCCGGTGGTCGGCGAAAGTCGGTGTGACGTCGTCGGATCGGAAGTTCACCGGCAGTCCGCCACCGACGTCGATCCGCTGGATCTGCCGCGATCCGGCCCGTGCGTCGATGTCGGCGGCCAGGTCTGTCGTGAGCCGCACGCCTTCGGCCGCGTGCTCCAGGCTCATCCCCTGTGAGCCGCTGTGGACGTGCAGCTGCGTCAGCCAGGGCCGGGTGGCGAAGGCGTCGATGATCTCGTCACGGTGGTCGGCCAACCCGATGCCGAACTTCGACGTCGAGGTGGCCGTACTCATCGCGTCGATGGTTCCGGCACCGGTCTGGGGATTCACCCGCACCCCGATCACCGACCGGGGCCTGCCGTTGCGAGCGACGGCCGCGTCGATCCGCGCGAGTTCCTCGAAGTTGTCGACGTTGAACGACACCCCCAACTCGAGCGCCCTGGCGATCTCGGTCGGGGTCTTGGCCGGCGAGTCGAACACGATGCGCTCGGCCGGAAACCCGGCCGCGAGTGCGAGTTCGAGCTCGCCGGGGCTGGCCACCTCGCATCCGAACCCCGCCGCGGCGAACCGCGCGAGAACCGGCCGCAGCGATATCGCCTTGGCCGCGATCGTGTGCAGAGCCGGCAGGTCGGCCGGGTACGCCGCGTGCAGCGACGCCATGAGTTCGTCGAGGGTGTCGAGGTCGATGACCCCGCACAGTGGGTGCAGGTCGTCGATGAACCCCTGCCGGACCACGTCGGCGACGATCTGTTCGCGCCGGTGCAGGAGCTCCTCCGGGCTCGGCAGTGGCGCGCCGGCCCGCGGTGGTGCGTCAGTCACCTGTAAAACCTATGAACACCGTGGCCCGTGGTGGGAGTCGTGCGGGTTGAGAAAATCCGGGCGGATCTTCGTCGGATCCGGAGGACGACACCGCGCCGTGATCGGCGCCCTCTCCGAAATGCACTAACACGATCCCCGTTTTTCGCCGAAGTGCACAGTGGCGCGCACGGATTCGCCGCGTCGCTCCCACACCAGCAGCCCGAGGGCCGCCCGCAGTCGCGCCGCTGCCGACTGCAGGTCCAGCCCGGCCACCGCGGTGATCCGGTCCAGCCGGTAGCGCAGCGAGTTGGCGTGGATACCCAGTTCGCGGGCCGCACCGCTCAGGTTGCCGGGGTGGTCGAGTACCGCGGCGACAGTGTCGACGAACGCGGTGCCGTGGTCGATGTCGTGACGACGCAACGCGCGCAACGGTTCAGCGATGACATCGCCCAGCGGGTCGAGCAGGTCCGCGGCCCGGACCAAGGTGAGCGGGTCGGCCACGTCGGCTGCCGTGATCACCGGCGGGGTCGCCTCGCGTGTGCGCCGGCAGCCAATGTCGAGGGCGGCCGCGTCGAGAACCTGACGCGCGACGACGGCGGAGCGCTGCAGGTCCAGGATGGAGTCGACGACCGAACCCACGGCGACCGTGCCGCTGCGGCCGCGCGAAACCCGCGCCAGGTGCCCGGACAGATTGCCTGCGACGTGGGCGTCGGTCACCTCGTCGTCCTGCAGCGGAACCACGACGAGCAGATCCGCTCCCACCCGCGCGGGCCGTGCTCCGGCGCGCAGCGCCTGCACGTGGAACATCAGCGAGCGGGACTCGGGCGCGTCGGTTCCCAGCGCGACGACGACGTGGCTGGTGTCCGGTTGCAGACCGAGCAGCGCGGCAGGGACGCCGGGGTCGACTCCACGCGAGATCAGATCGACCAGCGCGGCCTCCCGGAGCCGGCGCTCGTACTGCTCGAGGTGGACTTCGCGCAGCATCATCGCGGCTGCCGTCTGGCGCACCTGCAGCAGCAACCGGCGCAGCGCGTCGCGGTCGGTGTCGTCGTCCAGTGCCGCCCAGATCGTGCCGAGCGTCTCGCCGCCGGTCTTCACCGAGACCACCATGCGGGCCGGGTCGCCGTTCTCGGCGTTGCGCACCACGACGTCGTCGGAGCGCCACACCGCGGGCAGGAATCCGGTGGACATGAGCCGTTCGACGCGCCAGGCCGGGACGGCGCCGCCCAGGATGGTCTGGTTGCGGATCGGGTCGACGTCGTGCCCGACGACGGCGTAGGCGAGCACTCTCGAGTCGAGATCCTCGATGGTCACCGGCGCCCCGGTCCGCGTGCTGATCCACCGGGCCAGGGCCTGCAGGTTGTCCACCTGAGGCGCCGGGTCGGCCATGTGGCCCGCGCCGAGCAGGCGGACCAGGACACGGAACAACTCGCTCCACCCCACCCACGGGGAGCGGCGGAACAGCCTGGCGGTATGGCCGTGCACCAGCGAGAGGTCCGTTGTCGCGCCGGGCGGAAGTACCACGGCCCCAGCGGTTCCCACCTCGTCGAGCAGGGATCCGAGCACGAAACGATCGTCGATGCGGGAGTTGACCAATACGATCGCGCCGCGGTAGTCGGCCGGTTCGCCCGGTTCGTGCAGGGCGACGTCGCTCACCAGCGGGTCGTCGCCGGAATCCCTCGCCCCGTCCACCGGGATCAGCATTCCGGCGGCGCCGGAGATCATCGCCGACAGCGGAAGCGTGCGAGCAGGGTCATCACTGCTTCTGGTCATCGGGTACCACGACTGCCGACATTACAGTCGGGCGGCCGGTGTCGCGCCCCGACAGCAGAGCACCGACGCGCGGTCACCCGCCCGAGCGAACCGTCGGAAGCGTGCCCGCAAACGAACGAGCCCGCCTGCTCGGCGGGCCCGTTCTGTGTCTCAGACTGCGCTGCGGTGCTTGCGCTGAGCCGCGAAGAAGTCGGCCCAGGAGCTCACTTCGGGGTGCTGCTTGAGCAACGCCCGGCGTTGGCGTTCGGTCATGCCTCCCCACACGCCGAACTCAACTCGATTGTCGAGCGCGTCAGCGCCGCATTCGAGGATCACCGGGCAGTGCCGGCAGATCACCGCGGCCTTGCGCTGCGCCGCGCCGCGGACGAACAGCTCGTCGGGGTCGGCCTGGCGGCAGCGCGCCTGCGACACCCACGCGATACGCGCTTCGGAGTCCCGGTGCTGTGCGGTGTTCGTGGTCGTAGAGAGAGTGCTCGCCTTACGTGCGACAGTGTGTGTAGCTGACACCAGCGATCCCTTCATTCCAGCCATCTACCCCTGATGGCGGGCATCAAGCCCCTCCGGTAGAACGCCTATGCGATCTATGCCACATTGCGCCAAGTGGTGTTACCTGGATCGCACTGTGCATCCAAGCTAGGTGGTCAGAGGGTATTTACGCAACAGTTTGGAACCCCCTTTTTTGGGACGGCCGTGCAGTCTGCCCCAACAGGTGGCCCCTCGTGGGGTTTTGCCCGAGGTAGGGGTATGCGCCCGTATGGCCGCTGGCCCCTGAGGGCCTCCAGCAAGCTCGTTACTCTGTATGCATGCCGGAGCTGCCGACAGGACCTTCCGCGCAGCCACCGCGGGCGGTCATCGTCATCAAGCTCGCTTGGTGCTGCCTTCTCGCAAGTGTGCTCGCGGCCGCTTTGATGTTCCCCGTCGTGGGCGGGTTCGGGCTCATGTCCAACCGCGCCTCCGACGTCGTGGCCAACGGTTCCGCGGCCCTCGTCGAGGGTGAGGTACCGCAGGTGTCGACCATGGTCGACGCCAAGGGAAACACCATCGCGTGGCTGTACTCGCAACGCCGCTTCGAGGTTCCCAGCGAACAAATCGCCAACACCATGAAGCTCGCGATCGTGTCCATCGAGGACAAGCGGTTCGCCGAGCACAACGGCGTCGACTGGCAGGGCACGCTGACGGGCCTCTCCGGCTATCTGTCCGGCAACCCCGACACCCGCGGCGGATCGACCATCGAACAGCAGTACGTCAAGAACTATCAGCTGCTGGTGGTCGCGCAGACCGACGCCGAGCGTCGCGCCGCCATCGAGACCACCCCGGCGCGCAAGCTGCGCGAGATCCGGATGGCGCTCACGCTCGACAAGACGTTCACCAAGCCCGAGATCCTCACGCGCTATCTCAACCTGGTGTCGTTCGGTAACGGCGCATACGGCATCCAGGACGCCGCCCAGACGTACTTCGGCGTCAACGCCTCCGAGCTCAACTGGCAGCAGGCCGCCCTGCTGGCCGGCATGGTGCAGTCCACCAGCGCGCTGAACCCCTACACCAACCCCGACGGTGCCCTGGCCCGCCGGAACCTGGTGCTGGACACGATGATCCAGAACATCCCGCAGGAGGCCGAGGCGCTGCGGGCCGCCAAGGAGCAGCCGCTGGGCATCCTGCCGCAGCCCAACGAGCTGCCGCGCGGCTGCATCGCCGCGGGCGACCGCGCGTTCTTCTGCGACTACGTGCTGGAGTACCTGGCCCGCGCGGGCATCAGCAAGGAGCAGGTGGCCAAGGGCGGCTACCTGATCAAGACGACGCTGGACCCTGACGTGCAGTCCTCGGTCAAGTCGGCCATCGACAGCATCGCGGCCCCGGACACCCCCGGCGTCGCGAGTGTCATGAGCGTGATCAAGCCAGGCAAGGAGTCCCATCCGGTGCTCGCGATGGCGAGCAACCGTACCTACGGCCTCGACACCGAACGCGGCGAGACCATGCAGCCGCAGCCGTTCTCCCTGGTGGGCAACGGTGCGGGCTCGGTGTTCAAGATCTTCACGGTGGCCGCGGCCATGGAGATGGGCATGGGCATCAACACCCAGCTGCCCGTCCCGGCCCGGTTCGAGGCCAAGGGCCTGGGCAGCGGCGGTGCGCGCGGCTGCCCGCCCGCCACGTGGTGCGTGCAGAACGCGGGCGGCTATCGCGGGTCGATGAGCGTCACCGACGCGTTGGCCACCTCGCCGAACACGGCCTTCGCCAAGCTCATCTCGCAGATCGGGGTGCAGCGCGCCGTCGACATGGCCGTCAAGCTGGGCCTGCGGTCCTACGCGCAGCCCGGTACCGCGCGCGACTACGACCCGGAGAGCAACGAGAGCCTGGCCGACTTCGTCAAACGCCAGAACATCGGGTCGTTCACCCTCGGCCCCATCGAGGTCAACGCCCTCGAGCTGTCCAACGTGGCGGCGACGCTCGCGTCGGGCGGCACGTGGTGCCCGCCCAATCCGATCACCCAGGTGGTGGACCGGCACGGCAACGACGTCTCGGTCACCACCGAGACCTGCGAGCAGGTGGTTCCCGAGGGGCTCGCCAACACCCTGGCCAACGCCATGAGCAAGGACGACACCGGATCCGGCACCGCGGCGGGCGCCGCGGGCTCGGTGGGCTGGAACCTGCCGATGTCCGGCAAGACCGGGACCACCGAGGACAACCGGTCCTCGGCGTTCCTCGGGTTCACCAACCAGTACGCCGCGGCCAACTACATCTACGACGACTCCCCCAACCCCAGCGAGCTGTGCTCGTTCCCGCTGCGCCAGTGCGGCAGCGGCAACCTGTTCGGCGGTAACGAGCCGGCCCGCACGTGGTTCACCGCGATGAAGCCGATCGCCGAATCGTTCGGCCCGGTCGCGTTGCCGCCCACCGATCCGCGCTATGTCGACGGCGGCCCAGGCTCGCGCGTGCCGAGCGTGTCGGGGCTCACCGAGGAAGCCGCGCGCCAGCGGCTCAAGGAGGCTGGTTTCCAGGTGGCCGATCAGGCCAGCTACGTCAACAGCGGCGCGCGGTCGGGCACCGTCGTCGGCACCACCCCCAGCGGGCAGACCATCCCCGGCTCGATCATCACGATCCAGCTGAGCAACGGCATCCCGCCGCCACCGCCGCCGCCGGTGAACATCCCGCTCCCGGGTGGTCCGCCCGAGATCGGCCAGACGGTGGTCGAGATCCCCGGCCTGCCGCCCATCACGGTGCCGGTGCTGGGACCGCCTCCGCCGCCGCCACCGCCGTGATGCGGACCGGCGATGCGCGCGCTGTGGATTTGCCCACTCTGAGCTGTCACGGACCGGCCAAGGATCGATCCGTGACAGCTCGGGGCAGTAGGCTGCGAGCATGTCCGCCGTTTCGCTCGTCAAGACCGCCGTCAAGACAGCCCCGGTGATCAAGAAGGCTGCCGCCATCACCGCAGGGTCGCTTGTCGCCGGGGTCGGTTATGCATCCCTCATCGAGCGGAACGCGTTCGTACTCCGCGAAGCGACCATGCCGGTGCTGGCGCCGGGCTCGACACCGCTGCGTGTGCTGCACATCAGCGACCTGCACATGCGTCCCAACCAGCGGCGCAAGCAGGCATGGTTGCGGGACCTGGCTCGGCTGGAGCCGGATCTGGTGGTCAACACCGGCGACAACCTGGCGCATCCGAAGGCCGTGCCCGCGGTCGTGCAGTCGCTGAGCGAGTTGCTCTCGGTGCCCGGCCTGTTCGTGTTCGGCAGCAACGACTACTTCGGGCCGCGGCCCAAGAACCCCTTGAACTACGTCACCAAGCCGCAGCACCGCACCAAGGGTGAGGCGTTGCCGTGGCAGGACCTGCGTGCGGCGTTCACCGAGCGCGGCTGGCTCGACCTGACCCACACACGCCGCGACCTCGAGGTCGCCGGGCTGCACATCTCGGTGGCCGGTGTGGACGATCCGCACCTCAAGCGGGACCGCTACGACACCGTCGCCGGTCCCGCGAACGCCGCGGCGAACCTGACACTGGGTCTCACGCACTCCCCCGAGCCGCGCGTGCTCGACCGGTTTGCCGCCGACGGCTATCAGCTGGTGCTCGCCGGGCACACGCACGGTGGTCAGCTGTGCCTGCCGTTCTACGGCGCGCTCGTCACCAACTGCGAACTCGACCGCTCGCGTGCCAAGGGCGCGTCGCGCTGGGGCGCCGACATGCAGCTGCACGTCTCCGCGGGCATCGGCACGTCGCCGTACGCCCCGGTGCGTTTCTGCTGCCGTCCCGAGGCGACGCTGCTGACGCTGGTGGCCGCACCCACCGGAGGGGGCAACGCGGGGACCAGGGCAGGCACGTCGTCGCCGTCGGTGTCCGCGCGCTGACGCCGTCGATGACGGTCTCCACGGTCTCGCGTAGTGGTCCGCGCGAGTGGGTGGACAACGCCGTTCGGCTGATCGAGGCCGACGCCACCCGCAGCGCCGACACCCACCTGCTGCGGTACCCACTGCCCGCGGCGTGGTGCGACGACGTCGACGTGGCGCTGTACCTCAAGGACGAGTCCACGCACATCACCGGCAGCCTCAAGCACCGGCTGGCGCGGTCGCTGTTCCTCTACGGCCTGTGCAACGGCTGGATCTGCGAGGGCACGACGATCATCGAGGCCTCGTCGGGCTCCACGGCCGTGTCCGAGGCGTACTTCGCCGCGCTGCTGGGCCTGCCGTTCATCGCGGTGATGACGGCGTCGACCAGCCCGTCGAAGATCGCGCTGATCGAAGCACAGGGCGGCCGTTGCCATTTCGTCGAGAAATCGTCCCAGGTGTACGACGAGGCGCAGCGGCTGGCCGACGAGACCGGCGGCCACTACCTCGATCAGTTCACCAACGCCGAACGCGCCACCGACTGGCGCGGCAACAACAACATCGCGGTGTCGATCTACGAGCAGATGCGGCTGGAGAGGCACCCGATCCCCGAATGGATCGTGGTGGGTGCGGGCACCGGCGGGACCAGCGCGACCATCGGCCGCTTCATCCGCTACCGCAGGCACGCCACCAGGCTGTGCGTCGTGGATCCCGAGAACTCGGCGTTCTACCCGAGTTACGCGCAGGGGCGCCCGGTGGAGACCGGCGCGTCGTCACGTATCGAGGGCATCGGCAGGCCGCGCGTGGAGCCGTCGTTCATGCCCGAGGTGGTCGACCGCATGGTGGCGGTGCCCGATGCCGCGTCGGTCGCGGCCGCGCACTACGCCAGCACTGTGCTGGGGCGGCGTGTGGGACCGTCCACCGGCACCAACCTGTGGGGTGCGTTCGGGTTGCTCGCCGAGATGATGCGTGAGGGACGCAGCGGGTCGGTGGTGACGTTGATCGCCGACAGCGGCGACCGCTACACCGACACCTACTTCGACGCCGACTGGTTGGCCAGCCAGGGGCTCGACCCCTCCGGGCCTGCGGAGATCCTCACGGAATTCGAACGTTCCGGCTCCTGGTCGTGATCCGCGTCGGCTGTCAGGAACAGCCACAGCGCAGCCACGACGAAGAAGCCCAGATAAATCGTGGCGCCCAACGCGGTCATGTCGCACTCCAGTCGTTCAAAGCTTGAAATGTTTCGGTCGTATGACACTTACAACGAAACGGGTGCCCACTTTGAGTCCCCGATTCGACGACGAAGTGGCGTAGCTGACACCGAGATTGCAACCAGGGACAACGCAGGCCGCGATTTTTGTCCCTGGCTTCAATCTCGGCGCGAGGCCGCGATGTGCCTCTGACCACCCGTTTGGCTTTCGACTGCCCCGGTGCGATACGCTGTCGTGGCTTCACGCGGGGTGTGGCGCAGCTTGGTAGCGCGCTTCGTTCGGGACGAAGAGGTCGTGGGTTCGAATCCCGCCACCCCGACTCGTGTTAATGCAGGTAGAAGGCCCTAACTGGTTCTCCAGTTCAGGGCCTTCTTCTTTCCCAGTCCGCAGTTGGTCCGCAGCGAGTTCCAATGCTTTCAATCGAGCTGCGTCTAGTGCAGCCGAAACTTGCTCCAGATCATCAGGGAACAGGTCGGCGTAGGTGTCGAGGGTGAGCACGGCGGAGGCGTGGCCAAGCATCGTCTGAACGGCTTTCACGTTCGCACCGGCACTGATCGACAGCGACGCGGCGGTGTGACGCAAGTCATGAGGGGTGACGGTGGGAAAGGCCGGCATCTTCTCTTGGACTCGCTTGACGGCCACATTGAAGACACGCGGTCGCCACGTCGACACTCGCAGAACGGCTCCCTCTACCGAGCCGAACACCAGATCTCCGCGTTGCTTGCCGACCATCAATGCAGCGAGCGGCTCGGCGAGGAAGGCGGGGAAGGGCACCGAGCGACGCTCATGAGACTTCGGCGTGGACCACACCAGCTTTCCGCCGACCTCGGCAACGGCTTCGCGGATGTTCACCCGACGGCGCAGCATGTCGAACGATTCCACCCGCAGTGCTGCCATCTCCCCCCAACGCAGGCCGGTGTAGGCCAGGAACCGGACCACGGTGGCGTAATCACCCACTTCATCAGCCAGCAGCTCCACTTGTGGGTGGGTGAGATAGCCCCTGGATCGATGCTGTCGTCGCGGCGCCTTGACGCCGGAGCAGGGATTGCGCGGAATGCGCCGGTCGTCGACCGCCATCTCCAGGATCTGCCTGAGTACGCTGAGCGCGTTCTCGATGGTCGCCGGCTTCGCGCCCCCCGCAGCAAGCTCCTGCACCCAAGACCTGATATCCGAGGAATGGACGTCGGCTACGGAAACCGATGACCACCTGGTCTCGACGTAACCCGACCAGGCGAACGCCCGTGTAGCCACCGTCGTCTCCTTCAAATGGCCCTGTGTACCAAGCCATTTGGCGTGAAGCTCACGGACCGTGATCCGTCCCGCTTTCGGCGCGACGTACGTTCCCGTGGTTTGGGCAGCCGTTATCTCGTTCAGCCATGCCTGCGCGTCTACCTTGCGGTCGAACGAACGGGTGTTCTCCTGACTTTGATCGTCTACATACCTGGCCAACCAGCGACGCCCCTTGCCGGCCCGAGCCGTGGGGCTCCCGTCTGCTCGGCGCCACCTGTCCTCGACGCCGCTGCGGCGATTACGTCTCTGCATGATCAACTCCTCAGCTTCCGGACACAGTGTCACACCCACCGCCGACAGCCGATGAAAACCTTCGGCTGCTGTTGATTCGTAAGTGAATTGCACGCTAGTGGTGGACAAGGTGATAGCACCACCACCATCGTTGGATTCGTTGACAGGAACCACTTTAGGGAGGAACAGCATGGATCTACTGAGTGCCAAACAGGTTTCGGACATCATCGGTGTCCCGGTCGGAACGCTCCGTTACTGGCGCCACTGCGATATGGGGCCGGCCAGTTTCACCTTGGGCCGCAAAGTCGTCTACCGACGCGACGAGGTGCTGCGATGGATCTCCGAGCAGGAAACCGCCACCCGGCGCGGAGGCGGAGACGCCGCGTGAACCAGGCACGAAAAAGACCTCGGGGCCTAGCCGAGGTCTTTGTTCGAACCACCTGATCAACCGACACGGAAGTTCCACATGAGAATAGCTCTTCTACTCAGCCTGCATAAGCACCGTGCGCAGGAAACCCTATGAGCGACAACACCGCGACGGACAAGAAGTCGGTAGCCGCACGCTTAGTCGGCATGGCACAGGAGCGGTACCTGCTCGGGACCTCAGATGAAGGTGAACCGTTCGGCGCTGACCGCAATCGCCCACACCTGGTGATGCTGCTCCGTGCCGGCAGGGCTGGTCTTCGCGCCGACCTCGCTGCCCGTTATTTCGCTGAAACTGGCACAGTCGCCGGCGGCCAAGCCCTCACCGACGCCACCCTGATTCTGGAAGGACTGGCGGCCGCCGCGGCACCCGAGCGGCTCAACCTGCGCGTCGCCGACCACGAAGGCGCAATCTATGTCGACACGGGACGAACCGATGGCCACACGATTCGCATCCGACAGGGACAGTGGACGCTCATCGAACGCGCCCCGGTGCGCTTCCTACGTACCAAGTTGACCGGAGCGATGCCGCTGCCAACCGAGGGCGGTGATGTGGAGGAGCTCTGGAAATTTGTCAATGTTGAGTTCGAAGACCGACCGGTCCTCCTCGCTGCACTCGTTGCCGCGCTCGTTCAGTGCGATGTCCCACACCCGGTCTTGGCTCTCTTTGCCGAGCAGGGCAGCGCCAAGAGCACGACCACTCGCATGCTGGTCGATCTCATCGACCCGTCACCGGTTCCGCTGCGGCAGGCGCCCCGCGACGCGGACTCATGGGTCACTGCCGCATCCGGGTCGTGGGTGGTTGCCCTGGACAACCTCTCCGCGATTCCGGCATGGTTGTCGGATTCGCTGTGCCGCGCCGCCACCGGCGACGGCAACGTCAAACGAGCCTTGTACACAGACTCTGACCTCGCGGTGATCAAATTCCGGCGGTGCGTCATCATCAACGGCATCGACGTCGGCGCGGTGCGACCCGACCTTGCAGAGCGACTGGCCACGGTCGACCTGCGACGCATTGATCGTCATATGCGACAACCGGAAGCCACCATGCGACAACAGTGGCGCACTGCCTTACCAGGCATTTTGGGTGGACTCCTCGATCTGGCCGCCCTGGTCCATCAACGCCTGGACACCATCGCGGTCGACGTGTCGCCACGGATGGCGGACTTCAGTCGCACGCTGGCGGCCGTCGACGAGGTTTTGTCGACCAATGGCTTCCGGCGTTACTTGTCGCGCGCGAATCAGCTGTCTGAGGACAGTCTGTCCGCCGATCCGTTCATCGAGCGGCTGCGCGAGGACATCCTGGAACCACTCATCGGAAAGTCCGGAGCCGACCTACTGGCTGCAGTCACCCCTCCCACCGACACCTGGCGGAAGCCGAAGGAGTGGCCGAAGAACGGCCGGGACGAGGAATTGTCAATACCTGTGGATCGGGGTGTTTCAGGCGACCTCCGTTCCGGCGTGCTGACCGCCGTCTGAGGGCGATGTTGGCGGGGTGATGTCGGTGGGTCGTTCGAGCAGTCTGCCT
>Ga0182742_1004434_pt1 | contig 12725 bp, 14 predicted proteins | sample eDN5th37CBELigMG_FD_128880 | JGI IMG/M metagenome (GOLD analysis project Ga0182742, IMG submission 128880) | Enriched Miracle-Growth compost microbial communities from Emeryville, California, USA - eDNA 5th pass 37_C BE-Lig MG (version 2)... ... | reverse complement strand
CGCTCGATCCAGCCCGCCTCGTCGAGGTCGGAGACGATGAACGGGTCGCCGCGGCGCGACTCGAAGCCGACGTCGAGGCAGAGCGTGTGCCCGCTCGTCCAGCGCAGCGAGTCGTCACCGAGCAGCGCCCGCGCGTCGGCGGGCTCCGTCGCCACCACGGTGATCCCGGAGACCTCGTCCACGCGCTCGCCGTAGCGGCGCGTCACGCCGAGCTGCGCGGCGCGCGCGTCGAGCCGGTCCACGAGCGCGTTCCAGCCGCCGCGCACATAGCGCGCGGCCGGCGGCGGCGTGAGCAGCGTGCGCACGGTCCGCTCCCACACGAACGCCGCCGACAGCGCGCCCGGGTCGTGGTGGAACGCGTACACGCCGCCCGCCGCGCACAGCAGCTCGGCCGTGCGCTCGTCGGTGTGGCGCGAGACCCAGGCGCGGAAGGAGTCCTCGACCGGCGCGCGCCGCCCGCGCAGCTTCAGCGTGGCCGGGATCAGCGCCAGCGGCGGCGTGCGCCGCACCTCCCCGCCCCAGCGCAGCCGCAGCCCCGTCAGCGGGACCCCGGCGATCGGCGGCAAGAGGTCGCGCTCGGCCAGCCACGCCCAGAACGGGCCGTCCTTGTAGAGCACGTGCGGCCCGAGGTTCGCGCGGTACGGCCCGTCGAGGCTGCGCGCGCGGCCGCCCGGCGCGTCGCGCGTGTCGAAGAGGACGACGGGAGCCCCGGCTTCAGCGAGCGTGATCGCGGAGGTGAGCCCCGCGACCCCCGCTCCAACGATCGTGATGGTCTCCATGCGAGCACCGTACGCCCGAGCTGGACCGGCGTACAGTGCCAGTTGTGGCATCGCACAGCATGCCAGTTACCATCGACCGCGCCAGCGACACGCCGCTGCACGAGCAGCTCGAGGCCCAGCTGCGCGAGGCGATCCAGTCCGGGCGGCTCGCGCCGGGCGACGCGCTCGCCTCCAGCCGCAAGCTCGCGCAGGCGCTCGGGGTGACCCGCGGCGTGGTCAGCGAGGCCTACGGGCAGCTCGCCTCGGAGGGCTACCTGAGCATGCGCCAGGGCGCGCCCGTACGCGTGGCGGCCTCCGTCCAGCGCGGGCGCCCGCGCGAGCCCGCCCGCTCGCTGCTCCCCCGCTTCCCCTACGACCTGCGCCCCGGCCCGGACCTGCAGAGCTTCCCGCGCGACGCCTGGTTGCGCTCGCTGCGCGCGGCCTGGCGCGCCGCGCCGTTCGACGCGCTGGGCGAGCCCGACCCGCGTGGCGCGCCCGCCCTGCGCGAGACGCTCGCCGCCTACCTGGCCCGCGCGCGCGGCGCCGCGACCGACCCCGAGCACGTGATCGTCTGCGGCGGCTTCCGCTCCGGCTTCTCCGCCCTGTGCCGGCGGCTGCGCGAGCAGGGGACGGAGTCGATCGCGGTCGAGGACCCGGGCTGGCACCCGCTGCGGCTCGTGATCGAGCAGGCCGGCCTGCGCGTGCGGCCCGTGCCCGTCGACGAGCACGGCCTGCGCGTCGACGCGCTCGGTGACGCCCCCGTGGTCGTGGTCACGCCCGCGCACCAGTTCCCCACCGGGGTGGCGCTGAGCGCCGAGCGGCGCGCCGCGCTGATCGAGTGGGCCGCGGACGGCGAGCGCCTGATCGTCGAGGACGACTACGACGGCGAGCGCGGCGTACTGCAGGGCCTCGCGCCCGAGCGCGTGGTGCTGATCGGCTCGCTCAGCAAGCGGCTCGCGCCCGGCCTGCGCCTGGGCTGGATGCTGACGCCGTCGTGGCTGACGTGGGCGCTGACGCCGGGCCTGGCGATCGAGGCCCCGGGCGGCGACGCGCTCGCCCAGCTCGCGCTGCGCGACTTCCTCGAGCGCGGCGAGCTGGACCGCCACCTGCGCCGCGTGCGCTTCCGCCACGACGCCCGCCGCGACCTGCTGCTGCGCTCGCTGCCCGAAGGCTGGCGCCCCGCCACGCCCGGGCGGACGTTCCTCACGGTCCACGTCGCCGACGAGCCGGCGCTCGTCGCCCGCGCCGCCGAGCGCGGCGTCGGCCTGGAGGGCCTCGCATTGCACCGCTACGAACCGGATGGTCCGGGCGGCCTCGTCCTCGGCTTCGCGGCGCTGCCCGAGCCGGCGCTCGCGCGCGCCCTCGAGCTGCTGGGCAGCTAAGCGGCCAACCTTCGCGCGCCGCCCCGGGTCCTCCCTCTCCGACAACCGACCCCCACGGAAGGGAAGGCCCATGCCTCGCTCCCGCACCACGCTCCTCGGCCTCGGCGGCGCCGCCGCGCTGCTGGCCACGACCGCCGCCGTCGCGCTCGGCCAGGTGGTCATCCCCAACCCGCCCGACGGCTCGCCCGGCGGTCCGCTGCCGCCCTCCAACCTGACCACCAACGCGTGCGGCCCGCTCCAGACCAGCATCGTCAAGACCGAGAGCTCGCCGTCCGGCACGAGCTCGGTCCCCTTCACGCCGCTGCCGGGTGCCAACGCCAGCGTCGTCGTGCCCAACGGCCAGAGCCGCTGCATCAAGGTGCTGCTGACCGCCGAGACCGCGTGCGAGGTCACCGCCGCGCCCGACTTCTGCTACGTCCGCGCGCTCGTCGACGGCGTCCCGATGGACCCCGACGGCGCCGGTTTCCAGGCCATGGACTCCGAGGACGGGACGGCCTCGGCGCACGCCTACGAGTGGATCAAGCGCGTCGGCGCCGGCAACCACACCGTGCGCATCGAGCGCCGCGTCGCCGATCCCACGACGCGCTTCTGGTGGGACGACTGGACGTTCGACGTGAGCCTGCATCTGTAGGAGTAGCGGCGGGTCCGCCGGGGAAGGACAGTCGGCGGACCCCATGGCCGTCACCACTGCGATACCACGCGCCTCGGACCTGCGCGACCGCGTCGTACGCAAGGCCGAGGTCGTGGGCGTGTGGGCGGTCGACTGCGTGAACGCGCAGCGCCGGCAGACCGACTGGGCGGCAGAGCTGCTCGGCGATGCCGAGCACCGGCACGAGCGGGCGACGCTCGAGCGCGACGGCTACCACCTCGACTCCTTCGGCGTCGAGCGCGTCGCGCACCAGCGCGGGACGGCCTACGTGCGGCTCGTGTGCGCCGTCAGCGTGCGCCCCTCGCGGCTGCGCCCGGCGCTGGCCGCGCGCACGCTGCACGGGATCCTCGAGAGCTGCTGCTGGCCCCGGCCCGCGCGCGCCGGACCGGCGGGCGGCTAATCGACGTCGCCGTCGTCCCCACCGCCTAGGAACTCGCGCACCGCGGCGCGCAGGCCGTTCACGTCGGAGCGCAGGCTGTGGTTGCCCTTGAGCTTGACCACCTTGCGGCCGGGGCCCTCGGGCGGCATCCCGAACGGGTCGCTGGTGCCCTGGACGATCAGCACCGGGACTTTGACCGCCTCGAGCTCCGGCAGCCGCGTCTTCTCCGGCCGCCCCGGCGGGTGCAGCGGGAACGCCAGGCACAGCACGCCGGCCGCGCCCGTCGCGTCGGCGGTCCGGCAGGCGACGCGCGCGCCCGAGGAGCGGCCGCCGACGTAGAGCGGCAGGCCTTCGGCCGGCAGCTGCGCGACCGCCGCGGTCCAGGCGGCGTCGAGCTGCGCCGCGGGCGCGGGCGACTTGCGTCCGGCCACGCGGTAGGGCTGCTCGATCAGGATCACGTTGACGCCCACGCCGAGCGCGGCCTCGGTGGCGGCCTTGAGGTCCGGCGCGCCGACGCCGCCCCCTGCGCCGTGGCCGAGCACCAGCACGGCCTTGGGCGCCTCGACCTCGTTCAGGTGGGCCCGTGCCGGGCCGTGCGGGGTGTCCAGCTCGATCATCGCGTGCAGGATAAGAGCGGTCTCATGTCCAGCTTCGGGCCGCCTTAGCCGCGCGCGCGACGCTGCTTGCCATGAAGAAGAAACTTGCCCTGGTCGCGTCCGTCGCCGTCGCCGGCGGTGGCGCCGTGGCCATGACCGCCAATGCCGCCTCCTCCGCCGACGCCGTGCGCGCCGTCAAGACCGCCAGCCGCGGGATCGCCCACAAGGCGTATGAAGTCGACCGCGAGCGCAACCACTGGGAGGTCAAGTTCGCCGACGGCACGGAGCGCCACGTCACGCTCAACGGCCGCCGCGTGACCAAGACGCGCCAGGACGACGACCGCTCGCGCGCCGTGCGCAACGCCCAGGTCTCGCTCGTGACCGCGCTCCGGACCGCCGCCCGCCGCGCCGACGGCAGGCTCGAGGACGCCGAGATCGACCGCGAGCGCGGCCGGCTCGTCTGGAGCGTCAACTTCGAGCGCGGCGACACCGAGACCGAGGTCGAGGTCGACGCCAAGACCGGCCGCGTCGTGCGCGTCAACCGGGACGACGACTGACCAGCCGGTAGCCCATGCCGCGGATCGTGACGATGCGGTCCGCGCCCAGCTTGCGGCGCAGGTAGCCCACGTAGACCTCGACCACGTTCGAGCCCGGGTCGAAGTCGTAGCCCCACACGCGCGCGAGCAGCTGCTCGCGGCTGAGGACCTGGTCGGGGTGGCGCAGGAACAGCTCCAGCAGCGCGAACTCGCGGGCGGAGAGCTCGATCGTCTGCCCCTCGACCGTCGCCCGGCGCGTGCGCAGGTCGAGCGCGACGCCGCCGGCGGTCAGCGTCACCGGCTCGCTCGTGCCGGCGCCGCGCAGCCGCGCCTGGATCCGCGCCAGCAGCTCGTCGAGCTCGAACGGCTTGGTCATGTAGTCGTCCGCCCCGAGCTGCAGGCCGGCGACCTTGTCGCGCACGTCGTCGCGCGCGGACAGGATGATCACGGGCAGCCGGCGCCCCTGCGCGCGCAGCGTCTTGAGCACCTCGGTGCCGTCCAGGATCGGCAGCCCGAGGTCGAGGATCAGCAGCTCGAAGTCCTCGTCGCGGGCGAGCGCGATCGCCGACGGGCCGTCGCCGACCGTGGTCGTCGTGTAGCCCGCGGCGCGCAGCGCCTTCTCGAGGAACGAGACGAGGTTGCGCTCGTCCTCGGCGATCAGGATCCGGCTGCTCATGCGGGAAGGATGACGGTGAAGCGCGCGCCCGCGCCGGGCGAGCTCTCGAGCTCCACCCGCCCGCCGTGGGCCTGGGCGATCGTGCGCACGATCGCCAGCCCGAGCCCGGCGCCGTCGCTGCGGGTCGACGCGAAGCGCTCGAACACGCGCTCCTGGTCGGCCGGGTCGATCCCGGGTCCCGAGTCGGCGACCCAGATCCGCGCCTCGCCGTCGCGCAGCTCGGACCCGAGCGCGATCCGGTCCCCCTCCGCCGTGTGCTGGACGGCGTTGTGGGCGAGGTTCATCACCGCCTGCGTGATCCGCTGGCGGTCCGCGGTCACGAGCCCGGCGCCCGTCGCCTCCAGCTGCCAGTCGCGCGGCGCGAGCTTGGCCGCCTTGGCCATCAGCTCCTCCGTCAGCAGGTCGAGGTCGAGCTGGTCGAGGTGCAGGAAGTCGGGCCGCTCGGCCTTGGCCAGCGTCAGCAGGTCCTCGACGAAGCGGCTCATGCGGTTGAGCTCGTCGGCGATCACCGTGCGGGTCTCGTCGTCGGCGTCGAGCAGCTGCAGGTGGCCGCGGATGATCGTGATCGGCGTGCGCAGCTCGTGCCCGGCGTCCGAGATGAAGTCGCGCTGGAGCGCGAACGCCTCCTCCAGCCGGTCGAGCATCGCGTTGAACAGGTGCCCGAGCTCGGCGATCTCGTCGTGGCCGGTGACCTCGATCCGGCGCGTCAGGTCGTCCGTGGACTGGATCGAGCGCGCGGTCGCGCCGAGCGTGCGCAGCGGCGCCAGCACGCGCCCGACGACCGCGAACGCCAGCGCGGCCACGATCGCCAGCATCGCGAGCGCGATCGCCAGCGCGACCTGCACGGCCTCCGAAACCTCGCGCCGCTCACGCTCGAGGTCGGCGGTGACCACGAACGTGCCTTCGCGCTCGCCGTCGTCGACGATCGGGACCGCGAGGTAGCGCGTCCCGTCGGCGTCGCCGCGCGTGACCTGCTCGACGTCGCCGAGCTCGCGCACGTGCTCCAGCAGCTCCTGGCTGGTGCCGAGGTCGGCGTTGGAGCGGTACGGGCGCCCGGCCACGAACGTGAACGACGCCTCCCCGCGGTCGGGGATGTCGCGCTGCAGGAACTGGTCGAACAGCCGCCGCGCGTCGGTCTCGCCCGTCTGGCCGGCCAGGCGCCGGAACTCGGCCACCTCCTGGGCGAGCGAGGCCTCGATCCGGTCGTCGACGCGCGCGAGCAGGATCTGGCGCAGGGCGAGCGTCGAGATCACCGCGGAGAACACCAGCAGCGCCACGATCGAGAGCACGATCCGCGCGCGCGCCGACGCTCTAATCGCCATCGTCGAACGGATCGTCGTCCGGGTCGTCGTCGTCGTCGCGCGGCGGCGCGAACGTGGTCGGCGCCGGCGTCGCCTCGCCGTCGGCGCCGAGCTCGATCACGTTCACGGGCGGGGCGGCGTCCGGGCGCGTCAGCAGCGCGACGACGAGCGCGGTGCCCGCGGCCAGCGCGAGCAGGCACAACAGCAGGGTCAGGGGGCGCACGCGCACGCCCTCGACTGTGCCGCGCGCGGCTGGGACGAACCTAAGACGGCCATGAGAAGCGGTCTTAGTGTGGCGCGACCGATGAGTTCCCGCGCCCGGAGCGGTCGTAGGGGCATGACCTCCACCACCGACCGCAACCGCTGGGCCGCGCTGTACGTGCTCTGCGCCGGAATGCTGATGATCGTGCTCGACGCGACGATCGTGAACGTCGCCCTGCCCTCGATCCAGGACGACCTCGGCTTTACAGCCAGCGGGCTGGCCTGGGTCGTCAACGCCTACTTGATCGCGTTCGGCGGGCTGCTGCTGCTCGCCGGCCGCCTCGGAGACCTGATCGGCCAGCGCCGCGTGTTCCTCACCGGCCTGGTCGTGTTCACCGCCGCGTCGCTGCTGTGCGCGGTGGCGCAGACGCAGGAGATGCTGATCGCCGCGCGCTTCGTCCAGGGCATCGGCGGCGCGCTCACCTCGGCCGTCGTGCTCGGGATGATCGTGACGATGTTCCCGCAGCCGGGCGAGCAGGCGAAGGCGCTCGGCGTCTATGGCTTCGTCGCCTCCGCGGGCGGCTCGATCGGCCTGCTCGCCGGCGGCGTGCTGACCGACCTGATCTCCTGGAACTGGATCTTCTTCATCAACCTGCCGATCGGCGTCGCCACCGGCGTGCTGGCGCTGCGGCTGATCGAGCCGCGCCCCGGCATCGGCGTCGAGGCCGGCGCGGACCTGCGCGGCGCGGCGCTGCTGATCGTCGGCGTGATGCTCGGCGTCTACACGATCCTCGGCATCACCGAGCACGGCTGGACCTCGGACCGCACGCTCGGCCTGGGCGGCATCGCCGCCGTGCTGCTGGTGGCGTTCGTCGCCCGCCAGGGGCGCGTGGCGAACCCGCTGATGCCGCTGCGGCTGTTCCGTTCGCGCAGCGTCACCGGCTCCAACCTGGTGATGGCGATGCTCGTCGTCGGCCTGTTCGGCCTGTTCTTCCTCGGCGCCCTGTACCTGCAGCGGATCCTCGGCTACTCGCCGCTCGAGGTCGGGCTCGCGTTCCTGCCCTCGACGGTGATGATGGGCGTCGTCTCGCTGCGCGTCGCGCACCGCTTCGCCCCGCGCACGGCGCTCGTGCCGGCGCTGGCGCTGATCGCCGCGGGCCTGCTGCTGTTCGCCCGCACGCCCGTCGACGGGACCTTCCTGATCGACATCCTGCCGGCCTCGCTGCTGATCGGCCTCGGCGCCGGCCTCTCCACCCCGGCGCTGATGACGCTGGCGATGGAGGGCGTCAAGCCCGAGGACTCCGGCCTGGCGTCGGGCCTGGTCAACACGACCGTGCAGGTCGGCGGCGCGATCGGCCTGGCCGTGCTGGCCACGCTCGCGAGCGAGCGCACGGGCGACGCGACGAGCGCCGCCGCCGTCAACTCGGGCTACCACCTGGCGTACCTGATCGGCGCCGGCGCGCTCGGCGCCGCCGTCGTGGTCGCGCTGGTGCTGCTGCGCCCCGCCCGCGCGCGCGCCGCCGCGCTCGCCTACGCCGGGTAGTACTCCTCGTCGGTGACGTGGGGTCCCCACGTGGCGTCGGTCCCGTCGTCCGCGACCTCCTGCATCGCCAGGTGGGTCATGAAGGTCGACGGGCCGGCGCCATGCCAGTGGACCTCGTTGGCGTCGAAGCGCACGGTGTCGCCGGGGCGCAGGGGCTGGACCGGCTCGCCGCGGACCTGGAAGAGCCCGAGCCCGGCCGTGCAGTGGATGACCTGGCCGAACGGGTGCACGTGCCAGGCGGTGCGGGCGCCGGGCGTGAAGTGCACGGTCAGCAGCCGCACGTGCGGGCCGGGCGAGATCTCGTCGATGTAGACGTCGCCCGTGAACCACTCGGCGGGCCCGCGCTTGGTGTCGGGCTGGCGGCGGATGACCTCCATCAGCTCGGGTCCAGGACGGCGCAGCCGGGGTCGCGCAGCACGTAGCGGCCGCGGATCGGGCGGTTGAACTCGCCGAACTCCTCGCTCCACCAGCGGGCGGCGTTCCAGAGGTGCTCGGGGGCGCTGTTGCGGTCGCTCGCGCCCGGGGTCAGGTCCAGCCGGATCGCTTCGAAGCAGTATTCGACCATCGCGCTCGCATGATGAGGCACGCCGGTCTCGAGCGGGTTCGGGGTGCCGCGCGTCCACAGGAACGCGTACCAGTGGCCGAGCGTCTCGAAGAAGTCGTAGCGCAGGCGCTCGAGGTTGGGCTGCTCGATCGCGCGCGCGACGACCTCATCGGCCTCGTCGGCGGTCATGCGGACCTCGAGCAGCGCGACGTTGGCGTCGCAGCGCGGGTTGTCGTAGTGGTCGAGCGTGGCGGGCGTGATCGCGTTGTCGGCGGGCTCGGGGAAGTGGCCGGCGCGCGAGTGCAGCGCGACCTCGCGCAGCTCGCCCGCGCCCGTCAGCAGGAACGCGTGCGACCACAGGCTCGGCCGGCGGTCCCAGCGCAGGATGCTCTGCGCGCGGCGGACGGCGACGCCCGGCAGGTCGCGGCTGCCGACGAGGCCGATCAGCCCGCGCTCGGCCCCCAGGTCCTCGATCGCCGCCGCGAAGAACGCGTCGTTGCCCGCGTCGCGGAAGCGGTCGGTCCAGTCGTGGACGTCTTCGTTGGCCCTGTCGGTCTGGGAGTGCCGGAGCAAGGGTCCCTCCTCATCTCAGCTCGAGTTCGATCGGCTCATGCAGCGGCTGCGCGCCCCGGGCGGGCTTGGCGCCGAAGAGCTTCCGTGTCAGGCCGGCGTACGGGCGCACCCGCCACAGCTGCAGCGTGAAGCGCACGCGGCCGTTGCGCCCGGGGGCGATCCGGATCAGGCCGACGTTGTTGTCGACGGTCGAGGTCAGCTGCTTGTGCGCGGTGACCGTCCACTTGCGGTGGTTGATCACGAGCCTGCCCGGCAGCTTGGACGGCTTGTGGCCCCACGGCGGCAGCCACGGCGTGACCATCGCCGCGGGCGAGGCGACGAACTCGTAGATCTCGCCCGGGCGGCCGACGATCTCGGCGCGGCTCAGCCGGCCCGTGTGGATGTCGCCGGTGAGGATCAGGATGTCGTGCGGCGTGGTCTCGAAGATGCGCCCGAGGCGCGCCGAGTCCTCGTCGAAGTCGACCAGCGTGCGGTCGGTCTTGCTGCCGCCGGCCTTCAGCAGCGGCTGCGGGAGCACGAGCACGCCCGGGCCGGTGAGCGTGCGCGACCAGGTCTCGAGGTCCTGCCACTGGGCGGCGGACATCAACGCGGGCTTGGGCGCGCTGTCGCGCGTGCGCTCCGAGCGCGTGTCGGCGACGAAGAACGACACCGGGGCGACGTCGAGGCTGCACCAGCGCTTGCCGCCCGGGTTCAGCGCGGCCTGGTAGGCGTCGTAGAGCTCGGCGAGCGCTTTCGCCGCGACCGGCGCCTTGTCGCCGCGCGAGAACGGGATGTGGATCTGCGGCTCGGGGAAGTCGTTCCAGAACTCGTGGTCGTCGCAGCTCGCCAGCGACGGGCAGGCGGCGAGCAGCTCGCGGTACGGGTCGTCGCCCCAGTAGCGCTCGTACTTGGCGGCGAGGGACTTCGGGAGGTCGGTGAGCGGCGGCCAGACGTCGACGTAGAGCTGGTCGCCCATCAGGACCTTGAAGATCGGGCGCTCGCGCTGGACGAGCTCGCGCACGGCCGCCGAGTAGAAGCCGTCCTTGTCGTCGTTGAGCCAGAAGCAGGAGCCGATCAGCAGGCTCACGCCGGCGTTGGGCAGCCGTTGCGGGAGCGTGCGCCAGTGCAGGGGGCGGTCGAGCTCGGGGAACGTGACCTCGTACAGCGCGCCGGGCTCGGCGTTGAGGATCCGCAGCTCGCGGATCGCCATCCGCCGCTTGGAGCCGGCGGGCGGCGGGCCGGGGTTCCACGGGCCCAACTGGATCTGCTGCTCGGCGCCGGCCGGGGTGCGCACGCGCGGCGCCGCCGGGGTGAACTCACCGCCGGGCCACGAGTACCAGACGCGCCAGCCGTCGCCGCTCTGCAGCGGTGCTCCCGCGGTCACCCAGATCGCCATGTCCGGGCAAGCATCTCATTTCAGTCGTCGTCTTTGTGATGGCCTTTGGCCTTGCCCTTGGGAGCGGGCTTCTCGGCGGCGGGCGGCGGGACCTCGACGGGCGGCGTGGCTTGCTGGGCGCGGCCGGGTGCCTGCTGGCGCTTCTCGAGTCCGGGCGCCTGCTCGCGCTTGACGCGGCCGGGCGCCTGCTCACGCTTGACGCGGCCGGGCGCCTGCTCGCGCTTGACGCGGCCGGGCGCTTGCTCGCGCTTGGTCCGGCCGGGGGCCTGCTCGCGCTTTGCCCGGCCGGGGGCCTGCTCGCTCTTGCCGCGGGGGTGGTCCTTGGCGCGGCCGGGCGCCGCGTCGCGGCCGCGCGGCGGCGCGTCCTTGTGCTTGGGCTTGTGCGGCTTCTCGGGCCTGGCGTGCCGCTTCGGCACGGCGCGCGGCTTGCGCTTCGGCTTCGCCTTCGGTCGCGGCTTCGCCTTGGGCTTGGGGGCCGCGGCCGGCTGCGACTGCGACGCGGTCGCCGCCACCGCCGGGATCGCGGCGGCGGGCGACGGGGCGGGCGGCGGCGGCGCGCGCTTCGGCTTGGGTTTCGTCTCCTCGGCGACCGCGGCGGGCGGCGCGTGGCGCACGTCGCGCAGCTCAACCGCGAGCGTCGCGCCGCCGCCGGCGATCGCGACGCACGCGAGCAGCTTGGCCGCGGTCGCGCCGCCGAGGATCTCGGCCAGCAGCGCGCCGGCAGCGCCGACCGGCAGCGGCGGGACGAGCGCGCGCAGCGCCTTCGGGCGCTGGGTGAGGTCCTCACGGAAGCGCCGGCAGCCGTCGCACGAGCGTAGGTGCGCGCGCACGCCGCGGCCGCGCAGCACGCGGCCGTCGCCGTCGGAGAGCATGCGGCGGATGTCCATGCAGTCCATCTCACGCCCCTCGCGGCAGCTGAACAGCGCGCTGCGCGCCTCGAAGATGGCCTGCTTGACCGCCGAGGTCGACAGCTCGAGCACGACGCCGATCTCGGCGTGGCTGAGCCCGTTGAGCTCGCGCAGGACCAGCGCCGCGCGCTGGCGCTCGGGCAGGTCGGCGAGGTCCAGCGCCAACAAGCGCAGCTCCTCGCGGTCGGCGATCCGGTCCTCGAAGGGCCGGTAGTCCGGGACGTCGGCGAGCTCGTCGGTCGGCGGGCGCCGGCGCAGCACCGAGATCGCCTCGTTGTGCGCGATCCGGAACAGCCACGGCCGCAGCTCGAAGTCGCGCTGCTCGGTCTGCAGCGCCGCGAACGCGCGCGTGAACGTGCTCTGCAGCGCGTCCTGCGCGTCCTCCTCGTGGCGCAGGATCGAGCGGCAGTAGCGGTACAGCGCAAGGTGATGGCGCTCGTAGACCGCGGCGAACGCGGCGGCGTCGCCACGCGCGGCGCGCGAGCGCAGCGCACCCTCGCGGCGGAGCCTGAATGTGGCCTGGATCGCGGTCATGTCGCACTCCTCCCCAACGCCGAAGCGCAGTCAAGGTTGGGTAGTACCCAACCCTTCCGTTCTTCGCGCGTTGTCGGGGCATGGCCCCTAACGCCCAGCGGATCGTGACGTTGCTCGAGCGCGTGCTCACAGTAGCCGAGCCGACACAGGCCCTGTCCACCCTGACCGCGCTGCGGAGCGAGCTCGACGCGCTCGAGCGCGTCCACGTCGGCCGCGCGCTCCAGAGCGGCGCGTCCTACTCGGACGTCGCCCGGCCCCTCGGCATCTCGCGCCAGGCGGCCCACCGTCGTTATCGCGACCTGGCCTCGCCCCCGCCGCAGAGGCCCGTGCTCTCGCCCGAGGCCCGCTCGGCGCTGATCCGCGCGCGCGAGGAGGCGCGCCGGCACGGCTCGGTGAGCATCGACGGCCCGCACCTGCTGGTGGGGATCGCGCGCCAGCGCTCGCTCGGCTTCGACCCGGAGGCCGCGCGGCGCGCGTTCGGGCCGCCCGCGGTCAACGCGCCCGTGCCGTCCGGGCTGCACCCGGCGCTGCACGCGCGGCTCACGCGCGACGCGGGGCCGTTGCGGCTCGATCATCTGCTGCGGGCCGCGATCGAGGACCCGGGCGGGCGCAAGCTGCTCGACCGGCTCGGGATCCCGCCCGAGCGGCTGCTCGAGACCGCCTGAGTCATTCCAGCAGCTTGGTGACCGTGCTCAGGTTGCGCACGGTCGCGGTCGGGCCCTTGCGGGCGCGGCTGAGCTCGTTCATCAGCTCGCTGCGGGCCATGCCGT
>Ga0182742_1004432_pt1 | contig 12732 bp, 9 predicted proteins | sample eDN5th37CBELigMG_FD_128880 | JGI IMG/M metagenome (GOLD analysis project Ga0182742, IMG submission 128880) | Enriched Miracle-Growth compost microbial communities from Emeryville, California, USA - eDNA 5th pass 37_C BE-Lig MG (version 2)... ... | reverse complement strand
TTGATTGAGCTAAGACTCATGAAAACAAATATTTATCAATTAATAATGAAATTATAAATTTATATACTATTTGATTTATATACCTGGAATAGTTTTATTGATTTAAACTAAGGATATCAAAATTAAAAAAAAAACCTTTAAAAATATTAAAATATAAAACTTTTTGCTTCAACCAAAAATAGGATAGATTTTGTAAAAATTTATATATGAAGACTTTTCAGACTTGGTATTTTAGCTGTTTGCTCCTCCACGGAATAAACATATTTTTCCGAAAAATAAGTGGCCTTCTTGATTAAAAGCTAAGTTTTATCTAATTTAAATTAGTTATTTTATCTTAGGATCTTTCTTTGGGATAGAAAATTCTAATTAATATTTGGATTCAATCTCATTCTATTTTTGCCAGGTTCATTTCTTTCCCTTCAGAAATCCTGCTTTATATAATATTTATTAAAGGTAAAAGATCCCTTTGACTTTTATTTTTTCTTCAAAAATGCAAATAATTACCTGTTTAAGGGGACTTGTATGAATGGTTTTGTCTCTCTTTAAAACAAATTAAGACTTTTTAATACAATCCTTTTTAACAACTAAAATTCATAATTGAGTTTATATGGCTTTTCTTTTGAACCATTTATTTAAAACGAGAAGAGGTTTTGAAATATTATTCAAGCTTGTTTGTATTCTTTTCATCATAATTCAAGGCCACATAGCTTTCCTTTTAAAAAGACAGAATCTATCTTAATTTGGTAAAATATCAACATTAATAGTTTTTTTTGTTTCATGATTCATTTTTTAAAGAATTCAGAATTTAATTCTTTTTTTAGTCTCCTGAGTAGCCCTATAAATGTATAAATTGTGTTTTTCTTTCCTTATAAATTTAGAATAAATTAAAATATGAAACCAATTCACTTCTAAATACACACTCAACTTTATTGTTTATACTTTATTTTTTTACTAAGAGAATAACAGTATAAGAATCATAGTAATAATCAACAATAAATTTTATTATCCAGATGGAAGATTTTGATAGCAAACCAGATTGGCTTGAAGGTATTAATCTATTAAATACCTTGGAAGGTTATTCCATCTACCGTATCGTATCTTTTTCCTTTTACCAAGTCAATAAATCTTATCATAGGTCTATGAAACTCTTGCAAAAATGAAGAATAAAGTGGATGAGACTTTTCAAGAAGTATAAGACTATCTTTTTATTTTGATAATTACTTTCTTCAGATAAAATTGAACATCTCTCCTGAAAAAGAACAAAAAATAAGACAATCAGTATATTTATTGCTTAGGTATAAATTATTAGATATAATGATGATTAAATTAGACATATTGTCAAAAAAGGTGATAAAGTTGATGAAGCTGGTTTGAATAAGTTCTTAAATGAGAGCACAAATTTAGATGAAGAACAAATTACTGAAATTGTTAATGCTGTGAATATCCTCAAAGAAGAAAGTGTTGATAATGTACTGAAACTCGGAAGATTGATTTCTTTTGATTGGAGTATAAGAAATAACCTCAGCAATAAAGATATTGATAATATTAATCGTATATTTGTCGAGCTTAAATTTTCTGTGAAAAGATCTGACTTAGCTATTGTCAATCAAACTATCACACTTTCTTTGCCAGAATTTAAAGTAAAAAAGCAAAATAATTGTCATCTAACACTGAATAGAAATTCCTGCACGATATAAGAACAATGAAAAATAGTATGGAAAACTTTGCTTAATAAATTTCAGAATACAAATAAATTATATCATCTATGGTTTTCCTTTTATTCAAAGTATATTGCATATTATAACCTTGCATCTTGAATTAAAAAGCCCAAGCTTTTTTGAACCTTCGTGAATAACATAAATCCTTTCATTATCTAAGAAAAAGAGATCAACTTGACTTTTGCAACCCATAAAATTATTCTGACCCTGTTGTTCTAATCAAGATACAATTAAAGTTGTGCTATAAAAAGAAAATGTTATAAAGTCGAATTTATTTTTGAAGAGTTTTGCCTAACTTCCAAAAAAAGTTGAGAAAGAAAAATGACATTTTTAGAAGAAAAAATGTAAATTACAAACCCAAATGAAAATGTTACAAATATATACGCTTCAAAATCAGATTTTAGGAAATTCATAAAATTTAATTTCATCCTCTATTAACTTCATCACTTTTAGACATTTTTCATCTTCCCAAGGTAATGTCAATATCTGAACTCCTACAGGAAGCCCGACGCTTCCTTCCATGCATTCCTGACTATATTGCGAAAGAATATCATGTTTATAATTTAAATTTGAGTTATTATAGCAAGTTTCGTTTTCCTTAACTTTTGTAATTGGCACAACTCCAGCTGGAGAGTTAATAATATTTGCAATCCAAAGATAACAGCTTGCAAGTAAAAGCTTACTTCCATAATTGTGTTTAAAAGCAGGCAAGGCAACGGCTGGTGTAATAATTACGTCAAACTTATTTTCTGCCCAATATTTTAACAGTTCATTTCTAAGGTGACATAGCTTAGAAAGACTTAGGGTTAAATCATTTGCAGAGAGTTCCAATGTATGATCAAGTATTTTTCTGGTTCTACTACTTGAGAACCATTTCAAAATTTTCTTGAATAAATTCGGCAGTTTACCCAAATTCATAAATAACTCAAGACCTTTTGTTGGCTTTTCTCCTCCAAGAGCTTCTTGTAAACTTCTTGATTTCCCTTCCACAGTTAAAAGTTGAATGACTTGTAATGAAATTTCTTCAAAGTGAGGAATTTTTATTTCAACTGTTTCGTGGCCCAGTTTTTCCAAAGATAATATTGCTTCTTTAACAGCTCTTTTACAAGGTTCAGCTGCTTCAAAGAAATCCTCAGATAATACATATGCTACTTTAAGTTTCTCTTTCGATAAGAATTTTTCATTATTCCATGCAATGAAAGGCACCGAAGGATCATGTAATCTATTTTCTGAAGTGATCAAGCCTTTAACTATCTGTAATAGATCATCAGTGCATCTCCCTATTGGACCCATACTTGCTTGTAAAAATGAAAACTTTGAAATATCATGAAAAGCAATCAATGAATGTCCTGATTGAACACACCTTCCTGAAGTTGGTTTGAAGCCATAAACTCCTGTAAATGCTGCAGGCAACCTAATGCTACCATAAGCATCAGAACCCAAACTGATTGGGGAGCATTTTGATGCTACTAATCCAGCATCTCCGCCTGAACTGCCCCCTACTGTTCTCTTAACATTCCAAGGATTTAATCCAGTACCCCAGATATTATTACTACAATCGAATGCTCGTAATATTTGAGAAAGATTTGAACGAATAAATGGAATAGCTCCTTGAGCTTTAAGTAAAGTGATAATTATACCATCATTTTGGGAAGGTTGAAAACAAGATTTTGCTCTTCCACAGGTAGAATCGAGTCCCTTTTGTTCGATTGAATCTTTGATGGAAATTGGTATTCCAAATAATCTTCCTAATTTATACCTTTCTTCTTTAGGAGTAAATTTTCTAATAATATCACATTTGCGAGCAAGTTCAAAACTCTCTTGAAAGTTTGATTCTGCTATTAATTCAAGTTTCAAGCCAAGGGTGAAGGCCTGCTTGTAATAAACGGTCAAAATCTGTTCCGAAGTTATCTTTTCTTCATTCAATAGGTCAACTAACTCAGATATGGTTGAACGAAGAACTAGAGAGGCTATATCTTGAGGAACTTCAGGAAGCGCAATAAGTTCTTCATTAATTTTATTATCTCTTTCTAATCTTTTCTTTCGAGCCCTTTCCATTAGTTTTCTATGTTGTGAATTAACGATGAGCAGATTAACTGTTTTCTTCAGAACTAAAGTTGCAAGAGAGAAGATGAGAACCTTTTTGGTGATAGGAAGGCGAATGAATTTATCTGGAAATGAAATGATTTGGTAAAACCAAGTGTTTTCTTTCATCAGAGTAAAACCAAACCAAAACTTTAGTCTTTTGTTCTTTGGTAGTCAAAAAGATTGTGAATTGTTAAAATAACAAAATCGTCTTAAAGTGAATCAAGTATAAAATATATTATAAATCTTCAAGGGAAGAATTACAAGGAAGAAAGACACAAAAAATTGAATGTCAAGGTTACTTTTAGATTCTGTTAACTTGTAACTCTTGAAAACTTTTTTAGATTGACCTTTTTTCCTCTTAACATTAATATTCCATTATAAAGGATTTTTCTGATATCCACTAAAAAAAGGAAAAAAAATTAAACTCTACTTGAATTCATTTTTTCTTTTTAACTTTCCTTTCTTCTTCCTCATACACTTTTGAATGAGGGCTCAGAAGAAATATTTCTTAATTATTTATTCACAGAATTTGTAAAAGATGAGTAGTAATACGCAATAAAGAGACATAATACTTCTGAAAATAACCTTTTGAGTTCATATTACACCTTCTCAGGAATCTTAAAGTCCAATGCAACTTTACTTCATATCTCTAAGAAGTGTAAATATGTCTCGTAACCAAAGGCATCTTGAACTAATGTTTATTTCTATAGTTGGAAATTGTGATGTGAAGGAAATCTTGAGTCAATAAAGTCTAGAAAGTTAAAATTTCGTTTATATTTTTTTTTTACGATCATTGCATGGGGAGCAACTCTGAAATAGAAGGTTGGGAGACCTGTCCACAATCCTGTAACTCCTTCACGAGCAATACTCTTTCACATTGTTAATAAAAAAAGGAAAAAAACTTACTTTTTGGAAACAATCAACGACACCTGCGTAAGGATACTTTCCATCTGCTCCTGCTCTCATTTTTTGCAATTTGGTTTTTATGTTATCAAAAGGTAAACTTGCAACAGATGCAGTCAACCCTGCTATAGCGCTTGCACTATTTTTTATTATAAATCAGTCTTTATTATTTAATACATCAGTCTTGTTTGTTTTGTATCTTTTGTTCCATAATATTTGTTCAATCTTTCTTTAGCTTCATCATAAGGAGCTAACTTTATTTTAATTAATAAGGGTCTATCATTTTTCTTACCATTCCTAGATTCATTGCCATACCTCTGATGACGGTGGGTGCAGAACCTCTCCACAAAGTTAAAAGACCTTCTTCCTTGATAATTCTTGAAAAGGCATCAAACACGTGTCTGTAGTTTCTTCTTTGATCAACAGGCAAAGATCCATCAGATTGGAATCTAACCAAGGCCAAGTCTGCGGGATTTCCGATTAAAGCGCCCAAGAACCCAGCTGTGAGGGATGAACCAACTTTTTCCAAACCAGTTAAATCCCCTAACAAGTTAACAATAATATCATTTCTTTTTTGTACTTCCGTTCTTTTTCTTGAAGTAATCAGACAATGATTTGTAGATTCCAAGTCTAGCGGTTGCGTATGTGGCTTGTCTAAAAAGAGCGGAGTCCAATCCTTGATAGAAACCTTTAATGCCTTGTTGTTGGCGAATTTCCTTTGCAACTGCAAAAGGGGAAGCATTTCTTATTCCTTCTTCTCCCTTGATTTGGATTCTGACTTTGACAGTGTCAATTGGTTGAATGACACTGGTCGCGCACATACCGGAAAGACCTCCAACAAGAAAGGGAAGAACATTATCAACCCAAGTTTCTCCTGCTATTGAAAGTTCTAAAGAGGGTTCATAAATAAACTTACGCTTTGTTGTCATGGCGGAAAGCGACAAATATTAAGAAAATTAATCTTATTTTTTTAGATATATCCTTAAGTAGCTGAATTGCACTTTTAATAATTTGATCTTCCCATGTATTAAATTACAAATTAATACTAATTTTCCTTGCCTTAATGTAATTGCATATCAAGGCACAAAGGTTTAAGAATGAAGCTTTTTTATTAATTCTTTTGCTGAACATTAACATTTTGCAAATCTTTAGGCAATTTGAGAAAATATATTCTGACCTATATTCTCTCATACAAAAACATTTTTTTAACGATTTTTTTTTCAGGGAGGTTATTAGCTGGATTCAGATTCATTTTTCAGAGAAAAGTTTTTGTAATTTTCGGTCCGCTATCTTAATTTTTCTTGAACTTATTAAAACCAGTTAATTAGCCCAAATTAATTTCAGTCAAACCTAACTAAACTTGTTCATTAAAGGCATTTGTTCAGAGATCCAAATTCTTTGCCCATTCTCTCAACAATTCTCATAACAAATTAATCTGAGAAAAAATGTATAGTATGAAGAAATTGTATTATAATTCAATCATTTTAGTTTTAGAAAAGTCATATAATATGAAAAATTAATTAATTGAGCATTCAAATTTGTCAAAAATTAAAAACCTAAAAGTTATTGAATTCGAGTTTTCCTTTAAAATGAAAGTTTGCATACCGTATTTATCTTTACTGGCTTTATTTACATGAGATTTGTTTACTCTTTTCAGTTTTTAGTTTCAAATAAAAAATACTAATAATTGAAAGAACTTTTAGTTCAGTATGTCATATCTCATATAGATGTGCTTTTGCCATCAAAATTCTTTTAATGTCAGAAAATCTGAAATAAAAAGGAATTTGATCATTTTTATAATCTTTTGTATTTTTATTTCTTTTAAAACTACCTTTAGAGGTTCTATCTAAATGAAAAGAGATTGCTGAGGTAATTCGTGGATATGTAAGGCTTTATTTGGCTTAAGAGCAAAAATATTTATTGTTGTTAGCCAGAATGCTTAATGAATATTGAGTTATAATCATGAGCATTGATTACTTTTCTTTGTAAACCTTAGAAGTTAAGAAATAGTAATTGACCAACGTCTATTCTGAACTTTTTTTTTATACATTAATTAATTTTTAAAGCTTCTTTTTCTGGGTTGCAGCGAACAAATCAGACACACTTTCTCTAGCCTGAACTCTTCTAATGGCTTCTGCCAAAAGTGGGCCTAGATTAGGTATTTAGGTTTTAACTAGAGTTTTAGTCTTACCAACTGAAAGTCTTGTGATTCTGTCGCATGCATTTTCACCTGCTTTTGGTGGAATAGTATCAGTAACTAAAATTTGCTCGAGAGGAGAGTTATTAATATTATCAAATGCTTTTCCAGAGAAGAGTCCTTTTTATGTTAATTATAAGACAATTTTGTAAACTTTACCATGAGTGGCAAAGGCATATACTTTTCTTGCGCCCTTAGACTTCAAAACCTTTGCAGCTTCACATAAAGTTCCCTAATGAAAATTGAGATTTAATAATATTATCTTTCTTACAGCAGTGTCAATCATATCATCAACAATAACAACATCAGAATCAGCGACACTTCCGACCAAATACATATCAGCAATCTTTCCTGGTGCATCTCTATGCTTAATAATCATTGCAAGGCCAACTTGCTTAGTTTCAAAATCTGCCTTCAACATTTCTTGGAACTTCTTTGCTCTTGTCACACCTCCAGCATCTGGTGAAACAACGGTTAATTGATCAGATAATGTTGTGAAATTCTTGAAATAAGTGACTGCAGCAACATTAGCTTCCAAGTTATCGACAGGAACTCTGGGTCCAAAGAATCCCTTTAAAAATAAACAAAAAAGGATGGAATAATCTGACTTGAATTTGTCCACAGTGGAGATCAATGGCTATAACTCTGTCAACTCCGACTGTTTCTAAAAGTCTGGCAACATCTGCAGCTGAAATTGGAACTCTTGGTAAAGTTTTTCTATCCTAAAAGAACTTGAGTAATAGTTTATTGATTCTTCTAAACCTGACGACAATAACCATAGTAAGGAACAACTACTGTGATCTTTCTTGCTGAGGCTCTTCTCATTGTACTAACCAACAAGAGGAGCTCCATAAGATTCTCATTAACTGGGGGTCCAGTAGGCTTAAGCAAAGTTTTAGTAATTTTCATGGGAGTTTTTCATACTTGGATGATAAAGACGTCCTTTCCTCTAACATTATCTTGAACCTAATACACATAAAACATTGTTAAGGCCTCTAAGTTACTTGGATATTGACTTCTCCATCAGCGAATCTTCCAACTGTAATATTTCCAAGTTTTGTGCCAAGACAAGCGACAATTTCTAAATTTTATGCTTTAAAACAAAAATATTTGGAAAGATAAAACCTTCTGCCAAAGGAACATTGGAGTTTCCTGTAAAGATGGAAACGTTTTCACTAGAAAGTCTGTCAAAAAGCATAGATTAATTTCAAATTACAAGAAAGCAGCATTTGGTGATTTTTGATGAATAGTTTCTTGTAAATGCTTTTCGTAATCGGCACTGAAGGGCTTAGAATCTCTGGCGAAAGCTTGACGGTAGCCTTGGTAAGCAACCATACCTCCAAACATACAGCTCACAGCTATTTTATATGGGTTGAAGGCTTTATGTAAGCGGAAGAAGGACTTCATCGCTTTAAAAATAAAATCTAATTATTAAAAAAGCAACCTCAAATCTCATATCTTGACAAAATATAAGATTGTTTCCAGAGTAGCTTTAATGTGGTTCTAAAAATATAAAAACTAGAAAGATTCTAAAAAGAGGTAACAATATGCTACGACAATGAATTTTGGCAACAGGAATGAACTAAGGAAACTTATTTCTTTATTTTATCAAAAATTAGTCAATTAATTTTTAAAAAGTTCATGGCAAAAAATAAAAGTTTATGAGTTAAATTATTTACAAATATAAAAGATTAAAGGGGATTTAATTGTTTAAAGTGGGAAAAGGATTTATGAAAGGAGCTCATGGAAACTCTTGAAAGAAATTAAATTAGCTGGCTCCACAAGCTTTTAATCATAAAAAAAACAAAACAACTAATATTAATTTTTATTTTATGCAGCCTCCACTTTAAATTTTTCAAAAGTAACATATAATATTGCTTAAATTTATCTATTTTAGAGCTGCTCAGCCATTTGAATCTGGTAAATTTTGTTCCTTTTTGTTTTTTTCATGGCCAGTTTGTTTATCAGAAAAAATAAATATATTAATATTTAAGAATAAGATCTTTCAATCTAACAATTTATCACTCAAACATTTGAAACAATTGCATAACTATTCGAAGGAAATTTGGGTCTATTCTTCATATGTATAGTCTTCCAATTACTCTAATGTTTGCAAATTTCAAGATCTGAGCTTATCCTTCCAGAATAACCTAACATTGTGATAACAATTTTTTTAAAATTATTATTCTTTATTATTTCTCGGTTGAAACCAGAAGCATACAAGACCTTTGTATGTAGTTAAAACTTAAACAAAATAAAACATGAATACACAACTAATTGACTTAGGAGACAAAACCTATTTATAACAAGGTTTAATTTCTTTTTTCAGCCTAGGGGTTAGCTAGAATTTTGAGATTTAAGATCTTAGTTAAATTTCCTGATCAAAGAGTTTTTGTCAAATGATATAGAAATGTTGTTAAACATTTATATCCCTTGTTATGTCTTGAATTTTCTGTAAAATTACGTTTTAGTCTTGATACACATTTTAAATCTTTTTATGTGTTCATACATCGTATGAATTACAGAGTCTGAGAACTCATCAAACTATCAAACAATGTTTATTTCAAGCTTAAAGAATATTTTTCAACTTCTTTCCACTTAGAACATTATTAAATGTTTTATAATTTTGGACACTAGCTTCGATTATTTAAATAACCCCCTAAAAAGTCTATATCTTGTACTTTTTAATCCACGTCAACAAAAACATTTCATTTTATTCGATCATACTAAAGCTAGAAAATGCGAGGTGCTTTCCTTTTCTGTTATTTTATTTTTGGTGAGTTTAGCATGTTTATACCTCTCTAAAAATTGGAAGGAATCTTTGGTTTCTTTGTGATGTTTGGAGGAGTTCATAAAATATATGAAGGTCACATTGGAGTTTATACAAGAGGAGGTGCTTTACTTCCTACTTATACAGATCCTGGAATCCACTTTATGATTCCAATTGTTACAAGCTATCATAGTGTACAAGTAACAGTACAAACGGATAAAGTCACAAATATTCCAGTATAAATTTATCCAATAAGAATAGAGAATAATGTTTTAGTGCGGAACAAGCAGCGGTGTCATGATTTATTTTGGTAAAAAAAAGATATAGAATACATTATCTAAAATAACTCAAGATAAAATTGAAGTGGTGAATAGATTGAAAAAATCATTAGCATTTCAAACTATAAAGAATTACACAATAAACTATGATAAAACATGGATCTTTGATAAAATTCAGTAATAATGAAAGAAGTTATAATAACAAAACTATAGTCATGAGATAAATCAATTTTGTTCTTCGCATACTTTGCATGAAGTCTACGTTTCCCAATTTGATGAACTGGATGATTCTTTGAAAGAGGTTAGTTATTTCGTTATATTTAAAAAGAGAATTTCTAGGCTTTACAAAAAGGTTGTGATCTATGGGCACCAGGAATTGAAAGTAATAGTTTACAATACTTTTCTTGCTAATTTATGTAGTAATCGCAGTGAGAGTAACAAAACCTGGAATACCGTATTTGTCAGAAAAATATGTTGTGTAATGTGAATAGACATCATATATCAGAAAACTATGAAGCGATGGAGAGAGAAAAAACTAAACTCTTGATAACTAAAGAATCTCAACTTGTTCAAGCAAAAGGTAAACTAAATTCCATACATTCTTCTCTGAACCCTTTTAGAAGCAGAAACTGAAAAAATACTTCAAAAGATTAGAGCAGAAACAACTTCAGCAGTTGCTCAAATTGAAATGGAGGAATTGTTTGTTCAGAAAGAAGGCCGCCAAAAGATTGAAGAAATCCAAAGTAAGGAGATATATATTTTTATTATGATCGAATTTATTCATTCATCAGATACCATTAACTATGAGAGAGAAAAAACAAATGCTGATGCTCAAAACTGTAAGACCTAAACCAAAAGAGAAAGTATAACTTTTTAAAGATAGGAGAATAAAAGAAATCGAAATAAACCATAAAAAATTAACAAAGGAATTCCAGTTTTACACAGCAGCTCAATCCATAAAAAACGCATCAAAAGTATATTTTAATATGTTTTGGGCTAATTATAATAAGCATTACTTTGGAGAAAGCATCCCCAAATATTTCGAGACAAATATTGGTTTATTGAACTCTATAAATAATACTACCCCCTCAACCTCTAAATATGAACATATTAAAAAAGAATCAACTCAACAGAAAACAAAAGCCAACAAGGATGAGAAAATCTCTTCATAAACTACCTTTAACCATTTTCCAACCATTTTACATGTCATTCGCTTAAAAAACTTGTTGCATTATATTTGATAAAAGTTTATGATTAATCTATGCTTGAATTCTGACATTGGAATTAATTTTATTTTTGTTCCTTGACTAAAAGTTAGTAATAATATCATAAGAAAATGGTTGATACGTCCACTTTTTCATTAAAAAGCTTACAGTCTCTCTCCGGTCATAAAGATAGAGTGTGGTCTGTTGTATGGTAAAACAATATTCTCTCCTTTCCTTATGTATCAGGGACCCATCAGGAGATCTATTTGCAAGTTGCAGTGGCGACAAGACAATTAAGATTTGGGGAAAGAACTCAACTGGTTCTTATGAATGCAAAGTATATTTCCAAAAAATATATTTAATAAACAATTCAGTATACTTTTGGAGACCAACAACATACAAGAACTATCCGATCGATCTGCTGGTCACCAGATGGTCAGCTTTTAGCAAGTGCAGGATTTGACTCGCAAGTTTGTATATGGTTAAAAAAACAAGACACTTTTGAATGTGTGGGAATAATGGACGGTCATGAGAATGAGGTAAAACCTGTCCTTTTTTGCCACTGTTTCTGACATTGAGGGATTTAGATTAAAAGTATAACTTGGGATTCAAGTGGAGACTTCCTTGCTTCTTCTGGCAGAGATAAAACAGTATGGATTTGGGACAAAGATGATGGATTTGAATATTCTTGCAATTCAATTTTAAATGGACACACCCAGGTACCTTTCATATAATCAGCAATTTGACAGGAGTTATAGGACGTAAAGAAAGTGGCATGGATTCCTGATTCCTTGATTTTAGCAAGCTCAAGTTATGATGATACAATCAAATTTTGGATTCAAGATGAAGACGATTGGACTTGTGTGTCAACATTAAAAGGACATGAATCTACAGTTTGGTGCATTGATTTTACAAAGGATGGGAAGTATCTCGCATCTGCTAGTGATGACAAAACGATTAAAATATGGTCTCAAGACGAGAATTTCGAAAAGAATCATATGTATCATACCGTGAGTACTTTGCAAGGATACCACTCTCGAACAGTTTATTCATGTTCATGGAATCATGACGGCACTTTATTAGCTTCTGTACTTGTAGTTATATCAAATTATTAACAAGTATTTTTAGGCAGGAGCAGACGATAAAATTTGTATTTTTGCAAGGGGAGAATCTACAAGTGGAGATGAGCTACCATCTTTTTCTGTGGTTGACTCAAAGGTAATCTAGCAATTTCAAAAGGAAATTCATTTTTATTTTAGGAAAATGCTCATTTTACTGATATCAATTGTGTCCAGTTCCACCCAAGTGAAAACATTTTGATCTCTTGTGGAGATGATAATATCATCAAGGTTTGGAAGATAGAAGAGTAAACTAAATATTAAACTCTATTTTAAAGATTGTTCTTTATCATTATTAATTTGCTCAGTCTAAAACATCTTCTGATCCTAACACTTTGTTTGTATTTTTCTTCGTCATTGTATATTGTATAATTTCAAATCAACCCTCAAGTAGAATTTATAAGTTGAAAGGTTCAAAATTTCACAAAAAAAATCAACTCGATTTGAATAATTGT
>Ga0182742_1004431_pt1 | contig 12733 bp, 12 predicted proteins | sample eDN5th37CBELigMG_FD_128880 | JGI IMG/M metagenome (GOLD analysis project Ga0182742, IMG submission 128880) | Enriched Miracle-Growth compost microbial communities from Emeryville, California, USA - eDNA 5th pass 37_C BE-Lig MG (version 2)... ... | reverse complement strand
GCTCGCGCAGCGTCTCCATCGCCGCCTGGCGTGCCTGCGCCTTCGCAGCCTTGTTGTCCTCCACCGAGAATTCAGGGCCGTTGAGATCCGTCGCCCCAGCCGCAACCAGCGCGTCAAGCACAGGGCCCGTGCGCTCAACCTCACGCAGGCGGATGCTGACCCGGTTGGAGGCCTGGTAGCCGCGGAAGACCTGCCTTTGCCTGGCCTGGTCATAATCGTAGCGGGCGCCGAGATTGATGCCGGTCGTCTGGATCTCCCGTTCCAGGATGCCGAGTTGCTTGATCCGCTCCACGACCGCGCTCATCGCCTGAGCGTTGAGGCGCATCGCCTCTACCGCCGTGGGCGCTTCCGTGGTGACGCCGGCGCCGACGCGCACGACGTCCGGCTCCGCTTCCACGATTTCCGTCGCGGTAAGCTCAACGATAGGACCGGCTGAAGCGATCTGCACTTCGGCTGCGGAGGCCGGGGCCACCGCGATGGCGGCGACTGCGCTGGCGACGATCGGCAGGGCGAGATGGCGCATGCAATATCTCCTGAAACTGATGCCGGCTGGCTGGCGCTCAGGCGATTGACCGCCGCTGAATGGCGGATGGCACGCCGCACCGCTTGCCGCGAGGGGGATGGCCGACTACCTGCCGCGCCATGGCGGAACCACCGATCCTTTCATGGGAAGCGCTTGGCCTGCAGCAGGGCGGCCGCTGGCTGTTCGGCGGCCCCGATGTCGCGGGCAACTGGGGCGGGATCGACCTGCATATCGGCCCGCGAGACCGGCTGGCGCTGATCGGCCGCAACGGCGCGGGCAAGACGACGCTGCTAAAGCTGGTCGCGGGCCAGATCGAGGCAGATCGCGGCAAAAGGTCCATCCAGCCCGGCACACGCGTGGTGATGCTGGAGCAGGAGCCGGACCTCTCCCAATTTCCCACCTTGATGGACTTCGCTCTGTCGGGCGCGGACGCGCCGGATCGGCACGAGGTGGAGGCGATTGCGGACCAGCTCGGCATTGCGATGGACCGGCAGGCGGCGAGTGCCAGCGGAGGCGAGAGGCGCCGCGCCGCGCTCGCCCGCGCACTAGCGCAGGACCCGGACCTGCTGCTGCTGGACGAGCCGACCAACCACCTGGACCTCGCCGCCATCGAGTGGCTGGAGGGCTGGCTGCAGCGCTACAAGGGCGCCTTCATCGTCATCAGCCACGACCGGACCTTCCTCAAGCGGCTGACGCGGGCGACCCTGTGGCTCGATCGCGGGGCGCTGCGCCGCAAGGAGATCGGCTTCGGCGGATACGAGGCGTGGGAAGAGCAGGTCTATGCGGAGGAGGCGCGCGCGGCCGAACGGCTGGACGCGCGGCTGAAGCTGGAGGCGCACTGGCTGGAGCGCGGCGTCACCGCTCGGCGCAGGCGCAATCAGGGCCGGCTCGCGGCGCTGCACCAGATGCGGGCGCAACGCGCGGCGATGATCAACCCCGCAGGCACGGCCAAGCTAGGGCTCGCCACCGATAGTGAGGTGCGAACCAAATCGGTAATTGTGGCCGAGAACGTCACCAAGCGGTATGGCGAGCGCACGATCATCCGCGACTTCACCTTGCGCATCCAGCGCGGCGACCGCATCGGCGTGGTCGGCTCAAACGGTGCGGGCAAGACCACCCTGCTGAAGCTGCTGACAGGCGAAATCCAGCCCGACGAGGGCGAGGTGACGCTGGCGAAAACGCTGAACGGCGTGATGATCGACCAGCAGCGCGCGCTGATGCAGCCCGACCGTACGGTGCGCCAGATCCTCGCGGAGGGCGGCGACTGGATCGACGTGCGCGGGGTGCGCAAGCACGTGCAGGGCTACCTCAAGGAGTTCCTGTTCGACCCAGGCATCGTGGACATGAAGGTGGGCGTGCTCTCCGGCGGGGAGCGCTCTCGCCTGCTTCTGGCGCGGGAATTCGCCAAGGCCAGTAACCTGCTGGTGCTGGACGAGCCGACCAACGACCTCGACCTGGAGACGCTGGACCTGCTGCAGGAGGTGATCGCCGACTATGAGGGCACGGTGCTGATCGTCAGCCACGACCGTGACTTCCTCGACCGGACAGTGACGGTGACGCTGGGCCTGGATGGCAGCGGCTTTGTGGACATCGTGGCCGGCGGATATGAGGACTGGGAGGCGAAGCGCACCCAGCGGAAGGCCCCTGTCGCCAAGGCGAAGTCTGGCCCAGCTGCGCCGCCCCCTCCCCCCCCGCCACGGAGCACCAAGCTCAGCTATAAGGACCAGCGGGACTACGAGCTTCTGCCCGCGCGGATCGAGGAGCTGGACGCAATGATCTCGCGCGGAGAACAGGCGCTCGGTGACCCGGAGCTCTACACGCGCGACCCCGACAAGTTCGCCCGCCTCACCGCGGCCCTGGACCAGGTGCGACAGGAAAAGGAGCAGGCAGAGGAACGGTGGCTGGAGTTGGCGGAATTGGTCGAAGGTTAGGGGCCAGTCCGACGCGGCCGGCGTGCGGTCTGCGCAGCTGGCGGAGCCACATCCGGATGTATGCGATCTCGACGAGAACCCAGATGCCCATGGTTTACGAAGCGAACAGCCACGTGAGCCCCTCCGTGAAGGAGAGGATCACGTGCCCGGCAGAGCCGCCGGAAACGATCCTGTAGAGGTGGTCCGCGGCACCAAGTCCGTAGACCACGCCAGCCAGACCGAAAATCAGGGCAATGATCCTGATTATCCAAAGCCTCGTTGCGGAACGGCAATCCGAGGGCTTTGGATCGTGATCGGCCAATACTCGGCAATCCTTCGGCCACTGGCTCTCGGCGCAACCGAGGTGGTCCGCAAGACATGCCTGCAAAACGAAGGTGCTCATCGGATCTTGTAGAAATCGGCCACCCGGTCCAGCGCCAGCTTCAGCACCAGCTTCCCGCTGCGCGCGGGCCAGGACAGCGCCTTTTCGGCCTCGGGCAGCGTCTCGCCCGCGCAGACGACCCGCCAGAGGATGTCCTCCAGCCCCTTGCCCGCCGCATTGCACGCGCCTTCGAAGCGCTGGCGTGCCGCGATCTGCCGCTCTCCGCCCGTCAGCCCGACGTCGCCGGTCGTTTTGATGCGCACCGGATCCCACCGCATCGTCACGCCGGGCGAGAGGTGCGCGCGCTCATAATCGGCGCGCAGCCGCTCGCCGGCGTCGAACAGCCGATCCTCCAGATGACCATGGGCGTGGAGCCATGTGAGGGGCGATTCGGCGACGTTGACGGTGACGCTGCGCCGGCGCCGCCCCACACCTTTGCTACGCCGAGGACCTTCCGGGGTGAGTTCGCGTTCCACCAGTTCTCGCTGCATCTACGCCTCCCATTGCGTTGGAGGCGCTCTTGCCAAAACGAGCATGTTGTAGGACAACGAAAAAACCGGAAAGGTTATCTGAGGGGCCAAGACCATGATTAACCGCATCCGTGACATCCGGAAGCAGAAGGGGATGACGCTGGCCGAAGTGGCTGCTGCGTGCGACCCGCCGACGACCGCCCAGACGATTGGCCGCCTTGAGACCGGGATGCGCAATCTCTCGCTCGGCTGGATGAATCGCATCGCCGCAGCCCTGGGCGTGGAGCCTGAGCTGCTGGTTCGCGGGCAGGAAGCCGAGCAGCCGAAGATCGTCGCCCGCCTCAGCGAAAGCGGCGCGGAGGCTTTGACGGCCGAACGTGACGCGATTCTGCCTACTGCGCTGGGAAGTGGCGCACCGCTGCTGTGCCTCGCCGTGGAGGCCACGCAGGGCGAATATCGCGCAGGCGATCAGCTATGGCTGCGCCGCGTCGATCCGGAGGAGGCGGGAAAGTTGATCAACCGTGATGTGCTGGCGCCCCGTCCTGGCGGCAGGTTCGCCTTCGGCCGGCTGATCGATCGGCAGGGGAGCAAGATCGGTCTCCTGCCTCCGCTCGCAGGCCAGCGGCAGATCGTCGTGGACAATCCGCCGTGGCTGGCGGTGGCAGAAATGCTGGTGCGGCGCCTCTAGCAGATGCCGCTTTTCACCAGCGTCAGGCTTCGCCGCGCGCCTTGCGCTCCTGCTGGTCCGCGGCGGATTCGCGCGGCACGAAGCTGTCGGACGTCACACCCAGCCAGATGAGGATCGGCGCACCCATATAGACCGAGCTGTAAGTACCGACAAAGATGCCGAGCGTGATCGCCGCGGTCAGGCCAAACAGGCTCGAGGGGCCCACCAGCAGCAGCGGGATCAGGGCGACCAGCAGCGTCAGCGAGGTCATCACCGTGCGCGCCAGAGTCTCGTTCACCGAAAGATCCAGCAGCTCAGGCAGCGGCATGCGCCGGTACTTCTTCAGGTTCTCGCGGATCCGGTCGTAGATCACGATCGTATCGTTCAGCGAATAACCGATGATTGCCAGGATCGCCGCGATGATCTGCAGGCTGAACTCCATCTGGAACAGCGCGAACATGCCCATCGTCAGCGAAACGTCATGGAACAGCGCAAACAGCGCTCCCACGCCGAACTGCCATTCGAATCGCACCCAGATGTAGATCGAAATCGCCACCATCGCGGCTGCCAGCGCGTAGATCGCGGTGGTGCGGAACTCACCCGACACCTTGCCGGAGACAGTGTCATTGCCGTCCAACCTGAAGTCGGGGTGATCGGCAGAGATTGCGCCGATGATCTCATCTGAGATGCGGTCGGCGGCGGCCTTATCCCCTTCCGCGCTTTCGGGAAGCTGCACACGGATCGAAACCTGGTTCGCATCGCCAAAGCGCTGGATCACAGGCTCACTGTAGCCGAGGTCGCTGACCGTATCGCGCAACTCCGCCACCGGCGCTTCAGTGCTCTGAGTGAAGGTGGCGCGGATTTCCTGGCCACCCTCGAAGTCGACACCGTAATTGAGCCCCTTGGTGAACACCAATGCCCAGCTGGCGATGATCAGCAGGATGCTGACCACGTAGAAGGGCACGCTCCACCTCTGGAACTTGATGTTGGTGTTGTCCGGGACGAGCTTGAGCAGGCGCATGGGTTTATCCCTAGATCGTCAGGTGGTTCGGCCGCGTCCGGCGCAGCCATCCGGCGACCCACATGCGGGTCAGCGTCACACCGGTGAAGACCGAGGTGAACAGGCCGATGATCAGCACCACCGCGAAGCCGCGGACCGGACCGGAGCCGAACAGGAACAGCAGCACGCCGGCGATGAAATTGGTCACGTTCGCGTCGTAGATCGCGCGGCTTGCTTCCCTGTAGCCGGCCTCCACCGCGGCGATCACGCGGCGGCCCCGTTTTCGCTCCTCACGAATGCGCTCGTAGATCAGCACGTTTGCGTCGACGGCAGATCCGATCGTCAGCACGAAACCGGCGATGCCGGGAAGTGTCAGCGTCGTATTCATCACCGCCATGATCCCAAGGATCATCAGCACGTTGATGACCAGGCCGACAGTCGCGTAGATCCCGAACCGGCCGTAGGCCGCCACCATCAGCGCGATTACCAGCAGCGAGCCGATGGTCATTGCCAGGATGCCGCTGCGGATCGCATCCGCACCAAGATCCGGCCCCACTGTGCGCTCCTCCACCACCGCAAGATCGACGGGCAAGGCGCCCGAGCGCAGCGAGATGGCAAGCGCGTTCGCCGACTCGACGTTGAAGCTGCCGGAAATCACCGCCGTGCCACCAAGGATCGGCTCGTTGATCACGGGCGCGGACAGCACTTCACCATCCAGGATGATGGCAAACTGACGGTTCACGTTTTCCGTCGTAAGGCGTGCGAAGCGGGACGCGCCTTCTGAGTTGAAGGTGATGTTGACCACCGCCGCATTAGTCTGCGGATCGAAGCTCTGCTGCGCGTTAGTTAGCGAATCGCCCCGAATGCCGCCCAGCCGCCGCACGGCGATGGAAGTGCCGGCAAAGGCGCTGTCCTGCGCATAGGGCACGATCTGGCTGCCCGGAGGTGCGACGCCGCGTGCCGCGTCCGCCGGCAGCACGCTGGTGTCGACCAGCTTGAATTCGAGGTTGGCCGTCTGGCCGAGCAAGTCCTTCAACGCCTGCGGATCGTCCAGACCCGGCACCTGAACGACGATTCGCTCGTCCCCCTGGCGGATGATCGTTGGCTCGCGCGTGCCCAGTGCGTCGATACGCTTGCGCACGACTTCCGTGGCCGAGTCCATCGCCTGCGTGACGGCAAGCTCAAGTCCCGCACGCGTCGGCGTCATCACGAAGCGCGTTCCGTCTATCACCTCGATTGTCCAGTCGCGCTGCCCGGTGAGGCCGGCGCCAGTCGTCAGCGGCTCCAGCAGGTCACGCGCGGCGTCGACCTGGCCCGGATTCTCCAGCATGAACGACAGGCGCCCGCCCGATGTGGAAATGTCTCCATGACGAATGCGCGGCTCCGCCCGGCGCAGCGCGTCACGAACGGACTCCTCCATCGTGTCGAGCCGCTGGCGCGCGACCTGCGTCTGATCGGCCTCCAGCAGGATGTGAGAGCCGCCCGCAAGGTCCAGGCCGAGATTGACCATCGGGTCCGGCAGGCTCTCAGGCCAACGCACGCCCGTGAGCGATACGATTGATGGCAGCGCCGCCAGCACCATTACGAGCGCGATGCCCCAAAGGGAAATGCGCTTCCAGAGCGGAAAATCGAGCATTGTGGCCGTGCGTCCGCTCAGTCGTTGGCGGGCTTGCCGCCCGGGGGCAGGATGTCGCCGATCGTCGTCTTCACCGCCTTGACGCGAACGCCCTGCGCGATCTCGACCTCGGCATAGTCGTCATCGACGCGCACGACCTTGCCGATCAGACCGCCGGCGGTGACCACCTGGTCGCCCTTCTTCAGAGCGGCGATCTTGGCCTGATGCTGCTTCTGCCGCTGCATCTGCGGGCGAATGATCAGGAACCAGAAGATCACCACCATGCCGATGATCGGCAGGAACTGGATCCATCCGGGAGGTGCGGCACCACCGGCGCCGGCGGCAAGGAAATCAAGCATCATGTCGCCTTATCAGGTCGAGTCATTTTCGTCGGGTGCGCGAAAGCGCCGGTGCAACGGCGGACGCCCCCGGCTTCAAGGCCGCCGCGACTAGCAGCAATGGCGTGGACACGCAATCAGCGCCTCCTGACTGGACCGTTGCGGGGGGCGCTTGCCATGTGCCGGACCTGTGCCTATAGGCCCAGCCCTCCACTGGATCGGGACGTAGCGCAGCCTGGTAGCGCATCACACTGGGGGTGTGGGGGTCGCTGGTTCGAATCCAGTCGTCCCGACCAGTGGTTTCCCCCTTGCCTCAGCTCACCTGTGCACGGAGCCTGCCGGCTCAGCGAGCCTGCGACTGCCGCTGCCAGTTCGTAGGCGGTGAGGAAGGCTTTTGCCCTCGCCCCCGCTCGGCTAAGCGCCTGACCAGCAGCACGGCAGAGGGAAACACATGGCAACCAGCGTCTACGTCCTGAACGGACCCAACCTGAACCTTCTGGGCCTGCGGGAGCCGGAGATCTATGGCTCCGATACGCTGGACGACATCGCCTCTCGGCTGGAGGATCGCGCCCTGCAGCTGGGTCTGACGGTCGAAGTGCGCCAGTCGAACCATGAGGGGCATCTCATCGACTGGCTGCACGAGGCGCAGGCCGAAGGCGCCAAGGCGGTGCTGCTGAACGCAGGGGCGCTGACGCATACCAGCCTGGCGCTCTATGACGCGATCCGCGCGATCCGCACGCCCGTCATCGAGGTCCACCTCTCCAACCCGCACGCGCGCGAGGCCTATCGCCACAAGAGCTTTGTCGGGATGGCCGCCAAGGGCAGCATCGCGGGCTTCGGCGCCTATGGATACGAATTGGCGCTGGAGGCGGCCTCCCGCCTTTGACCAGGCCGCGCTGGAATGGTGAACCGGCGCAGAGCGGCGCGCAGGCCTTGCCATGCCGCGCTGCCCGACGCATAGCGCGCGCCTGTTTTGAATAGCGCCACGAGGTTCGCATGGCCGCAGAGGAAGGCACCAACAAGCGTGTCAGCACCGGAATGAAGATCGACGCCGCGCTGGTGCGCGAGCTCGCTGAAATGCTGGCCGATACCGGCCTGACCGAGATTGAAGTCGCGGAAGGTGACCGGCGCATCCGCGTCGCCCGCACAGCGCCTCCCGCCGCAGCGCCCGCCTATGCGCCGCCGCCAGCCGCTGCCGCTGCACCCGCCCCCGTTGCAGGGGCGCAGCCCTCGCCGGAGCCGCTTGCCGCGGATCGGACGGACGCGCTCCGCTCGCCGATGGTCGGCACGGCCTATCTTCTCCCGGAGCCGGGCGCAGAGCCCTTCGTAAAGGTGGGCGACAAGGTGAAGGCCGGCGACACGCTGCTGATCGTGGAAGCAATGAAGGTGATGAACCCGATCACCGCCACCACCGACGGCACTGTGCGCGAGATCCTCATCACCAATGCGCAGCCGGTGGAGTTCGACCAGCCGCTGATGGTGGTCGGCTGACACGATGGCCATTTCCCGCCTGCTGATCGCCAATCGAGGCGAGATCGCGCTACGGATTCATCGCGCCGCGCATGAAATGGGCATCGAGACCGTAGCGGTTCATTCCACCGCCGATGCGGACGCGATGCATGTGCGGCTGGCTGACCATGCAATCTGCATAGGCCCGCCTTCCGCGACCGAAAGCTATCTCAATACGGCCGCCATTATCTCCGCCGCGGAGATTTCCGGCGCGGATGCGATCCATCCTGGTTACGGCTTCCTTTCGGAGAACGCCCAGTTCGCCGAAATCGTGGAGGCGCATGACATCGCCTGGATCGGTCCGAAGCCGGAGCATATCCGCACGATGGGCGACAAGGTGGAGGCCAAGCGTACCGCCGGTGCGTTGGGGCTGCCGCTGGTCCCCGGGTCCGATGGCGCGGTGTCGACCATCGAGGAAGCAACCGAGGTCGCGGCGCGGATCGGCTATCCGGTCCTGGTCAAGGCGGCGAGCGGCGGCGGCGGGCGCGGCATGAAGGTCGTACCTGGCCCCGAAATGCTCGAGAGCCTCATGCGTCAGGCGAAGAGCGAGGCGAAAGCCGCTTTCGGCGACGACACCGTCTATCTCGAGAAATATCTCGGCAATCCCCGCCATATCGAGTTCCAGGTGTTCGGCGACGGACGCGGCAACGCCGTCCATTTGGGCGAGCGCGACTGCTCGCTCCAGCGCCGCCACCAGAAGGTGCTGGAGGAAGCCCCCTCCCCCGTCCTGAAGGCGGAGGATCGCGAGCGGATGGGCGCCACCGTCGCCAAGGCCATGGCCGAGATGGGCTACCGAGGCGCCGGCACGATCGAGTTCCTGTGGGAGAACGGGGAGTTCTACTTCATCGAGATGAACACCCGCCTTCAGGTGGAGCATCCGGTGACGGAAGCGATCACCGGCGTCGATCTGGTTCGCGAGCAGATCCGGATCGCCGACGGTAAGCCGCTCTCGGTCAAGCAGGAAGAGATCGAGTTCAAGGGCCACGCGATCGAGTGCCGCATCAATGCGGAAGACCCGTTCACCTTCGCGCCCTCACCCGGCCTCGTCACCGCCTATCATGCGGCTGGCGGCATGCATGTGCGCGTCGATAGCGGGCTTTATGCGGGCTACCGGATTCCGCCTTACTACGATTCGATGATCGCCAAACTGATCGTCTACGGCCGGACGCGCGAAGGCTGCATTATGCGGCTGCGCCGGGCGCTGGAGGAAATGGTCATTGAGGGGGTAAAGACTTCGATCCCGCTGCACGAGGCTCTTCTGCACGAGCCCGACATCCTCAATGGGGATTACACGATCAAGTGGCTGGAGGATTGGCTGGCCCGGCGGGAGGCGTAAGGCACGCCTGCCCCGCCGGAACGGCGCCAAGACCGTTATTGCGGCGTGCTGTCCATCTCGTCGGCAGCGTCCTCGAGATTGTCCTTGGTTTGCTCGCCCTCTTCGCGGACCTGGTCCGCCTGCCGATTGATCTGCGCCTCGTCCGGCGCCCCCTGGGCGAAAGCGTCCATCTCGTTTGCCTGAGCCTCGGCGGATTCGTCGATTGCCTCGGCCTGCTGCTCGACCTCGTTCTCCGCCTGGCTGTCGCACGCGGCAAGGGCGAGCGACGCGGCGCCGAGCGAGGCCGCTGCGATGATGATCCTGGTCTTCCGCATGTACAATTCTCTCCTGGTTATCCGCCTCACGCGAGTGGCACGCCCGGCTCGTTCTTGGCCGTTCGGATGGTCAGCGACGTCTTGACGCTGGCCACGTTGGGCGCCGGCGTGAGCTTGCTGGTGAGAAACTCCTGAAAGCTCTGAAGGTCCTTGCTGACGATCTTCAGGATGAAATCGATCTCGCCGTTGAGCATGTGGCATTCGCGGACTTCCGGCAGGCCCTTGATGTGGTCCTCGAATGCGCGAAGGTCTTCCTCCGCCTGGCTCTTCAGGCTTACCATCGCAAAGACCGTGATCGCAAAGCCGAGCTTGGAGGCATCGAGGTCCGCGTGATAGCCGCGGATCACGCCCGCTTCTTCCAGCGCCCTGACGCGGCGCAGGCAAGGCGGTGCCGTCAAGCCAACACGGCGGGCGAGGTCCACGTTGGTGACGCGGCCCTCATCCTGCAACTCGGCGAGCAGCCGGCGATCGATCCTGTCGAGCGTTGCCATCTTCTTCAACTCACACCGTTGCTTCCATAGGTAACGAACGAACCACCTGCATAGCGCAGTAAGTAATATTGTTGTTTATGGCGGCAACCGTTCCTCAAGTAAACGGGGCAGTGTAGGATGGGGGACGCTTCGGGGCTAACCGGATCAGCCCAACGCTTGCCACCAGTGCGGCGCCGGGCTACCTGATCGGTCGCGCAAGCGGCGCCGGCGGGCCTGTAGCTCAGCGGTTAGAGCTGGCCGCTCATAACGGCTAGGTCGCGGGTTCGAATCCTGCCGGGCCCACCACCCGCCTTTCTGCGCAATGCTTCAACGAGAACAGCGGTTGCCGCTTGCCCTCCCCTCATCGCATACCTAAGGCGTCCCCGGCTCGGGGAGTAGCGCAGCCTGGTAGCGCATCTGCTTTGGGAGCAGAGGGTCGCAGGTTCGAATCCTGTCTCCCCGACCAGATTCCGGAGACTCGAAGACGTCCGGGGGACGTCTTCGGCCCGAAATCTCCCGAGTGAAGCGAAGGGCTTCGCGCGCCTGCCTTCCCCCAGCATACGCGGCTTCAAACCTCCGGCAGCTGCGCGATCAGCTTGTCCGGCGTGATCGGGAAGCTGCGCACGCGGACTCCGCAGGCGTGGTAGATCGCGTTGCAGATTGCGCCCGCAGCACCGCAAATACCGAGTTCGCCTACCCCCTTCGCCTGCAGGGGGCTCGCCGCCGGATCGCGTTCCTCCACCAGCACGACGTCAAGGTGCGGCACGTCGAGGTTCACAGGCAGATGGTACTCAGCGAGATCCGGATTGGCGATGTGCCCGTCCCGGCTGTCGAACACCAGCTCCTCCGTCAGAGCGCTGCCGATGCCCCAGACCATGCCGCCCATGCATTGCGAGGTTGCCGTCTTTTCGTTCAACACGCGGCCCAGTCCGAAGGCGCCGGTGAAGCGACGCACCCGCGTCTCGCCGGTGTAAGCGTTCACCGCCACTTCGGCGAAGAAGGCGCCATACATCGCGGCGGAGAACTCCTCCGCCGTCTTGCCTTCCTCGAAGTGGCCCGTCTCCTCGATCGCATCTCCCCTCAGCAGGTCCGCCAGCGGGATTCGCTGGTTGCCTGCGATGGCGAAGCCGTCCTTCAGCGTCAGTTCCTCGTCCGTGCAGCCGAGCCGCTGGGCAAGCTGCTCCCGGATCGCTTCGCAGGCCAGGAACACGGCGGACCCTGTTGAGGGCGCGCCCCAGCTCCCGCCCGACCCCGCTCCGGGCGGGAGGCTGGAATCGCCCAGCCGCACCAGTACGTTCTTCGGGTCGAGACCAAGCATCTCGCCGGCAATCTGGCCGAGCACGGTGTAGGTGCCCGTGCCGATATCCGTCATGTCGCTGGCGACGATTGCCGTGCCATCGGGGCAGAGCGTGACGCGCGCCTCTGCCTCGTTGAGGTTGTGGACGCGGGTGGCCGTGGCCATGCCGGTCCCGATCCACCATTCACCCTCACGCTTTTGGAGCGGACGGCGGTTCGAACCGTCCCAGCCGAAGCGCTCCGCCCCCAATTTCAGACACTCCTCCAGCTTGCGCGAGCTATAGGGGATGTCCTTGCTCGGATGCCGCTCCGGGATGTTGCGCAGGCGCAGTTCGACCGGGTCGATGCCGACCTTGAGGGCCAGTTCGTCCATTGCCGATTCCAGCGCCTGCATCCCGACCGCTTCCCCCGGGGCACGGACTGATCCGGCCGTAACCAGGTTCAGCCGCGCGAGGTCGATACGGATCGTGCGGTTCTCTCCGCGATAGAGGAATTTGCTCGCTTGCGTGACTGGCTCGGCGAACGTCTCGCCCGGCAGGTTGGAAACGCGCGCCTCATGCCCGAAGCCGATCAGCCGCCCGTCCGAGTCAGCGGCCAGGCGGATCCGCTGCGTGGTTTCGGAGCGGCGCATCACGCATTGGAACACCTGCTGGCGCAGCTGCACCACGCGCACGGGGCGGCCGAGTTCCATCGCCGCGACCGATGCCGCCACCCCTTCCACACTGATGCCGAGCTTGGAGCCGAAGCCGCCGCCGACATAGGGGGAGAGCAGGTGCACCTTCTCCGGTGGCAGCCCGACGGCGTCCGCCAGCTCCTTCACATTGTATTTCAGCATCTGCAGGCTGGAGTGGACCGTCAGGCGATGGCCGTCCCACTGGGCGATGCTGGCGTGCGGCTCCATCG
>Ga0182742_1004430_pt1 | contig 12734 bp, 12 predicted proteins | sample eDN5th37CBELigMG_FD_128880 | JGI IMG/M metagenome (GOLD analysis project Ga0182742, IMG submission 128880) | Enriched Miracle-Growth compost microbial communities from Emeryville, California, USA - eDNA 5th pass 37_C BE-Lig MG (version 2)... ... | reverse complement strand
ATTTGACCTAGAAAACAAGGTTTTTATCTAAATGAATTCAAGCTGAAAAGATTTTGAAACCAAAGTCTCAATAGATAAACAACTGAACTTTAAAATTTTGTCGCTTCAAAGTTGTTTAGAGGGAAAATTAGTGTTTTGGACTTGAAGCTTTGATGAAAGCATAAAATGGGAAGTAAAAAACTCGAAACTCTCCACATTCACGATTACCCAATTAGGATGTAATTTCAAAACAGAAAAGCTTTCTTTCCTTTACTGAATTGGAAGGACATCATCGGTTTCTTTGGGACATTTCGATCAGGAAAAATTATTTCCATTTGTAGTAAAAAAAATCTTTCACAAAAATATCCTTTATATATTCTAAACTCATAAGAAAGTTAAATTGAATAAAAAAAAGCTCGCTCCATAGTTGGGAGAGTAAATAATACAAAACACTTTTGTCATAAACTCTTCTATTTTTAATACAATGAGATTGTTTTAAGCGATTTAACCAAAGTTTCATTTAAACTTTTTTTGAGAATCCATAAGGCCCTTTGTCAAGTGTTGATTCAGAGAGAATTTCTGATTTCTAAATGAATACTTTTTAAAATTAAAATATTATCTATTCAATAAAAATGACCTCAGTCTTTTCCCAGAGTGATTTCCTTGAAAAGAATTTCAAAAGAAATTTTTCTCAGGACTCTACTGGGATGGGTTATCATGATTCACTCTCTCTTGAAAAAGTCTCGACAACTCTTTCCGTCGAACAATATCTCCAAGAGATTGAGCTTTTGAAAAAACAAGTGAAGTAAAAATAATTGGAAATATTTTTTTGATCGTATAGATCACTTGAAGAGAAGAATGACGTAATAGAAGCTTCAAAAGAAGATCTCGTTAATCAGGTATAAAACATTTTTCTTATAGTTTATCACATTTTAGGTTTCTGATTTAAAAGCTTTAATGAAAAGAGTCGGGCAAGAATGCGAAAAAAATCTAAGAAGAGCAGAGCAGACAAATGTAAAACAAATAATTTGGGAATAATAATTCTTTAGAAATCATTAAGCCAAAAGGTTTCAAGTTTGCAGTTAGGACTTGAATGTAGTTTCAAAAATACAGCCCATTTTGATCAAATTGCTGAGTTCTGGACCTTGATTGAATAAAGAACATCTTTTAAAAAAAAATTTTGTATTTTGTATTTCTTCTTGATGCAAAGCAGTAAGTTTTTACGCATAAAAAACCATTTATTCGATTTGAGTTGGGGAAAAAGCCCTATTCTTCACATTATATTTCAAAACTCTTCTTTTTTACCCCAAAAATTTTGAAACATTTTTAATTCAGGAGTTAAGGAGAGTCTATTTTCTTTTCTGTTTTTATGATAGAAAAAATGGATATATTTAACCATAAAATTCAAAATTCATTTCATCCTCTAAAAGTTTGAAAATTCATCAAAGTATCCTCTAAGATAATATTTTTTTATTTCCTCCTCAGATTTTCCAGTGAATATCTTCTGATGTCTGTAAAGAGCTCAATTTGTGAAATTAATCAGCTACGAACAAAGAACTAAATTTAATTTACCGATTAAGAAAATCAAATTTGTTAGATATAATCATGGAAACAACCCAAACTTCCACCTTCACAGCATTCGAACACTATCAAAAACAAGAATACGAATCTTGCATAGCGTACATATTTTATTCCGAGTTTAGAGTTTACGAAACTTGAAATTAGAGTATTGAATAAACTCAAGAGCGCCAGGACTCAAAACGAGAAGCTCTCGAGTAGAATCCATCATAACTTGGCCCTCTGTGAGTTTATGAATGGAAAGATGAGTAATGTGAATAACTTCCTGAATAAGTTAGGTAAAATTCTTTTATAGAGAAAATAGAGTAATTATTAGAGGAAGTATTAAATGAAATGAAGTCTAAGGTTACTCAAAAAAGGAAAGGTAAAGTTATAATTAAGACAAATTGTCCTTAGAGTAATATTAGATAGTTCAAAGTCATCAACAATAAATGAAGAAGACACGGCAGAAACAAGCGTGACTTTTAATTAAAGCTATAATTGAAATACGAAGGGAGTAGAAAATAATGATGACATTTTGATGAAATACAATCATGCTATTGTTTTAAATTTAGCTGGAAAGAGAAACAAGTCCATAGAAACCCTAAAAGAAATTTTTCAGAATAAAGATTTGGTATATGACTATGTGACTTTAAAGAGTTCTCTTAATTACTTGGTAACTAAATAATGAACAACGTGTGGCTATAAATTTCAAGGACCTGGCAATTAACACAAAGGATTTCGTTGCAATAAAGAGCATATTGGAATTTCTGGAAAATATAAAGAAGAATATTGGTATTGCTCATGTTGATTTTGATAGTTCGTCATATGATAGTGAGGAAGGAAACGTAAAAAAGAATTCTAATTATTTTTTATTCTTTTAGGATTCCAAAAAGGGAGAGAATAAAAAACTTGAGAAAGAAGCTAAGTAAGTTCTAATAAGAAAAGTAGTGAGAATAATATTTCTAGGCATTATAACCCTCTCATCTTTGGTACAGAAGTCTATAAGCATGGTGAAATACCTTTAAGAACCAACAGAGTTGAGTTTGACTTTGCGCTTACAATTTACCACATTTGTTTACTTGTCTCGCTCAAGGAAATTGATTTAGCGAAAAAAGTAATGAAATCTGACACTTCAATTTAAATTTTCCAATAGAAACTCAAGGCTTGTAAATCAGCTTATAATGAGTTCTGTAAAGTAATCAAAGAAGGAAAGAATGACAAAAATGAAACGTATTTATATAGTCCTCTCTCTTTCTTATCGTTACCGAATAGATCTGTTACATATGCACCAATTTTGGTTCCTTATCTTGAAAAGCATTCGAGTATTCTTTTCTCTTTTGCAAAGGCATATTTGGTGAGAATTCCTTTTGTGTAAAATGTGACTGAATTAATAGGCTTATCAAATGCAAACTTACACAAAGTGCATAAAATTGATGAATACACCAGAAGGAGCGAGTTTTTCTGAAGAAGAAGGATATACGTGTTTTCAACTTAATAATATAGCTTGCTGCCATCTTAGGATGCAAAAGTATGCTTTGGCTGCTTACTACTTTTCAAAAGTGGGTTGTGATTTTTTTTTCTATTTAATTTTTTAAGGCTTTAAACATTCTTCAAAAAATCCAAAAGAAATCTAAACAAGAAAGTTCTCCTTTTAAGAAATATGATACAATACTTAATCATAATGCACTTCAGCAATATCCTTTTATTTTACATAATTATGCACTGGTATCTTTTACTGAGAAATTATTGGATAATATTTCAGGCACTTTTCCAAATAAACAAATATGACGAAGCAGCTGAGATTTACACAAAACTTGCAGAATTTTGGCCTGATAACCCAAAGGTATATTTTTCAATATTAAAATATTTAGATTTTGTAGATTTGGTATCGTTTGGGCCTTTGCTTTATTAATAAATACAAAAAGACTTTAGAGAATAATCAAATGCAGGTTTGTTATTTAATCTTCTTTTTGGAAAATTTCTAGAATAAAAATAGTCTTTATCAGTCTTTGTTAGACCGTCCGAAATATTCTACAACAAAAGAGGAGGAAAAAGGAGAAAATCCCAAAAATAAAAATAAGGAAATATCAAATAAAGGGACCCAATATTACCCCAGGTTTATTTTAAATGTAAGAAACGATATATGGCAATCCCTTGAAGAAGAAACAAACCTAGCAAATGGAAATAGATATATAAATCGTGATCAAAGTAAAGAAAGAGACAACCTATCAAGGGAAAAGACAAAGCAACTTGCCAATTGTTTAAACCAAGCTGCTAAGTATAAAATAAAAAGAAAAATTAGCTAATGAGTTCCAGATATTTTAGAAACTCAACTATGGTTGCAAGGAAAAAGAAATTAAGATTCCAGAAAGATCAACCACTTCAAGTTGTTCTCAGACAACATGACCCTCGTAAATAAAAAAAATCTATAATCTGCTATAATTTGAATAGATCGTCTTTATGATGACCCTGAGGAAAGTAAATCTACAGAAAATACCGCAAACGAAGAAGAAGATAAAGGCAATTCAATGACGTATAAAAGCCAAATTTTCCAAAACTTAATATTATCTTAGTGTCAAGCTTACAAGGAATACAAAAGAGTATGAAGACATTCTACAGTCAAGTCTTATGTATTTGGTATACAGAATTATGATTGCTAAACTAATAAATTATCTAGGCATATATTTCCTTATGCAATGGAGAAATAAATAATGCCATAAATTATGCAAAAAGTTGTCTTGAGTTAAGCACATTATCCGACGAGAATAAGTATATATGTTTCATGTACTTAGTTGAAGCTCATTGTATATTGGGAAAACAAAAAGAAGTACTTTTTCCTCTCAATAACTTGTAATAAAAATTCAGGCCCTTAGCGAAATAAATACTTTGAGTTTGACTCAATCTCTTTTAATTTGTGCTCAAAATGTGCTTGGCGTTAATCAAACTTGTCTAATGAGGAACTTAAGTAGCAAGGTTGTGATTTACACTAACCTTGCCACTATACATTTGCTCAATAATAATATAACTGGGGCACAGAGTGCTCTTGAGTCTGCTTTGAAGAGCTTGGATCCTGGATTGCTTCAAACTCCTCCTCCTTTGTTGAATCTTATGATATATCTCAACCTGAAACTTGGTAGCTTCATTTATATGATGAATTTAATCATGAATAGATAAACCTGATGTAGCTTTACAGATTTTAAAGAGAAGAAGGATAGATAATGCTGGGAATGTTTTACTTAATATAGTGAAACCATTGAGTTGAATACAATTAGTAAACTGTAAATAGTGTTTCATAAACTGAAACCTTTTTGTTATTACTATTGTATTTCTTTCATTTACCGGTAATCTTTACGTCCAAAACAATAAATACTTATTTAAACCGGATTTCACGTTCTCCATATGATATAATAAGGAAAGGTACCAATATAAAGAATATAATTAGTAAATGTATCTGACGAGCTAATATTTACGATTTGACTTTTTTCAACACTATCTATTCTAGAGAAATATATTAAAAAGTTTTATTATATTAACCTTGAGCATTCTATTTTAAAACCTTCATCCGAGAATATCAGCTTATTCTTGTTCATCAGCAAAGATAGACTTTCCAAACTTAATTTGAGTTGTAGTTGAATCTCCGTTCCCATCAAAACTAAGAAAATGTTTGAGCTCGGTTGGGTCTTGTTCGAGCCAAGGCTGCCAATACACAGTAATTGGAATTAAAAACACGCCCCATCCGAGGCAACCAACTTCAAATGGAGGTTTGCGGACCTCCCTTATAGGTCGATGAAATGTTGGATGGAGGGTGAAAATAACTTTTTTGATGTATTTTTTTATATCAAGTGAATTATTTCCTAATTTTACAAAAGCAGTCCAGGAATGATGATTATGTGAGTCTGAAGACTGCACAAGTTCATGAGTATTTCCAAATACAAGGGTTAGTGTATCTTGAGCAAGTCTCAAGGCTTTTAATTCTTCCATTCTTTTAGTGAAGAGTTCTTTATGTTTGCTTTTGATTTCCTCAGTTTTTTTTGAGTCAATTACTGGATTGAAAGAGTCTGGGACTGATGATCTACAAAAGGGACAATTTCTCTTTAATAAAAGGACATTATTCAGACACCCTAAACAGAGAAAGTGACCACAAGGTAGTTTAGAAGGTTCCACCATAAGTTCGAAGCAAACAAAGCAGTCATAGTCTGATATTTCTGTTTTCCTATTACTGAGATCAAAGTTATTTTCCATTTCCATATTAACTAATTTGTAGACAAAGGGAAATTACTCGGATTTATAAAAAATAAATTTTGCTATTTTTAAAATTCAAGTGCCTTTTCTATTGTAACAATTAAATTTCTGATATTCTCGTAAATTCTACAATATTTGAAACTGAAGAAATCCCTGTTTATATAACAAGCTAGTTTGGAAAAAATCCTCCACATTGTAAATGAAATAGAATTGATAGACGATATTTTTGAATGTTTGTCAAAAGTGAAATAGACCGCGTCCTTTGAAAGTAATGTTAACGGGATAATTCTGGAAGGATAATAACTTTAATTATCAGAATAAGCCAATATATTAACTCTACTATAAATAAAACTGAAAAGCTAACGCAATCGATGTGATAAACTCTAACTCTGGGATAATATAAACTATCTCTTCTATAATATATTTATTTTATATTTATCACACATTTAACTTAAGGAAAATTAGATTTTTTTACTCAAAATAAGTTTAGCTTGCTTCGAAAGCTTTTTTAAATTTATAAAAGAGGAAGATCTTTCAATAGGCGAAACTAGGAAGATTCTGCGAATTAATTATTATAGATATTTCCAACATCTAAAATAAAAGCGAGTAAAGAAGAAACATAATTCTTAGATAATAAACTAAGCACTGATAAAGATTATTTAAAAGCTTTATAAAAATATGATTAGAGTGGATTCCTAAAATGGAACGAACAAAAGTTTTGGAAAAATGAGCCTTTTCTGTTCAAAGAAAAGGATAGGTTAGATTTCTTCATCAAATATTAGTTCTCCTGGAATAAAATGAGAATTTACAACTTTTTGTAACTTTTTATCAAGGCTTTGATAATTGTTCGCAGCTTTAGATTCATTTCGAGAAATTTTTCTATCCTAAAGAAATAAAAATCAAATCAATCCATTTCAAACCATGACTTGAATGCTATCTTGTAATTTTTTACAAGACCAGTAGAGTTTAATGAACTCATTTTGCTCAGCGTTCTTTCCCTCATTTGAGAAAAACTTTTGAAATAAATTCTGTAACATAAATAATAAATTTTACCTGCTTCTCCAAAATTTTCTTCTTCATCAAAGGAAGTTTGTTTGACGGGGAAGAAATAACAGTGCTTATTGACTCTTTCAATCCGAATTTTTTATCTAAAATCTCTAATGAGGCCGCTCTATGTCCTTGAGTTGATTGTTGATTACTTGTTTTTCTTAGGTTTTGTGGTCTCGCGATTATTTTCTCTTCACCTTGACTTGCATTGGTTTGGATATTTATCGAACTATTTCTAATATTCTTTTTCACATAATTGGAAAAATCCACAAATCTTTCCACAGAGCCTTTCTTTGGTTCAAGGCCAATTCTCGAAATAAAATGAGTAGCACAATTGCTAATTTTTGATGATGATTTTCGCTTTGAGCTCCTCGTAACTTCTTGCCTAGATGGAGAAAAACTTGCATCAGGCTTAGTATTCCACACATAACTATTCAATTTCTCATCCAATTGTTTAGAAAATGAAATTTGTCTTTCAATAGGTTTTATAGAAAAATCAAGGGTTGACTTGCTTTGGCCCAAGCAACGAGAATATGGCTTTGGAGAAAATGCTCTGGAACCAGACTTGGACTTTTGAAGGATTAATTTAACTTTTTCCTTATCTTTGAAGTATTCATAGTCTGAAAGATTTGTTGTTGATATTCGCGTCTTTTCTTTTTCGATTTGATTTCCTGGTTGAGACCTGACTGGCCTAATTATCATTATATTATCTTTTTTGGCTTTTTGCGCAAGTATAATAGAGCGCACAGGTTCAGAGGATTTAGGATGAGAATTCCTTTGCTCAAATTCCTCGTAATGAGAGTCTGTTTCAATTTCTTGAACAGTAGCGTTTTTGATTTTAAGATTTTGTGAAAGCAGCTGAGTGACTGGGCTTATATTTCTTTTTGATGACCTTGAATTACTTATTTTTTTAAGCATTTGTCTTGATCTTTCAAGAAGTTTGTCTTTAATAGAAAATCCAGGCGGACCACTAATATCACCAGATAAATATCTAGTGAAGACACTTTTTTGTCCTTGAGAAATATCATAAAGAGAACTCGTCATAATTAAGAATTAGAGGAAATTTCCCTTATAATAAAATAGTTAAATGTTAGTCATATTAAAAAATTGATCTAGGTTGTTTTATTGAATTAAAAATCCATTTAATTGTCAATTTTCATATCTAAGGGAGATTTACTTATCTAATGGCTCAAAGTCAAAATTTCAACAAACAAACAAATCCAAGGAGATTAATATAAACTTTTTGCAACAATCCACTTTCCAACATTATTAACTTTACAAGAAAAATACTCTTTTTTAGCCTCTCACTGTTCCACGAGGAGTAGAGTAATATCTATATGGCATGAGACTTTGATGATGAATCTTGAATCCAGTTCCTTCAGCGACATCTTTAGGAGTTGCTAGTTTTGTAACAGCCTTGAAAAGGCAATAAACATAATTATAAGGATCTGGATTTCTTGAAGTAAGCTTGAATCTACAATTAGTTATTCCGCATAACATGAGCATGGTTGCCATGACTGGATTACCCCAAGCGTTCATATCTTCCCTTGGTTCAAGGTAAAATCTCATACCGTTTGAAAACACATCAACTGTTGCTGTTAAAGTGTTGAAATGGTCAAGTGAAAGGGCGATGAGATTTTTCTTACAATTTCTAAGGGCTTTAGTCAAAGCAATTTCGAAATTGCCTCCTTGTCCAGTTCCATATCCGATAACTCCATTACAATTACCCATAAAAACAAGATATCTGAAATGATTGACTCTGTTAAGTGTTGTGACATTTGTTGTAACTCCTCTGTCTAATATTAAAGTTAAAAAGCTTTCTTTATTGTATAAAGCTTCTAATCTTTCTTCCAAGATCTTTTCGGTCATCATTTTTACATCCTTGGCCATTGAATTTCGTGAAAAACGATCCTTTTCAATAACTCTTCCTTCATCATCTTCATCTTCAGCTTCATTTTTTTTTCTTCTAATTTTTCCTCCTGCATCCTCATCCTACGAACAAATTAACTCAAGTTTGGAAGAAATGATTTTTGAAAGAAATAATCAATAGCTAAATAATTACATCACTATCTAAATATAGGGTTTTATCTTGTTTTCTCTTTCTGAATTCCTCTAACATCATAATTTCTTCTTCTCTATGAAAGTTATTACTCAATTCTATTAGATATCTCACCTCATTTTCTGAGTTTTAGAGAGATTTTGATCTCGAGTATAATGGCTGAGATCAAGGATATTAGCAAATTCTTTATTCTTTTCTTTGTATTGTTTTAAGAAACTATTGAATTCTTCATCATACTTAGCAGTTCTTGTCAACACTTGATTCAAGCTTTTATCATTTTTTGTTTGTTCCAAATATCCTTGTAATTTTTTCATATCGACAGCAGATTGCTTAAGACGAGCTTTCTCTGTGATACGGTTAAGTCTGCTCTGGACTTCCTTGGTCGTATTGGTGAATGTAAATTTTTGGCTGAATTGTAAGGTTCTGAGTAAAAAATTTTTTGTTCCAAACATGATCTCAGGATATTTTTATTTTCCTCTGCAAATTATCTGAAGTAACTATTTAAAATAACCGGAAGTAAAATTAATGAGAAACATAATTGTAAAATTTTTTGTGAGATGCTGGGCTTGTAAGGATTCATATATGAAAATATACTAAAAAATAAAAAAATTCTGCAGAATAAAGCTGATGATTTTAAGTGGATTTTTTTAAGGGGAAAAAAGTAATAAGTGAAGAGAAGAAAAATATACAGTTATATATGCACTATGAACTATTCTCAATAATAAAAAACTTAGTTAAAAACAAAAAGGTTCAAAGTAAAAAGCTTGACTTGATCCTATCGAATGGGGGAAAAATTAGAAACCATAACTCAGTTAATTTGTTTCTCTATCGAAACTGTCTCTTGACAAATTTGGGATAAAGGGTTTTACGGGCAATGTTGATAAGCATGAATTTGATTTTCTTAAGTGAGAACGATCCGAAACAATAGCATCTTTTTCAAACCGTTTTTCTCTATATGTGGAAGAATTGGGAAGGTCTCTCAAATTATATTTTTTTAGCACGGTAGAAACAACTCTTTCCACATTGGCCTCATCTAATATTTTCCCGAGCTCTTCAGGATTGGAGTCTCTTCTGGCCTTACAATATTAGAGAATTATAAAAAGAGAATACTTCAAATCTTGTTGTAGAGGCTGGGATTGGTTGTGGTTCAAATTCAACATCTTTAAAGTTTATTCTAAGCTGACTATTTGACCTGCTGTCAATCTTAGATGCCTCTCTTCTTGAAGGAGTTACACTTGAATGGCGAACATGACGAATTTGCGTCCTTGAAGTTGAAGGTTTTTCCTCTTCAACTGAGTGTTTTAATAAAAGTCGAAGGTATTCATTTTCTTGTTCAACTTCTGAAGACTTTCTTGAATGCTCCTCTTCTCTCTTTTTCTTATTTTCAACAGAAGGTTCTGCTTTAGAAGCAGCATTGCTAAGTTTAGTTTGAAGATCGCGATATCCTTTTTCTATATGTCTCTTTTCTTCTTGACATGTTAATAAATCTTTCTGAAGATTTTCTATAGTTCTTTCATAATGGGTAACATCTTTTTTGATCTGATGGATAATTTCTATATCTTTACGTGCTTCGTTCAGTTTCACAAAGGCTTGTTCTCTTTCTTTTTGAGCCTTAGCTAAAAGTTTTTCAGTTTCTTTAAGTCTGATTTCCATGAAACTGATTTTGTCATCTTTTTCTCGAACTTCTTCATTTCTTTTGATTTTCAGTCTATCATTAATGAGTCATTAATTGAAAGGAAATTTACTTTTCTATTTTCTGTTGATCTTTGTTTTGTTTGCTAAGGTTCTCAATAGTCGCTTTATCTAAAACTTTTTTGTGTTCGTCATCAATTTCATTTATTCTATTTCGAAGTTTTTCAATCTCAGTAACCAATTGTTTATTTCTTTCCTTCACATCGTTTTCTCTTTTGTTTGCTCTCTCAGTTTCGACTTTTTCAATTGAAAGCTCATTCTTAATTTCATTCCTGGCTTTCACCAACTCTTCGTTTTCAAGCTTTATGAAATTGAAATCCTTTCTTGCTATTCTAGCTTCATTTTCATACCCTTAAAAACGAATAAATTGAATGTTTCCCTCAAAATTACTCTCCAGGTCTTGAATTTTGTTCTCTAATAATTGTTTGAGTTCTGCATTTTCGCTTTGAAGGTTTTTAACTTGGAAGGCAAACTCATCAAAATTATTGGCATTTTTATCCTCAATCTCTTTTAATTGCCTATTCCATATGATTTCTATTTAAAACGAGAACTTACTTTTTATAGGAAGTAATTTGATTTGTGCTTTGAAGATATTTATTATTTAACTCAGTGAGTTCTTCAATCTTCTCCACAAGTTTTGATTCAAGTTCAACAATCTAAATATTTCATGATAGGACCTTAAAAATCTTCCATACTTTGTCTTGAGCCTGTTTGAATTTTGTTTCAATAGTTTGCTTCAAATGAGTCAAATCTTCTTCTCTTTTCTGGGAAAAAATAAGACCTTGCAAATCAAAGAGAAAGATACCAGCGCTTCTTCGAGATTTTTCTTATATTCCCTATCCAAGGAAAGAGCTTCATTAACTCTTAATTCTTGATCGATTGAAAAACCTTGTCTTTGCTATAGTTGTTAAAATTCGAAAAGAATGATTAAAAAAAACCTTAAATTGTTCTAAATGAGAAATTAAAATCTTATTTTCTTCATTAAGAAGATGAATATGCTGCTTTAATTCATGTATAGACTCTCCATCATTCAATCCAACTGTATCCAATAGTTTATAAATATCCCTACAAAAATTGAAACTTTTGCAAGAAGTATTAATCACTTATTTTTTGCAGCAATATGATTTCTCAAGTATTTATTTTCTTGAATTAACAAATTAACTATCGCAGTTATTTGTATCAACTCTTTTTCTCTCGAGTCCATCTAAATAGTTACTGAAATTTTTATTCTACTCATACCTCATTCTCTAAATTTTGGATTCTATTATCTTTTGCTTTCAATAATGGAGAAATCTCATCTGAATTGACGATATGACTTCCGCGAGGCTCATTCGATATTGGGAATCTGTATGAATTACTTGGGAATCTCTTAGTTCGTAAAAGATGTTCAAACTCCTTTATAACTCTTTCGCCTTATTTAATCAGATTTTTCAAGTAATAAATTTACTGAAGATATCGAGCTGTTTATTTTCCTTCGAGAGTTCTTTCATTGTTTGGTTTTGAAAACTCATTTCCAGTTTAAGTAAGCTTTGTGGTTTTGTTGAGGCAAGATAATCGTCTAGTTGAGATTCATATCTTTTGGTAAAAGACTTTAGATCTTCTTTTCTTGAAGAAATGGTCAAGCGATTCCATCTGTCCTCATGTAAATCTATAAAGTCTTATTTTTGGATGAAAATAAAGGAAACCAGTCAGGACTTGGTTTTGTGTTGGTTCGGTCATTCTCCAGCAGTTTTTACGTTTTATTAATATCTTTTAAAAATTAACAGAAAAAACTAGGAGAGTATTTTGTTGTGTTGAAACATCAAAAATTTTGGAAAAATAGAGAAGTTCTTTGAAAGCAACTAGAAGAAGTTTGCCTTCAAATATAAACAAAGTTTAAAATGATGAGTATTTTTTATCTGAATATTGTTGTTGTTTTTTTTTAATAGATAAGAAAATTCAGACTTCATCAAAGATGTATTAATATTCGTGGTGTTTATATATGTATTCTTCGATTTTAGATTTCTTTCAGAATTTCCTTTTCAACCACAATCACAATCTAATTTTTCTCTTTGACTTTATTGAAACCCTGATAAAAAAGTTGAAGCTTTTCAAGAAAAATATTGAATTGATTGATTCTAAAGAATTTTTTTGGAATTTTTTTCTTTTTTCGAGT
>Ga0182742_1004427_pt1 | contig 12735 bp, 14 predicted proteins | sample eDN5th37CBELigMG_FD_128880 | JGI IMG/M metagenome (GOLD analysis project Ga0182742, IMG submission 128880) | Enriched Miracle-Growth compost microbial communities from Emeryville, California, USA - eDNA 5th pass 37_C BE-Lig MG (version 2)... ... | reverse complement strand
TCGGGTTAACGATTCAAAAGCTTGATCAAATCCTAACAGGGAAACTTGATGAAGTTATTGATGCTCTCATCATGGAAGACCAAGCAAGAAAAATGGAGCAAGCCGAATAATGGCAGAAGTTCATAAAATATTCGAAGCCCTCAAATGGGCTTCTTCTTTTTTACGGGAGCATGGTCGGGAAGAGAATATTGGGGAAATGCTGTTATGTCATTATCTAGATTTAAGTAGGGCTCAACTCCTTGCGGAAATGAGAGAAGAACTTCCTCCAGATGTGAAGGAGAAGTTTGTATCAGCTATGGAAAAAGTCGTGAGTGGAGTTCCGGTCCAACACATCATGGGCTATGAGGAGTTTTACGGGCGTAAATTTTTAGTGAATGAGGAAGTCTTAATTCCAAGGCCTGAGACGGAAGAATTGGTTCAAGGGTTACTTGCGAGGATGGGACGGTTGTATCCTGCAACAGATGTGATTAAGATCGTGGATGTCGGTACAGGGAGTGGAGCGATATCGGTGACGCTTGCTCTTGAAAGCAATCGATTAGATGTGATGACAGTAGATATTGCGAAGGCTTCTATTGATGTTGCACAGGAAAATGCAGCTCGGTTAGGCGCGAAGGTAAGGTTTATTGAAGGTGACTTATTAGGACCGTTAATAGAAGAAGAAAAAAAGGTAGATGTGGTTGTATCCAATCCACCGTATATTCCAGAAGATGATATCGAGACGTTGTCAACGGTTGTGAAGGATCATGAACCACTTCGGGCTCTAGTGGGTGGCCAAGACGGATTGGATTTCTATCGTCGATTTATGAAGGAGATACCTCTTGTTTTAAAAGAAAGAGGGATCGTTGCCTTTGAAGTAGGCGTTGGTCAGGGTGAAGCCGTTGCGCAAATGCTACGTGATGCTTTTCCTGGAGCAAAAGTAGAAGTTGTGAACGACATAAATGGAAAAGACCGGATGGTTTTTGCAGAAATAGGATTTTAAAAGGGCTTGGCACAGGTGCCAAGCCTTTTTTCTGTTGGTATAGTGGCTGGCTTTGCGTTCTGATCAAATCTAATGGCCAGTCTAGTAGTTCTTCTTCCAAGAAATAAAATAAGCAATGATTTGTATCAATGGATACAACAAAAATAAGATAATTGGGTAGTAGGGTACGTTGTCTGAGATGAAGGGATAGAGTAAAAATAGGGCGCTGATGATCGGGAATGTGTACCACATGCTAATATATGAAGTGCGACATGCTTTTCCGGTGAGTTCCTTTTCGCGTTCATCTCCTTCTTCAAATTCGATCGGCAATAAAAATACATTTTTCCATGACTTTCGTTTCTTTTTTAATTTTGGGTACGTAAATACGGTAAAAAGAGTGCCTACTACGATTGCGATTAAAATGGGTAATGTGTTTATCTCGATGGTCCATGGTGGTTCTTGATTCGTTTTTACGATTTTGGCAAAGTCCATTTGTGCATAATACATTGACGATAAGGCCCAGCCCATAAGCATGATTGAAACAATTGAATAAACAACATTACGAACAATACTCATCTTCATTCATCCTCCAAATAAAAAATTTTCTCGATTGGCAAGTTAAACGTTCGTGCGATATTCATTGCGAGCAATAGTGATGGTACATAGCTTCCTTTTTCCAATGCCACAATTGTCTGCCGCGTCACGTTCACTTTTTCAGCAAGAGCACCTTGTGTAAGACTGTGCTTTGCACGGAGCTCCTTCACTCGATTTTTGATTTCCATTGGTAATATCCTCCAGGCGTTTCTGCTTTTATTGTAAAGTAGACTATACATTTTGTAAAGTCGACTTTACATTTATTTTTAAAAACAATTGAAAAGCCTACTTCTGTTTATTCAATCCAAATTATTTTCCCATTTGGACACATTGGCGGCAATTACTGGTTTGTACTGTCGGAATCATTGAGGAAATCGGACTCACAGCACGGGGAATTAGGTAGTACTGCAGAATCAGTGTGCTATTCGGACTCGCAGCTCGTGGAATTAGGTTGTACTGTCGGAATCAGTGTGTTATTCGGACTCACAGCTCGGGGAGTTTGGTTATACTGTCGGAAACAGTGTGTTATACGGACTCACTACTCGGGGAACTTGGTCGTACTGTCGGAATCAGTGTGTTATTCGGACTCGCAGCTCGTGGAATTTGGTTGTACTGTCGGAATCAGAGTGTTATTCGGACCCGCAGCACGGTGAATTAGGTTTTACTGTCAGAATCAGTGTGTTATTCGGGCTCGCAGCTCGCGGAATGCGGTTGTACTTTCGGAATCAGAGTGTTATTCGGACTCACTGTTCGCAAATCATGCTTGCTCTGTCTAAATCAGCTACGCTCCGATTCGCTATTTCAGATCAACTAGTCCGAATGAGCTTTATATTCAGACACACAGCAGGCTTTAACAGCTCGGCTTGACGGAATCATTCTACTAAAAAATAGTTTAATAGATTTTTCAAATTTGGTAGTTTAGGATTCTATTTTTTTGGCGAGAATGGTTTGTGAAGGGATGGTGCTAGAGAGTGAGTAAACAAATTGCAATTATATCATTTATATTTTTACTGTTAATTGGGGCGAATAGCCATTTATTGATAAAAGAAACAAGTGCGCAAGGGTATCAGGTAATTCCTGATGAAGCGATTCGACTTCGCATCTTGGCAAACAGTGATTCAGAAGAAGATCAAGCTTTAAAGCGCAAGGTGCGTGATGCGGTGAACGCAGAAATTACGGAATGGGTTGCGGAGTTAACTTCAATTGAAGCAGCTAGAGAGTTGATTCAAGAGAGACTACCAGAAATTGAGAAAATCGTTGCTAGAGTTTTAGAAGAAGAAAAGAGCAATCAAAATTACTCAGTCAAATATGGACGCAATGTTCAATTTCCAACAAAGCTTTACGGTCAATTTCTATACCCAGCAGGTGAGTATGAAGCCATTTTAATTTCGATAGGTGAAGCTGAAGGAGCAAACTGGTGGTGCGTGTTATTCCCTCCATTATGTTTCTTAGACTTTTCAACAGGTGATGCAATTGAAGCGTCAGATGAAGAAGGAAAAGATGTAGCCATGGAGCAAGAAGAAAAAGAAGTGGAGAAGGAAGAAAAGCAAGAAAAGAAAGACAACAAAGACAGTGCGGAAAATAAGGAAAGTGAAGGAGAAGAAGTAGAGGTAAAATTCTTCTTAGTTGAATTTTTTACGTCACTTTTTAGCTAAAAGTCTAGCATTTGGTTCTATTTGTTTAGAAGCCCTCATAGAGTAGTTACTAGATAATGAAAGATGGGGTGGAGAACTATGAAACAAATTAGAACGGCGACAGAACAGGATATTGAAAAAGTAAGAGCATTTTTAGTACAAGCTGAAGTAAGTGCGGAAGGTATTGAATCGATAATTGACCATTTTATATTACTGGAAGATGCTGAGCAACAAATCCTCGCGACCTTAGGGATTGAGAGGATTGAAAAGGATGGTTTACTTCGATCGCTCGTGATCTCGCCGGGTGTTGACCAAACGAATTTATTAACGCTGTTTAAAAGTGCGATTTCACTAGCGAAACATAAGGAAATTAGCCGATTGTATTTAGCGACAAATAAGCAAGCGTCGATTCAATTTTTCACCATGCTTGGTTTTGGACAAGTTGAAACGAATGAGCTACCAGTACATATAATAGGATCCAATCATATCTCACAGCTGCTTGAAAAAGCGGATCCGATGTTCATGGTTTCGCAAATTGAAAAATAAAATTAGTTTTCAAACCCTTGTTTGTGGACGGAATGTTTGCAGGCGGGGGTTTTATTTGTATTTACACAACTGAATTGTGGATAATGTGGATAAGTTTTGTTGTTAAAAAGGTATAAAATATGATAGTCTATGGAACGTGATGAAAAATATGGGCTGTGGATACATTTTTCCCTATAGATGTGATTTATGGAAAAGTTGGTTATATCCACAAAATTATCCACATTTTCGGTTAAATTATCCACAAAATGTGGATAACACTTGTTTTCTACCCATTATATACCTATACTTTTTTATATTGTAATAATAAATAAACTACATAACTAAAGGAATTTATTATAGGAGTTGTGTTACATGGAAACAAAACAATGGGTTGTGGATAAAGATGAACATAATTTAGAATCTTATCCACAAATAAAAGAGGCTGCAACGCTTTTACGGGCAAATGAAGTGGTTGCATTCCCTACTGAAACGGTCTATGGCCTTGGAGCAAATGCTTTATCTGACGAGGCGGTTGCAAAGATCTATGCAGCAAAGGGGCGCCCGAGCGATAATCCACTGATTGTCCACATCTCCACAATTGGGCAGCTTTATAATATCGTACAGGATATTTCGGAGCAAGCTGAGCGTTTGATTGAGAAATTCTGGCCAGGTCCGTTAACACTTGTTTTAAAAAAGAAGGAAAACGCTGTTGCAAGTAAAGTAACAGCAGGTCTAGAAACGGTGGCAGTCCGGATGCCAAGCCATCCAGTTGCATTGGCATTAATATCGGCAACAGGGCTTCCGCTTGCTGCGCCAAGTGCGAATCTTTCGGGAAAACCAAGCCCGACACTAGCCAAGCATGTAGCGGATGATTTGACTGGAAAAATCGCTGGCGTCCTTGACGGTGGAGCAACAGGTGTTGGACTTGAGTCCACAGTTCTGGATTGTTCAGGTGAGGTACCTATCATTCTACGTCCAGGCGGTGTGACGAAAGAGCAGCTTGAGGAAGTGTGTGGTGTAGTCAAGGTTGACAAGGCGATATTAAAAGAAGATGAAGCGCCAAAATCACCAGGAATGAAATATAAACATTATGCACCAACGGCGCCACTTACAATCGTAAATGGTTCAATGGAATTTATTCAATCTCTTGTAAAAGAAAAGCAAGCTGAGGGGTTGAAAGTTGGCGTTTTGACAACAACGGAACGTGAAAAGAAATACAGTGCAGATAACATTATTGCTTGTGGTTCGCGTGAAGATTTAGAATCGGTGGCAAACAGACTTTATGATGTCCTCCGCCTCTTTGATGAAAGTAACGTCGATGTTATTTTTAGTGAGAGTTTTCCAAGTGAGGGCATTGGGCAAGCTATTATGAATCGGTTAATCAAAGCAGCGGGACATAAATTGATAACTGAATAAATTGGGAAATTCTTAGCTGAGATATATGGTTCAAGAAGGTGACGAATCTTATTGCAAGAAGGTCAAGAAACGTGAGACTTGAGTAACGGCGAGGCCGAGTGATGCAGAGATTCGCAGTCTATCATTTGGCAACTTTTTGAACAACCTTCTTCTATTTCGTTTTGTACATGCATATGTTGAAATAGGCACGTCCAAGGAGGTAGAAGATGGATATTACAGCATTTCTCGGGGAACTTATAACCTTATTTATAATGGCATTTGCTTTAGGAATGGACGCATTTTCCGTAGGACTTGGAATGGGATTAATCCGGTTAAGGCTTAAGCAGATTTTAACAATCGGGATAACCATCGGTGTGTTTCATATGTGGATGCCTTTGGCTGGAATGATGATCGGCCATTTTTTATCAGATACATTTGGAGCAATTGCAACCTATGTTGGTGCGGGATTGCTCTTATTTTTAGGATTGCAGATGATCATTTCCTCCTTCAAGGACGATGACGGTGACAAACGCATGATTACACCTGTTGGATTTGGTTTGTTTATTTTTGCCTTAAGTGTGAGTCTTGATAGTTTTTCTGTTGGGCTTTCATTAGGGATTTATGGTGCGAAGACGATTATGGTTATTCTGATGTTCGGTCTAGTTAGCATGATCCTGTCGTGGGTCGGTCTACTGCTAGGTAGGAAGGTCCAACATTGGCTCGGTACATATAGTGAGGTGCTAGGTGGTTGTATTCTCCTGGTCTTTGGAGTGAAATTGCTATTTCCTTTATAAGTGGGACAAGGGACCTGTCCCTGTGACCCAGGGAATCTGAAGTGGTTATGAGGAAGCTGTGACCCATGGAAGAGTATGAGTGAAAAACTCGTGCTCTTTTTTTCATTTATTGACTATGTGTTTTGGGTTGATCTCATTTATAATAGTACTATATCGAATTTTGTCTATTTGTGCAGGTCGTTCGCAGCATAAAGGCAGGTAGAAAAGGGTGATAAAATGATTCGTGTTTTATTTGTTTGTACAGGAAATACATGTCGAAGTCCGATGGCTGAGGCGATTTTACGAAATAAGTGCGGTGAAGATATCGAAGTAAAATCAGCGGGGATATTTGCTGGGGATGGTAGTCCTGCTTCGGCTAATACGGCACAAGTCTTGAAGGAAAATGGAATTGAGTGTCAGCACTCTTCTTCCTTTTTAATACAAGAGCATATTGATTGGGCCACTTATGTGTTAACGATGACTAACCACCATAAGCAGGCAATAATTCAGCGTTTTCCAGAAGCCCAGGACAAGGTACATACCTTAAAGGAATTTACAAATGGTAGTGGGGATGTTTCTGATCCATTTGGAGGGCCAGTAGAGATTTATAGAGAAACCTATGCAGAGCTTGAAGCATTAATTAGTGAAATACTTACAAAACTTAAATAGCATAGCTAGATTCAGGGGGAGAATCAGTTGAAAAAAAGGCGCTATAAATTTGGTATAAAGCTAAAATTAGTCTTACTTACGACTATTTTAGCGATTGTGACATACTCAACATCTGCGTTATTCATTTATTTTGTGTATCCGTTCGTAAATGAGTTGATCAATCAACAAATTTTTATCATTGGCACGCTGGTTTTAGGGATTGTTTGGTCTGGGATTCTTGCGTATTTTGCAGCTTCCTTTATTACGAAACCACTCCAAAAGCTTGAGCAGGTAGCGATTCATGCGGCGAATGGTGATATTCGTGAGGATGTTCCTGTTTCGAAATCAGATGACGAGATTCGTAGCTTGAGTCTTGCTTTTAATAAAATGCTTCACAATCTCCGCGAAATGGTTCAAAACATTGAAGGAAACTTTGAAAATACAAATGAAAAGGTTATTGAAATTACAAAAGCTTCCAGTCTTGCCTCCGAACAGGCGGAAAATATTAATCGAACAATTTCTGAGATTTCCAAAGGGGCGGATAGCTCGGCCGTATCGATTCAAGAAACAGCTGAATCTGTCGAGGATGTGATTCAAATTGCAGGAGAGGTTCAAGAAATTGCGAAAACCTCACAAAACTTGTCTGTTGAAATGGTCGATACATTACATGATAGCAAAGAGGTTGTTCATTCGTTAATTTCGGGCATTAATAAGCTTGTTGATAACAATCAAATTTCACTTCAAGCCGTCAATCGTCTTGAGACGAATGCGAAGGAAGTAGAGCATATTATTTCTCTAGTTGGCGATATTGCACGCCAAACAAATTTACTTGCATTGAATGCGTCAATCGAAGCGGCTCGTGCTGGTGAACATGGTAAGGGCTTTGCGGTTGTTGCTGAAGAAGTAAGGAAGCTTGCGGACGAAAGCTCAAAGGCTGTTCAAGGGATTACGGAGCTTATCCAAAGTATTCAGCAAGAGGTTCGAAATGTAGTCGTTCAAATTTCAGAACAAGTCGCTGTTGCAAATGAGGAAGCGAAAAAGGGAACCATCACAAATGAGGCGCTTGCTGAGATGACAACGTCCGTTCATGAAGTGGCAGATGCAGTAAAACAAATTGTTACCTTGGTTGAAAAACAAATGGAACGCATTCAAGAAACATCCCTGCAGTCTCAAGAGGTTGCAGCGATTGCGGAACAGACTTCAGCTGGTGCTCAAGAAGTAAGTGCGGCAACGCAACATCAGACAAGTGTAATTTGTGAAGTGGATGCATTGGCACAGGAACTTGCTACACAAGCAGGACAGTTAAAGCAGACGATTCAACGGTTTACAATGTAATTTTAAAAAGATAGAACTCCTATTTTGGTTCGGGAGTTCTTTTTTAGGTATAATAAAAATTAATGGAATGTCTTTTGGAGAAATATCGAGCCAAGTCTCAATTCATAATAGGGGGATTTACAATGAAAGTTGCAATAGCTTCAGACCATGGCGGTTTAGTATTACGTGAGGAAATTAAAAAGGTATTGGACGAACTTGAAATTGAGTATGATGATTTCGGATGTGAATGCTCTACATCTGTTGATTATCCCGATTATGCACTACCTGTAGCGAAAAAAGTAGCGAACGGGGAGTATGACCGTGGTATTTTAATTTGTGGAACGGGGATTGGGATGAGTATTGCTGCGAACAAGGTACAAGGGATCCGTTGTGCACTTTGTCATGATGTATTTAGTGCAAAGGCTACACGTGAGCATAACAACAGCAATATTTTAGCAATGGGTGAACGTGTGATTGGCCCAGGGCTAGCAGTTGAAGTTGCAAAAACATGGCTTACTACAGAATTCTCAGGTGGACGTCATGAAAACAGAATCAACAAAATCACCGCTTATGAAAACAACCCCTCTGGGGAATAACATATGAGATTACAGCGCCTGAGGACATGATGCATCAGGCGTATATTTAATTACTTCAATACTTTTGTGGGACAAGGGCCTGTCCCGAAGGAGGGAACGAGGATGGTTGCAGATCTTGAGGTGTGGAGAAGGCAGCTTCAGACGATTCTTTCGGAGTTTGCGGAACGTGCTTCGCTGAAAAAAGGAGAGCTTCTTGTTGTCGGTTGTAGTACAAGTGAAGTCATTGGTGAACGAATTGGTACGGCCGGATCAGAAGAAGTGGCGGAAATGATTTTTAGAGAATTGGCTAAGCTTCGTAAAAATATAGGCGTGGAGCTCGCGTTTCAGTGTTGTGAGCATTTAAATCGTGCATTAGTGGTAGAGCGAGAAACAGCGATACATAAAAATTTCGAGCAAGTAACAGTTGTTCCGGTTCGAACCGCAGGTGGTGCGATGGCCACATATGCTTTTGGGCATTTTAATGATCCTGTTGTTGTTGAATTTATTAAAGCCGAAGCGGGAATTGATATTGGTGATACCTTCATTGGCATGCATCTAAAACATGTTGCAGTTCCGATTCGAAGTTCGGTTAAAGAACTAGGTGGTGCACATGTTACAATGGCCAAAGCAAGACCAAAACTCATTGGTGGCGAAAGAGCAGTCTATCCGAATAAAAAGGAAAATAAGAAATGTTAATGACCACAGGGACCACGGAGACGGTTCCTGTGGTTCTTTTCATTTTAGTAAAATATTTATAATTACAGGTGTAACTATTTGGGGATTTGATCGTTTAGTAAGTGAGGTATGATGGAGAAAGCGAGAAAGGGGGACGCAGATGGGGAAAGAACGAAATGAAAAATTGGATGATATTTATCGCCGTTATGCGGAACCCCTTTTTTATTATTTGTTACGAATGTCAGGTTCCTCTACTTTAGCCGAGGACCTTGTTCAGGAAACTTTTTTTCGGGCAACGGTGTCCCTGTCCTTTTACAAATATGAGGATGTCAAACCATGGCTTTTTAAGGTTGCCCGTAATACATACCTCGATGAATGGAGAAAACGACAGCGGTGGAAGTGGGTCCCATTTTACGATAAAGGGGATATGAAGAGTCCATACGGGATCCCCGAGGAAGAGGTCGTAACGAGGGAGAAAATCGGGGAGTTGGCTGATTTACTGGAATTACTTCCGGAAAACTACCGTACAATTATCTATTTTCGGGAAATCGCAGAATTCTCGTATGAAGAAATTCAGGAAGCGATGGAATTGACTGAATCACAGGTAAAAGTGACACTTCATCGCGCGCGAAAAAGACTGCAAATATTAGCTGAGAGAGAATCGAAGGATTAAGGAGTGAATACATAATGACAGAGTGGACAAAGGATAAGGAAAAACGGATTTTATGGAAGTATCGATTTTCACTGACAATGAGAATCATACGAGTTGTGCTCATTCTCTTGTTTTTGTATGGCATCTATATGGTATTACTTTCGATTGGTTACAGTTTTTCAAAGCTTGATGATAAGAATTCATTTCATTTGAATCTAGCGATTGACTGGACGCAACCGGGCCTTCATGGTGAGTATGGTAGTCCAATCAATGCCGAAATTACACCTTTTCTAGGTCAAAGAATGACCATTCCTATTTCGCAGACAATAGGAAAGGAAGAACAGGTCATTGGAGAGTGGAATGTAACGAAACGTTTGCTAAATATATTTTCAACAAAAGAGATGACTTATTTTCAAAGCTCAGATAATAAGAAGTTCGGATTTATTTTGCCTGAGGATCCACGTACAGGTAAGAAATTGGTTGGTGTAACGAATGAGGCAGACCATCATGAGTGGCAGAAGCTCGAGATGGTTCATGAGGGAACGGTTGCAAATCTAGCATTTTCAACGTCACAATTTTATAATCCGAAAGAGTTATTAAAGAAGTTGGAAAAGTATGATCTGGATATTCAATGGATGCCCTTATATGCAGGCGAGTTGAAAGCATTTGAGCCATCCTGGGGTTCAACAGGCGGTGGGGCGCATTTGTCGGTTGATACACTCGGATTATCAAGAGCTGTGGATATGGATGAAGATTATAATGGCTGGGCTGAATATTTGCTAGACAGTCGAATTATCGAGGAAACCCAAAAAATGATGCTCAAGAACATGAAGAATCTGATTGATCATGAAAGTAAAACCTATCGTCAAAATGTGCTCGGACTAAGGTACCTAGAAGAGCGCTACGAATATCTAAAAGAAAATGAGTTTTTAGTATATGGTGCAGTTGTTACGGGCCCAGTGAAGGAACTTTTGAAATTAAGAGAAGAACAAGATTTCAGGAATATTCAGGTTGGCAAATTCGAATACTGGAACTGGGAGACAGAGTGAAGGTAGAGACAGGGGGTGCTTTGTCTCTTTTTTTATATTGATGAAGAATAAGTGAACGATACTTTACAAATAATAGGAAAACGTTCGTGTTTTAGAAAAAACATTAAATTTTTTTAATTACCAGAAAAGGCAACAGTAATCGCATGTTAGCGGCGTTCAACCCTATTTTAAAGCGATTTCAACGAAAAATGAATCTAAAAGTTAATCTTCCTACTACCGAATAAAAGTGTTACAATGGAAAAGTATTTTTCAAATTAAAGGAATAATTCATAATAGATTAAAAGGAGGATTCCAAATGAAACATTTATCGGAGCAAGATCAACAAGTATTTCAGGCAATACAAGATGAATTAAAACGACAACGTACTAAAATTGAGCTGATTGCATCTGAAAACTTTGTAAGTGAAGCAGTCATGGAGGCTCAAGGTTCCGTCTTAACAAACAAATATGCAGAAGGATATCCTGGCCGTCGCTACTATGGTGGCTGTGAGCATGTGGATGTAGCAGAGAACATTGCAAGAGACCGTGCAAAGGAAATCTTTGGCGCAGAGCATGTAAATGTGCAGCCTCACTCTGGGGCTCAAGCGAATATGGCTGTATACTTTACAATCCTAGAGCAGGGTGACACTGTACTTGGGATGAATCTTTCCCATGGTGGACATTTAACACATGGTAGTCCGGTAAACTTCAGTGGAATTCAATACAATTTCGTGGAGTACGGAGTAGATCCTGAAACACATCAAATCAATTACGATGATGTACGTGCTAAAGCTGTCGAACATAAGCCAAAGCTTATCGTTGCAGGAGCGAGTGCGTATCCACGTGCAATTGACTTTAAAAAGTTTAGAGAAATCGCGGACGAAGTGGGCGCGTACTTAATGGTAGACATGGCTCACATCGCAGGTCTTGTAGCAACAGGTCTTCACGAGAACCCTGTTCCATATGCTGATTTCGTAACAACTACTACTCACAAGACATTACGTGGTCCACGTGGTGGTATGATTCTTTGTAAAGAAGAATTCGCGAAGAAAATCGATAAGTCCATCTTCCCTGGTATCCAAGGTGGTCCATTAATGCACGTTATTGCTGCTAAAGCAGTTGCATTCGGAGAAGCGTTAACAGATGAATTCAAACAATATGCAAAAAACATCGTTGACAATGCGGCAAGACTAGCAGATTCTTTACAAAAAGAAGGCTTAGACCTTGTATCTGGTGGAACTGACAATCACTTACTACTACTTGATGTTCGTTCATTAGGTTTAACTGGTAAAGTGGCTGAAAAAGTTCTTGATGATATCGGCATTACAGTTAATAAAAATACGATTCCATTCGACCCAGAAAGCCCATTTGTAACAAGTGGTATCCGTATCGGAACAGCTGCTGTTACAAGCAGAGGTTTTGGTTTAGAGGATATGGATGAAATTGCATCTATCATCGCATTTGCATTAAAAAATTCAGAAGACGAAGCGAAATTAGCTGAAGCAAGCGCGCGTGTAGAAGCGTTAACTAGCAAGTTTGTCCTTTATAAAGAGTATTAAAATAGTTGAAGGCAGGACTCCCGTTTGTTTGGGCGTCCTGCCTTTTTTTGCTTGGGTCATAATTATTTGGGGATAGGTCACAATTCTCGGAGGTTGAGGCACAATTAATCGATGATAGGGAACAATTCTTCAGAGTTAGGGCGCAATTAAATAGAATTAGGGCACAATCCTATTCTGCATTTTCCCACTCAACCGCTTATGTCCGATATATTTAGCTGAATGTCCGAAATAATAGCAACTATGTCCGATAAAATCAAATCAATGTCCGATATATTTGCAAGTATGTCCGATATATAGGAAGTTGTGATGTTAGACTAAAAAACGGACACTATAAATTGGGCACTTTCGTTATAATGAGTGACAAAGGCTAATTTAAAGGACGTGTCTTGTAATGGGAAAACACTTT
>Ga0182742_1004426_pt1 | contig 12736 bp, 10 predicted proteins | sample eDN5th37CBELigMG_FD_128880 | JGI IMG/M metagenome (GOLD analysis project Ga0182742, IMG submission 128880) | Enriched Miracle-Growth compost microbial communities from Emeryville, California, USA - eDNA 5th pass 37_C BE-Lig MG (version 2)... ... | reverse complement strand
GCGACCGGCCGGTCCATCAGGCGAATGGCCGCATCGGCGTCGAAGCCCCCGTGCCCCTCCTTCACGCGCTTGACCAGCTCCTTGTAGCGGTCGCCCACCGAGAGCAGCACGGCGTCGGGGATCGCTTCGGGGAGCTTGGGGTGGGCCTCGCCCATCGCGACGACGCTGAAGACGTTCCACGACGCCTCCATGCCGATCCCCTGGCCGGTCTTGCCGTCGGCGATGACGTAGTAGTATTCGCAGGTCCGGGGGTTGTCTCGGAAAATCGCCTCGGCCTCGTCGAGCGTCTTGGCCTCTTCAAGGACCATCCGAACCAAAAAGGCCATCGGCGTCCCGTCCCAGTGGCCCAGACCCTTGCCCCCCATCTCGCCGATGGAGACCTTCTTGGCGTTCATCCCCGTGACCGATCCCACGAACCCGGCGTAGGTTACGTTGACGAACGGGATCAGGCCCTCCGGTTCGGCGACGGTGAGAATCGCGTGCTCTTGCAGCCGCCAGTCGCAGCCGTAGTCGAGGACTCGGCCGTGATACAGCGCGCCGTCTTGGGTCGCCGAGCCGCTTAGGGCGAACCCCGAGCAGTGGAACAGTTCGGGGATGAAGTTGGCGACGACGATGTCTTGAACGTCCATCCCCGCGCCGTCGGCGATCCCTTGCATCTCCTGGTAATACCGTTCGGGGACGAACCGCTTTTGGCGGGCGGCGATGCCGGCGATCACCCGCTTGGGGTCGAGCAGGCTCAACCCGGCGACTTCGACCTTCAGCTCCTTCCCCTTGACCTCGAAGAGATAGCGGACGTTCTCGCGGATGCTTTCGCGGAGCAGCGCGCCCTGCTGGAAGCCCATCTCGTAGGGCGATCCCTTGACGTGGAGCACCCGGTAGCCGTCAACCTCCTCCAAAAAGCCCTCGCCGCAACGGGCGATCGTCCGAGACTCGGCGAGCGCCGAGGACGCCGAAAGCGCCAGGACCAACAGGGCCGGAACCACGACGCGCGACAACCGATGGAACATGGCGAAGCGTCCTTTCCAGCGGAACCGAGAGCCGAAGACGTGGAGGAAGACGACCGTTCGACTTTATCCGACCGGCCGCCCCGCTCCAAGCCTGGAACCGGCGGGGGGGCCGTTTGGCGCGTTTCGCGTTCGGATCATCCTCCCCCGGGATCGCCGATCTCCTGATCGGCTCTTTGTTCCAACGGCCTCGGACGCCAATCGGGAGATTGGCGTTCCCGGGGGGGATTGCTCGCGCGTGGCCCCCTCGCCTCGACCCAGGTTCCTCACTCCCACTCGATCGTGCCCGGGGGCTTGCTGGTGATGTCGTAGACGACGCGGTTGACTCCCTTGACCGAGTTGATGATTCGGGTGGAGACGCGGGCCAGGACTTCGTGGGGGATTCGCGACCAGTCGGCGGTCATGTAGTCTTCGGTTTCGACGGCGCGGACGGCGATGACGTTCTCGTACGTTCGGGCGTCTCCCATGACGCCGACCGACTGGACCGGCAAGAGCACGGCGAACGCCTGGGCGATTTGGCGCTCGAGGCCCGCTTCGCGGAGTTCCTCAAGGAAGATGGCGTCGGCTTGGCGGAGCACGTCCAGCCGGGGGGCGGTCACTTCGCCGAGGCAACGGACGGCCAGGCCGGGACCGGGGAAGGGGTGGCGCCAGACCAGCGAGTCGGGCAGGCCGAGCTCGAGTCCCAGCCGGCGAACCTCGTCCTTGAACAGGTCGCGGAGGGGTTCGATCAGCTCGAAGCCCAGCTCTTCCGGGAGCCCGCCGACGTTGTGATGGATCTTGATGGTGGCCGTGGGGCCGTCGGGCTCGCCGCCGCTTTCGATCACGTCGGGGTAGAGCGTCCCCTGGGCCAAGAAGTGGGCGCCGGGGATCGATTGGGCTTCTTCGCGGAAAACGTCGATGAAGGTGTGGCCAATCCGCCGGCGCTTCTCCTGCGGGTCGGTGACCCCCTCCAGGGCCTTGAGAAAGAGCGCCGAGGCGTCGACGACGCGCAGCTCGGCCTCGCTATGGGAGCGGAAGACATCTTCGACGTCGGCGCGCTCGCCGCCGCGCAGCAAGCCGTGGTCGACGAAGACGCAGACGACCCGTGGCCCCAGCGCCCGGGCCAAAAGCGCCGCGCAGACGGCCGAGTCAACGCCTCCGGAGAGTCCGCAGACGACCCGTTGGTCCGGGCCGACCCGCGCGCGGATCTGGTCGACCGAGCGCTCGACGAACGCCTCCATCGTCCAAGAGCGGGGGTTGCCGCAGATTCGGTCGAGGAAGTTGCCGATCATCAACGAGCCGTAGGGCGTGTGCGAGACCTCGGGATGGAACTGGAGGCCGTAGAAGGGCGCGGAGCGATGCTTGACCGCGGCGAAGGGGCAGGTGGCCGTGGCGGCCAGGGCCGGGAAGTCGGGGCCGGGGTCGATGATCTGGTCGCCGTGGCTCATCCAGACGACCGTCTCGCGGGGGACGTCGTGGAAGAGGGGCTCGTCCGGGTCGAGGACGCGGCAGTCGGTTCGGCCGAACTCCCGGGCCGGCGCCGGCTCAACCCTCCCCCCGAGCGCCTGGACCGCCAACTGCATGCCGTAGCAGATCCCCAAAATGGGGATTCCCAGCTCGAAGATCGCCGGGTCGCACCGCGGCGCGCCGGTTGCGTAAACGCTGGCGGGGCCTCCCGAGAGGATGATCGCCAGCGGGTTGAGCTCCCGGACCCGATCGGCCGAGATGTCGTGGCGGACGACCCGGGCGAAGGCGTGGCGCTCGCGGGCCCGGCGCGCGATGAGTTGGACGTACTGGGCGCCGAAGTCCAAAACCAGGACGGGACGCGCCGAGGGGTCGGAAGAATCCATGAACGTGTGCGTTCCCTCCGAAGGGAAGCGGGGGGCCGATCGCCCCGCGTTCCGGTTCAGGAAATCAAACCACCATTTTAGCAGGACGAGAGACGGCGGAGAACCCGTCGGACCCCGTTTTTCGTCTCATTCGCGACCGGCGGGTTCGATTGTCGGGGTTTCCCTTCGAGCCCCTTGACTCGCCCCGGCTTTGGGATCAGATTGACGTGTTGAAGCGAGACGCGAGCCCGACTTGGAGGGGGAAGATGGCGCCGATATTCGGGGACGTGGGATCGAAGCCGCCGCCGCCGAGCCTCCCGCCGGACCCCATTCCGTCGAACCCGGGGGCTCGCGAGCACGAGTTCGGCGGGGGAGAAAGCGCGATCATCGGCGGGCTGGGGTCGAAGATGACCCGCGTCGGCCTGTTCATGGTCGGCATCGGCCTCTGCTTCGTCATCTCGACGATCCAACGCTGGTCGCGGTTCCACGAGATGGACGTCGGCCTGATCTTCCTGACGCTCTTGTTCATTATCTTCGGCATCTGGACCCACCGCGCCGGGCGCGAGTTCCGCAACGTCTCCGCCTCGCGCGGTCGGGACGTCTCGCACCTGCTGGCCGCGATGACGAGCCTGCTGAAGCTGTACACCGTCGTCTACGTGATCTTCTTCGTCGCCCTCATCTTCGCCCTGATCCAACTGGCCGCCGAAAACATCGGCGGGTAACGGTCCGCAACGCCGACCTCAAACACGGGCGCGCCCGCCCTACGATCGCGTTTCCGGGCGGGCGGCGGCGGCGAGTTCGGCGGATCGTCGGGCGGCGGCCTCGACGGCGTCGATCAAGGCGCCGCGGACCCCGGCGCGCTCCAGGGCGTGGAGACCGGCGATGGTGGTTCCGCCGGGGCTGGCGACCTGATCCTTGAGCGCTCCGGGATGGAGGCCCGTCTCCAAGACCATCCGGGCGCCCCCCAAAACCGTTTGCGCGGCGAGGGTCGTGGCCACGTCGCGCGGCAGACCCGCGCGGACGCCGCCGTCGGAGAGGGCCTCGATCATCAGATAGACGAACGCCGGGCCGCTGCCGGAGAGACCCGTCACGGCGTCGAGCTGCGACTCGGGAACGCGAACCGCTCGGCCGACCGATTCGAGCAGGGCGTGGACGGTCGCCTGGTCGTCTTGGGTCGTGTTCGGACCCATCGCGAAGGCCGAGGCGCCCTCGCCCAGCAGGGCCGGGGTGTTGGGCATCACCCGGACGACTCTGCGGTCGCCCCCCAAGACCCCGCCAATCGTCTCGATCGAGACCCCCGCGGCGATCGAGACGATCAGATGCCTGGTCGCGGCCGCCGGCTTCAGCTCCTCAAGCGCCTCGCTCATGCTCTGGGGCTTGACGGCCAAGACCACCACGTCGCTCCGCTCGACCACCGCGCGGTTCGACGCGGTCGCCTCGATTCCGGTCTCGCGGGCCAGCTCCTCCCGACACGACTCCAGAGGGTCGGCCGCCATGATCCGATCGGGCGAGGCGACCCCCGCGCGGATCATCCCCCGAACCAAAGCCGACGCCATTCGGCCGGCGCCAATAAACCCCCATCGCGGGGCGGCGGCGTTGGAGGCGGTTCGATCGGAGTTCGGCGTGCTCATGCGCGGTCTCGCTTATCTCTGTAGGGGCGGCCCCCCGTGGCCGCCCTTCGTGGGATGGCGCGTCCCATGCCGGTCGCCGGAGGGCGGCCACGGGGGGCCGCCCCTACCGCGTCGGTGTCTCGCTTTTCCAAAATCCGCAATCGCGCGCCGCCAGGGCCAGGCCCCGGAGAACCAGGTCCGGCGCCACCAGGGCCGAGGCGCCCTCGACGGCCGGGGCCAGAAGCTCGGCGTCGCCGCCGGTCCAGACGACCCGAGGCTCGCCGCCGAGGTCCGGGCGCTGGCGGGCCAAAAGCTCGCGGACCGCGCCGACGGTCCCCCAAAAGACCCCCGCCTCAAGCGAGGGCTCGGTTGAGCGTCCCCACGTCGGGGCGGTTTGATCGGGGGAGACCAGGGGAAGCTGGGCCGTGAAGTGGTGGAGCGACCGGGCGCAGAGGCCAAGGCCCATCGCGATCGCCCCCCCTTGCCAGACTCCGGCCGGCGTGACGCGCTCAACGGTGATCGCCGTGCCGCACATGACCACGAGAATCGGCGCGCCCGCGCCCAAAAGTCGCGATCCGCCCAGAACCGCCAGCGCCCGATCGGCGCCGCCGGTTTCGGCCCCCACCACGTCCTTTTCGAGCGGCACCTCGGCCGCGGTGTGGAACCAGCGGACGGCTCCGGCCCGGCGCTCTTGGAGAAACGCCTCCAGCCGACGGGCCAGAGGAGGGTTGACCGACGAAATGGCCCAGGTCGATCCCTCGCCCTCGTCCAAGCGCCAGTCGTCCCAGGTTTCTCCCCAGGCGGACGGATCGTCCAGGGGAAGCGAGACCGACGGTCCGGGGACGCCCCGAGGATCGAGCCGGGCCCACTTCAACCGCGAATTGCCGATGTCGGCGACGACGCGCGCCATGGTCATGATCATTCGCCCGCGGCGGAAGGCGGGCCGGCGCCCGCGGGGCTCGCGTCCTTCTCGTCGTCGTCCCCGTCCTCGTCGTCGTCCGACCGCTTCGCCAACCCCTCTTGGATCGCGCGGAGCAGGGTGGGGATGCCCCGTCCGGTGACGGCCGAAATGGAGAGGACGTCGCGGCCGATCTCCCGGGCGAGGCGCTCGCGGGCCTCCTCGGCGTCGGTCAGGTCCATCTTGGTCACCACGACCAATTCGGGACGCGCGGCCAGGGCCGGGCTGTATTGCTCCAGCTCGTTGCGGATCATCCGGTAGTTCTGAACCGGGTCCGACCCGTCCATCGGCGTCGCCTCGACCAGATGGACCAAGAGCCCGGAGCGCTCGACGTGGCGAAGGAACTCATGTCCCAGGCCAAGGCCCTCGTGGGCGCCTTCGATCAGGCCAGGGATGTCGGCCACGACGAAGGCGTGCTCGGAATCCAGCGCCACCGTTCCGAGATTCGGATACTTGGTCGTGAACGGATAATCGGCGATCTCGGGCTGAGCGCGGGAGATTCGGGACAGGAGCGTCGACTTGCCGGCGTTGGGCAGGCCGATCAGGCCGACGTCGGCGATGACCTTCAATTCCATGGTCATCCAGCGCTCTTCGCCGGGGAGTCCCTTCTCAAATTGCCGGGGCGTTCGGTTGGTCGACGACTTGAAGAAGGTGTTGCCGTGGCCGCCCCGTCCCCCCTTGGCGACGACGACCGAGTCGCCGACGTTCTTCAGGTCGCGGAGCACGTGCCCTCGATCGCGGTCTCGAAGGACCGTTCCGGGGGGAACCTCGATGATGAGATCCTTGCCCGTCCTGCCGAATCGGTTCGACCCCTCGCCGTGCGAGCCGCGCTCGGCCTTCCAGAATCGCTGGTGGGAGAGGTGGGCGAGGTTGGTGTGGTTGGACGAGGCGCGGACGATCACGCTCCCGCCGTCGCCGCCGTCGCCGCCGTCGGGGCCGCCGCGGGGGACGTATTTTTCACGTCGGAAGCTCAGGCAGCCGTTGCCCCCGTCTCCCCCCTTCACAAAGATCGTCGCCCGATCGGCAAACATGGTGTCTACTTGTTGCTTTGGCGCGCGATTCGGGAGGACGAGGCTCCCGCCGGGCCGGCGCGTTGCGCGGGGGTCGCCGGGAGCCTCGCCCTCCCTTTTCGCGAGACGGGCCGGAATGAATTAATTGGCGGATTCGACCGGCAGGACGTTGATCCGGCGGCCGTTCTGGTCGAAATGGACCTTGCCTTCGACCAGCGAGAAGAGCGTCCAGTCGCGGCCGACGCCCACGTTGCGGCCGGGCCGCCACCGCGTGCCACGCTGGCGGCAAAGGATGCTTCCGGCCTTGGCGGCTTGGCCGCCGAACAGCTTAATGCCCAGCATCTGGGGATTCGAGTCGCGACCGTTGCGGCTCGATCCCTGTCCCTTTTTATGAGCCATCGCTCGATCAACCTTCCAGAATCGAAAGACGTTCAAAAGTGGCGGACCCGCGATCCACGACGCGCGTTCGATGAGCGCGCCGGCTCCCCGCCGATTGTGTTAGAATAGCCGACCGCCCGCCCGATCGACAAGTCCGGTTGCCGGACGGAAGGCGCGGGAATTCGAGGCGGGACGCGGCCGAGGGCGATGTTCCAATATGAGCGGAGGCGCCGAACGTGAATGAAGGACGAGAAAACCCGCCGGCGGTCGTCCTGCTGAGCGGGGGGCTGGATTCGGCGACCGTGTTGGCCGAGGCCCGCGCGGCGGGGTTTGAGCCGTTCGCCCTGTCGATCGCCTACGGCCAGCGGCACGCCGTCGAGATGGAGGCGGCGCGGCGGGTGGCGCGGTCGATGAACGTGGCCCGGCATGTCGAGCTGACGATCGACTTGCGAGCCTTCGGCGGCAGCGCGCTGACCGCCGACGTCGAGGTCCCCAAGGATCGCCGGGCCGACGCGACGGGTGGAGACATTCCCATCACCTACGTCCCGGCCCGAAACACGGTCTTCCTCTCAATGGCCCTGGCCTGGGCCGAGACGCTGGGGGCGTTCGACCTGTTCATCGGCGTCAATTGCGTTGATTACTCCGGCTACCCCGACTGTCGGCCCGAGTTCATCCGAGCCTTCGAGAACCTGGCCAACCTGGCGACCAAGGCGGGGGTGGAGGGGACCGGACGGTTTCGGGTCCACGCGCCGATTTTGACGATGACCAAAGAGCAGGTTATTCGCCGAGGGCTTGAGCTGGGGGTCGATTACGGCCTGACCCACAGTTGTTACGACCCGACGCCCGAGGGCCTTTCGTGCGGCCATTGCGACGCCTGCCGGCTTCGGCTGGCGGCCTTCGAGCGGATGGGGATGACCGATCCGGTCGCCTATGTTCGGCCGTAGTACTGAACCAAATCTAATCCGGCGTCTACTCTCGGCGGGCATGGCCCGCCCAACAGCCCCGCGAGCGGAGGGGGGGCCGTAGGGCGGGCTCCGCCCGCCGCGCCAGCCCGCTTTGGGTTTGAACCTCCAAGCAGCCGGACTCGGTTAACTCGAACCTTTGCGAGACCTGATGAGATCCTCGATCTTTGTCGCCCCAAGGAGCAACAAGAAGGTTGAGGCAACCGTGATCGCCGGCCCATAGATGACTTCGGGCCAAGACAATCGGTCCAATCCAGGCATCGAAGCCGCTTTCCCGATTGCGAAGAAGCCAACCGCCGCGACGTAAACGACGGCGAGGGCGATCCCCGCCATTCGAATAAAGTGTCTTTCCTTCGGCGCCACCGGATTGTCCCTCCCAGCAAGGGACAAGACTTCAGTGTGCGGGATAATCGAGCCTGGCGCTTGGTGTCGTTGGCCGGGCTCACCAATAGACCCAATCGTACGGAGGATCGCCGGGTTCGATCGCCTTTTCGGAGATGTTGAACTCGTCGCCCCGTCGGATGAAGTCGAGTCGGAGGGTCTTGTACTTGACGATCGGCTCGCCGCCTTCGGGGTTGGAGATTTCCTTGTAGCCGTCGGAGAGGCCCCGAACGTAGATGCTGAAGCGATCCGCCGTGTTGTCCCACTCGTCCCAGACGGCCACGCCGAAGACGGCGTCGTCGACCCCCTGCTTCTCGCTCGGCGGGATGACCCCCATGATGTCGACCGCGCCCCGGAGCGGGATGGTCGGGTCCTCCCGGCCTTCGATCACCGGGACGGCCTGGGGGACCACGGCGTCCTCGAACCGCTGGCCCCGTTCGTTGACCATGATGAACTGGGGGACGAACGTTCGGGGCGCTCCGGTGCGGTTGACGACCTTGTAATAGAGGTAGTAAACCGCGCGACGGCCCTTGCCCGGGATCTCGACGGTCTGGATGCGAAGGGGCCGGTAGGCGAATTCAAGGACCCAGATCCCCTCCTTGTCCCTGGGCAGGGGGGAGGTGGCGACCGTCGTGAAGCCGAAGGCGAGCCGGTCCTGCCGCCAGGGGATCGTCGGCAGCGTGGGGACCAACTGCGGTGGAACGTCGGGCTCGGGGCCGGGCAGCTTGCCGGACTCCTCGTCGGTCGCCGGAGCCTGAGCGGGGGCGGGGGCTGGTTCCTGTTCCTGCGCGCGGATGGAGGCCGAGGGCGTCGGCGTCAAGAGAAGCGCGAAGGCCAGCGCCAGCGCGAGCCGCTTGGTGAGGATCGGCACGGGACAATCTCCCCAGTCTTGATGGAGCCGAGGTCGAGTCGGATAAGAAGAGGGCGAGGCAAATGGCGAGTTCGAGGTGGCGATCCAGCCGCGTCCGCTCAAAACGTAGCCCGAACCCGCGAAGCCCGTCAAGTCGTCTTCAAGTTTACCCGTCGAATTTGTCGACCGGAGCCGAGGGGCGCTCGCCGCCGCCGATTTTTTTCGGGGGGCGTTGGGATTGCCTGGGTTGCAACAGCCGCGGCGGGTTTTACAATGGGGCGGCTCGCGCCATCTCGGCGTCCGAATTCCCAGAATCCACCGAAAGGGCGGCTGCGTCCATGTTTGAGGTTCGCGCGATCGCAACGGCGGCTCTCCTCGGTCTGGCGGTCGGCTCCGGCTCCGCGCGGGCCGACGGCTTCGAGACCTTGACGCTCAAGGACGGCCAGCGGATCACCGGCGAGGTGATCTCCGAGAAGGCCGACTCGGTCTTCGTCGACCTGGGCCACGACCTGATTCGAATCCCCCTCGACCAGATCAGCCGGCGGGCGAAGGAGGAACAGGCCGGATCGTCGGCCTCCGAAAGCGCCGAGGAGGCCGAGGCGTCGGGCTTCTTCTCGACGGGCGCTCTGAAGCCCTTGCCGGTGAAGGAGCTGGTGGCCCGGTTCGGCGAGGCGGTCGTCTCGATCGAAACGCCGTCGGGCAAGGGCTCGGGGTTCCTCATCAACGACCAGGGCTACGCGATCACCAACGCCCACGTCATCGAGGGGGAGACCCGGATCTCGGCCATCCTCTACCTGAATTCCTCGGCGGGCGGTTTGAACCGTCGTCGGATCGACGACGTGGAGATCATGGCCCTGAACCCGTTTTTCGACCTGGCGCTTTTGAAACTGCCATTTCCGGCCGACCTGAAACCCGGCCACGTCGTCCTGGGTAATGGAGAGGACGTCAACACGGGCGACACGGTCTTCGCCGTGGGCAATCCGCTGGGCCTGGAGCGGACGGTGACGCAGGGGATCGTCAGCAACCGAAGCCGAAACCTCCAGGGGCAGCTTTACATCCAGACCGACACGGCGATCAATCCGGGGAACTCCGGCGGGCCGCTGTTCAACCTCCGGGGGGAGGTTGTCGGCGTGACCAGCCGGGGGGCGCGGGCCGACATGGCCGACAACCTCGGCTTCGCCATCCCGGTCTCCTACGTCAAGGACTTCCTTCGGCATCGCGAGGCCTTCGCCTACGACAAGACCAATCCCAACAGCGGTTATCGTTATCTGGACCCGCCCCGCCGCGTTCGGTCGGAGAAGCCCGAGGGCCTGACGGCCCCGGACGAGAACACGGCCGGGTGAGGGAGGGAAGGATTCCCGGCGCGGGGTCGCTCGGAATCGATGGAATCACCAGGGGCAAGACGCGCGAACGATGTTTTGGAGATGGACTTCGCCGGTCACCGGCGGCGTTCGCCAGGCTCGGAGCCTGGCGCCGCGAACGCGCCGTCGATCGTCGGGAACGATCGGCGGTTGGTCTCGACGCCTCGGCCGATGAGCCGCGGCGCGTCAGGACGGATAGATACTTGGGAGTGACAAGTGATGCCTAAGGCCAAGGGGGCGATTCTTCGCCTGGTCCTCGTCGGGTTGGTGGGACTAACGGGTCTTGCGGGACCGCCGGCGAATCTCGCTCGGGCCGCGGCGCCGCCGGAACAGGTGCTTCCGGACTCGACCATCTTCTTCCTGAAGGTCGCCGACGTCTCCGCCCTTCGCGAGGCGTTCAAGCAAAGCCAGTACGGCCAGCTTTGGAACGACCCGGCGATGGCGGAGATCCGCGCCGACCTGTCGGAGAAGCTGCAATCCTCAAACGACGCGCTGAAGGAGAAGCTCGGCGTGACCCTGCTGGAGCTCTTGGAGCTGCCCCAGGGAGCGCTTTCGGTCGCGGTGATCGGCCGAGACGATCCGAAGATCCCGATCTCGGTGGCGATCATCGCCGACGCCGGCAAGAACGCCGACAAGATGTCGGAGGTCCTCGTCAACAGCAACAAGCAGGCCGAGCAAAACGGCGCCAAGGTCGCGGTCGAGACCTTCCAAGACAACCCCCTGCACGTCATCACGCCCCCCGAGCCGGCGAACCAGGATGAGAAGACCCCGGAGGCTCCGCCGGTCGTCTGGACCCGGGCCGAGACCGTCTTCTACCTCGGCAGCGGCGTCGACGCGGTCAAGGACCTGGTCACCAACGCCGGCGGCCGAAGCTCCGGCGCGCTCGGCTCCGACGAGTCGTACGCCAAGACCGTGGCGAAGGTCGGCGGCGATCAGGCCCACGCCATCTGGTTCCTCGACATCGCCAAGATCATCAAGCTGGCGACGAAGGCCGGCGCCCGCGGCGCCGACGCCCAGGCCCAGCAGATCGAGTTCCTGATCCAAGAGCTGGGGCTCAACGGTCTGAAGTCGGTCGGCGGCAGCCTGGCCCTCAACGCCGGCAACTACAACAGCCTCACGAAGGTCTTCTTCAACGCCCCCGCGCCCGTGCAGGGCATCTTGAAGCTCTTCTCGTTCCCGCCCATCGCCATGCGGCCCGAGCCCTGGGTCCCCGCCACGGTGGCCAGCTACCAGTCGTTTAGCTGGGACCTCGACGGCGCCTACAACGCGCTGAACGATCTGGTCAACAAGTTCCAGCCCGGCCTGCTCAACGTCCTGGAGCAGCAGCTCGTCGGTCCCCAGGGGGGCCAGCCGCTGAGCTTCCAGAAGGACATTTTCGGCCCCTTGGGCAACCGGATCACCATGATCAGCGACTTCAAGAAGCCGATCAAGGAGGATAGCCAGCGGGTCGTCGTCGCGGTCGCCCTCGACGACGCCAACGCGTTCCAGAACACCCTGAACCGGATCCTCGAGATCGCCAACGCCTCTCCCAAGAAGCGCGAGTTCCAGGGGACGACCATCCTCGACTTCGAGATTCCCGAGCTGCCCAACCAAGGCGGCGCGCAGGTGAACATCAAGGGCCCGATCAGCGTGGCCATCGCCAACGATACGCTCTTCATGACCACCGACGGCTCGCTGCTTGAGCAGGTGCTGCGCCCCGGCGCCGTCCCCCTCTCGGAGAGCTCGGCCTATCAGACGGTGGCCAAGGAGCTGCCCGAGCGGGTCAGCGGCATGACCTTCGTCCGCCCCGACGAGCAGGCCAGGCTCTCCTACGACATGCTGAAGAGCGGTCAGTTCGAGAAGGCCATCAAGCAGGCCGTCGAGGCCGGTCGCCAGGGCAAGCCGGGACCGGAGATCCCCCAGTTGATCGACCCGAACAAGCTCCCCGACTTCGAGGTCTTCGCCAAGTACCTCACCCTCGGCGGCAGCTACAGCGTGATGGACGACGACGGCTTCACCCAGACCGGATTCAGCCTCCGGAAGGCCAATCCGTAAGTCGAGCCGAAACCGTCTTCGATGTTTCTCCCGCGGCGAGCCGGACCCCTCCGGCTCGCCGCGTCGCGTTTTGGCCGGCGCGGCTTTCGGAAGAGAGGCCGTCGCCAATCATCCTTCTCCCCCCGGGAGAAGGTGGCCGTAGGCCGGATGAGGGGCAAGGGGTTTACGGAAGGAGTTGGGGATCCAATCAAAAAAGGCCGAACTCGCTTCGAAATCCGACGACCCCCACCCGGCCGTTCCGGCCACCCTCCCCCGGTGGGCATAGGTATGGCCACAACTTTCCGAGTTGGTCATCCGGGACGTTGAGGGAAGAGGCGGGGGAGAACGCGGCGGGCGAGGGCGAGAATTTCGTTGAGGTTCTCATGTTGCATCAGGTCGTC
>Ga0182742_1004423_pt1 | contig 12741 bp, 12 predicted proteins | sample eDN5th37CBELigMG_FD_128880 | JGI IMG/M metagenome (GOLD analysis project Ga0182742, IMG submission 128880) | Enriched Miracle-Growth compost microbial communities from Emeryville, California, USA - eDNA 5th pass 37_C BE-Lig MG (version 2)... ... | reverse complement strand
TGATGGTGCCGAGTTCTGGCAGCGACCGCTCCGGCCCAGCGATATGCACGAACTGGTCCTCCGGCGCGCGCGCGACCGCATGAGCCACGGCGGCGAAATCGTTCAGCACGGTGACCGCGTCGAGCCCCAGTTGGTCATCCAGCGCGCCCGTGCGCAGCACCCAGCTGTTGTTGGTCATCCGCACGGTTTCGCCGTTGACCGGCCCCGCGATGGCGATGGCGGCTGCGCGGGGAACAGGGGCCTCGCAGCGGCGCTCGAACTCCTCCCACGCGGTCTGCAGGCTGGCATAGTCGGAGGTGTGCAGGGTGACGGGATCGCCGATGCTGATCGCGCCATCCTCACCGATCCTGGCGAGGGCGAAGCGGGCGTTGGTGCCGCCGATATCGACCGCGACTAGCTCCGTCACAGTCCGGCCATCGCCAGCATGGCGGAACCGCCCTTTTCCGCCTCGTCCGCGCCGGTGCGGAACATGCCGAACAGCTCGCGTCCGGTGCCTGAGCGCGCGGCGGGCGGTGGGGCAGGGGCGCGGGTGGAAAGGTCGGCAGTGGTGGAGAGCGTGCCGTCCTCACCCGAAAGCCGGATGATGTCGCCGTCCTGAAGATAGGCGAGCGGCCCCCAGCGATCATGCACGTCGCCCAAGGCCTCCGGGCTGCAATGGATGGCGCAGGGCACCTTGCCGCTGGCCCCGCTCATGCGCCCGTCGGTGACGAGAGCAACGCGGTAGCCCCGGTCCTGCAACACGCCGAGGACCGGTGTCAGCTTGTGCAGCTCCGGCATCCCGTTGGCGCGCGGGCCCTGATAGCGGACGACGACAATCACATCCCGGTCCAGCTCTCCGGCGGCGAAGGCTTTTGCCACATCGGCCTGTTCGTGGAACACGCGGCAGGGTGCCTCCACGCTCCACCGTTCAGGGTCCACCGCGCTGGTCTTGAAGCAGGCGCGGCCGAGATTGCCCTGCACCAGCCGCATCCCGCCATCCGCCTGGAAGGGCGAGGACACCGGGCGCAGCACCTCCTCGTCTCCCGAGGGGCCAGGGTCGCGCCACGCGAGCGTCTCGCCGTCCAGCCATGGCTCCTGACCGTAGGCGCCCAGATCGTCGCCGAACATCGTCATGATGTCCCGGTGGAGCAGTCCGGCATCCAGCAGCTCCCGCACCACGAAGCCGAGCCCGCCGGCTGCCTGGAACTGGTTCACGTCCTTCGCCCCATTGGGATAGGCGCGCACGATCAGCGGCGTCGCATGGCTCAGCTCGGCCATGTCGTCCCAGTCCACGATGATACCGGCGGCGCGGGCGAAGGCGGGGATGTGGAGCGCGTGGTTGGTGGAGCCGCCCGTCGCCAGCAGGCCGACAACGGCGTTCACGATGGATCGCTCGTCCACGCTCTGGGCGAGCGGGCGGTAATCGTTTCCATCGCGGCTGACCTCGGCCAGCCGGTGAACGGAGGCGCGCACCAGCGCTTGCCGCAGCGGCGTACCGGGATTGATGTAGGCCGCCCCGGGCAGTTGGAGGCCCATCATCTCCAGCATCATCAGGTTCGAGTTGGCGGTGCCGTAGAAGGTGCAGACGCCGGGCGAGTGGTAGCTCTTCGACTCGCTCTCCAGAAGCTCTGCCCGTGTCGCCTTTCCCTCGGCATAGAGCTGGCGGACGCGCTGCTTCTCCTTGTTCGCGATGCCCGTGGGCATGGCGCCGGCCGAGATGAACAGCTGGGGGAGATAGCCGAAGCGCAGGCCACCGATCAGCAGGCCCGGCACGATCTTGTCGCACATGCCCAGCATCGCCACGCTGTCATACATCGCGTGGCTAAGGCTGACGGCGGTGGCGAGCGCGATCACGTCCCGGCTGAAGAGAGAGAGCTCCATCCCCTCCAGCCCCTGCGTCACACCATCGCACATGGCCGGCGTGGCGCCGGCAACCTGGCAGGTGGCGCCGGCTTCCCGCGCCCAGATCTTCATCTGCGGCGGATAGGCGGCATAGGGCTGATGGGAGGAGATCGTGTCGTTGTAGGCGGTGACGATGCCGATATTCGGCCCGCGCTGGTTCGCGATGCTCTCCTTGTCCTCTCCCATCGCCGCGAAGCCGTGGGCGAGGTTGGAGCAGGGCAGGGCGGTGTTGCGGTCCGCGTGACGATCTCCCTCGGCTCGCATCAGCTCAAGATACCGGCTCCGGCTATCGCGTGAGCGGCTGATGATGCGGTCGGTGACGCGGTCGATCGTGGGGTGGAGGTTACTCATGCCAGCTGACTCCGTCGCGTTCGGCCAGCGCGATGGCCGCGCTCGGCCCCCAGCTTCCGGCGCTGTAGGGGCGGGGGGTGAGGCCCTCCTCCTGCCACAGGGCGCGGATGCCGTCGATCCAGCGCCATTGCGCCTCCACCTCGTCCCGCCGGACGAACAGGGTCTGGTCGCTTTCGATCAGATCCAGCAGCAGCCGCTCATAGGCGATGCGCCGTTCCCGGCCGGAAAAGGCATTGGCGAGCGAGATGTCCAGCGGCACCTGGCGCAGGCTCATGCCGTTGCGGTCCAGCCCCGGCACCTTTGCCATCAGGGAAAGGGTGATGTTCTCTTCTGGCTGGATGCCGATGAGGAGCTGGTTTGCGCGGGTGCGCGCGCCCTTGAAGATGGAGTGTGGGATCGGGCGGAACTGGACGACGATCTCCGTCACCCGTTCCGGCAGGCGCTTGCCCGTGCGCAGGTAGAACGGCACGCCCTGCCAGCGCCAGTTGTCGACATGGGCTTTCAGGGCGACGAAGGTCTCCGTTTCGCTGTCGCGCCCGAGCTCCTCGTCATAACCGGGGACGAACTTGCCGCCGACAGCGCCGGAGCGGTACTGGCCGGTCACGCTTTCACCCGCGGAGAGCGGGCGCAGGGCACGCAGCACCTTCACCTTCTCGTCCCGCACCGCGCCCGCATCGAAGCTGACGGGCGGCTCCATCGCCACCAGCGCGAGGAGCTGGAGCATGTGGTTCTGCACCATGTCCCGCAGCGCGCCCGCGCCTTCGTAGAAGTCCGCACGGCCTTCAAGCCCCACTGTCTCCGCCACCGTGATCTGCACATGCGCGATGTGCTGCGCGTTCCACAGCGGCTCGAACATCAAATTGGCGAAGCGCAGCGCGATGAGGTTCTGCACCGTCTCCTTGCCGAGATAATGGTCGATGCGGAAGATCCGCTCCTCCGGAAAGGCGCGGGCGACGGCGTCGTTGATGTTGCGGCTGGAGGCGAGATCGTGGCCCAGCGGCTTTTCCAGGCTGATGCGCGCGTCGCTGCCCGTCAGCCCCGCGCGGGCGAGGCCTTCGATGCTCTGTTCGAACAGGCTGGGCGCTGTGGAGAGGAAGATCGCGATCCCGTCGGTCCTCCGTTCGCCCACTTTGGCCGCGAGTTGGTCGTACCCTTCCGGCGTGGTGACATCGAGCTGCTGATAGCTGAGCCGGTTGAGGAAGTCCGCCATCGGCGCATGGCGGTTGTCCGGCAGGTACTTCTCCACCGCCTCGCGAGCAAAATTGCGGAACTCATGGTCGCTCATCGGGGAGCGGGCCGTGCCGATGATGTGCAGCCCGTCCTCCAGCAGACCGTCCGCATCGAGGGCGCAAAGGGAGGGCAGCAGCATGCGCTGGGAGAGGTCCCCCGTCGCGCCGAACAGCAGCAGGGTGCAGGCCTTCGATGTCATCGTGCCAGCCAGCCCGTTCGTTTCATGCGCCCTCTCTCTTACGGATCGTCCCGCCATGCTGCACTGCAAGAACCGAGGTCGCAAGGGAAAGCTCACCCGATCTTCTGCACCGCAACGGTCTTGCCCTCGAAGGTGGAGGGGCCGAACGTGGTCATGAAGCTCACATCCGCGGCATCGCGCCCGACGCCGATCTTCACCGTTTCCGCAGGGTCGGCCATGCCCGTGGCGTCGAGGAGATGCCACGCGCCTCCGCCGGGTACGGTCTCATCCGCCAGGAACACCTCGGCCACGGCGTGAAAGTCCTGCGGGTCCACGCCCGGGGCATAGCAGCTGACGAAGCGTGCCGGCACTGCGGAGGCACGGGCGAGGGTGATCATCACATGGGCGTAGTCGCGGCAGATCCCCCGCCGCTCGATGAAGCTGTCAGCCGCCGTAGTGGTGGTGTCGCTGGAGCCCGGCACATAGGAAAAGTTCTCCGCCACCCAGTCGCGCATGGCGATCATCCGCTCCCCGCCGTAAAGGTGGCCGAACTCCGCCTCCACGAAGGGCTGGAAGCGGTCCGCCGGGCAATAGCGGCTGTCGAACAGGTACTGCACCGCCTCCCCCGGCAGGTCATGCGGCTCCAGCCGGGCGAGCTTCGAAATGTCGGCCAGCAGCCGCTTCACCTCCACCTGCGCCTTGTAGTCGACCTGGTACGGCCCTTCACTACGGAGCCAGATACGCTGGCCGATATCGTCCTGCGCGGGAATGCGGGCGAGATGCGCGGCCTCGGTCATCCTGCAATCGCAGGAGAGGATCTCCTGCTCGGGAATGGCGGCGGCCTCGAACTGCAGCAGGACGTCGCTCGGGCCATCGAGCGAGAAGGTGAAGGTGGCGGCGATGTCGATGGGCATACAGGTGCGGCAACGCGACGGGGGCGGCGTTGTTTCGCCCCTGCGAGAAGAAAGCCTAGTCGCCGATCAGATGCGCGACGATGGTGCGCCGGTGAGGCGCGCGGCGATGCTCGAACAGATACACGCCCTGCCACGTGCCCAGCATCATCCGACCGCCCGCACAAGGGATCGAAAGCGTGCTGCCTGTCAGCATGGTGCGGATATGGGCGGGCATGTCGTCCGGCCCCTCGTCATCATGTTCGTAATGGCCGCCCTCAGGCGCGCTTGCCTCCATCCAGCGCTGGATGTCCCGCCGCACGGCGGAGGCGGCGTTCTCGTTGATGAGCAGTCCGGCGCTCGTGTGGCGGCACAGCAGCGAGAGCAGGCCGGTGCCGATGTTGGTGCCGCCGACCCAACGGGCGAGCTCGTCCGTGAACTCGTAGAGCCCCTTGCCATGGGTGGAGATGGTGAAGCTGGTCTGCGCCTGTTGCATGCGTGCCTATATAAGCGGTGATGGCGATGCAGCGCGACCTTTTCGGACACAGCACTCCGCCGCCCGCCGGGCCTGCCGGCCTGTCGCTTGTGGAGGATGCGGTCTCGCCGGACGAGGAGGCGCAGCTTGCCGTCCGCATCGACGCGGCGCCGCTGGAGCCGTTCAAGTTCGGCCAGTGGAGGGGCAAGCGGCTGACCTTCAGCTACGGTTCCGGCTATGATTTCAACCGCGGCCGGATCGCGGAGGCCCCCGCGCTGCCGGAATGGCTGCTGAGCCTGCGTGATCGTCTCGCCGTGCAAACCGGAATGGAGGCGCAGGCGCTCGCCCAGGCGCTGCTCATCCGGTACGATCCCGGCGCAGGGATCGGCTGGCATCGCGACCGGCCGCAATATGGCGAAGTGCTCGGCCTCTCCCTCTCCGCCCCAGCCACCCTGCGCTTGCGCCGACGCACAGAGCGCGGATTTGAACGGCACAGCATCACGCTGCCGCAGCGTTCACTCTACGGGCTTTCCGGCGAAGTCCGGTGGGAGTGGGAGCATTCGATCGCGCCGATGGATGTGACCCGCCGCTCGATCACCTTTCGCACGCTGCGCTAGCTGGACCCCGCCTCGCCAGTGGGGCACAAACGCGGCCAAGAAAAACAAGGGGAGAGTCTGGACCATGCGCACGCTTTGCGCCCTCGTTGCATCCGCCGCCCTGTTCCTTGGCAACCAAGCTGCGGCGCAGATCCATCAGGCTGACGTGACCGGCGGCACCGTCGCAGGCGAAGTCGCGGACGGTCTCTCCATGTACAAGGGCATCCCCTTTGCCGCGCCGCCCGTGGGTGAGCTGCGCTGGAAAGCGCCACAGCCGGTGGTGCCGTGGAATGGCGTGCGGCAGGCGACCGACTTCGGCGCGGCCTGCATGCAGGACGAGGGGATGGCCCGGCAGATGGGCACCACCGCGCCGCTCTCCGAAGATTGCCTGTTCGCCGATGTCTGGACCCCGGCGAACAGCGCGGCCGAGAAGCTGCCGGTGATCGTGTGGATCCATGGCGGCGGCTATACCGGAGGGGCCCCCAGCGTGGGGCTGTACGATGGGGCGAACATGGCGCGGCAGGGCGTGGTGTTCGTCTCCCTTGCCTACCGCTTGGGCGCGTTCGGCTTCCTCGCCACGCCGGAACTGTCTGCGGAGAGTGGTCAGGGCTCCGGCAACTACGGAATGCTGGACATGATCACCGGGCTCCAGTGGGTGCGCGACAATGTCGCCCAGTTCGGCGGTGATCCGCAGCGGGTGACGATCATGGGCCACTCGGCCGGAAGCTCGGCCGTCAGCATTCTTGCCGCTTCTCCGCTCGCGAAGGGGCTGTTCGCGGGCGTGATCGCTCAGAGCGGCGCCAACTTCGCGCCCCCGCAGGACCAGCCCTTCGCCGCCGGTGGGCTGAGCACCCTCACCTCCGCCGAGCAGGCCGGCCAACGCTGGTTGGCAAGCGTGGGTGCTGACACTCTGGCGAAGGCGCGCAAACTCCCCGCGGCGGCAATCGAAAGCGCGGCCCGGCAGGACGGCGCGCCCTCCTGGAGGCCAGCGGTTGATGGCTATGTGCTGACGGGCGATCAGGTGCGGCTCTGGCAAGCGGGCGCGTTCAACGATGTGCCGGTGCTCGTCGGCACCACATCGAACGAATGGGGTGCCTTGGGACGAGGGCAGGGGGAGGACTTTGCCGGGCAGGTGCGTGGCGGCTATGGCGAGTTCGCGGACAGGGTGCTCGCCGCCTATCCCCACGCGACGCCCGAAGAAGCCGCGCAATCCGCCCGCTGGCTGGCGAATGAGAGCGGCATGGAAGTGGGGGCCTATAGCTGGGCGCGGCTCCAAGCGGCGAAGTCGCAGAACCCTGTCTGGTACTACTGGTTCAACAACGCGCCGGAAGGCTCCGGCCATGGCAGCGAGGTGGGGCTTGTCTTCGGGAATGAGGACACGCGCCCCAGCCGCGAGCGGTGGAGCGAGCACAACCGGGCTCTCTCACGCCAGCTGCAATCCTATTGGGTGAACTTCGCCAAGAGTGGCAATCCGAATGGCGCAGGGCTTCCTGAATGGCCGCGCTTCAGGCCGGACCAGCCCAGCGTCCTGGCGCTGGGGCTGGAGACGAAGGTGATCGACGTGCCGAACCGCGAGCGGTTGGACGTGATCGATCGCTACCTCGCGTGGCGGCGCGGGGAATAGGAGCTGCCCTAAAGCGGCGCGCCGCTCAGGCCGCTGGCCATCCCCGGGCCCCAGAAGCGGATGGTGAAGAACCAGGTGGCTATGGTGATGAAGGCGCTCGCGGCCAGCAACACCGCCGCTGTGGTCAGCTGCTCGGCTGAACCGGGGCTGGTCCGGCGGGCGCGAATGAACAGTTCCGCGACCGCGAGGTTCGGCAGGTAGAAGGCGAAGGCCATCACCATGTCGAACCAGCCGCTGAAGCCGTCCATATGGCCGACCCGCCCCGCGGTGAGGAACCAGAAGCCGTATTCCATCCGGTAGAGCCACGATCCCACCGTCAGCGCGAACAGGCGAATGGCCCAGGCGCGGTGCTGCTCCATCCGGCGGCTGCGGGCATGGGTGAAGGCGAGCGCGGCGCACAGCACCATCAGCAGGCCGTAGAGGCCGAAGCCGAGGTTCATGACGGTGCCGCCGATCGTCCCTTTGGCAAGGATGAAGCCGACGCCGCCGACACCCGCGATCGCCGCCGCCGCGACATAGAAGCGGCCCAGCCAGCGGTGCAGCGCGGGAGCGGTGCGGCGGATCGCTCCGATCAATTGGACGGGGCCGAGCACCAGCAGGAGACCGCCGGTGAGGAAGTGGGCGCCGATCGCCACCACCGCGAGCGGAGTCGTTCCGTCATGTAGGCCGGGCAGGGACTCGTTCCATCGCTCGGCCGCGCCGGTGAGGGCGGTGCCGCCGAAGAACAGGAGGATGTAGACGCCGAACAGCACACCGCTGATCCAGCTTGCCGCGACCAGCAGCCGCGCGATCCAGAACAGAGCGCGCGACGGCCACTCTCGCCCCGGTCCACTCGCAAGGCTCGCGACGGTTGCCATCTTCGACTCCCTGATCGGAGGTCAGCTTACTCCCGCCGCGCGCCCGACGCTATTGTCAGGCGATGACGCCGAACAGGTCGTGCTCGTCCGCATCCTCGACCAGCACCGGGACGATGTCTCCGGGCGCCAGCGTGGAGGGCACGTCGCGCAGCAGCACCTGACCGTCGATCTCCGGCGCGTCGGCCTGGCTGCGGCCGGTGGCACCGATGCTGCCGTCTTCCGGGTCTGCTTCGCCCACTTCGTCAATAATGACGGGCAGGGTGCGGCCGATCTTCGCCCGCAGCTTCTCGGCGCTGATGCGGCTGGTGAGGTCCATGAGGCGGGCATAGCGCTCCTCCTTCACCTCTTCCGGCACGGCGCCGGGCAGGGCATTGGCGGCAGCGCCCTCCACCGGCTCAAACCGGAAGGCGCCGACGCGGTCCAGCTGCGCTTCCTCCAGCCAGTTGAGCAGGTAGGCGAAGTCTTCCTCCGTCTCTCCGGGGAAGCCAACGACGAAGCTGGAGCGGATGGCGATGTCCGGGCAGATAGCGCGCCAGCTCTTCAGCCGCTCCAGCACCTTCGCCTCGTTCGCCGGGCGGCGCATGGCGCGCAGCACCTTGGGGCTGGCGTGCTGGAAGGGAATGTCGAGATAGGGCGTCAGCAGCCCCTCCGCCATCAGCGGGATGACCTGATCCACGTGCGGATAGGGGTAGACGTAGTGCAGCCGCACCCAAGGCGCGGTGCCGTCTGCGGTCCGCAACTGCCCGAGTTCCCGCGCGAGGTCCGTCATGTGGGCGCGCACTTCGTGGCCCTTCCACATGCGCGGCTCGTGCCGTGTGTCGACGCCGTAGGCGCTGGTGTCCTGGCTGATGACCAGCAGCTCCTTCGTGCCGGCGGCGACCAGCTTTTCCGCCTCGCGCAGCACCGCGTCGATGCGCCGGCTGGCGAGCTTCCCGCGCAGCTGCGGGATGATGCAGAAGGCGCAGGAGTGATTGCAGCCCTCTGAAATCTTCAGGTAGCTGTAATGGCGAGGGGTCAGCTTGACGCCGCCATCCTCGTCCAGCCGCTGCGGCACAAGGTCGATGAAGGGGCCCTGCGTCGGGGGTGCAGCGACGTGCACTGCCTCCACAACCTGCTCGTATTGATGCGCTCCGGTGACGGCGAGCACCTGCGGGAAGCGGGCGCGGATCACCTCCGCCTCATCCCCCATGCAGCCGGTGACGATGACGCGGCCGTTTTCGGCCATTGCCTCGCCAATCGCCTCCAGGCTCTCTTCCTTGGCCGAGTCGAGGAAGCCGCAGGTGTTGACCACAACAACGTCCGCTCCCGCGTAATCGGGGCTCATCGCGTAGCCATCGGCACGAAGCCGGGTGAGGATGCGCTCGGAATCGACAAGAGCCTTGGGGCAGCCGAGGCTGACAAGGCCCACGCGCTTTTGCTCGCCGATGAGAGCGCCGGAAGCTTGAGTTGTCATGATTGGCCGCGCCCCTACACGAAATCGGCGCTATTCGCTAGTGTCTCCAACGTGATGCGGCAGAAGGAAAAGAAGCGATGGGCAATGTGAACCTACTGGCCGTGTTCCTTGGGGCGCTGGCCTTCTTCGCGGTGGGCGCGGTGTGGTACGGCGTCTTGTTCGGCAAGGCATGGCGGCGGTTGACCGGCGTCACGGACGAGATGGTGGCGAATGGCGGCCCGCCTGTGGGGCCGGACCGGGTGCGCAACCCGACTTGGCTGATCATGCTGCTCGCCTTCCTGTTCGAGCTGCTGATCGCGCTGATGGTCGGCCACAATATCGCCCGAACCAACCCCGCGCCCCACGTCATCATGATGATCACGACCGGCTTTGGCCTCGCCATCATGACACCGGCGCTGGGCATCAACTACCTGTTCCAGATGCGCCCCGGAAAGCTGTTCGCGATCGATGCAGGGCACTTCATCGTCGGCATGGCGGCGATGGGGGCGGTGTTCGTGGCGCTGAGCTAACCGCTTGATTCAACGGGGCTGGAACACCTGGAACACAGTCCTGGAGCTGAATTCCTCGTGGAGGATCGCCGGCCATCAGGCCCGGGCCTGGTTCGGGGCCGCTTCGCGCGCTGGCTGACGATGGGAAAGAGCCGCCGCGAGTTGAACGCGGGCGGCTCTGGTAGGCAAGCGCTCTGAAGGGGAAGGACATGGCAGGCGCGGCCGTCGAGCCCGGTGGTCGCGCCTGCTCAGCTATTTCTTGCGGGCTTTGCGAGCCGCATAGCGGGCATCGCGGGCGGCCTTCAGCTCCGCTTCCGTCTTGGCGGGCTGGTTGGCCTTTTCCTTCGCAAGCCTGGCCTCAGCCCGCTTTTCCTCTTCGAGCCGTTTTGCTTCTTCCCTGGCGGCGCGGGCCGCTTCGCGCTTTGCCGCGGCCTTTGCTTCACGCTCCGCCTGCCGGGCAGCCGCTGCGGCGAGTTCCGCCTCGTCGGGCTTCGGCTTGGCCTTCAGCTTTTCCAGAGCGCTGTTCTTTGCGCGTGCAGACGCGGCAGCTCTGTCCTGAAAGCCCGGATCCTTGTACCCCTTCATCGCAATTCGTTCCTGATTTTCAAAATGGTATCCATGTTTCGCGATCCCTGAAGATCGGGATGCCCTAGGCTCGCGGACCTGACGGCGCAGCTAGGGCATCAAGGCCAAATTCGCCACCCCCCTGGGCCGTTATGCCTCGCTGCGTGCCGTCGGGCGGATCTCGACCACGATGTCGCCCTCCTGCAGCGCACCCGCCTCGTCCTCCCAGAAGCCGCAGGAACTGCCATTGCGATAGATGCGCAGACCCTGCCCGCCGGTCGCGAGTTGGGTGAGGGGGCGGCCGACCTCTTCCGGCAGCACCTGCCGCTCAACCAGCTGCACCCGGCCGCTGACGCTGGCGAGGTCCGCCAAATAGTCTGCGATATGCCCGCCCTGGGCGCTGCCGGCCAGAAGCAGGCCGGTGAAGCGCACGGGGTTGATCACGTTGTCCGCCCCTGCCTGCCGCGCGAGCAACTCGTTGTCCTCCGCGCGCACCACGACGCTGATCGGCACCTTGGGCGCGAGGTGCCGGACCGTCAGCACGATCAGGATCGAGGAATCGTCCCGGCCGGCGGACACCAGCACCGTCTTTGCCCGGTCGATGCGCACCGCCATCAGGCTCTCGTCCCGCGCGGCATCGCCTTCGATCACGTTGCAGCCCATTGCCTCAGCCTGGGCCAGACGGCCCTGGTTCTGGTCCATCACCACGATGCAGCGCGGATCGGTGCCGCGCGCGATCAGCTCGGCGACCGCTTCGGAGCCGGAAACGCCGAAGCCGAGGACCACCACATGGTCGGAGAGCTGTTCCTGGATGCGCGCCATGCGCCATTTCTCCCAGCTGCGCTTGATGACGAAATTATAAGCCGCGCCCACGAAGATGAAGATCACGATGAAGCGGATCGGCGTGACGATCACCGCCTCCACCAGCCGTGCGCGGGGCGAAACCGGCGCGATGTCCCCAAATCCGGTGGTGGTGATGGAGATCATCGTGAAATAGATCACGTCGAGGAAGCTGACCTCCCCGTCCAGCGTGTCCACCAGTCCGCCGCGATCGAGCCAGTGGATCATCACTACAAGGAAGACCAGCGCCATCGCGGCACCGATGCGCAGGAACAGGTCCGCCCAGACCGGCACCTTCAAGGCCCGGCGCAGCGGCTTGAATTGCCGCGCCCGCACGTCCCGCGCCTGGCGAGTGGGGGGACGGAACATCATGCGTCACATACCTCCGCCCACGCTCGCAGCGCCAAACAGGCTCACGATTGGTAAGCCTCCGCCAGAGTGCCGATGGAGGCGTGGTGCGTCAGGTCCAGATGCAGCGGCGTGACGGAGATGAAGCCGTCATTCACCGCCTCAAGATCAGTGCCGTGGTCCAGCGTATGCTCGATGTCGTCGAGGCCGAACCAGAAATAGGGCCGCCCGCGCGGGTCTATCCCCTCCACCAGCGTCCCGCGGGCGTAATCGTGGAAGCCCTGCCGCACCACGCGCACGCCGCGCACCTGGTCCGCCGCGCGGGCGGGGAAGTTGATGTTGATGACGGTCCGCTTGGCGATCCGCAGGTCCAGCAGCGGGCGCAGGACCTTCTCGCCCCATGACTCGGCCGCTGCGAAGCCGTGCCCGCTTGTGCGCAGCGCCTGGCTCAGCGCGATGGCCGGAATGCCCGCGAGCGCCGCTTCCATCGCGGCGGAAATGGTGCCGGAATAGGTGACGTCATCGCCCAGGTTCTCGCCATGATTGATGCCGGAGATGACGAGGTCCGGCTTCCTGTCCGTGAACAGCTTGCGCAGCGCGAGGTTCAGCGCGTCCGTCGGCGTGCCGGCGACGGCGAAGCGCTTCTCGCCATGCTCCTGCAGGCGGACGGGCAGGTGCAGGGTGAGAGAGTGGCCGGTGCCGGATTGCTCGATGGCCGGCGCGCAGACCCACACATCGTCCGACAGCTGGCGCGCGATGCTCTCCAGCAGGGCAAGGCCGGGGGCGTGGACGCCATCGTCATTGGTGAGGAGGATGCGCATCAGGCCTGCGGCTCCAGCGTGGTGAGGCCGCCCATGTAAGGCGCCAGCGCGGGCGGCACGGTGACAGAGCCGTCCGCCTGCTGGTAATTCTCCAGCACCGCCACCAGCGTGCGGCCGACGGCGAGGCCGGAGCCGTTGAGCGTGT
>Ga0182742_1004422_pt1 | contig 12741 bp, 8 predicted proteins | sample eDN5th37CBELigMG_FD_128880 | JGI IMG/M metagenome (GOLD analysis project Ga0182742, IMG submission 128880) | Enriched Miracle-Growth compost microbial communities from Emeryville, California, USA - eDNA 5th pass 37_C BE-Lig MG (version 2)... ... | reverse complement strand
TTATCCCCCTGTTAATCCGAGGTTTCGGCCCATTCGCGCGATCCGGTGTGGCGGGGTGGGCGTCCGCTGGTTTCCGTTGGCCGGGCAACTCCCAGCCCCGCGGAGGTCCAATCCTAAACCGCGGCCTTTAGCCGAAGCTTTGATCGGGGGCCTCCTCCACGTCCTGAAAATAGCGCGAGACGAGCCTTTCGGCGGACTTGTCTTCACTCTGGAGGAACATAAAGCTTGAGTCCGCGATGCCGAATATTACGCGGGCATGGATGCGGAGTGCTTCGTCGATGTACTCCTGCTCGTCGCGCGAGATCAACTCCACGTCGCGGAACGGCGTGGAAACTTCCTCGCCGTGATCCAACGCCGACTCGATGGCCCACACCTTTTCTCCAAGGCCGCCGAACCGAATAATGCGAACGACGTCCGCGTTCCCCAGGGCGAAATGTCGACGAAGTCCATCCAGAATCCGAGGCAACGGAAACTTGCGCGGGGCGCCCGCGTTCCCCAGGCCAGAATGTCGATGTAATTTGCTCAGCATCCGGGCGAACGGAGACCTCTTCGCGCCGTCCACTCGGTCGTTGATGATCCTCATGACCGCGGGGAGTCCTCAACGAAGAATCCCCATCCCAAACGCCCGGCCATACGGAGCCGCCCCGCATCGACTCGTCAAGGAGGTTCGGATCATGGCGCGTCGTCTTGTGACCGTGGAGCACGCCTTCGAGATCCGGGGACGCGGCTTGGTATTGGCTCCCGGCATCACCCTGGTGGGCGAAGAGCGAATTCGCATTGGCGACCCGATCATCCTCTCGAAGCCGGACGGCTCGTCCGTCGAGACCAGGATCGGCAGCTTGCAATTGTTTAGCACTACGAGCTTGCGCGACGAGATACTCATCGTGCTGGAGGGAACTACGAAGGACGATGTTCCCATCGGGACCGAGGTTTGGTCGGTCGGCGCCTGATCTCGCCAAGTTGTCGACGGTCGATTCAATCACCGGCCGGGGGAAAGCGGGGAATGGGCTCCGGAAACCCCCGGCCGAATCGTCCGCGCGTCCTCAATCGGCCTTCAGCGGGCGGACTGAGACTTCCTTGAAGAAGACGACGGAGTCGTCGTCGTGGTTTTGCAGGCCGATGTAGCCCTTGTTGGGTCGGGGGGTTCGGGCGGGGTCGGCTTCGCCGGTGACGGGTTCGGCGTTGGGGTCGAGGGTGGAGGAGTCGAATTCGGAGACTTCGACGCCGTTGATGACGGTGGAGATGCGGGGGCCCTTGAGGGTGACTTCCAGCGTGTTCCACTCGCCCGGCTTGGCGGGGCGGGCCTTGGTCTCGGAGAAGGTGTAGACCGAGCCGGTGCCTCGGGTCGTGCTGTTGTTGTCGGCGATCTGGACCTCGAAGCCGTTGTGGACGGCGAACCAGGGGTCGGCGGGCTTGTCGGCGATCCGAATGTAGAGGCCCGAATTAGCGCGCGGCGAGCCCATCTTGTAGACGACCCGAATGACGCAATCGCCGAGCTTCTCACCCGAGTACCAAAGCAGGCCCATCCCCCCCTCGGTCTTGAGCTGGCCGTCCTCGACCACGAACCGGCCCGGCCCAACGTGCTCCCAGCCGTCGAGGTTCTCGCCGTTGAACAGAGGTTTCCAATCCTGAGCGCCGGCGAGGGCTCCAAATGGAATCGTCAGGCAAAACAGAGCGGCGGTCACGAGCGGTTTGCGGAACATCGTGTGGGCCTCGTAAGGACTGTTGGAGGGACAATTTTGAAGTCGAGCGTATCGCGCGACAAGGAAACCGACAAGCCGCGGGCCTTCGGGGACGCTCCCCCCCGGCTCGCCGATCTCCCGATCGGCGTCCGGGCCAAAGTCGTTGGAGACGAAAACCGATCGGGAGATCGGCGAGCCCGAGGGAGGGCCATCCGAACGCGCGACGCGCTCAACGGACGCCATCGGAGGTTCCGACTGGTCTCGGCTCGGAAAGGATGTCCAAGAGCGGCGGTCCCCAATGGTCCAAGTCGGGTGGAGCCATTCCCGGTTCGCCGTTTGATCCCAGTCGCGCGAGACTGCCAAAACGGCGGACGAGGGGGGCGTGGAAACAGCACCCTGTCATTTTGGCGTTGGCGAGGACTTGATCCAGTCGCGTTCAAACGAGGCGAAATGGACGTAAGTTATGTGCCTATGTGGGTTTGGGTGGTTTTTTGGAAACCGCGTGAAACTGGCACGGGGCTTGCTTTTCGGTTATTGCATCGTGTAGAAGCGCGGCGGAATTGAATTGGTGATGAATGGCCCTTCGGCCGGCGACTGGGATCGGGACGGTGGCGTCGCGAACCGTCCGCTCGCCTCGCGCGGCGATGTGACGCGCGTGCTTTCTCGTCACCGTTGTACGTTGGGAAAGGAGACTGGTCGTGGCGGAAGGTGAAAAGATCATCGGCATCGACTTGGGGACGACCAACAGCGTCGTGGCGGTGATGGAGGGGGGCGACGTAACGATCATCCCCAACCAAGAGGGGAGTCGGCTAACCCCCTCGGTGGTGGCGTTCACGTCGAAGGGCGAAGTTCTCGTCGGCGACCCGGCCAAGCGGCAGGCGATCACCAACCCGGCCGGGACGATCTACTCGATCAAGCGGTTCATGGGCCGTCGCCACGAGGAGGTCGCCTCCGAAGAGAAGATGGTCCCGTACAAGATCGTCGGCGGGCCCAACGACTTCGTGAAGGTCCACGTCAACAACAAGGACTACACCCCGCCCGAGCTGTCGGCCCTCATCCTCCGGAAGCTCAAGGAGGCCGCCGAGAACTATCTGGGCCACAAGGTGCGCAAGGCCGTCATCACGGTCCCGGCCTACTTCAACGACAACCAGCGCCAGGCGACCAAGGACGCCGGCCAGATCGCCGGTTTGGAGGTGGCTCGGATCATCAACGAGCCGACCGCCGCGGCGCTCGCCTATGGACTCGACAAGGCCAAGAACGAGAAGATCGGCGTCTTCGACCTCGGAGGCGGGACGTTCGACATCTCGATCCTCGACGTGGCCGAGGGGGTTTTTGAGGTCCTTTCAACCAACGGCGACACCCACCTGGGCGGCGACGACTGGGACGAGGCCCTGATCCACCACATCGCCGACGAGTTTCAGAAGGAGCAGGGGATCGACCTGCGCAAGGATCCGATGGCCCTTCAGCGGCTTAAGGAGGCCGCCGAGAAGGCCAAGAAGGACCTGTCGTTCCAGGCCCAGGCCGACATCAACCTGCCGTTCATCACGGCCGACGCCTCGGGCCCCAAGCACCTGACGATGACCATCACCCGGTCGCAGTTCGAGAAGCTGACCGACAGCCTCTTTGAGCGTTGCCGGGGACCGGTCCTCAAGGCGCTCGACGACGCGAAGCTCAAGCCCGACCAGGTCGATGAAGTGGTTATGGTCGGCGGTTCGACCCGCATGCCCCGCGTGCAGGACACCGTCAAGGGGATCTTCGGCAAGGAGCCCCACAAGGGGGTCAACCCCGACGAGGTCGTCGCCGCGGGCGCGGCCACCCAGGGCGCGGTTCTCACCGGCGAGGTTCGCGACGTCCTGCTGCTCGACGTCACCCCGCTCTCGCTGGGGCTGGAGACCAAGGGGGGCGTGATGACCGTCTTGGTCCCCCGCAACACCACCATCCCGACCGAGAAGAAGGAGACCTTCACGACCGCCGAGGACAACCAAAGCGCCGTGACGATCAAGGTCTTCCAGGGAGAGCGGCCGATGGCCGCCGACAACCGCTCGCTGGGCGAGTTCAACCTGGAGGGAATCCCCCCCGCGCGGATGGGCGTGCCCCAGATCGAGGTGACGTTCAACATCGACGCCAACGGTCTGCTCAACGTCACCGCCCGCGACAAGGGGACCGGCAAGGAGCACACCATCCGAATCGAATCCTCCGGCGGACTGAGCAAGGAGGAGATCGAGCGGATGAACCGCGAAGCCGAAACCCACGCCGCCGACGACAAGAAGCGGCGCGAGCTGGCCGAGGCCCGCAACCTGGCCGAACAGCGCGTCTACCAGCTCGAAAAGCTGCTCGAGGAGAACAAGGACAAGCTCAGCGAGTCGGACCGCGGAGCCCTTTCCGCGGCCATCGAGAAGGTCAACGAGGCCAAGAAGGGAGACGACGCCGCGGCCATCAACCGAGCCGTCGACGAACTCCAAAAGGCCAGCCAGGCCATGTCCGAGCACCTCTACGCCAGCTCGAGCGCCGGCGCGGGCGCTGGGCAAGGCCCCGAGCCCGGCCCTTCGGCCGCCGGTCCCGAGGCCGCCTCCGGCGACGAATCGAAGCCCGACGACGTCATCGACGTCGAGTTCGAGGAGAAGAAGTAACGCGGACCGTCGCGCCCCCGGCCCCGCGCCGGGGGCGCGGAACCCGGAAATGAGAGCTCTCGCCAATCACCCATCTCCCACCGGGAGAAGTTGGCCAACGGCCGGCCGCTCCCGTTGGCGGGTTTGCGGAGGGGGCCGGGAGGGCGTTCTTCTGTAGCCGGCCTCCGTGAGGTCGGGACGCGCGCCGCGGGCCTGAGCGTCCGCCCCGGGAGCACGGACCCCGGCTACAAAATTTCAACCGCCCCCCACCCGGCCCTTCGGGCCAGCCTCCCCCGGAGGGGAGGGGAAAACCGCTCGCCGTCACGATGGAGAGAGACAATCCCATAAGCTTATATAATTAAGAAAGCCGAGGATCCATCATGGCGTTTCGATTCGACAAATTGACGTTGAAGAGCCAGGAGGCCCTTCAAGGGGCGCAATCCCTGGCCCGCGATCGAAGTCACCAGCGGCTCGAGCCCATGCACCTGCTGGCGGCCCTGCTGGATCCCGACCAACAGGTCGTCCGCGCCCTGTTCGCCCAGCTTGGGGTCAACCCCGGCCAGGTGCTCAAGGCGGTTGAGGAGGGTCTCAACTCCCTCCCCCGCGTCACCGGGGCCGAAATCTCGATCGGGCCCGACCTGGCCGCGGTCCTCGACGCCGCGCAGGCCGAAGCGGATCGGATGAAGGATCAATATGTTTCGGTTGAGCATTTATTGCTGGGCATCGCCAACGTCAAAAGCAAGGCCCGAGAGCTGTTGGAGGCCCTGGGGGTCACCCCGGCCGAATTGCTCAAGGCGCTTCAGAAGGTTCGAGGAAGCCAGACCGTCACCGATCAGAACCCCGACGACAAGTACCAGGCGCTCGAGCGGTACGGCCGAGACCTGGTCGAGCTGGCCCGCAAGGGGAGGATGGACCCGGTTATTGGTCGAGACTCGGAGGTCCGCCGCGTCGTTCAAGTGCTCAGCCGTCGAACCAAGAACAACCCGGTCTTAATCGGCGAGCCCGGCGTGGGCAAGACGGCCATCGCCGAGGGCCTGGCGCAGCGGATCGTCTCGGGAGACGTGCCCGAGAGCCTTCAGAATCGGAAGCTCGTCGCGCTCGACATGGGCGCGCTGGTCGCCGGCGCCAAGTTCCGGGGCGAGTTCGAAGAGCGGCTCAAGGCGGTCCTCAAGGAAGTGACCGAATCCGACGGCCGGATCATCCTCTTCATCGACGAGCTGCACCTGGTGGTTGGCGCGGGGAAGGCCGACGGCGCCATGGACGCGGCCAACCTGTTGAAGCCGGCCCTGGCCCGGGGCGATTTGCGCTGCATTGGCGCGACCACGCTCGACGAATACCGCGAGCACATCGAAAAAGACCCGGCGCTTGAGCGAAGGTTTCAGCCGGTCTTCATCGGCGAGCCGTCGATCGACGACACGATCGCCATCCTCCGGGGGATCAAAGAGCGGTACGAGGTTCACCACAAGGTCAAGATCAAGGATTCGGCCCTCGTCTCCGCGGCGAAGCTCGCCTCGCGGTACATCACCGATCGGTTTTTGCCCGACAAGGCCATCGACCTGATCGACGAGGCCGCCAGCCGACTCTCGATGGAGCTTCAGTCGGTTCCCACCGAGATCGACGTCCTCCAGCGCCGGCTTCTCCAACTTCAGCTCGCCCAGCGGATGCTCCAAAAGGAGGAGGAGGAGCACGCCTTGGAGCGGCTCGCCGAAGTCGAGGCCGAGATCGAACAGGTTGAAAAGGAGCTCCAAGACCTGCGCCGGCAGTGGGAGATGGAGAAGTCCGGCCTTGGCGACGTGCAGAAGGTCCGCGAGCGGCTCGAAGCGGTCAAGAAGGATTACGGGCGGCTCTGGGACGAAATCCGTCACAAGCAGCAGCTCGGCGAGCGGCCCGAGGAGGAGCAGTTCCAAACCCTCGCGGCGCTCGACTCCGAGCGCAAGGCCCTTGAGAAGCGTATCGCCGAGACCGAGGGCGTGGGCGAGGAAGGCCAGCCAACGGATGGGAAGCGGCTCCTGAAGCGCGAGGTCGATTCGGAGGAGATCGCCGAGGTCGTCAGCCAGTGGACCGGGATCCCGGTCTCTCGAATGCTCGCCACCGAGCGCGAGAAGCTGTTGAAGCTGGAGGAGCAGATCCATCTGCGGTTGGTGAACCAGGTGGAGGCCGTCAGCGCCGTGGCGGACGCCGTTCGGCGCAGCCGGGCGGGGCTTCAGGATCCGAATCGGCCGATCGGCTCGTTCCTGTTCCTCGGCCCCACGGGGGTCGGCAAGACCGAATTGGCCAAGGCGCTGGCCGAGTTCCTCTTCGACAGCGAGGCCGCGATGGTCCGCATCGACATGAGCGAATACGGCGAGCGGCACAACGTCGCCCGCCTGATCGGAGCGCCTCCGGGCTACGTCGGCTACGAGGAGGGGGGCCGGCTGACCGAGGCCGTCCGCCGGCGTCCCTATTCGGTCGTCCTGCTCGACGAGGTCGAGAAGGCCCACCGCGACGTCTTCAACGTCCTGCTCCAAGTGCTCGACGACGGTCGTCTGACCGACGGCCAGGGCCGGACGGTCGACTTCCGCAACACGGTCATCATCATGACCTCGAACCTCGGAAGCCACATCATCGCCGACCTTTCGGGCAAGGACGACGAAACGCGCATGCGTCAAGAGGTGCAAAACCTGCTTCGCCAGGCGTTTCTGCCCGAGTTCCTCAACCGGATCGACGAGACAATCATCTTCCGCCCACTCGGGCGCGAGGAGTTGAGCCAGATCGTCGGCATCCAGTTGAAGCGTCTGGAGCGGCAGCTCGCCGAGGCGAACCTGGCGATCCGAATCACCGACAAGGCCCGCGAACAACTGGCCGAAGAGGGGTTCGAGCCCGCTTACGGCGCCCGTCCCTTGAAGCGCGTCATCCAACAGCGGCTCGCCAATCCGTTGGCCAAGGCCCTGCTGGACCAGCGCGTCAACCCCTCCGACACCGTCGAAATCGATTGGGACGGCGGGGAGTTCACGTTCACGCCGACCAAGGCGTGAACTTCGTGGAGAGCCGCCCCGCCACAGGGGCTGAAGCTTTCACCCGCCCCTTCGGATCTCCCTTTGGTGGGAGAGGGAAAGCGCCTCGCCTCTGGAGTCGGTATTCCAGCGGCGAGGCGTGGGTTACCGAGAAGGACGGCGCGTCCCGGTCGCGCGAGGGTGGGCTTTGAGTCGCGGAGTATAGACGTTCGGGGCGGGTGATCGCGAGACGCGACGCTGGGGAGGCCCGAGGAAGGTCGCGCCGTGGTCTCGGATCGCGGCGTAGCCGGGAACCGGCCGTCCCGAAAGATCGACGCGACCGTATGGACCGGGCGCGCCCCGATTAAGAGCCGGCGGCTTGGGCGCGACCTTCGGCTTGACCGGCGCCGCGTATTTTTTCAGCCGCGCTGTTTGCTCGCTTCGCAGCTTCTGAACGTCCAACTCGCCGGCGCGATTCGCCCCCCAGATGTTGGGCTGGAATTGGGCGGACGTCGACCGGGATAGGGCGAGCGAGGCGATGAGGAAGCCAAGGGGCAAGAAAAATCGTTTCACGAGGTTTGAACCTCCCGCGGATGGAGACTGGTCGAGACGACCCGAATTCAACGCGTGATAATTCTGATCTTCGTGATTCGCCAAAATTTTTCAAGAGAGGGGACGCGGGCGCGCGTCTCGAAATCGGTGGGAAATCCGATCCGAAGGGGTTTGTCGGTCGGAGCGGTGGGAATTCCGACCACGAGACCAGGGACGCCCCGCCACGAGCGAGCACCGGGACGACTTGACGGCCAAGCAGATCACCGAAGCCGAAGAGATTTGCGAGGCCCCGCGGCGGAGCCTCAACGAGGTGTCGCGAACAAGCGTCGGCCTCGGAGACCTTGATTCGGGAGGGCGAGGCTCCCGCCGAGCCCCACGCAACGCGCCGGCTTCGGCGGGAGCCTCGCCCTCCCGTGGAGAACGCCGAGATCGCGCGCCACGCGATCGTTCACCGCCCTAGGGCTCGGCCGGCTCCGGATCGGGTTGCGCTTGGCGAAAAACAGGGCCTTCGACGGGCGGCGAAGATCGGAGGAGAGGACCATCTCGAACGGGTGGGAGGCCGGCGTCGGGCCGCCCTCGCTCGAATCTTGCCCAAGGCTGCTGGCGGCGCAGCCGATTTTTTGTGTAAGATGCTTCCATCAAAGACGCAAATCGCGTGGATGGTGGACCAGGAGCGCGGCTGGGCCGCGGCGCTTCCCTCACGCAAGGCGCGCGAGCCAATAGGGCCTTCGACACGCCGAATCGCGTCCCATTGGGGGGGCGACGGTTCATCGCGCGACGCCCTTCCCAGATTTTTTGACCGGCCCAAAGCTCGCCGAGACCCGCCGGCAGCCGCTTGATCAGCCGTTCACTCAGGAGTTTGGTTGACATGGCCCCAGTGCAAACGGAAGCAAAGCCGATCGTAAACAAGTCTCAGGCCCTGGTATGGCTCCGACAGATGATGCAGATCCGCCGGTTCGAGGACCGCGCGGAGATGCTCTACCAAATGGGCGACAAGATCGGCGGGTTCTTTCACTCGTACAGCGGACAAGAACCCGTGGCGGTTGGTTCGATCGGCGTGCTCCGCGAGGATGACTACGTCATTACGGCCTACCGCGATCACGGCCACTCCCTGGCGCTTGGGATGTCGCCCAACGCCGGCATGGCCGAGCTGCTGGGCAAGGTGACCGGCTGCGCCAAGGGCAAGGGCGGCTCGATGCACTTCTTCGATGTCGAGAAGGGGATGATGGGAGGCCACGCGATCGTGGGCAGCCACATTCCCCTGGCCGCCGGGATGGCCTTCGCCAGCAAGTATCGAGGCGAGGATCGGGTCACGATCTGCTACATGGGCGACGGCGCCATCAACCAGGGCGGCGTTCACGAGGCCCTGAACATGGCCGCCATGTGGAAATTGCCGGTCATCTACGTCGTCGAAAACAACCTCTACGCGATGGGAACCTCGCTCGCCCGCTCCAGCGCGACGACCGACCTGAAGCTCCGTTGCGCCGTGCCCTATGGCATCCCCGGAGTGACGATCAACGGCAACGACATCGAGCTGATGGCCAAAACGACCCGCGAGGCCGTCAACCGGGCCCGGGCCGGCGAGGGGCCGTCGTTCATCGAGGCCCAGACCTATCGCTACAAGGGACACTCGATCAGCGACCCGGGCAAGTACCGGGGACGCGACGAGCTGGAAAAACACATTCAGAAGGATCCGATCGTCATCTACCAGAACGTCCTCAAGGAGCGCGGGTGGATCGACGACGAGACGATCGAGAAGATGTGGGAGGAGGTCAAGGCGGAAATCGAGGCGTCCATCGAGTTCGCCGAGAAGAGCGAGAATCCTCCACTCGAGGCCGTCTACGAAGACATCACCGTGGCCCCTTTCATTCCTCAGGAGTAATCATGGCGGTATTCTCGTTTCGGGAAGCGTTGAACCAGGCGATGACCGAGGAGATGGAGCGCGACGACCGAGTCTTCCTGATGGGCGAGGAGGTCGCCGAGTACGACGGCGCCTACAAGGTCAGCCAGGGAATGCTCAAGCGCTTCGGCCCCCGACGGGTGATCGACACGCCGATTTCCGAAGAAGGGTTCGCGGGCATCGGCATCGGCGCCGCCATGGTCGGCCTCCGGCCGATCGTTGAGTTCATGACCTTCAGCTTCAGCCTCGTGGCCATCGACCAGATTGTCAACAACGCCGCCAACATGCGCTACATGAGCGGCGGCCAGTTCGCCGTTCCGATCGTCTTTCGAGGCAGCTCGGGGATGGCCGGCTCCCTGGGCGCGACCCACTCGCACCGGCTCGAATCCTGGTACGCCCAGGTTCCCGGCCTCCAAGTCGTCATGCCCGCGACCCCGGCCGACGCCAAGGGGTTGCTCAAAACGGCGATCCGCTCCGACGATCCAGTCGTCTTCATCGAGCACGAGGTCTTGTATCACGACCGGGGCGAGGTCCCCGACGGCGAGCACCTGGTCCCCTTCGGCAAGGCCGACGTCAAGCGGCTGGGCAAGGACGTGACGCTGATCACCTACTCCCGAGCGCTCAAGTACACGCTCGCCGCGGCCGAAGAACTCGCGGCCGACGGGATCGACGCCGAGGTGATCGACCTGCGGAGCATCCGCCCCCTGGATATCGACACCCTGGTCGAGTCGGTCGCCAAGACCCACCGCGCGGTGATCGTCGAGGAGGATTGGCCGTACTGCGGGCTCGGGGCCGGGATTTCCGATCGGATCACCCAGCGCGTTTTCGACGAACTCGACGCGCCGATCCGCCGAGTCGCCTCCTTGGACGCGCCAATCCCCTACAACCGCCAACTTGAAGCCTCGATGCTTCCCACCCCGCCCCGCATTATCGAGGCCGTTCGCGACGTGATGTACCTTTGATCATTCCGGGAATGCGGTTTCTCGACACAGCACGGGCGTCCGGCCAAGGCGCCCGGGGAGCGGATTCGTGCCTATCGAAGTCAAAATGCCCAAGCTTAGCCCCACCATGGAAACCGGTGTCATCACCCAATGGATGGTGAAGGTGGGGGATCAGATCAAGGAAGGGGATGTGCTGGCCGACATCGAGACCGACAAGGCCACCATGCAGATGAAGTCCTTTGAGGACGGCGTGATCGCGCACATCGATCACGAAGAGGGCGCGGAGGTGGCTCTCGGCCAGCGGGTTCTGGTTCTCGCCAAAAAGGGCGAGGATCCCAAGGAGGTCGCCGCCAATCTCCAGAAGGCCGACGGCGCCGAGGCGACGAACGCCAAGGCCGGGAAGAACGCGGCCCAGGCGGCCGACGCCGGCGCAGGGACCAAGGCCGCGGGGGCCGTCGCCGTCGAGGACGAGGACGGGCAAGTCGCGAAACCGAAGGCCGCCGGAACCGGGGGACGGCTCAAGTCGACCCCGCTCGCCCGGAAGATCGCCGCCGAGGCGCGGCTCGACCTGAGCCGGGTCGCGGGAAGCGGCCCAGGCGGCCGGATCATCCGCAAGGATGTCGAGGATTACCTCGCCGGCGCGCCGTCGACGGGGGCCGAGGCGCCGTCCGGGCTGATTCGTCGAATCTCGACCGAGCCAATCGCCCCCCGGCGGATCCCCCACTCCCGGATGCGCAAGACGATCGCGCAGCGGATGGTTCAGTCGAAGCAGACCGCGCCCGAGATCCACGTCACGATGGACGTTCGGGTCGATAAATTGATGGCGATCCGCGAGGGCCTGAACAAGGAGCTGGCGACCGAGAAGGTCAAGCTCTCCGTCGGCGACTTCGTGACCAAGGCGGTCGCGACGGCTCTGCGCCGGCACCCCGGACTCAACGCCACGTTCGAGCCCGACGCGATCGTCCAGCACGGCGAGATCAACATCGGCATCGCCGTTTCGCTCGAAGAGGGCCTGATCGTGCCGGTCCTGCAACGGGCCGACGAGCTGGGCCTGATCGACATCCGCCGGGAATCCGAAGCGTTGGCCAACGCGGCCCGAAGCGGCAACCTGACCGGCGAGCAGCTTTCCGGCGGCACCTTCACGATCAGCAACATGGGGATGTACGGCGTTCGCCAGTTCGACGCCATCATCAACCTGCCCGAGGTCGCCATCCTCGCCGTGGCCGCCGCCGAGAAGCGGCCGGTTGTGGAGGGGGACCAGCTTGTCGTGGGAACCGTCATGACCTTGACCCTCAGCGCCGATCATCGCGCCGTCGACGGCGCCGCCGCGGCCGACTTCATGCGGACGCTGAAGAACCTGCTCGAAGAGCCGGCTCGGATGTTGCTCTGATCCCGGAGGCTCAATGATCGCCCCGCCCGGACGCTCGCGGCTTCGCGGGCCGGCCGGGGCGGGGCGCTCGCGCTTTTCAACGAGGCGCGCCTCTTCCCAATCCCAAAGTTCTTTAATTTGGATGCGACGCAAACGACCATGGCCAACGACTACGACATCGTGGTGATTGGAGGCGGTCCCGCGGGCTACGCCGGAGCGATTCGCGCGGCGCAACTGGGCAAGAAGACGCTCTGCGTGGAGCGGGACAAGCTCGGGGGCGTGTGTCTGAACTGGGGGTGCATCCCCACCAAGGCGCTGCTCTCCAACGCCCACCTGGTCGAGTTGATCCAGAAGCACGGCAAGCGCTTCGGCTACAACGGCTCGGGGGATTGGGATTTCGGCAAGATCATCGACCGCAGCCGCGGCGTGGCCGGCCAGTTGAACAAGGGGATCGAGGGCCTCTTCCGCAAGTACAAGGTCGCCTCGAAGTTCGGCGTCGCCAAGGTCGTCGCTCCCGGCAAGGTCCAGGTGGGAGACGAGACCGTAACCTGCGAATCGATCCTCATCGCCACCGGCGCCCGGCCCCGCGCTCTGCCCGGCGCCGAGTTCGACGGCAAGACGATCATCGCGTCGAAGGAGGCGATGTCGCTTCCCGCCCTTCCCAAATCGATGCTCATCATCGGCGCGGGGCCGATCGGCCTGGAGTTCGGCTACTT
>Ga0182742_1004421_pt1 | contig 12742 bp, 13 predicted proteins | sample eDN5th37CBELigMG_FD_128880 | JGI IMG/M metagenome (GOLD analysis project Ga0182742, IMG submission 128880) | Enriched Miracle-Growth compost microbial communities from Emeryville, California, USA - eDNA 5th pass 37_C BE-Lig MG (version 2)... ... | reverse complement strand
GCTCGCCGGCGGCTCGATGACGGCGGCGGCAGCCGTCGTCGCCTGGGGCGCCGCCGTCATGCTGATCGGCGACAATTTCGTTCAACCAGCCCTGATCGGCGGCGCCGTCGAACTGCCCTTCCTGTGGACCCTGCTCGGCATCCTCGGCGGCCTCGAAACCTTCGGCCTGATCGGCCTCTTCCTCGGCCCGGTCCTGATGGCGGCCCTGCTCACCATCTGGCGCCAGCAGAGCACGCCCGTTCCAGGACAGCCTGTCTGAACCACGACCGGCCGAACCGTTCGGTCAGGGAACATCCGCAAAGGCTCGGCGGTTCACCGTGACACCAAGGAGCCGCCTGATGCCAGATCCCACCCGCAATCCCGTCGAAACCCTCGCTCGCCTGGGTTACGGCGCGCGGGGCGTGGTCTATGGCCTCGTCGGCGCCCTTGCCCTCCTCGCCGCCATCGGCTCGGGCGGCCGGACGGACGGCAGCCGGGGCGCGCTCCAGACGGTGCTCGCGCAGCCCTTCGGCCGGTTCTGGCTCATCCTGATCGCGCTCGGCCTGTTCGGCTTCTGCGCCTGGCGGATCCTGGAGGCCTTGACCGATGCGGATCGTCGCGGCTCCGACATGAAGGGTTGGAGCGTGCGCGCCGCCCATCTCATCAGTGGGATCATCTATGCCGGCCTTGCGCTCTCGGCCCTCGACCTCGCCCTCGGGCGCGCCTCCGGCGGCAATGAGGACCAGGCGGCCCAGGACTGGACAGCCTGGCTCATGGGCCAGCCCTTCGGCCGATGGCTGGTGGGCCTTGTCGGTCTCGCCATCGTCGGAACCGGGCTGGCCTTCCTCGCCAAGGCGTGGCGCGGCAACGTGGCGGAGCGTCTGCAGCTGCCCGCCGACAAGTGGCAATGGGTCTGCACCCTCGGCCGTGCGGGCTTCGCCGCCCGCGGCGTGGTGTTTGTCATGATCGGCGGTTTCCTGAGCCTCGCCGCCCTCCACGCCTCGTCCTCCGAGGTCCACGGCCTCGGCGGCGCGCTCCGGACGCTGCAGCAGCAGTCCTATGGCTGGATCCTGCTGGCCCTGACGGCGATCGGCCTCTTCGCCTTCGGCCTCTTCGGCCTCATCCAGGCCCGCTATCGCCACATCGACGCCCCCGATCTCGACGACGCCAAGGCGGCCGTCGCACGGATGGGGCAGTAGACGCGTTGCGTCTGGAGTGACTTGGCGATCCCGGGAAGACTCGAACTTCCGACCTTCGGTTTAGGAAACCGCTGCTCTGTCCTGCTGAGCTACGGGACCGTAATTATTTCAACAACTTAGATTATCCAAGCCCTGTATGATAGTTTGTCTGAAACAGTCATCATACTGACGCTCCTGTATCATGTGCTAATGTAAGGTGGAAGCCTTGGGTATAAAAAGATGGGTCCCTAAGGCGCTGTTAGTTCGCATTTTACAGGATTTGAGCCAGGCGACAGCCTTTTGCTTCTGAAAAAGTCTTAAGTCTATTGAAATCGCTACCGTACTTCCCAGCCAGTCCACTCGATCGAAAGGCTTCATTCTGGAGCCTCTAGCCGCGCTTCGACCGAGAAATCAGTTTCCTTGACGTATTTATCAAACAAGAGTTAATGACCCGCTTCGATCAAGGAGTGTCTTAATAATGGGACTTGCCGAGCGTTTAAGAGAGCCCGGCCTGATAGGCGTGGATGTCGATAGTATCGATCGGATTGCCGCCCACCGGGAGATCATCGCGCGCAAACCGATGATAAGGGACGTCTTTGGTGAGATCCATCGGCTCATGCTTGAGCTGGAAGGCCGATATCTCCCGGCACAGGGTGTACGTGTCGAGATTGGCGCAGGCGTTTGGCCCGTCCGCGAAACTGATCCAGACGTCCTCGCGACGGATATCGTCGCGGCACCCCATCTCGATAGGGTCCTGGACGCACAAGCTATGGATTTTGCCGACGGTAGCGTCAGAAGTGTTTTCGGTCAGCATTGTTTTCACCATTTGCCTGATCCCGAACGGTTCTTCTCCGAATTGATCCGTGTGTGCCCCCCCGGTGGCGGCGCCATTCTTGTCGAGCCGTATTGGAGCCCCGTTGCCAGTTTCGTCTTCAAGCGGCTGTTCACAACGGAGGATTTCATAAAATCAGCCGATTGGACAACGGCCGGAACAGGTGCAATGAGCGGCGCCAATCAAGCGCTGAGCTATATCGTATTCAAACGTGATAGAGAACGCTTTCACCGCCTGTTTCCCTACCTTGAGGTGGTTCATCAGGCTCCTCTAGGCAATTATGCCCGATATCTGATTTCCGGTGGCCTTAATTTCCGGCAGCTCCTTCCGGATGCCTTATCGCCTTTCCTCAAAGGAGCGGAGATGATGCTGACGCCGCTAAACCGCGTTCTGGCTCTGCATCATGTGCTAGTGCTACGACGGCGCTGATCCCCTATGAAGGCGGCAACGATTTATATTATCGTTCAACTCCTGGCTTACGGCCTCGATGTGGGCACTTTCGTAGCCATGCATCGTCTTTATGAAGTGGCGGCCATTCCGTCCAACGTGGCCGCCAAGATCGTTGCCGGATGTTTTGCATTTTTTGCCCATCGGCATGTAACCTTTGCAGCCGCGTCGCATGGCTCGCTCGTCAATCAGGCAGTGCGATACGTCTTGCTGCTTCTGGTCAATAGTTTAGCGTCTTCTGCTATACTCGCGCTCCTTCTAAAGTTCGCACCCCCAGTCCCCGCGAAGATACTGGCCGATACGATCCTGATCGTAATCAGTTTCTCATTGTCCAAATCGGTCGTGTTCCGGAGAGCCAAGGCAAGCAATGGGCAATGAGTTACAGGCCAAGCCGCGGGTCGTGGCCGTAACAGGCGCAAGTGGCTATATTGGCATGGCATTGTGCCATTATCTCGTCGAGAAGCATATTCATGTCCGCGGCTTATCCCGACGGGCTCTCTCGATGAATGGCGTGCGTCACGTCGCATATGAACTACGCCATGAGGTACCTGACTTGTTGCTGGAGGGCGTGGATGCCGTTATTCATGCCGCTGCCGAAACCTCCCGCGGCGCTGATCCGGACATGGTCGCCGAGTTGTCAGGTTTGGACAATCTCCTCAATGCCGCTGGAAAAGCCGGCTGCCGATTTGTCTTCATATCGAGTCAGGCGGCAAGGACCGATGCACCGACGGAGTATGGTCGGCTCAAGGCTCAGGCCGAGCAGCGCGTTTTGGCGCATGGCGGGCTCGTCGCAAGGCCTGGTCAAGTCTACGGCGGACCAGAGAAGGGGCTTTGGGGATCATTGGCTGCATGGGCCAGATCGGCTCCCATGATCCCCCGGTTTCTTCCAGAGCCGTTCATACAGCCTATTCATGTCGAGGATCTTGCTTCGGGACTGACCACCCTCGCGCTTGATCATCGATACGACACCCGGATCTATCTGATCGCGGATCCTGAACCAGTCGCATTCTCTCGCTTTCTTCGTGAGATCGCGCGCCAGCGCTTCGGGCGCAGGCTCTTGCGGCTACCTGTTCCGCTGAAACCTATCTTCCTGGCTCTCCATTTGGCGGAAAGAATCGGCATCAGGTCGGGGTTCGCCGGACGATTGAAGTCACTGAACGATTTGCCGATCCTTGATAGCGCTGCCGATATGCACATGCTCGGCCTTCCTATCCAGCGCTTTCCATCAGGGCTTGCTCGCCCTGATCAAAATCGCAGAACTCTGTTGCGAGAAGGCGCCATTATCCTCCGCTACTTACTGAGAACCAAACCGGATTTGCGCCTGATCAGACGTTATGGCACGGCGCTTCGGATTCTAGGCGAAACGGCTCCGCTTGACATTACGGCGCTGGTCCGCCGATTGCCATTGCTGCTGACGTTGTTCGACCAACCCGGTGCTCGAAAAAGAGCGGGTGAGGGCGACGCTTTGAGTCGCCGCATCGATCTCGCGTTGATCCTGACAGAAGCCTCTGCTGAAAATAGTGATCGGTTCCTGCTTGAACGCCAACTTCAAAGGCGATTCATGCAGATATGTTCCGCGTGTCTCGGCCTCATCATGGAAGCTGTTGCTCGCCTGACGGATCTTCTGATCGGAAGGTTCTGGCTTGATGGAATAAGGCCTCGCGCATTCAGGAACAATGCCGATGGCGTATGATGTTGCCATCGTCGGAACGGGACCGGCGGGGGTGTCCGCCGCGTGGCCGCTCGTTCGATCAGGGTTGAAGGTTCTATTGCTCGATGCATCAGCTGGAGAACTTCCGGGGCCTCCCGTAGGGGAGTATTTTGAACTTCGCAGACGGGACAGGAATCAAGCTAGTTGGTTGACCGGCACCGATTTCGAAACCTGGCTCGATCGTGGGGCTAGTTCGCCGAAGTTGCGCGTTCCAACTTTGAGACCGGTATTTGACGGTTTCGTGGAGGCTAATCGCATCGAGACCGACAATTTTACCGCGGTCGGTTCCTTGGCGGCAGGCGGACTGTCGAACGCCTGGGGGTGTGGCGTTGCTCGTTATGATGCGACGGAGCTCCAGACGTTTCCGCTATCACCGGCAGAACTCGATGAATCCTTCGCATCGGTCAGCCAGCGCATCGGCCTCTCTGGTCATTCCAACGATGCGCTCAGGGATTACTTCGGCGTAGACGAATGGACCGAAGCTGGACCGCCCCTGGATGATCATGGGATCCATATCTTGCGCCGCTACCATGAACGTCGAACGACTGCCAGTTTGAAAGATTTGCGGCTTGGCCGTGCTCGTCTTGCTCTTCTTAATTCAAATCTGAACGGCCGCAAAGGCTGCGATCTATCTGGGTTGTGCTTATGGGGATGCGCCCGTGGCGCACTTTATACGTCTCGTCAGGAATTGCCGACACTGGTCAAGGCCGGAGCGCAGCTCAGAAAAGGTGTTGTTGTCAACCATCTTGAGCGAGCCGAAGGAACATGGCGGCTATGCGGCAGTCAGCGGGAGACTGGCGCACCGGTCCAAATCGAGGCTGTACACGTCGTACTCGCCGCCGGAACATTGGCAACAACTGCCATTGCTTGGCGCACATTGAAGCAAATCAGAAAGCCGCGACCGCTTCTTTCAAATCCAACCGCGGCATTTTTGCTATTGTTTCCATCAACATTGGGGAGAGCGCCTGTAAAGGGGCCAGCTTTTGGGCAGGTCGCGTTCGTCATGGACCTGCCAATGGCGGATGCAGAAGCCTATGGTGGATTGTTCTCGTCCACTCACATTACAGCTTCCGAGTTTATTCGCCATATTCCGATGTCCCGGAGAGTCGCCACAAACGTATGGAGATTCTTAGGGCCCGCAACATTCGTCGGTAATGCTTTTCTGCCGAGCCATTTAAACCATCACTTCGCCGAGCTGACGCAAGCGGGGGCCTTGAGGATACAGGGACAGCAGGATGAAGCGCTGCCGAGCGTCGTCAAATCGCTTGCACGCAGCTGGCGAGCGGCCGCCAGGTCTTTAGGTGCCCTGATCATGCCCGGCAGCTTTTCTATCGGACTGCCCGGTTCTGACATCCACTACGCAGGTACCCTGCCGATGCGGAGCAAGCCCGCACATGGCGAGACAACGCCCGATGGGGAGCTGATGGGCGCATCCGGCATATTTATCGCCGATGCTGCAAGCTTTCCAGCAATCTCTTCCAAACCTCATACCCTTACGATGATGGCGTTAGCTGACCGAATGGCGAAGCGAATTGTTCGCTCATCGTCATAGCGCTATGAATAGATTGCAGCCTTATCGACTTCAGCGGATTTGCTGAATAAGCATCTATAAAAGCTGTCTGATCGTATCGATCTACAGATCGCCGGTGGCTGATTGATCCTTTAGGCCAAGTGCCGAGCTTTATGGCAAGGCTGGGCTAATCGGTCTGGTATCCGTGGAGAGGCTCCACCTGCGACCGGGTTTGATGCCGCTGAGCTTTAGCCACTGCCCGCGAGCGCTCGTGGTCTGTACCGTCTCTTCTCACAGGCGTAGTGCCCTTGGGTACCGCCTGTCCGATCTTTTATACCCTCCCCGTGAAGGGGCTTGACAGGCATCCCGCGAGTGCAGCGAGGCGCTCTCCGATTTTGAGCAGATCGATTGCAACGTTTCCGACTGTAGGTAAACCAACAAGCCTAGCAATGTGCAAGCATCGCTCAGCACACCGGAACGGTAGGCTTACCAACCCCAGATTCTGTCCAAAGCTAAGCTTTTGGCTCACTTCGTTAAGGTGGTTGGGTCTAAAAATTGCTCTGTCCTGCTGAGCTACGGGACCGCTTGAGGAGAGCGGGTGTAGCATGGTCGGGAGGGGCATTCCAGAGGGCGCAGCCGTCATGCGGCAGGTGATCGTCTGCCTGGTCTCTTGAGATCGTACCGTCCGAAGCCCGCCAGGCGAAGGCCGCCGCATCGCCGGTCATGGGTGCGGCGGCTGACGCAGGAGCGTTAGCGGGTCATCGGCTCCGGCAACTGAACCGGCAGCATGAGGTGCTCATAGGGCGTATCGGGCCACATGACATAGGGCTGCGCGGTGTTGGGCTTCGGGGTTCTGGGATAGCCTTCCATCATGCCCTTGGCGCCCACGATCATCACGTGGGGCCCGGTTTCGACCCAGTTGTTGTTGGCCTCCGGCTTCTGGGCATAGGGGTCGGTGTTGCTGGCATCCGTGCCGCCGGAGAGCATGTACATGAAGCCGACCTTGTTGTGCGGCGGCTCCTTCTTCTCGAGCCAGGCCTGGGCCCATTCCATGGCGTTCTGATCGCCGCACATGGGATCGGCCCCGGGCGAGTTCGGGTTGTCGGGCATGCAGGTGAAACCGTTGCTGCCCTTGCGGACCACCCGAGTCTTGCCGTCGGGGGAAACGTCGATGATTGTCGCGTCCTTGGCGATAGCCGGCGGGGCTGCCGTCATGGCGCTCTTGATGAGATCCTCGTCGCTCATGGATCCTGCCGCGTGCTGATGCTGGGCGAAGCCCGCGCCGGCGAAGACCAAAGTCGGGATGCTGCACGCGAACCAAGCGAGAATGCGATGCCTTGTCATGGCTCACCTCCGTTGCTGTGCAACCGGCGCCGCCATTTTACGCCCGCGAGCCCTGTTTGGGGAGCGATCTTCGCGCCGAAGTCCCGTTCCGGCTCCGCTTGTGCGAACCGGCGGAACCCGGCTTGCTCGGACCAGTTGGTGAAGGCAACCGGAGGCCGACCATGGCGCAGACGCTTCGCGATTTTCTCAAGCAGGTCCAGAATCTTCCCCCAGACACCCTGCTCTGCGTGGCCGAGGTCGACGAAGCCTTCGCCGCCCATGTGGAGGAGATCGAGATCGTCGAGAACGCGAAGGAGCAGAACCGCCGGGCGCAGGGCACCGAGGCCGTGGAACTCGGCAACGGCAGCCAGATGGTGGTGGTGATCCGCTGGTAGGGACGCTCGGAGCGTAGCCGTTTTCCCGGGATCGGGTATGATCGGCTCTCATGACGGGGGCGAGACGGTGCATTGTTCTGGCGGCAGGCCTGTGGGCGTTCTCGGCCCCGGCCTTCGCGCAGCCGATGCAGCGGGACCCGGGGTGCTCCACGCCCCAGACCGAGCCCGACCGGCTCCAGGGTCTCACGCCGGAGGGCGATCTCAGCCTCGCCTCGGGCCGCCTGGCCAGGCTGTCGGGCATCCGGCTCCCCGATGATCCGCCCCATCGGGACGAGGCTCTCGCCTGGCTTCGGGCATGGATCGGCCGGCCGGTTCTCGTGCAGGGATCGGGGCAGGCCGACCGCTGGAATCGGGTTTCCCTGCGCATCCGACCGGAGGGAGAATGGCCTGAGTGGAGCCGGGCTCTCGTCGAGGCGGGCCTCGCCATCGTCGATCCCGGCCTCGACGAGGTTTTCTGCCAGCCGGAATTGCTGTCCGTCGAGGCATTTACCCGCCAACGACGCCTTGGTGTTTGGGCGGATGACCGCTATAAGCCCGTGGATGTCAGTCAGCCGGAGCGCCTGCGCGACCGGACCGGTCGATTCGTGCTGGTCGAAGGGCGCGTCAGGAACATCGGCGAACGCGCGCAACGGACCTATTTGAACTTCGGGGGGCTCTGGGCAGAAGACTTTACGATCATCATCCCGCGGAAGATTTGGAAAAGGATGTCGGATCGCGGCATGGGTGCCGAGGCGCTCAAAGGCAGGCGGATCAGGGCCCGAGGCATTTTGCAGCCTTGGCAAGGCACGGCTTTCTCCATTGTCATACCGGAGATGATCGAGCGTCTAGAGGGTGACCGCCTGCCACGATGAACGAGCATGAGCACAACACGTCGAACAGGTAGTCTCGGGATCCTCGGAAGCGTCGTGCTGGCAGCCCTGCTTGCCGGCTGCACGAGCTTCGGCGGCGACGTCTCGCTGCCCGCCAATGCGCCGCGGGTGATCGGCCCGGACCGGGACCGCGACCACATCCGGCTTGTGCGGGCCTTCGGGGGCGAGGGCCGGGCCCCGCAGCTCCAGCAGACGCTGACCGACGTGACGAACCGGCTGGTCATGGCCACCGACCGGCCTGACGAGGCCTTCCAGGTGACGATCCTGAACTCGCCCGTGGTCAACGCCTTCGCCCTGCCCAACGGCCGTCTCTACGTGACCCGCGGGCTCCTGGCGCTCGCCAACGACACCTCCGAGGTGGCGGCCGTGCTCTCGCACGAGATCGCCCATGTCACGCTCCGCCATGCCTCGCAGCGCAGCGAGCTGCAGGCGCGCTCCGACCTGATCGAGCGGGTGGCCGAGAACGTGCTCAACGATGCGGAGGAAGCCGCCGTGGCGCAGAGCCAAGCCCGTTCGGCGCTCGCGAGCTTCTCGCGGGCACAGGAGCTCGAAGCGGATCAGATGGGCGTGAAGGTCCTGGCCCGCGCAGGCTTCGATCCTTATGGCGCGCCCCGTTTCCTGACTGCGCTCGGCCGCTCGGGCACGAGCTCGGACGGATCGACGGCGGAGCGCAACGCCTCGTATCCGCGCACCGACGACCGCGTGGCCCGCGCCCTGCAGGCGGCCCGCCACTCAGGGATCCAGGGCACCGGGGAGACGGGACGCCTCTCCTACATGACCGCCCTCGACGGCCTCGCCTATGGCGACGATCCCGCCGACGGCGTGGTGAAGGGCCGCCGCTTCATCCATTCGCGCCTCGGCGTCGCCTTCGAGGCGCCTGAGAGCTTCACCCTGGAAAACACGTCCCAGGCCGTGCTCGGCGCCTCCGGCGACGGCGAGCGGCGACTGCTCTTCGATGCCGCCGATACGCCGGACGGGCAGAGCCTGGAAGACGTGCTGCGCTCGACCTGGACCGATACGATCGAGCCCGGGACCCTGACCACCGGCACCGTCAACGGCCTGCCCATGGTCACGGCCCTGTCCAACGGCAAGGAATGGACGTTCCGGCTCTCGGCCATCCGGATCGGCAACACCACCTACCGCCTGATCATGGCCACCCGCGGCAACAAGTCGGATCTCGAAGGGATCTTCCAGCAGACCCTGAACAGCGTCCGGCAGGTGCAGCCGGATGAAGCCCGGCGGATCAGACCGCTCAAGCTGCAGATCGTCACCGCCCAGCGCGGGGACACGCCGCAGAGTCTCGCCGCCCGCATGCCGATCGACCGTCCGCTGGAGCGCTTCCTGCTCCTGAACGGGCTCGACCGCAATGCCGCCCTCGCCGCCGGCGAGCGCTACAAGATCGTCGTCGAATGACGCGAAACGGCGGAGGGTTGCCCGCTCCGCCGCTGAAATCCCATCCGGATATCCGGTCTCAGACGAAAGCGCCCGAGGCCTGGGGGTAACGCTCGACCAGAGCGCGCTTGAGCTTTTCGAGCGCGCGGTTCTCGATCTGGCGCACGCGCTCCTTCGAGATCCCGAGACGGTCCCCGAGGAATTCCAGGGTCACCTGCTCGTCGTCGAGGCGGCGCGCACGCAGGATGCGCAATTCCCGCTCGTTGAGCACTTCGAGAGCCTGCTGCAGCCAGCGTACCCGGCGCTCGGTATCGATCACGTCGGTGACGCTCTCGTCCGGCAGCGGGCTGTTGTCGACCAGGAACTCGACGCGCTCGGCGGAATTGCCCGGATCGGCATCGAGCACCGGCGCATTCAGGGAAGTATCGGGGGCCGAGAGGCGGGCATCCATCAGGGCCACATCCGCCTTCGAGACGCCGATCGCCTCGGCGATCTTGGCATGGACGTCCGAGGAGATGCGCTCCTCCCCGCCGCGGGTCAGGCGGGCACGCAAGCGGCGCAGATTGAAGAAAAGAGCCTTTTGGGCGGAACTCGTTCCGCCGCGAACGATTGACCAATTGCGAAGGATGTAATCTTGCACGGAGGCACGGATCCACCAGGTCGCATAGGTCGAAAAACGGACTTCACGCTCAGGCTCAAACCGGGCCGCAGCCTCGAGCAGGCCGACATGGCCTTCCTGAACGAGATCGGCCATGGGAAGCCCATAATGGCGGAAACGGGCTGCCAGCGCGATGACGAGGCGCATATGGGCAGCCGTCAATTGATGAAGCGCTGCCTCGTCGCGGTTCTCTTTCCAGCGCACGGCAAGCAGGTGCTCCTCTTCTCTTTCGAGAAAAGGCGCATTCATGGCAGCACGGACGAACCGGCGGCGAACCCCTGAGATTTCTCCCATTGTGTGCTCTCCCTTGGCAGAGACACAACGAGCGAGGCCGCGAAAAGTTCACGTCCAACAGCCAAGTTCTGCAAAATAGATTTCTGATGCCGAAAAACAAGGCATTGGACACAAAAAAGCCCGGCTGACGCCGGGCTTTCGAACGATTGGGCTGAATGCCGTCGATCAGGCGGCCTCTTCCTGCAGGTCGTCGCCCTCAGCCTCGGCTTCCGCCTCGGCGCCCTTGGCGCGGCGCGGCGACTTGGCGAGGCTCTGCTCGATGAGCTTCAGAGCTTCCGTATCGGTGATCTTGTTCACCGCCGAGATCTCGCGCACGACGCGGTCGAGGGCGGATTCATAGAGCTGACGCTCGCTGTAGGACTGCTCGGGCTGCGCCTCGGAGCGGTAGAGATCGCGCACGACCTCCGTCACGGCGATCAGGTCGCCGGAATTGATCTTCGCCTCGTATTCCTGCGCGCGGCGCGACCACATGGTGCGCTTCACACGGGCACGACCCGTCAGTACGTCCAGAGCCTTCTGCACAAGAGCCGGCTCGGCGAGCTTGCGCATGCCGACGCTGGAAGCTTTGCCGGTGGGGACCCGAAGAACCATCTTGTCCTTGTCGAAGGAGACCACGTAAAGCTCCAGCTTGAAGCCGGCGATTTCCTGCTCTTCGATGGCTGTGATGCGGCCGACACCGTGAGCGGGATAAACGATCGCTTCACCGGACTTGAACCCAAGGCGCTGGGCGGACTTCTTAGCGGTTGTCATGCGAGAGAGGCCTCCTTGCATGGTCCTCGCTTGATGCGAGGAATCTGTGGTTCCGCCGGGCAGGGTTCCCGGGAGAACAGGATACAATTTGAGCGTCACGGAACTTGACTATTCCGCTCGTCTCCCTGATGTAAGCCAGCGTTTAAACACGCTCATGCCCTTGACCCAGGAAGCGAAGCTCCCTTAAGTCAAAGGACGCGAATCTTTGCTTCATTATGTGAACCGCCGGTCTGCGAGGACGGTGCACGGCTTGAGCGCAAGCGACGGCATTTGCGGACCCTATCACAGTCCGGCCGAAAAAGCAAAAATATTTCAAGGCACAGCGTAAAGGGAGCCCGGTTTCGCCGAAGCCTGGACCTTGGTCTCCCGCCCCTTGAGACCTTAGTCTCCTTCGCCCGGATTGGACGAGAAGTAAGTCTCGAATTTGTTCGCAACGCCGTCGAATTCCTTCGCGTCGGCGGGAGCATCCTTCTTGATCGTGATGTTCGGCCAGCTCTTGGCCATGTCGGCATTGAGCTTGAGCCATTGCTCGAGGCCCGGCTCCGCATCGGGCTTGATCGCCTCGGCCGGGCATTCCGGCTCGCAGACGCCGCAATCGATGCATTCGTCGGGATGGATGACGAGCATGTTCTCGCCCTCGTAGAAGCAATCGACCGGACACACTTCCACGCAGTCCATGTATTTGCACTTGATGCAATTTTCAGTGACGACGTAGGTCATGAACAGTCCTTCGAGGGCTCTTTCGATACAGGGGCCTGTGCCGCCGCTCTAGCCGTTGTCGCGGTCGCTGACAAGCGCCGCGTTGTCCCGGTTGAGATCGACGTAGAGCTGCCTTGCTTCCGTTGCAGGACCGCGGCGCTCGCCGAGAGCCTCGACCCGGACCACGATGGTGGTCCGGGCGAGCGCGATGGTCACCACGTCGCCGACAGCGACCGCCTTGGCGGCATTGTCGGTGCGCTGGCCGTTGAGCCGGACGAAGCCGCTCGCGACGAGCTTGGCGGCCAAAGTCCGGGTCTTCGCGAAGCGAGCGAACCACAGCCACTTGTCGAGCCGCTGCCGGTCCTCGCGCATCGGGCTAAGGCCTCACTTCTTGCTGTCCTCGAGCTGGGCCTTGAGGGCCATCAGCTTGGCGAAGGGCGAGTTAGGATCCGGCTGCTTCTCGCGGCGCTCGTTGCCGCCGTCCCGGCGGTTGTCCGGACGCTTGTCGAAACGCGGGCCGCGACGGTCGTCGCGACGCTCCTCGCCGCGACCGGGACCGCGCGGCGGGCGGTTCTGCGGACGGCCGCCCTCCCCTTGCCCCTCGCGGCGCTCGGGACGCGGACGGCGCTCGCCGGGATCGCCCTGGGCATCGCCGCCATGACGCTGGCGACGGTCCCCGCGCTCCTGGTGACGTCCGCCCCGGGC